>WNFV01001966.1_pt1 | contig 27646 bp, 30 predicted proteins | sample 5400101 | NCBI WGS metagenome assembly WNFV01 (sample SAMN13153361, study PRJNA577476) | soil metagenome | isolation source: 115 cm soil or saprolite under grassland replicate 1 | place: USA:California | collected 2016-06-15
GGCAAGGGTTGACCAGATTATTACTGCGATGGCAGCGGCCTAATGGCCAGTTCCGGTATCTACCGCCTGACAGTTCCCAGTTGGTCGTCTCGAACTGGTCGGTGTCGTTGATGACGCAGGTTCGCCATCGGCCTTGCGTAAGACGCAAACGTGCCGAACGCGCATCTCCCGGGTCGCGTACTCGTCGGCGGACCCCGAGCGCCTCCGCATTGGGGTGCCTCGGGAGATCAATGACAGGGCGGGAGAGGCTCCCAGATCGACGCAGGCGGCAAACCGTACGGTCCCAAGGGAAGGGGAACCGGGCGGCTCGAACCAGGTGCCGCCGCGTAGCGAACCGGCGAGTTCATGTCACAAGTCATGTCACGAAGCAGAACGCCCGGGCGAGTGCCCGGGCGTTTGTGCTGGTCAGACGTGCGGTCCTGACGGGATTTGAACCCGCGACCCCCGCCTTGACAGGGCGGTGAGCACTCCAGACTGCTCCACAGGACCTTGCTTCAGTTGTGTGCCCCCAACGGGATTCGAACCCGTGCTACCGCCTTGAAAGGGCGGCGTCCTAGGCCACTAGACGATGGGGGCTCAGACCCCCGCCATCATCGCACATCCCAGGCACTGACTTTCGCCAGCGGTCCGACCTCCGCTCGAGGCCACGCAAGCATACGTGACGCCCAGGGGATCGCCAAAACCAGTACGAGGGCTGGGGAACGTACCCCCGTCAGAGGGAGATCAGGTGGAAACGGCGCTTGAGGGTCGGCAGGACCTTGCGTAGCGCGTAGTAGGTGCCGCGGCGGTTGCCGCCGCCGTCGTGCATCAGTACGACGGCGCCGCTGGTGGTGTAGTGGACGAGGTTGCGGACGATGGTGCTGGCTGGCGGCTTGCGCCAGTCCTGGGGGTCGACGGACCAGTGCAGCGGGACCAGTTTCATCCCGTTGACGACGGCGATCTCGCGGCTGGTCCAGAGGCCGCCGGGCTGGCGGAAGTAGTCGATGCGCGCGCCCGGGACCGCGGTGCGGATCGCGGTGTTGGTACGTGCCAGATTGGCCCTGATGTAGCGGGAGCTGTGCGAGCCGAGCCGCATGTCGTGGTCCCACGAGTGGTTGCACAGGGTGTGGCCGTCGCGGACGATCGCGCGTACCAGGTCGGGGTGGCGGCGTACCTCGGTGCCGACCAGGCAGAACGTCGCCTTGACGTGTGACTGCCGCAGCAGCCGGAGCACTCTCGGGGTCCAGATCGGGCTGGGGCCGTCGTCGAAGGTGAGTGCCACACCAGCAGAGCCGGTGGTACGCAGTGAGCCCTTCGGACCGGTGCGCTTCGCCGTCGTGGCCGGCCCGCGGGTGGGCGTGGGACGTGCGCTGGGTGACGGGCGGGGCGAGTGGGACGCGCTGCGCGAGTTGCGCCAGCGGGCGGTGTGCGTACCGGAGTGGGGGCTGCAGGCGGCGAGTGCGACGAGACAGAACGCGATCAACAGGGTCAGCGGACGTGGCGTCACTCGAGCCTCCCCGATCGAATCACGCGGTTCGCGGCCAGAGTAGCGATGCCTGTCGATGCCTCCCGGACGTTGCTACGCGGTCTACGTCATTGTGTGCCGAGCCGTACGACCTGGTCTAGCCATGGGGCGTACCGATCGGGGTGGCGTACGGTCTCCGAGGCTAACTCGGCCGGGTGCGCCCAGCACCACTCCGCGACCTCGTACGGGTCCGGCAGGGGTTGCGCGTCGGGACGCACCTGGCCGATGAGTACGTGGTCGTACTCGTGTTCCACGCGGCCGGTCGCCGGGTCGGCGGCCTGGTAGACGAACCGGCCGGCTTCCCGCAGCTCGCCCGACGTCAGCCCCATCTCGTCCAGGAGCCGGGTCGCGGCGGCCTCGCGTACGTCCTGGCCCGGCTCCGGGTGGCCGCAGCAGGTGTTCGCCCAGCGCAACGGGAACCGGGTCTTGTGGTCCGCCCGCCGCTGCAGCAGCAGCCGCCCCTCACCGTCCATCAGCAGTACGGAGAACGCCCGGTGCAGGATCCCCGGAGCCTGGTGCGCCTCGGCCACGGTGGCGGCGCCGAGCGGCGTACCGGCGGTGTCGACGAGCTCGACCAGGTGCCTCTCGCGACTGGCGGGCGCGGCCCGACCGGCGGGCGCGGTGCGGCCGGTGGCAGCGGCTTGGGGTGATCTCACGCCGACCAGCGTACGCAGCTCCTGGCCGTCATCGCCGCTACTCCGAGTGATCAGTGGCCCCGTTACGTCGGGTTGCCGGTTACTCCGCGGAGCCGCGTTCGGCGGCCACCAGACCGTCGCGGTAGACCCCGAGAGCTTCCTCGTGCCGTCCGGTGTCGCGTAGCAGATCGCCGAGCAGCCGGGCGGTGTGGGCGGTGTGCGGCCCCGCCTCCGCCCGTACGCACAACTCCATCGCCTGTCGCAGCGACCGCTCCGCGAGCGGCAGGTCGCCCGCGTCCTGGGCGATGATGCCGCGCAGCCGGTGCGCCTCCGCGAGCGACAGCTCCGGCGCTTCGGACTCGTCGAGCCGCCAGGCGTCCTCCAGGGCGGCCAACGCATCGACGGGCCGGTCGAGTTTCCACAGCACTGTCCCCAGCTCGCTGGCCAGCGCGCCCGCGTAATACCAGGACCCGAGCGCGCGCATCATGTCCCGCGCCTTGGTCAGCACGGGCTCCGCCTCGGCGTACCGCTCTTCGCGGGAGAGCAGGTAGCCGCGCGACCAGTGGCACACCGCGATCTCGAACTGGTAATCCAGCTGCTGGTACGTGGTGTGCGCCCGTTCCAGTGCCGCCTCGGCATCGGGTCCCCGACCCTGCGCGATGAACGTACGCGCCACCTGGACGTGCATCGCGGCGACCTGCTCGGGGTCGTTGACCTCGCTGGCCAGCGCCAATGCGGTGTCGGCGGCGTGGGCGGCCCGCTCGGCCAGGCCCAGCTCCATGTAGACGCCGACCATCCCGTACGAGAGCTGGACCAGGGCGTCGGGCGAGGCGAGCCCGTCGCGGTCGAGCCGTTCCCGGGTGGACTCCAGGGCGTACGCTGCCTCCCGCAACTGCCCGGACAGCCGCAGCAGCCGCGCCCGGGACGCGATGATCGGCACCCGTTCGGTGAGCGGCTCGTCGCCCAGCAGCGCCTCGGCTTCGTCGAGCCGGCGCATCGCCGCGCTCACGTCGCCGCCCCGGTGGTCGCACAGCGCCAGCCCGTGGATCGCGGCGGCTTCGATCCGTGGCAGGCCGGAGGCCTGGGCGTCGTACGCGACGTCGGTGTAGAGCCGCACCGCCTCGGCCAGCTCGTCGGTCGACCGGGCGTGCCGCGCGGTCGCCAGCCGCAACTGCAACTCCGCCAGTACGTGTGCCGGCCGGCCGGTCATCAGCTCGGTCTCGTCGACGCCCAGCCGCTCCGCGAAATACTCGATCGCGTCACGCGAGGGGTTGCGCCGCCCGGACTCGATGGTGGAGACGAAAGCGGCTGAATACCGCTCGCCGGCGACGTCCTTCTGGGTCAGGCCACGGTCGGACCGCAGCCGGTGCAACCGAGCCCCGATGGACTCTCCGTCGGGGACGTCGGTGGTGCTCGCCTCGGCTGCTGTCACCCCGTCAGCTAAGCATCTTTTCCAGGTATAGGGAAAGCCCCACTTAACAAGTCATTTACTACGGTCACCAAGACTGTTATACCTAATGTCAACAGCACAAGAGGGGTACCGCTCAAAGCTCCGGACTTGGGAGGCTCCGGGCTCTGGCCTACCCCCCGGCCCCCGCAGTCCCGGGCCGCGACATTTGAGCCCGAGCCGAATGTCGCGGCCCGTTCCATTCGTCGGACCGCGATCCGCCAACGTCGCCGGATCGCGGTCCGTCACATGTCAGTGGTTCTCCAGGAAGCGCACCACCTCGGTGATCACTCCGGTGTCGCGCAGGATCCGGTGGTGGCCCAGTCCTTCGGTGCTGACGAGTCGGCTGCCCTGCCACGTCGCGGCGATCGCCTCGCCTCCGGCGTACGGCGTCTCAAGATCTTTCTTGTCGTGTACGACAAGCAGCGGCGGCACCGTGACCTGGCTGGCCGCCGCCGGCACGTCGAAGTGGTCGAACGGCAGACCGACCCGGTGCTCGATCCGGCGTAACAGCCGTCGGCGGATGCGTTCGCCGAAGCCGAGCCGCTGGGCGAACACCCGGGTCGACGGGATCGGGTTGGCCATCGGCGCGACGAACACCAGCCGTTTCGCCGCCAGGCCGTCCCGGATCGCGACCGCGGTGGCGGTGCAGCCCATTGAATGGGCGACACAGCAGTACGCCGCGCCAGTCCCCGAAGTACTTCCAGGTCAACGAGTCCGGACCGGCCCGGAGGTGTTGGCGCGGGCGGCGGTGGAGGCGTTCGTCGGCGTACTCACGGATGATCCGCGACGGGGCAGGGTGCTGCTGCGCGAACCGATGACCGACCCGACGCTCGGCCGGCGTGGGGTGGAGCTGATGCCGGGATTCGCCGAGCTGATCCAGGGGCAGATCCCGGGCGAGGTGTCGCCCGTCGCGGCGCAACTCACCGCCACCGCGCTGGTCGGCGCGCTCGCCAACCTGTTCGTACGCTGGCTCGACGGCTCGTTGAGGGTCAGTCGGAAAAGGCTCGTCGACTACTGCGTCGAGCTGCTCACCACCACGGAATCGCTGGTCAGGTCAGACCTGCCGTAGTTTCGACGGCACCGGAACCTTGGGGCGCAGCGTGATCTGCACTTCGACCGGGATCTCGGTGCGCAACGCCTGGAACTCGAAGGCGCGTACCAGGGTGGCCAGGATGATCTCCGACTCGAGCATCGAGAAGTGCTGGCCGATGCAGGAGCGGGGGCCGGCGCCGAATGGCATCCAGGCGTACCGGTGGCGGGCCTTTTCGCGTTCCGGGGTGAACCGTTCCGGGTCGAAGACCTCAGGGTCGTCCCAGAAGTCGGGGTGGCGGTGGATCACCCAGGGCGCGGTCACGATGTCGACCCCGGCGGGCACGGTGTGGCCGCACAGCTCACGCTCCACCATGGACCGCCGGCCGGTCACCGGCGCCGACGGCCACAGCCGCATGCCCTCTTTCAAAACCATCGTGGTGTACGCGAGGTCCCGCGCGTCGTTGACGGTCGGTGTCCGGTCGCCGAGCACGGTGGCGACCTCGTCTCGTACCCGCTGTTGGATGTCGGGGTGCTGGCCGAGCAGGTGCAGGGTGAAGGTGAGCGCCGTCGAGGTGGTCTCGTGGCCGGCGAGCAGGAAGACCAGCACCTGCTCGCGTACCTCCGTGTCGGTCAGGCCCTCGCCGTTGTCGCGGGCGGCGAGCAGCATGCCGAGGAAGTCGTCCTGGTGCTGACCGGTGGCGCGGCGGCGGGCGATGATCTCGTCGCAGGCGCCGAACAGTGCGTCCTGCGCCTTGCGGGCACGCAGGTTGGCGGGCGTCGGCCACGACAGCGGGATCCAGATCGGCGAGAACGCCCTGGTCACGGCAGCGGCGCCGAGCACCGGGAACGCCGACCGTACGATCGGCAGCAGTTTGTCGGCGTCGTCGCCGAACAGCACCCTTACCACGATCCGCAGGGTCAGCTTGGTCATCTCGGCGTGCAGGTTGACCTCGTCGCGGCCGCGCAACTCCTCGACCAGCCTGGCGGCCTCGTCGGCGAACGCGTCGGCGTACGAGTTGACTCGCTTCACGGTGAACAGGGGCTGGAGGAAGCGCTTCTGGCGTACCCAGTCGTCGTCCTGGCTGGTCAGCAGGCCGTCGCCGATCACGTTGCGGATCTCGTTGTAGAACTTGGTGTCCTTGCGGTAGTCGTGCCAGTCGGTGCCGAACACCTGGTGGGCGGCCTCGGGATGGAACAGCGCGTGGATCTCGCGGCCGAACCGGGGCAGCCCGACCTGGAAGCGCACCACGTCGCCGTACTGCTTCTGGGCCTTGGCGAAGGCGCCGAGGAAGTCGCGGCGCAGGTCGTTCAGCGAGCCGAGCAGTACGGAGCCGTTCACCAACGGGGCGGGGGTGGGCACTGTGGCGGTGACGGTCATTCGGATCCCTCCACATCTGGTTTCAGTACGCCGCCCAGGGCCAGCTCGAGGACGGCGTCGCGCGCCCGCTCGACCGGCCAGTCGTGAGAGCGGCGGAGGTGCACGTACCCCCAGACGGTGGTGCTGAGCAGGACGGTCGCGGCAATCTTGGCCGGTACGGGTCGCAGTGACCCGTCGAGCGCCCCGTCGGCGAGCAGCCGCTCGAACGGTGCGGCGAACACGTCGAGGATCAGCCCGTCGGGGCCCTTGGTGTGGAACGGCCCGTCCGCGTGCCCGCCCCCGGCTTCGGCGAACATGCTGGTCAGTACGGGCAGGTGCTGCTCGGTCGCGGCCAGGATCGCCACGGCGGCGGCCCGGAGTCGTACGGCCGCGGGGTCCAGGCCGGTGAGGGACTCCCAGAGTGAGGCGCGGAACGAGGCCATGGCGCGGCCGATCGCGGCGTTGAGCAGCGTCTCGACGGTGACGCCGCGGCGGTAGATCGTGGCGCGGGACATCCCGGCGTGCTCACCGATGCGCTCCAGCGAGACTCTGGCGATCCCGTGCTCGGCGATCGCGGCCTCGGTGGCATCCAATAGCGCGTCTTCGATGGACAACGCGTCCTGAGACATCACTTGACCATAGTTGAGACGCATCTATCTCACTAGATCTGCGAGGTGCCAGGTTATTTCTACTTCGCCGTAGCATCGAGGCGCGACCACTCATCGGGAGAGCCATGGCGGCACCTGCATCGGCTGGGAAGCGACGCAAGTACGCTCCCCGGCTGCCCGCCGAACAGCGGCGGCAACAGTTACTCGACGCCGCGCTCCGGGTGATCGTCGAGCGGGGCCACTTCAACGTCACGATGGAGGAGGTCGCCAGCGCCGCCGGGGTCACCAAACCCGTCGTGTACGGCGTCTTCGGCACCCGCGAAGAACTGTTGCACGCATTGTTGCAGCGCGAACAGGAACAGGCATCCGCGCAGGTTCTCGCCGCCCTCCCGGACATTTCACAAGGGATTCCGGATGGCGACCGCCGTGAGTTGTTGATCACGGCATTGCGGGCATTGCTACAGGCGGTCATGGACAAGCCGGACCGGTGGCGGTGCATTCTCCTACCGCCCGGCGGCACCCCCACCGTGGTACGCAACGCGATCGAGTTGAACCGGGCCGTCGTACTCGAGCGGATCAAGGTCGTGGCGACCTGGTACCTCGACGAGCTCGACATGCCGTCCGGGCTGGACCCGGAGTTGACCGCGCACGCGGTGTTAGCGCTGGTAGAGGCGGGTGGCCGGCTGCTGCTGACCGACCCCGAGCGGTACGAGCCGGAGCGCTTGATCGGGGCGCTGCGCGCCGTCTTCGAGGCAGTGGACCGCTAGTCGCACCGGGGGTGGCGGTGTGGGGCGGCGGTGGCCCCCCAACGGCACACCGCCCCACAACGCCGGCCTCCCCAGGCAGGTACTCACCGGTAACCTCATCTGATCGGTCGGCCGGAGAAAGGGGTGCAAACGTTGTCCGTCGCCGAGTCACCGGAGCCGCCGCGGCTGGAGCCGCGCCGGGACGGGTTCTCCGGTGACGTACTCGACGAGGTGCTGCGGACCGGGCCGTTCCACACCGCGCTGCGGCTGACCATCCATGCCCGGGGCCTGACCCTGGAGCGGCTCCGGGAACACCTGGCGAGGCGTGGCCACCGGGTCAGCATCTCGACGTTGAGCAACTGGCAGCGCGGCTCCAGCCGCCCCGACCACACCCGCTCCCGGATGACACTCGCGGCACTCGAGGAGCTGCTCGGCGTACCGGCGAACGGGTTGTCGGACCTGTTGGGGCCGCGACGGCGACCGGCGCAACGGCCGGACGCGGTGCCCGGCATGCAGCGCACCGACGCGGAGCGGCTGCGCGCCGAACTGGGCGTGCCGCCCCCGACGCCGACGGCGCTGCTGACCGTACGGGAGCAGTTGGTGATCGGGCCGAGCGACGCCGACTGGCGGGAGGACAACCACCTGGTGGTGGAGGCGTTGCGGTCCGGTGTGGACCGGCACATCGTGCTCTACCACGCCGTCGACGACCTGCACGTGGAGATCTCCGCCGGCGGCACCTGCACGCTGGGGCGGGTCCGGCGGGAAGTCAAGAGCGGGCTGATCGCGGCGGAGCTGCTGTTCGACCGGCCGCTCACGCGGGGTGAGACGTACCCGCTCGAATACCACATGAGGTGTACGGACAGCGCGCCTCGCCGCTACACCGGCCGCTGGTTCCGCGGCGCGGGAATGTCGTACGACCTGGCCGTACGGTTCGAGACCGACCCGCCGCCGGACGGCGCCGAGCGGATCTGGCGGCTGGATCCCGCGATCCCGCACAAGAGCGTCGGCGAGCTGCGGCTGATCAACGGCACGGTCGCCCACTTCACCGGCACCGAGCTGGAACCCGGCTTCCACGGCATCCGCTGGACCTGGCCCGACGGCCACTGACCCCCTGGCTCGGACTTGTGGCGCGATCGAGTCAGCTGGCCAGCTTGGTGTAGTGGCTGGCGTCGTCGCCTTCGATCGCGTAGCTGGGCTCGCCGTCGAGACCCACCGGTACGTCACCCGCGACGGTCGCGCGGTGCAGCTTGCGCGGCAGGTCGCCGTAGTCGTCGGGGGCGTAGTGCTGGGTCGCCCGGTTGTCGAAGATGATCACGTCTCCCGGCGCCCAGTGCCAGCGGAAGGTGTTCTCCGGACGGGTCACGTACGACTGGAGCAGTCGGAGGATGTCCCGGGACTCGGTCGGGGACAGGCCGACGATCCGCTGGGCGAAGCCGCCGATGAACAGCCCGGGCTCACCGGACTCGGGGTGCACGCGTACCACCGGATGGGCTGTCGAGTAACGGCGCGAGACGAACACCTTGTGCCGTTCGGTGGCCTCCTCGCTGCGGAACTGGGGGTGCTCGGCGTAGTCGTGGTCATTGGTGTGTACCGCCCGCAGCCGGTCCGCCAGGTCGCGCAGCGGCCCGGGCAGATCCCGGTACGCCGCCTGGGTGTTCGCCACCAGCGTGTCGCCACCGTACGGCGGGACCACGAGGCTGCGCAGGGTGGTCGCCTTCGGCGGCGTGACCAGGAACGTCACGTCGGTGTGCCACCGGTTCGCGCGGGCGCCCTCGCCACCTTCGACAGCGAGGATGTGGTCGTTGTCCTCGATGGACGGCACGGTCGGATGTGCGGTGGTGAGCTCGCCGAAGTACCCGGCGAACCGGGTGTGCGCGGCGTCGGCCAGCGCCTGGCCACGGAACGCGAGCACCTTGTGTTCCACCAGCGCGGCGGACAGCTCGGCGGCGACGGCGGGTGCGAGTGCCGTGTTCAGGTCGATGCCGACGACTTCGGCGCCGATGCGGCCTCCGATCCGGCGGATGTCGTGCAGGGTCATTGGGTCACCTCCAGGTAGACGGTTTCGTACTCGAGACGGGGTAGCCGGTCGAGCCAGGCGTTCGGCGCCGGCCGGCCGATGTTGACCACGAGCAGGGACTTCAGGCGGCCGTCGGCGAAGAACTCGGCGTCCACACCGGACGTGTCGAACCCGGCCATCGGACCGGCGGCGAGGCCCGCGGCGCGTACTCCCAGGAGGAAGTAGCCGATCTGCAGCGTGGCGTTGAAGCGCGCCTGGGCCTCGCGGCGCTCCGGGTCGGCGAACCACTCCTTCGCCTCCGGCTTGTGCGGGAACACGGTCGGTAGGTGTTCGTGGAACTCGGTGTCGGCGGCCAGCACGGCGACCAGCGGTGCGGTCGCGGTCTTGTCGCGGTTGCCGCTGCTGAGGTACGGCAGCAGCCGCTCCCGCGCCGGCCCGCGCCGCAGCAGCAGCACCCGCAGCGGCTGGCCGTTGACCGCTGTGGGGCCGTACTTGACCAGGTCGTGGATGGCGCGTACCTGCTGGTCGGTGACGGGTTCCGGATCAAACGCATTGGCGGTACGGGCGCGCCGGAACAACAGGTCCTGGGCCTCCTGCGGGAGCGCCGTCATGAGGCGACCGCCCCGTAGCGGCCTTCGTGGTAGACGAGCGGCCGGCCGGCGGGACTGGTCTCGGCGATCACCGGAGTGGCGAGGACGATCGAGTGGTCACCCGCGGGCACCCGCTCCCGGATCCGGCACACCAGCACCGCCAGGGCACCGTCCAGCACCGGCACGCCGTACGGGCCCGGGCGCCACGCCGTGTGCGTGGCGAACCGGTCGATCCCGGAGGTGGCGAAGGTGCGCGCCACCTCCTGCTGCCCCTCGCCGAGCAGGTGTACGGCCACGTGCTCCGCCGTCGACACGGCCGGCCAGGCGGACGCGCCGTGGTCCAAGGCGAACGCCACCAGGGGCGGCCGCAGCGACACCGAGGTGAACGACGTCGCCGTGAAACCAGCCCCCGGCACGGTCACCACCGTGACGGTGGCGGCCTGCCGGCGTAACAACGTCCGGAACATGTCCGGGTCGAGCGCGGTATCGACGGCCATCTCACACCGCCACCGGCTCGGTCGTGGCCGCGTACTGGCTGGCGGGGCGGGGGAGGCCGTAGTGCTCGCGGAGCGTACGGCCGGTGTACTCCTCGCGGAACAGGCCGCGGGCCCGCAGCAGCGGTACGACCTGGTCGACGAAGTCCTCCAACCCGCCCGGCAGGTACGGCGGCATCACGTTGAACCCGTCCGCGGCCCCGTTGTCGAACCACAGCTCGATCTGGTCGGCGACCTGCTCGGGCGTACCGGCGAAGACCCGGTGACCGCGGCCGCCGCCGAGCCGGCCGAGCAGTTGGCGGATCGTCAGCTTGTCCCGCCGGGCCAGGTCGACCACGAGCTGGTAGCGGCTCTGGTTGGCGTTGATCGACGTGACCTCGGGCAGGTCGTCGGGCAGCGGCCCGTCCAGGTCGAGGTCGCGGAGGTCCCGCTGCAGCATCTGGGACAGCTGCGCCAGGGCGTAGTCGGTGACGATCAGCTCCTCGAACTCGCGAGCCAGCGCCTTCGCTTCCGATTCGGTGGCGGCGAGCACCGGTGCGATCCCGGGCAGGATCTTGATGTGGTCGGGGTCGCGCCCCGCCTTGGCAGTGCGGAGTTTGAGGTCCTGGTAGAACGACTTGCCGTCGGCGAGGGTCTGCTGGGCGGTGAAGACGGCCTCGGCGTACCGGGCGGCGAAGTTCTTGCCGTCGTCGGACGATCCGGCCTGGACCAGCAGCGGCCGGCCCTGCGGCGTACGGGGGGTGTTGAGCGGTCCAGCCACCTGGAAGCGGGGTCCGGTGTGGTCGATCGGGTGGACCTTCGCGGTCTCGGTGAACACGCCGGCGGCTTTGTCGACCACCAGCGCGTCGTCTTCCCAGCTGTCCCACAGCTTCACCGCGACGTCGACGAACTCCTCCGCGCGGAGGTAGCGGTCGCCGTGCGGCGGCGCACCGTCGAGGTTGAAGTTGCGGGCCTCGCCGTCGCTGGCGGACGTGACGATGTTCCACCCCGCTCGGCCCCCCGAGATGTGGTCGAGCGAGGCGAACTTGCGGGCCAGGTTGAACGGCTCGTGGTAGCCGGTCGACGCGGTCGCGATCAGTCCGATGTGCTCGGTGACCGCGGCGATCGCCGAGAGCAGGGTCAGCGGCTCGAACACCGACCAGATGTTGTGCCGGGCATTCGGGCCGACGTACAGGCCGTCGGCGAGGAAGACGGAGTCGAGCCTGCCCCGTTCGGCGATCTGCGCCAGCTTCTGGAAGTGGCTCACCTCCAACGCCCGGTGCGGATCGGTACGCGGGTGGCGCCACGCCGCCTCGTGATGGCCGACGCCCATCAGGAACGCGTTGAGGTGCAGGTGACGGCGGCCGGCCGAGCCGGCGCTTCGAGATGTGGTCATGAGGTCTGCCTCCAGGTCGAGAAGCGGCGTTCGAGGGTGACGAGAAGCTGGTTCGCCAGCAGGCCGATCGCGGAGATCGTGACCACACCGGCGTACATGTCCGGTACGGCGAAGTTGAACTGGGCGTACGTGATCAGGTAGCCGAGCCCCGCCTTCGCGCCGACCATCTCGGCGGCGATCAGGATCAGGATCGAGTACGCCCCCGCCAGCCGGATCCCGGTGAAGATGGTCGGTACGGCGGCCGGCAGGATCACCTTTGCGAAAAGCCGTACCGGAGACAGGCCCATCGACCGGGCCGACTTGATCAACAGCGGGTCGACGCCCTTCACCCCGGCGATGGTGTTGAGCAGGATCGGGAACGAGCAGGCGTACACCACCAGGGCGATCTTGGAGGTCTCGCCGAGGCCCAGGATCAGGATGAACACCGGCAGCAGCGCCAGTGCGGCGGTGTTGCGGAACACCTCCAGCAGCGGGTTGACCAGCTCGGCGACCGGTCGGTACCAGCCGATCGCCAGCCCCAGCGGGATCGCTCCGGCGACCGCGATGCTGAAACCGATGACCGACCGGAACAGGCTGGCGCTGACGTGCTGCCACAGCTCACCGGAGACTGCCAGGTCCCGCAACGCCAGGAGTACGTCGGAGAACGGCGGCAGGAACACCGCGTCCACCAGCCCGGTACGCGGCGCCACCTCCCACACCAGGAGCAGCATTGCGACGGCGGCGGTGCGGCGCAGCGTACCCACGAAAAGGCGGGACGAACGGCGACCCGGGCGGGCCGGCGATGCGGAAGGGGCCGAGACCTCTGGCCGGGTCCGGGCGGGGCGAACTTGCGTGATGCTAGCCAACGCGGGCCTCCTCGATGTGAGCTGTCTCCTCGGCCTGGGCCTTCGCCACCTCGTCGTGCAGCAGGCTCCAGATCTGATGCCGGTACGCGGCGAACTCCGGAGCCGAACGCAGGTCCTCGGTGGCGGTACGAGACGCCAGGTCGATGTCGATGACCTGCTTGATCCGGCCGGGCCGCGACGTCATCACGGCGACGCGTTGTCCCAGGTAGACGGCTTCGTCGATGCCGTGGGTGATGAACAGGATGGTCTTGCCGGTGCGCTGCCAGATCCGCAGCAGCTCGTCCTGCAGGGTCTCCCGGGTCTGCGCGTCGAGCGCCGCGAACGGCTCGTCCATCAGCAGGATCTCCGGGTCGTACGCGAGGCTGCGCGCGATCGCGACCCGCTGCTTCATCCCGCCGGACAGCTGGTGCGGATACCGGTCGGCGAAGCCGGTCAGGCCGACCAGGTCCAGGAAGTGCCGGGCCTTCTCGCGTCGCTCCCGTTTGGACACACCGGCCGACTCCAGGCCGAACTCGACGTTGCCCTGCGCCGTACGCCACGGGAAGAGCGCGTACTGCTGGAAGACGACGCCGCGGTCCAGGCCGGGACCGGTGATCGGTGAGCCGTCCAGCAGCACCTGACCGTCGCTGGGGGCGGTCAGACCGCCGAGCAGGTCCAGCAGTGTGGATTTGCCGCAGCCGCTCGGCCCGACCAGCACCAGGAACTCCCCAGCCGGTACGTCGAACGACACGTCGTCGAGCGCCGTGAAGTCACCGAACCGCTTGGAAACGTGCCGCACCGACAGCTTCACCGGGACCGTCATGACTTCCCCTGGTACGGGTTGAACTCGTTGGTGTAGATCTCCTTCGCGTCGACCTGCTTGCCCTTGAGCTCACCGGCCCGCTGCAACCAGTCGACCCAGTTGGTGAACTCGCGCTCGGCGATCACGCCGCCCTTGCCGGCGATGCCGTAGCTCTGCCAGTACCTGGTCTGGGTGTCGTCCTCGTTGCGGTGCCGCTTGGCGATGATCGCCGAGAGGCGGGCTATGACCTGCTTGCGTGGCGTGTGCTTTGTCCACTCGATGGTCTTCGCGATGCCGGCGACGAAGGTCCGTACGGTCTTCGGGTTCTTCGCGATGAAGTCCTTGCGGAACACGTAGCTGCCGGCGCTGAACTTGCCGAACAGCTGGTAGTCGCTGAACAGCGGCCGGATCCCGCCGCGGTCGAGCGCCTTGTCCCGCAGCGCGCCGCCGAGCGCGCCGACGTCGATCTGCTTCTGCCGCAGCGACTGCTCGGTGCTGACCGGCGGCACGACCGTCAGCTCGACCTTCTTGATCTCCGCGTCGGTGAGCCCGGCCTTCGACAGGTACGTCTTGATCACGGCCTCGCTGTGCGCGCCGAGCGTGTTCACGCCGATCTTCCTGCCGATCAGGTCCTTCGCCGTCTTGATCGGGCTGTCCTTCAGCACGTAGAACCCGGTGTACGTCTTCGCGTCGACGCCGTAGTAGCTGATCACGGCCTTGATCGGCGCCTTCGCCGCGGCGAGCTTGATGATCGCGCCGTTGAACGCGCCGCCGAAGTCGGTGTCGCCCGTGGTGGCGGCCTGGATGTCCTGTGGCCCGCTGATCGAGTTGCCGATCCACTTGAGCTTCACGTTGCCGAGGTAGCCGAGGTCGGCGGCGAGCTCGGGTAACGTCACCGCGCCGACGTTGCCTTGGTAGCGCAGCGTGGTGACCTGCGCGGCGTCGGCCTTGCCGCCGCAGCCGGCGAGTGCGCCGATCGCGAGCGCTGCCACCGTGAGGTTGATGAGTGTCTTGCGCACGTTGCTCCTCGGGGATGTGGGGTGGGTACGGGGAATCGCCCGGCCGACAGGTCGGGTCCGGGTAGGCGGGTACGCCGAGAGCCGGGCCTGTGCCGGTCCGGCGGAGGTTGGTGAGATGTCCTGGCTGGAGGCTGCGGTCAGCGGCGACAGCAGGGACAGTGCTGTGCATCGCGACAGCACCGGGCAGCGGGTCCGGCCGCCCTGGTGGCGGCTGCGGGGATGGACTGCTGCGACATGCATCGAGTCTCATTCACGCAATCCCTACCTGTCAAGTAGGGAATTGTCCCGGGAGTGTGACGTGCCGTCGAGTTATCCTCCGCGGATGACTGAGACACCGCGTGAGTTCAATCCAGACCGGACATGGATCGACGCTTCGAAGGACCCGACCCCGGGCCGCCCCGGTCACCTGCGGGAGGACGGCGTACCGCCGAGCTTCGACGTGTCCCGGGACCCGACTCCGGGCGTACCGGACCACGCCTGGCCCGAGGACGACGACGAGGAAGCTACCGCTTCTCCGGAAGAAAACTGAACAGTCGTACGCCGGGTGCGAGGGGTCGGGGCGGCCCCTCGTACCGGTGAACTCCTACGCCATATGGCAGGGCCGGATCGGAGACGAAGACCGGCGCGAATCCGGCGTCGGCGAACCAGTCGCACAGTTGCGGCACCAGGTCGGGCGGGCGCCGGTGCCGGGTCCAGATCACCGTCCCGCCCGTCTTGCACAGGGCAGGCGTCCACGACACCGTGTGCGCGATGTCGGCGTCGCTGACGTTGCCGAAGATGCCGCACAGCAACAGCAGATCCACCGGCAGGATGTCCGTCCACAGTGCACTGCCGGCCGCGTCGCCGGTGATCACCGTGACCCCGGTCAGCCCGGCGGCCCGGCGCCGGGCCGCGTCCGCCACCTCGCTGTCCAGCTCGACCAGCCAAGCGGTCACGTCCTCACGCCTCGGATGATCCGCGAGTACGTCGAGCAGATCCCGCCCCTCGCCCGCACACAGACTCAGCACCGTGAGGCGCCCGGGCGGCGCCGCGTCGAGCACGAGCCTGATCTGCTCCCGTACGGCGGCCAGCCGGCGGGTCAGCGTCGAGCCGGGCTGGTCGTACCCGTCGTGCCAGGTCTTCCAGTCCATGCCAGGAACGTTAACGGTGACCACCGACACACACCTTGACCTCAAGTTTCGTTGAAGGTGCAGGCTGGCCGGCATGAGAGCTGCCGCGTTCACCGAGTTCGGCGGGCCCGAGGTGCTCCGGTTGACGGAGCTGCCGGACCCGAAGCCCGGCCCCGGGGAGGTACGGGTCCAGGTCAGGGCCGCGGGCGTACAGCCCGCCGACGTGGCGGTACGCCAAGGCTGGGGACCGCCGGGCGCCACGGTCAGCTTCCCGCAGATCCCCGGCAACGAGTTCGCGGGCGTGGTCGACCTGGTCGGCGAAGGGGTCACCGGCTGGGCGCCCGGGGACGACGTACTCGGCTTCACCACACTCACGGCGTACGCGGAGCTGGTCGTGGTGCCGGCCGACCAGCTGGTACGCAAGCCGCAGGCGATGCCGTGGGAGGTCGCCGGCAGCCTTTCGGCGAGCGGACAGACCGCCCACCGCGCGCTGCGACTGCTCGAGGTCGGGAAGGGCGACACCGTGCTAATCCACGCCGCCGCCGGAGGTGTGGGCAGCATCGCCGTGCAACTCGCCCGACTCGCCGGAGCCAGCGTGGTCGGTACGGCCAGCCCCGCCAACCACGACTACCTGCGCGAGCTGGGCGCCATCCCGGTGACGTACGGGGACGGCCTGGTCGACCGGGTACGCGAGCTCGCGCCCGACGGAGTGGACGCGGCGATCGACGCGGCCGGCGGCGACGCGCTGCGTACCTCGGTCGAGCTGGTGGGCAACCGGGACCGGATCGGCACGCTCGTCGCTATGGACCTGGCGGACGAGCTGGGGGTGCGGAAGCTGCGGGGCGACCGTACCAGCGCCCGGCTCGGCGAGCTGGTCAGCCTCTGGGAGCAGGGGAAACTCGCGGTGCACGTACGGGCGACGTACCCGCTGGAGCGGGCGGCGGACGCGCAGCGTGACGTGGCGACGGGTCACGGCCGGGGCAAGGTCGTACTCCTGGTCTGAGTCAGTCGAAGCCGGGAGTGGCGAGCTCCGGCTGACCGGCGTTGGCCAGCAGCACGAACCGGTGCCGCCGCGACAGGTCCGGGCCGTACCAGCGGGCGGCGTAAACGTGGCCGTCGCTGGCGGGATGGCGGCTCGGGCCGAGGTGGCTGATGCCGAGCCACCAGCCCTGGTCGTCGACGGGCCGGCCCTCGCGGCGCGCCACGGTCCAGCCGTCGCCGGACCACACCTCGACCCGGGCGATCGGCTCGTGCCAGTGCAGGTCGCCCGGCGGTACGTCACGCCACCGCAGCTCCCAGTGGGCGGCTTCGCGTACCGTCGCCTCGAAAAACCTCGGGGGGTCGGGGACCGCGCGGCGCGCCACCGAGCCGGTGGGGGTCGGCAGGTAGCGGTGGATCCGCAGCGAGAACCGCCGGGTGGGTAGGTGGTCGGCCACCCGGCCGGTCTTCACCACCTCGGCGGCGAGCCTGGCGAACCCCGCCGCCACGTACGGCTGACTGTGCGGACCGTAGAGCGTGCTGGCGCCTTCGTAGCACTGGTGGGCGTACTCGTCGGGGGTGGTGAGGTAGCCGGTGTACTCGTTCGCCACCGACGAGACGACGAGCTGGTCGATGTCCGTCGGGCCGAGCGCCTGGCGTACGGCGGCCTCGATGCCGCGGCCTGCCTCGACGGTGACCTCGAACGGCGTACCCAAGAGGGCCATCGAGCCGATCCGGAGCAGTTGGAACGGCAGCACGCTCGGGAAGCTCGCCGGTGGGAGCAGTTTCGGCTGTAGCCAGCGCGATCCGGTGATCCACTTCGCGCCGTGCGGCCCGCGGTGCGCCGGCTTCGGGAAGCCACCGCGGAACGGCGGGATCAGGTCGACCACGGGCACGGTGTTCTCGCGGGCTCCGGCGAGCGTGGCGGCGCCGATCGCCGGGTCCGCCAGGCTCAGGCCGCCGATCGTGGGGCGCGTGGCGAGGTCCAGCTCACGGAGGCCGGCGGCCAGTTCGACGTCGTCGGTGAGCGCGGGCTCAAGCTCGGCGTGCAGGGCAGCAGCCGCTTCGCCGATGCCGCGCCCGATGCGTTCCGCCTCGGGGAAGACCAGCTGCCCGGGGGTCACCGCCGGGGTCATGTCACCGTGGGTGCCCTGGACCGCTCCCACTATCGGGCGTACGCCCGTCGCCGCCTCGACCCGGTGCCGCAGCTCCCCGGTGAGGTACGCCCACACGTCCGCGTTGTACGACCGGTCCCGCGCCGAGATGCCGGTGCCGTGGATCGAGAACACCGCCATCGCGGCCAGCGGCGTCGACTGGCTGACGCCGTCCGCGGTGTCCACCCGGAGCAGGTGCAGCCAGGGGTTGACCGCGGCGTACGCCCGGTGGCCCGCGGTGCGTCCGTCGGCGACCGACGGGTTGCGTACGTACGCGTCCAGCGACCGGTTGCGGGTCAGCCCCCAGACCTCGGTGGCGCCGACCGCGAGCCGAGCGGGGCGGCGGGTCTCGACCGCTTCCCTGACGGCAGAGGCGATCCGGTCCACCAGGAATCTGGTCCACAGTGGATCGAAGCCTGCGCGGTTGGAGGAGAACCGGTTGTAGAAGTCGCTGCCGTGGAACTGGCCCGGTCCGGCATGCGTGTGGGTGGCGCCGATGAACAGCCCGGGGAGCTTCACGTCGGTGTCGGCGACGGCCTCGGCGACCAGGTGTTGCAGCAACGCCGACCCCGCGTGCAGGTCACACTGCACCAGCGCAAGCGACGTCGTACCGGCCCGCAGGTGGATCACCCGGGCCCGCAGTCGGGTACGGAAACCGACGCCGTCGACGCCGTGCCGGGAATGGCCCGCCTTCGGCATCCCCGGCGGCGGCGTGATGTCGACTTCGGCGGCTCCGGCGAGCAGCCCCTCGACGTACGGGGGCGGGCCGGTGTCGCGGGGGATGACCGTGAACCGGGCGACGGTGTGGTCGCCGTCGGCGTACTCGTCCAGCATGGGGATCACTCTGCCGTACGCGCCGCGACATCCGCCTCGGTGGAGACCGACATCGCGCTAACGTTGTCACGCGCGAGAGGGGCACGACGAGATGACGGAGATCGACGAGGCCGGCGTACGGGCCGGCCGGCCGGTGCCGCGGCCCACGATCAAGGACGTCGCCGCGCTCGCCGGGGTCTCCATCAAGACCGTCTCCCGGGTGATCAACAGCGAACCCCGGGTCAGCCCCGCCACCACCCAAGCGGTAAGGGCCGCGATCACCGAGCTCGGCTTCCGGCGCAACGACGGCGCCCGGATCCTGCGCCAGGGCTACTCGGCGACGCTCGGTCTGGTGCTCGAAGACTTCGGCGACCCGTTCTACTCGGTGTTGACCGATGCCGTGGCGCAGCTGGTGCACCGCGAGGGCTACACGCTGCTCACCGGCTCGTCCGCCGAGGATTCGGTACGCGAGCGCGAACTCGTCCTGAACTTCTGCGCCCGCCGGGTCGACGGGCTGATCGTCGTACCGACCGCCGGCCAGCACGACTATCTGTTGCCGGAGATCAAGGCCGGCGTCGCCGCCGTCTTCGTGGACCGCCCCGCCGGCGACCTGGACGCCGACACCGTGCTGTCCGACAACGTGGCCGGCGTACGGGCCGGGGTGGACCATCTGATCTCGTACGGGCACCGCCGGATCGGGTTCCTCGGCGACCGGCCGGACATCTTCACCGCGGCCGAGCGGCTGGCCGGATACCGCGCCGCGCTGGCCGCGGCGGGCCTGACGGTGGACGAGTCGCTGATCGACATGGCGCCGCCGCAGCCGCCGGCGATCCGGGACGCGTTGACCCGGATGCTCACCGGCCCCGATCCGGCGACCGCGCTGTTCACCGGCAACTCCCGGATCACGGTCGGCGTACTGCGGGAGCTTCCCGGGTACGGTCGGCGCCCCGCGCTGGTGGGCTTCGACGACTTCGAGCTGGCGGATCTGCTCGCGCCCGGGGTCACCGTGGTCGCGCAGGATCCGGTGGCGATGGGGCAGACCGCCGCGCAACTGCTGCTCCGCCGGCTCTCCGGCGACCGCGGCCCCGCGCGGCGGATCAGCCACGCCACCACCCTGGTCCCCCGCGGCTCCGGCGAAACCCGCCCGTAACGCTCGCGGGCTCACGGGGGTGGGCTGGTCAGCGGCGGAATTCGGCGCGCCAGCTGCCGGGCTGGCCTTTCAGATGTTCTATGCGTACGGGGTGCAGGTCGTAGTCGGTGAAGGTGTCGATGTCGGCGCGGGTGAGCAGCCACGGTGGTCCGTCGTCGGGCTCGTCGGCGGCATCGCGGGAGCGTGCGATCACCAGCAGCGTGCCGCCGGGCGCGACCAGCTCCGCGACCCCGCCGATGGCCTGACGTCGTACGTGCACCGGCATCGACTGCACCGTGATCGACTCGACCACCAGGTCGAAGGCGCGACGCCAGGCGTCCGGCGGGTGCAGCAGGTCGGCGACGGCGTACTCGACGGTCGTGTCGGGGAACCGCCGCCGGGCGGACCGTACGGCGGTCGCGGAGATGTCGAAGGCTGTGGTGTCGTACCCGAGGCCGGCGACGAACTCGGCGTCGGCGCCCAGTCCGCAGCCGACCACCACGGCGCGACGGGCCTGACCGGTGTGGCTGTCCGCGGTGTCGGCCGACCCGGGTCCGGCCTGCCGGGTCGACGCCCACTCGACCAGGAGTCGGTTGGGTGTGCCGCGGTCCCACGGGACGTCGGTCCGGCCGGCGTCGGCGTCGGCGTACAGCTGCTCGAACCAGCCGGTCGGGTCGCCGGCGGCCAAGGATGCGGCGGCGAGTCGGTGGGCGTACTCCTCGGGATCGGTCACCCGGCCATTGTGACCTGAGCGGGCCGCGGTCACTGGCCGATCTTGCCGTCGATCCGCTCGCGCAGGAAGTCGGCGTGGCCGTTGTGCCGGGCGTACTCCTCGGTCACCCGGCCGCCCGCTGGTACCGGGCGGCGAGCGTACGGATCCGGTCCGCCAGCTCCGGCGGTGAGATGACCTCGAAATCCAGGTCGAGCAGGCTCACGTACACGGCGATGGTGTCGAGGGAGTCGGCGCCGGTGACGAGTACGCAGGTCTCGGCGTCGACCGGCTCGACGTACCCGATGGCGGGGTTGATCTTGCTGACGACCACCTCGGCGGGGGCGTGGACGGTGATCCGCGCGTCGTGTCGCCACGCGGCGGCGGAGACCCGTCCGGAGACGTACCCGGCGAGGTCGGAGGCGGGGAGCGGGCGGGGCGCGAACCGCGGGCCGGACGGCGTACGGAGCGAGATCCGGTCGACCCGGAAGGTACGCCAGTCGTCCCGGTCCAGGTCGAAGGCGACCAGATACCACCGGCGACCCCAGTTCACCAGCCGGTACGGCTCCACCTCACGCCGGCTCGGCGAGCCGCCGTGGGACTGGTAGTCGAACCGGATCCGCTCGTCGTCGCGGCAGGCCGCGGTCAGCTCCGTCAGCACCGAGGCGGCGACCGTGGGGCCGGGACTGTCGGGCGGCACCGCGACGGTGAAGCGCTGCAGGGCGTCCACCCGTCGGCGCAGCCGGGACGGCAGCACCTGCTCGAGTTTGGCGAGCGCGCGTACCGCCGTCTCTTCTACTCCCGCGACGCCGCCGCGAGCGCCGGCACTCAGCGCGACCGTGACGGCGACCGCTTCTTCGTCGTCGAGCAGCAGCGGCGGCATCGCGGCGCCGGCGCCCAGCCGGTAGCCGCCGTCGGTGCCGCGCGAGGCGTGCACCGGGTAGCCGAGGTCGCGCAGCCGGTCGACGTCGCGGCGTACGGTCCGCTCGCTCACGTCGAGCCGGTCCGCGAGCGCCGAGCCGGTCCAGTCGCGCCGGGCCTGCAGCAGGGCGAGCAGTCGTAGTAGTCGCGCCGAGGTCTCCAACACCTTGCGAATTCTGCCAGTTCTTTAGGACAGAAGCTGTCCGGAAGGGTCCGTAGCGTGGTGGGCATGACGACGAAGCAGAACACTCAGGCCGGCCCCGACACCGAGATCCGCCCGTTCCGGATCGAGACCCCGCAGAGCGAGCTGGACGACCTCGCCGGCCGGCTCGACCAGGTCCGCTGGCCCGACGAGCTGCCCGGCGCAGAGTGGAGTTACGGCGTACCGCTGCGGTTCGTCAAGGACCTGGTGGCGCACTGGCGCGACGGGTACGACTGGCGCGCCGTCGAGGCGAAGCTCAACGAGTATCCGCAGTTCACCACCACGATCGACGGCCAGAACATCCACTTCCTGCACGTACGCTCGCCCGAGCCGGACGCGACGCCGCTGATCCTCACCCACGGCTGGCCCGGCTCGATCATGGAGTACGTCGACGTCATCGAGCCGCTCACCAATCCCGAGCCCGGTAACCCGGCCTTCCACCTGGTGATCCCGTCCGTGCCCGGGTTCGGCTTCTCCGGGCCGACGCAGGAGCAGGGCTGGAACCGGCACCGCATCGCCCGGGCGTGGGCCGAGCTGATGCGCCGACTCGGCTACGACCGGTACGGCACCGCCGGCAACGACCTCGGCTCGTTCGTCTCACCCGAGGTGGCGCGCATCGATCCCGAGCACGTGATCGGCGTACACGTGACGCAGATCTTCTCGTTCCCGTCCGGCGACCCGGCCGAGTTCGAAGGACTGTCCGAGCACGACCAGGCCGCGATCGAGCACATGAAGTGGTTCTGGGACACCATCGGCGCGTACAACATGATGCACGCGCAGCAACCGCAGACCATCGCGTACGGGGTGATGGACTCGCCGGTCGGGCTGCTCGGCTGGAACGGTCAGCTGTTCCGGGACGTCGACCCGGACTTCATCCTGAGCAACGTGATGATCTACTGGCTGACCCGTACGGCCGCCTCGGCGATGCGGATCTACTACGAGGACGACAAGGCGGAGCACGCGAAGGAGCCGACCGAGTTCCCGCTCGGGCTCGCCTCGTTCGGCAACGACTTCACGTCGATCCGGCGGTTCGCCGAGCGAGACCACAAGAACATCGTCAGCTGGCACGAGTACGAGGCCGGCGGCCACTACGCCGCGCACCAGGCGCCGGACGTGCTGGTCGCCGACATCCGCGAGTTCTTCGACTCGCTGCGGTGACAGACCGTGCCCCTGATGCTCGCCATCAGGGGCACCCGCTGTCCGTAGGCTGGCCCGCATGGACTTCAGTGAGGAATCGGTCGCGAAGCTGAGCCCGAGCGAGTTGGTGGCCGCGTTGCGCGACGCCGACCCGGGTGACCCGGGGCTGCGGGAGCTGGACGTCGACGTACTCGGCCGGCGGATCGACCCGCGGAAGCTGAGCCGGCGGGAGTTCGTGGAGCTGCTCACCGCGCTGGGCCGGCTCGCCGACGCCGGTACGTCGGTCGACCTGTCCGCAATGGACCCGCAGAACTTCGCCCGGATCATCGCGAAGGCGTCCGGCGACCAGATCGACGCCGCGATGGCGGATCCGGCGCTGCGCGGCCGGGTGCTGGACGAGCTGTTCCGCCGGATGACCGACCACTTCATCCCGGAGCGTGCCCGCGACGGCCGGCACGTGATGCACTTCCGGGTCAAGGACGGCCGGGGCGAAGGCGGGTACGACCACTACGTCGCCGTCATCGAGGACAGGCAGGTGTCGGTCAGCCACGACGTACCGGAGGACGCGAAGACCGAAATCACGGTCGGCCCGACCGACATGCTGCGACTGGCCACCAACAACGCGTCACCGACGTTTCTCTACCTGCGCGGCAAGGTCCGGGTGAAGGGCTCGCTGGGCTTCGCGACGGCGTTCATGAGCATGTTCGACACGCCGAAGGCTTGAGGCGCTGCCATAGTTCGGCCCTTTTGGGGGTACGTAATGGAGCAACATCCCCCGAACCCCTGAGAGGGCACCATGTTCGCTGTGATCGCCGCCGTGTTATTCGGCATCGCACTACTGCTCGACATCGTCGGGCAGCACTTCGGACCGTTGCTCGACACCGGCACGTTGACGCTGGCAGGGCTGCTGTGCGTGGCGCTGCACCTCGCCGGCGCAGGAGGCTGGGGCCGGGGTCGCAGCTGGCGGTGGCGCCGTTAGCGACTGTCCGCACGCAGGTCCGGTAGCCGGCCCGACACCACATCGGAGAGTGAGACGTCGTCGACCACGTGCAACACGGCCGACTCGATGGCGATCCACACCTCGCTGAGGTGACGGGCCGCTCCCGCGTACCGCATGGTGATCACGGGCATTCCCCGTACGCCCGAGAAGGACCCGTCGACGACCCGGATCACGTCGCCTATCGAAATCTGGCTCGCCGGACGGGCGAGGGTGTAGCCGCCGTCGACACCGCGCTGGCTGAACACCAGGTTCGCCCGGCGGAGCTCGCCGAGGATCGCGTGCAGAAACGTCAACGGCAACTCCTGCGCGGCGGCGAGCGCCTGCGCGGTCACCGTACCGGGCTCGGCGGCGGCGAGTGCCAGCATGGCACGCAACGCATAGTCGGTACGAGCGGACACGTTCACAGCCACTGCCTCCCCCGTCGGCCGTCTGCTAACCCGCCGCCTCGGCGGCGCCGACACTCAGCGACCCGCCGGCGCCCAGTGGTCCGGCGCCCAGTAGCCCGGCATTCAGCGGCCCGGAGACGCTCAGTGGCTTCGCCTCCGGGGTCGGTCGGAGGTGCACCGTCCCGCCGGTCGCCAGGCCGAGCCGGTCGGCGGTGCCGCGGGTGACCTGCGCCCACGCCTCGTGGCCCTCGATCCGGAGCTCGACCCGTACCTCGAAGCCGAGGCGTACGACGCGGGTGATCGTCGCGGAGGTCGTACCCGGCTCGGGATCGGTGAGCAGCTCGATGTCGTGGGGGCGTACCAGGTGACCGTCGAGTGTGGTCACCGGGCCGAGGAAACCCATCACGAACGGGTTGGCCGGGTTGTCGTACACCTCGTGCGGGCTGCCGACCTGTTCGACCACGCCGTCGGCGAGCACCGCGATGGTGTCGGCGACCTCGATCGCCTCCTCCTGGTCGTGGGTGACGAACACCGTGGTCACGTGCACCTCGTCGTGCAGCCGGCGCAACCAGGTACGCAACTCCTTGCGTACCTGCGCGTCGAGGGCGCCGAACGGCTCGTCGAGCAGCAGCACCTCGGGTTCGACGGCGAGCGCCCGGGCGAGGGCCATCCGCTGCCGTTGCCCGCCGGACAGCTGTGCCGGATACCGGTCGGCGAGCTGCTCCAGGTGGACCAGCTCGAGCAGTTCCCGGACCCGGGCGCGGATCTCCGGCTTCGGCCGCTTGCGGATCTCCAGTCCGAAGGCGACGTTGCGGTACACCGACAGGTGCTTGAAGGCCGCGTAGTGCTGGAACACGAAGCCGACGTTGCGGCGCTGCGGCGACAGCCGGGTCGCGTCGTTGCCGGAGATCAGCACCGAGCCGGTGTCGGGCTGCTCCAGGCCGGCGATGATCCGCAGCAGGGTCGACTTGCCGCCGCCGCTGGGGCCGAGCAGTGCGGTCAGCGAGCCGGCGGCAACGTCGAGCGACACGTTCCGCAGCACCGGGGTCGTCCCGAAGGACTTGTTGACGTCGCGTACCTCGATGGCCATCAGGTCGACCCTTTCGGTCTCAGTAGCTTGGTGAGCAGCAGCGCCGCGATCGCGATCAACGCCAGTACGGTGGCCGCCGCGTACGCCGCCGGCTCGTCGAAGTTCTGATAGCGCTCTTCGACGAACAGGGTCAGGGTCTGGGTCTGGTCGACCAGCCGTCCGGAGACGACGGCGACGGCGCCGTACTCGCCGAGCGCCCGCGCCAGACACAGCACCACCCCGTACGACAGCGCCCACCGGATCCCGGGGACGGTGATCCGCCAGAACGTCTGCCACGGGCTGGCGCCGAGCGTGTGCGCGGCCTGTTCCTGCTCATCGCCCAGCTCTTCGAGGACCGGAGCCACGGCACGGACCACCAGCGGCAGCGACACGAAGACGGTCGCCAGCACCATCCCCGGAGTCGCGAAGATGATCGGTACGCCGATCCGGTCGAACCAGCCGCCGACCGGGGTGAAGCGGCCGTACACCAGGATCAGCGCCAGGCCGACCACGACGGGGGAGACCGCCATCGGCAGGTCGATCAGCGCGTTGAACAGGCGCTTGAGGTTCAGCCAGCTCGGCCCGGGGAACTGGCCGCGTACCAGGAGCAGGGCGGTGAGCACTCCGAACACCGTGTTGAGCAGCACCGCCCACAGCGCGACCACCACGGTCACCCGGATCGCGTGCACCGCCGACGGATTGCTGATCGCGTCGACGAACGTACCGAGGCCGCCGGAGAACGTACGCCACCCGATCAGCCCGACGGGGACCACCAGCAGCAGCAACAGGTACACCAAGGCGACAGACCGCAGCAGGTATCTGGTCAGGCGCTGTCTAGTCACGGCTCGACCCCCAACGCTGCAGTACGTCGATCAGCACCGTCACCACCAGGGCGACCACCAGCAGCACCGTGGACACCGCGGCGGCGCCGGTCGGGTTGCCGCTCTCGATCTGGCCGAAGATGTTCACGGCGGCGACCTGCGTCTTGAACGGCAGGTTGCCCGAGATCAGCACGATCGAGCCGAACTCGGCGATCGCCCGGGAGAAGCCGAGCACCGTGCCGGAGACCATGGCGGGGGCCAGGTTGGGCAGGATGATCCGCCGGAAGATCACCGCTGGCCGGGCGCCCAGCGAGGCGGCGGCCTGCTCCATGTCCTGATCCAGCTCCAACAGCACCGGCTGCACCGTACGCACCACGAACGGCAGGGTCACGAACAACATCGCCAGGACGATCGCGACCTTCGTGTACGCGATGTTGATCCCCACCGGACTCGACGGACCGTAGAGCGAGAGCAGCACCAGGCCGGCCACGATCGTGGGCAGCGCGAACGGCAGATCGATCAACGTGTCGACGACGCTCTTGCCGACGAACTGGTCGCGCACCAGGACCCAGGCGATCACCGTACCCAGGAAAAGGTTGAGCACTGCCACGATGCCGCCGGTGAGCAGCGTGAGTTGCAGCGCCGACCACGCGTCGGGGGTGGTGACCGACCGCCAGAAGTGGCCGAGGCCGTCGTCGGTAGAGCGCCACACCACCGCGGCGAGCGGGATCAGCACGATGAGGCTCAGGTAGAGCACCGCGGTGCCGAGGCCGAGCGCGCCGCTGGCCCGGCGAGGGCTGGCCACCCTCGCCGGACCGGTCGCGACAGCTGTGGACACTGGTTACTTCTTCTCGACCGAGACGCCGAGCTTGCGTTCGATGTCGGCGACCTTGCCCTTCTCGGTGTCGAAGAACTCCTCGTTCACCTTCGACCAGCCGCCCAGGTCCTCGATCGTGAACAGGCCGGACGGAGTCGGGAACTGGTCGGCCCCGGGGATGCCGTCGGTGGTCGGCCGGTAGCCGTTCTCGACGAAGATCTTCTGCGCGGTGGCGGAGTGCAGGAACTTCAGGAACGCCTTCGCTTCCTTCGGGTGCGCGCTGTTCCTGGTGACCGCGATCGGGTTCTCGATCAGGATCGTGTCGTCCGGAAGCGTGTAGTCGAGCTTCTGCTTGCTCTGCTTGGCGAAGATCGCTTCGTTCTCGTACGCCAGGATCGCGTCGCCCTTGCCGCCCAGGAAGGTCTGCAGCGACTTGCGGGCGCTGTCGTCCTGCACCGGCACGTTCTTCAGCAACTTGCCCAGGTAGTCGAGGCCGGCCTTGGAGTCCTTGCCCTTGCCGGAGGTGGCGCCGTACCCGGCGAGCAGGTTCCACCGGGCGCCGCCGGAGGTGAACGGGTTCGCGGTGATCACCTCGGTGCCGGGCTTCACCAGATCGTCCCAGGTCTTGATGCCCTTCGGGTTGCCCTCGCGGGTGCCGATGACCACGACGGAGTCGGTGACGATGCCCTTGGTGGCGTCGGTGTTCCAGTCGTCGGCGACGAGGCCGGCCTTCACCAGCCGGGTGACGTCCGGCTCCAGCGAGAACGCGACGATGTCGGCCTTGAGCCCGGCCTCGACCGCGCGGCTCTGGTCGCCGGACGCGCCGAACGACTTGGTGAAGGTGACGTTCTGGCCTTCCGGCGTTGCCTGGTAGGCCTTGATGATCTTCTCGTACGCCAACTGCGGCGTCGAGTACGCCACGAGCGAGAGCGTCACCTTTCCGGCGTT
>WNFV01002626.1_pt1 | contig 27621 bp, 26 predicted proteins | sample 5400101 | NCBI WGS metagenome assembly WNFV01 (sample SAMN13153361, study PRJNA577476) | soil metagenome | isolation source: 115 cm soil or saprolite under grassland replicate 1 | place: USA:California | collected 2016-06-15
CGGTCAAGTGCGCAGTAACTCGTTCGAGTGAACTTCGCGACCACGCCGCGAGCGGACGTGGCCGCGCGCATCTACTAGGCACAGGTCAGACCAGATCCGCGGCCCCTCCCCCAAGGGCCCGCGCCAGCGGCGGCGCGGGCTCCCCTCTCTAGGTCGGTAGGGCTCCGACTAGCGCGGCTGCGCGAGCGTCGCCGCGTACTGGGCCAGCGAGTCGGCGACCGCACTCGCGTTCGAGACCCAGCCAAATGTCGATTCCGGCCCTGTGGAACATGCCACCGACGGCGCCGAAGTCGTTCTGCATGTCCACAACGAGGACGGCGGCTCGCTCCGGATCGATGGAGACGGGCTTCGGTCTCGCCTCGACGGTGATCATGGCCCGATCATGCGGCTGCCAATACCGGGCTACCCTTCGTGCATGAGAGGGGCAGTCGCAGCCGGACACCCGCTGACCGCGCAGGCGGGCGCCGACGTGCTCGCAGCGGGCGGGAACGCCGTCGACGCCGCCGTCGGCGCCGCGTTCGTCTCCTGGGTCGCCGAGAGCCCGCTCACCGGCCCCGGCGCGGGCGGCTTCATGCTCGTCCATCGCGCCCGCGACCGGTCAACGCGCGTCTACGACTTCTTCGTCTCGGTGGCCGGGCTCGGGCTCGAGCGGCGCGAACTCGCGGACATGGACCGCGTTGACGTCGACTTCAGCGGCGGCTCGACCCAGGTCTTCCACATCGGCGCCGCCTCCTGCGCTGTCCCCGGCGCCGCGGTCGGGCTCGAGGAAGCGCACCGCTCCTTCGGGAAACTCCCCTGGCGCGACCTCTTCGGGCCCGCGATCGACCTCGCGCGGAACGGCGTCGAGCTGAACAAGGGCCAGGCGTACCTGCACGCCATCCTCGACCTGATCCTGCGCCACACACCCGAGTCGCGGGAGGTGTACGAGAAGAATGGGGGCGAACGCCTCGTCGCGGGGGACATGCTGATCCAGGCCGACCTCGCCAAGACGCTCGAGCTGCTCGCAGAGAAGGGCGGCAAGACGCTGTACGAAGGCGAGCTCGCCGAACAGATCTCCGATCACCTCCGCGCCCACGGCGGCTGCATTACGCGCGAGGATCTCGCAAGCTACAGAGTCATCAGGCGCCGCCCCGTGCGCGCGAGCTTCTGCGGCGAGGAGTACCTCTCCAATCCGCCGCCGTCGGCGGGCGGGATCCTGATCGCATACGGCCTCCCGCTGCTGGAAGAGCTGGGTCCGGGAAAGCCGGGTACAGCCGAGGCGATCGACGCACTCGCCCGCGTCATGCGCGAACAGGCGAACGCGCGCATCGCTGCAGGCTCGGTGCACGGGCTCGCGCGCGCGCTCGAGACACGAGCCGCCGTCGTGTCGCAGGGAACGACGCACATCTCCGTCGTCGACGGCAAGGGCAACGCCGTCTCACTGACGTCGTCGACAGGGGCAGGCTCGGGAGTCATCGTCCCCGGCACCGGCATCCACATCAACAACATGATCGGCGAGTTCGACCTTGCGAAGCCGCCACGCGCAGGAGCGCGCCTCTCCTCCATGATGAGCCCCTCGGTCGTCCTGAAAGAAGGCCGCCCACACCTCGTCGTCGGCAGCGCCGGCTCACTCCGCTTGCGCGGCTCGGTGCTACAGAACGTCGTCAACGTCGTCGCGCACAACCTGCCCGTCGAAGACGCGATCGACCGACCGCGCGTCCACCTCGAGGGCGAGGACCTGCACTGCGAGGGCGGCCACGATCCCGCCGAGCTCGACAAGCTGGAAGAGATGGGGTGGAACGTGACCCGCTGGCGCCGCCAGAACCTCTACTTCGGCGGCGCGTCAGCAGTAACGTTCGAGGACGGCAAGCTCGCCGCCGCGGGCGACCCCAGACGCGGCGGTGCGGGGGTGGTGGTCGAATGATCATCCGCAAGGCGGAGGCGGCCGACGCGGAAGGGCTGACGGAGCTCGGCACCGCGGTCGGTTCCGAGCCGGAGGGCTGGCTCGTGACGACGAACGGCTGGCGGAACGTCTCCGACGAGCGGCGTTACCTCCGCGCGATCCGGCGCTATCCGAACGCCGCCGTCTTCGTCGCGGAGGACGAGGGACTCATCGTCGGCCGCCTCTCGGTCGCGCGCGACCAGCATCCCGCCAGCCGCCATGTCGCAGACATCGGCCTGATGGTCGCCGCCTCACATCGCCGCCGCGGCATCGGCACAGCGTTGCTCGAAGCGGCGGTGGCCTGGGCACGCCGCGCGGGTGTGCGCAAGCTCGAGCTGCATGTCTTTCCGTGGAATGACGCCGCGATCAAGCTCTATGAGCGGTTCGGGTTCGTGCAGGAGGGTTATCGCCGTGGTCAGTACAAGCGCGGAGACGAATACGTCGACGCGATCCTGATGGCGTACGAGCTCTAGACCGTCTCCTCGGGGAGGAGCCCGAGCTCGTCTTCGCGAACGCGCCGCCTCCGCTCCGTGAGCCCTTCATATGCCTCAGTCAGCCTCCGGTCACGGTCGTCGAGGCGCGCCGCCCAGTCGTCGAGCTCCTGTTCGCGCCGTTCGACACGCCGCACCTCCGCGGCGGCGCGCTCAATCTGTTCGATCGCTTCGGCCTCGCGTGCTTCGACCTGGGCCACCGCTTCCGTCAGCCAGGCGCCACGCTCGTCGAGTTCCTTTGCGTCGCGCTCGAGCTCGCGCGCTCGCGCGTCCAGGTGCAGCGCACGTTGCTCGAGGAGTGGAATGCGCTCTTCCGATTCGCGAACGTCGCGCAGCTTGTTCGCCAGCTGGGTCTCGTTGAGTGCGAGCTTCGCGGCGCGCTTGCCGAGCTGTTTCTCCCGTTCGGCTGCGCGCGTCTCCTGTCCGGCGAGCATCTGCTCGCGTTGCTGGACCTCGCGCTCACGTTTCTTCACCGCTTCGAGGAGTGGTTCCACTTCGCTTCTCGCCTGATCGATCTTCTGCTCCTTCGCAGCGAGGTCGGTTGCGCGTGCCTCGAGTTCTGCGGCTTTCGTTTCGAGCTGGCGCATCGCCGCACCCTGCAACCGTTCTTGATCCTCGAGCTCAGTCCGGCGGTCCTCGAGCTCGGCTGCCTGCTCCGCGACGGTGGCCGCCCTGCGCTCCTGCGTTTCGAGCGCAGCTGATGCAGTCGCGATCCAATCGCCCCGCTCCTCCAGCTCGGACGCGAGCACGCGCAGCTCGCTCGCCTGCGCGTCCAGCTCGCTGGCCTGCTGGCGCAGCCGTTCGACTTCGCCCTCGGCGCGCTCGATCTCGGCGCGGCGGTCCTCGAGCTCCTGCTCGCCGAGCGTCAGCCGCCGTTCCCGCTCGACGAGCGCCTCTTCAGCATCCTCGATCAGCCGGCGACGTGCGTCGAGATCCGCGGCGATCTCGTCGAAGCGACGGGCGCGCGCGTCGATCTCCGCCGAGCGGCGGGCCACCGTCTGCTGCACCAGGCGCTCGCGTTCTGTGAGCGCCTGCCAGGCCTGCTCGAGCTCGTCTCGCTCCTCCGGCATGCCCTAATGATGCCGGTCGATGCGGCCGCCCAAAAAGCGACGGATTGGGCACACCTCCGTCGCACCTGTTCTGCTGCGATGAGGGCGTGCCACCGATCCCGGAGCTCGTCGCCCACAAGATCGCCCGCGAGCTCGATCTCGACGTCCACGACATCGGGGTCTGCCTCGCCTGCCTGAGCTTCGTTTCGTTTGCGATCGACGCCGGCGACGCACGCGAGATCAGGCTCTGGACGAACAGGATGACCCCGGATCTCTGGGCCGAAGGGCTCGAACAGCCGGCCAAGCTCGCACTGAAACGTGCGGAGCAGTACGAGGCCCTCGCGGATGTGGAGCGAAACGGAGGACACAGCCACATTGCGCGGGCAATCGTCGTACGGCTCGCGGCTCAACTGGCGGAGCGCGCGAAAGGCGATGCGCGGAAGATGGGCTTCCAGCCGTAGCGCTAGCACAATGCTAGCATGACGGCGTGGCGACTCTCTACGTGCGCGACGTTCCGGAAAAGCTCTATAAGCGCTTGCGAGCCCGCGCACGGCGCAACGGCAGGTCATTGAACGCCGAGGTGATCGAGCTCATCGACGAAGCCGTGCTGCGCGAACTGACTTCGGACGAGATCACCGATCGGCTTGCGGAGCTGGCGGCCGAGATCGATCTCCCTCCCGACGCTCCGAGACCGGAGGACATCATCAGGGAGGAGCGCGATCGTCGTTAACGCTGTTTTGGATGCGAGCGTGATCGTCCGGGCGGGGGTTGACAGCTCGCCGGCAGCGCGGGCATGGACCGCTCGTCTCGACCGCGACGTCAACGGCCATGCGCCGGACCTCCTGTGGGCGGAAGTCGCAAGCGCGCTCCGACGCTATGTCCACACCCGCGCGATGACGCGGAGACACGCGCACGAGGTCCTCGCCTATGCCTTGGGGCTTCGGCTCGCGGTCAGGCCGCTACGAGGCTTGACGGCACTTGCTCTTGACCGTGCGATGGCAAGCGACCTGTCTGTCTACGACGCCTGTTACGTCGTCCTCGCGGATGCGCTCGGAGCAACGCTCGTGACGGCCGACCGCACGCTTGCCGTCGCAGCGGGCCGTGCCGAGCTGATCGGCTAGATCAAGAAGGCTTTAGCGGCGTGCGAGACCGGCGATGTCCGCGAGCATCCGGATCAGCCACAGTCCGGTGAGCATGGCGAAGACCAGAGTCGGCAGGAAGAGCCCGAAAACGAACGCCATGATTGCGGCCTGCGACTCGACCAGGTAGAGCGCTCCGGCCGCAGCCTGCAAGAGGAGGAGCCCGACGAAACAGAGCCCAATCAGCTTGATCGGTGACGCGGGCCGGGAGTCCCCGACCTTTGCGTCGACCCAGCTGGCGAGCAGCAGTCCACCCCCGGCAAGCGCCATAGTAAAAGTTGTTCCCCCCATCCCTGATCGGATCTTGGGAAATTAGTCCTCCAACACGCGCCCCCAACGTCCTGCCGGACCCAGACCTACGGATAACGGTTCGTCGGTTGTCGTCACCCGGCCGAGGGCCGGCTAGCGATCTCCTTTGCCGATCTCCAGATCCTCGCGCGGATCGTGGGCGCGGCTTCGACTCCCCGACTTCGCGATTCCTCGGCTCAGCATGTAGAACGCCGAGATCACCGTCGCGGCGGTCCAGAAGAATCGCGCGTCGATACTAGGGGACGAGCTCGCTGCGATGCCGAGTCCCATCAGGAAGAGCACGAAGACCAGAAACTCGCTCGTGACGAAGAACGGCCTGGTCTCACTGTCGTGAATTTGCCGGGCCGGAGCCGCCCAGCGTGACCGCATAGCTCCGCGGTCCGGAAAACGCCCAGGTGCTGTGGACATGTCGCCTCCCTCGGTCGCTTGTTAGCCACCGCTCGGGTTCCACGTTTCACGGCGCGTGAAACCGGCTACTCGGCGATGAGGGAAATCGACTCGAAGGGAGATGACCATGGGAGTGCTCTGGCTTCTGGTGTTGCTACTGATCATCTTTGCCCTGGTCGGTGGCGTCGCCGTCAACAACTGGCTCTTCATCATTCTGGTGATCGCCCTGATCTTGGTGCTGGTCGGGTACGGCTAGACGCCTCAGTTCGTCAAGCGCTGCCTGAACCTCGTCGGAATCTCGGGCCTTCCCCGGTCGGCGGTTGGAAGCCGGGCTGGTTCGTGCGAAGATGACCGGCCATGACCGCGGTCGCCGACGAGATCCAGATCGACGAGGCTCCGTTCCGCGGGGACGTCGTTCGGCCGGGCGATCCCGCCTACGACGTCCACCGCAAGATCTGGAACGGTTCGTTCGACAAGCACCCGGCGCTGATCATTCGCTGCGCGGGCGTGTCGGACGTGATTGCTGCGGTGAGGTTTGGGCGGGAGAGCGGCCTGCCCGTCGCCGTGCGGAGCGGCGGGCACTCCTTCCCGGGCCTCTCGGTTGCGGACGACGCTCTGATGATCGACATGCAGCCGATGAAGGGCGTGCGCGTCGACCCGGAGAAGCGAACGGCGCGCGTGCAGGCCGGCGTGCTGCTCGGCGAGCTCGACAAGGAGACTCAGGCATTCGGGCTGGCCGTGCCGTCCGGCATCGTCACGCACACCGGCGTTGCCGGCTTGACGCTCGGAGGGGGCATCGGCTGGATCCAGCGCAAATACGGCCTGTCGGTCGACCAGCTCATATCGATGGATGTGGTCACCGCCGACGGCGAGTTCGTCAAGGCGAGCGCGGACGAGAACCCGGATCTGTTCTGGGGCCTCCGCGGCGGCGGCGGCAACTTCGGGATCGTCACCGAGTTCGAGTTCAACTGCGTTCCGCTCGGCACGCAAATTCTGGCCGGCCCGATCTTCTGGCCGATGGAGCAGTCGGGCGAGGTTTTGAGGTTTTACCGCGACTGGATCGCGGACGCGCCGGACGACTTGATGACGATTGTCGTGCACAGGAAGGCGCCGCCGCTGCCGTTCGTCCCGGAGGAACTGCACGGCAAGCCGGTCGTGATGGTGATCTGCTGCTGGGCCGGCGATGTGGAGGACGGGGAGAAGTTCATCAAGCCGCTGCGGGAGTTCGGGAATCCGGTCGCGGACGTCTGCATGGTGAAGCCGTATCTGACGCACCAGGCGATGTTCGACCCGAGCTTCCCGCACCAACGTTGGTACTACTTCAAGAGCTGCGACGTCGCGGCGCTGAGTGACGAGATCATCGACATCACGGTCGAGCGGTCGCTGCAGATCAAGTCGCCGCTGACGTCGTTCCCGATCTGGCAGATGGGCGGCGCGGTCTCGCGGGTGGGAGATGACGAGACGCCGTTCGGAGGCAGGCAGGCCGCCTTTACGTACAACATCGGCTGCAGCACCGAGACGGCAGAGGGGTTCGACGAGGAACGGGAATGGGTGCGCTCTTTCTGGTCAGCCCTCGAGCCGTGGCACCAGACGGTGTACGTCAACTTCCTCGAGGACGAAGGCGAGGAACGAATTCGCACGGCGTACGGCGTGGAGAGGTACGACCGGTTGAAGAACCTCAAACGGAAGTACGACCCGGACAACTTCTTCCGGATCAATCAGAATATTCCGCCGAGCTAGCCTAACCGACGAAGGAGGAAGCGATGCTAGATCACGTTGCGATTCCAGTGCGTGATCTCGAAGCGAGCCGGAAGTTTTATGAACCGCTGTTCGAGGGGCTCGGCGCGAAGGTCGTGATGGAGTGGCCGGGCCTGACGCTCTTCGGCACAGACGACGGGATGGTCGCGCTCCGCCAGAGCGAGGAGGTCTTGCCGATGCACATAGCGTTCAGGGCGGATCGCTCAGGCGTCGACTCGTTCCACAAGACCGCTCTCGCGGCCGGCGCGTCGGACAACGGAGCTCCAGGCATCCGGTCGGACATTCACCCGAACTACTACGCCGCCTTCGTCATCGACCCGGACGGCCACAACATCGAAGCGGTCTGCCACCGACCCGAATAACGTTCCGAGGCCGTCGGGCCTAGTCGGCCGCGGCGGCTCGTTTGCACTCGATCCCGTTGGCGCGTAGCAACGAGCAGATGACATCGGCCTCACCTTGAGTTGCGATGACGGTGAGGCTCACCATTCCAACGTGTAGTCCACCCAGCCTGACTGCACGTCGGTCCGCGCGACGAATTGCGTCCAGGCAGCGTCGCTCAGATCGTGCGGCGCCGCGTCGTCGAGCCCGCGCTCCGCATCCATGACTCGGCCGTGCGTCTTTTCCACGAGCCGCGCCAGCAGGGGCGGGAACGGCATCAGCCAGTCCATCTTCTTCGCCGTCACGCGGTTGACGGGGATCATCGCGGCGAGCTCGCTGCTCGCCATCAGCTCCAGGCCTTTTTCGCGCAGAGTGGCGTTGTGGCTGGCGTGATGGCCGACCTTGTACAGCACGGTACGCGCGAGCAGGTCGCCTGACTTGACCGTGCGCGTGCCGCCCGCCTCGTCGACCTGCCATTCGAGCGCTTCCCATGAGAGCCAATTGCCGACCTGTGCGTCACCAGGGAACAAAATTACGTCGCCAGAGCTCGTGAGCTCGAACGCGAGCACGAGGCTCGTGTTGTTCGTATCGGAGTCGAGCGCCAACGCGAGCGCTCCGGCGAACCCGAGCCAGTCGTGGTCGATGCGCCGCCAGGCAGCGCCCGGCGCGTAGTACTCCTTCAGGAGTCCGTTCTCGCTCTGTGCTTTCGCCTCTTCGATGCGAAAGTAGTCGTCGAACGGCTGGGCCTCGGGCGTTCCATCGTCGGCCAGAGCCTCTGCGGCGGCCAGGAATCCCTCGTGGGAGCCCTCGGCGCCGACGAGCTCGTAGACCTCGGGATGCTTCTTGCTGGGATCGCTGCGCTTGATCAGACGGCGGTCATGCGGTGGCCCTAGAACGTAGATCCGCAGCCCGGGCAGCCCCGGCAGGTCGAAGAGCTGCTCGCCAGGCCTCAGGTACTTGGGCTGCGCCTGGCGGCTCTTGACCCAGTCGAGCGCTTTAGCGGTTGTCTTGGTCCCGGTCGCTCCGAGGTCGCCCTGGAAGTTGAGCAAGGCGTCGAGCTGGCGCGCCGTGCGCTGCGCGGCGGGAGTCTTACCCTTGTCCGCAAGCTTGGCCGCCGCGACGATCCCGTCGAGCGCCTTCTTCTTGTGCTTTCGGAGCTCCGCCGCCAGCTCGTCGTCCGGATCTTCCGTCCAGGCGAGCCACACCTCGCCGACCTCGACGGTGTCGAAGATCGTCTGCGCCTGAAGGAAACCGGAGAGGTGATCCCAGTGCTCGTGTGTGACGACGAGCCGGTCGAGGTGGCCGTTCGTCGCCTCGTGGACGTTCTGGGCGACCGCCTGCATCTTCTTTTCGGGCTCGGCCGTCCCTTTGAGGACGCCGCAGTCGATCAGCAGATGACTCTCCTCACCGCCGTCCGAGTACGTGAGCAGGAAGCAGTCGCCCAATCCCTGCCGGTACATGCGGACGCGCAGTTTCATCTAGAAGCGGTGCAACATCGCAAAGGGCTCATTCCCTTCTGAAGTCGCGTCGCCGAAATAGGTGGCGGCGAGACTCTCGTTTCCTTCCTCGAGCAGGAAGCGCCGCTGCCGTTCCTTGCGTGCGTCGTTGAGCGGCTTCTTGACGCTGTAACGAACCTTGCCGGTGTCCGCGTCGACGAGCAGCGTGCAGCCGCCACGGAAGTAGTAGTCCGGTGCCGCGCCGCTGCCCTCGGCTGCAGGATCGACGTACTGCGGGATCCGCTGCGTCAACTCGATTACCCACTGCAGCCGCGGCTGCTCGTTCCAGTCGATCCGCATCGACGGCCTGATCGAGTGGACCTCGAACTTGAGCTTGGGATCCAGGCCGCTCAGGATGGCTGAGTCGAGGTCGAGCTTGCCTTCGAGGTAGCCGTGCAGCTCGGCACGTTTCTTCCGCATCAGCTCGAACAGCTCCCAGCGGCTCCGTGAGAGGTTCCAGGAGCCGATGTCCGCGGCCCAGTTCTTGACGACGCCGATCACGACGTTCTCGTCTTCGTCCGGCGCGTCCGCGGCCGGCCGCCAGAGGAGACCATCCACGGAGAGCGTGCGGACGTTGTCCGGGACGATGCCGTAACGGCGAAACGCCTCGGCGAACGCGACGCGGTGATGCTCCTCGTCGACCGGATCGAACTCGAAGTCCGCCGTGACGACCGCGCGTAGGTAGTCGCCGAAGGTGATGTCGACCGGCGGGCAGTAATCGAGTGCGCGGATGCACATCTCGAGCACCTGTTGCGCGGAGTGCGCCGCCTCCTCCGCGAGGCGGTTGACCAGGTCCGGATGCAGCTGTCCGGCGGGAAGCACGCCTGTGCCCTCGCTCGCGATCCGCAGCAGATCCGCAACCCGCGCCTTGTAGATGGTGAGGAACGCGTCGAACACGGCGGCTACGAGCAGCGAGCCGCGGTCGTGCGGCTCCGTCAGCCGCACGTAGTCCTCGGGATCGGGCTCGCGCGGCCGCCACTCGCCCGTCGCCTCGTCCACCTCGCCGATCGCGCTACGCAAGGCGCCTCGCTTGCCGATTGCCTGTCCGAACTGCTGCGCCAGCTCCCCGAGCTTGTTCTGGCTGGCGAGGTCGCCGCGGGTCGCCGCGATCTGGTGCCGCAGCACGTCGGGCAGCGAGAAATGCTGGAACAACGCGACGATGTCGGCGAAGGCCTCGTGAAACGCGAGCACGTCGGGGTTGCTCGACTCGTTGAAGCGCCGGTGGATGCCGTCGAGCAGCGCGTGGGTCACCTCGTGGGCGACGATGTCCTGGCTCAGGCAGGTGAAGACCGTCAGCGGCGCGGCGCCGGCGCCGTTCGCTCCGGCCCCCGCAGGGAAGTAGCCGAAGAGGAGCGCCTTCTTCGTCGGGCTGTAGTAGGCATTCGCCTCGCGCAACGCGTGCGGATGGATCCGCAGCCGCGGGACGTACTCCTCGACCAGGCGGTCGCGCGTTTGTTTCCGGTGCGGTGACCAGAGCGCGAGCCTTCCGAGGGCTCGCTCGAAGTTGCGGATCGTGCGCATCGTGACCGCGTAGACCATCTGCTGGTGGAACTGCGGATTGCTCTCCGAGGGCGGCAGGCCGTCCTGGGCAAGGATCGCGTTGTCGTTCAGGTCGACGGGGGCGTAGAACGCGGCACTCGCAGGGTCGTGGTCGATCACCTCGACGTACTCACCGACGGGGCCGGGCTGCAGGATGTCCGTCCCTTTGTCGTCACGCTCCCACGGGACTGCGATCGTCACTTCGTTGATTCCCGCTGTCGCCAGCTGCACGCCCATGCTCGGGTCGAAAGCGAAGACGCGCAGCCGCCGCTCCCTCGGCAGCGGAGTCACTCCCGAGCCGGAGCGTTTGAGCAAATCCGACCGTCTCTTCCGCGCCCCCGTCGCCTTTTCGATCTGGTAGCGGACGTGTCCGGTTTCGGCGTCGACTAGGAGAGTGCAGCCGGCCGCGCGATCGCCTTCGCGCTGCACGATCTTGATCACCCACTGCAGCGAGAAGTCGCCCGTGAGCGCTGCTCGCTCGCGCAGGTCGAAGGACACGACCTCGAACGGCCGGGTCAGGTCGATCACGCCGAGCTTCTTTGCAGTTTGGCCTTGCTTCTTCAGGCAGTCCTCGAGCGCGCGCCGCCAGGCCTCGAGGGCGTGCCACAAGGCCTCCCGCTCGCGAGGGATGTTCCAGTAGCTCTGCGCGTCGGCCAGCACCTTGACGAAATTCGAGACGGCCGCGATCCCCCTCGTTGCGGGCGGCGCAGTCCAGCGCACCGTGTCGACGGAGAGCGTCCCGATGCCCGCCGGCCCGATTCCGTAGCTTCGAAAGGCATCGACGAAAGCGACGCGATACCGGCGATGGTCGTTCGGCACGAGATCTGCGTCCGCGGTGACGATCGCACGGAGGAAGTCCCCGAAGTTGGCCTCGACCGGCGGCATGTAGTCGAGCGCGCGCATGCACATGTCGAGGACATGGCGGGCGGACTTGGCGGCCTCCTGCGTGAACCGGTTGACCAGGTCCGGGTGCAGATAACCCATAGGCAGGACGCCGCTGCCGTGCGTCGCGATGCGTCGCAGGTCGGCGACGCGCGATTCGTAGATCTTCTTGAACGCCTCGAAGACCGCCCCGACGAGGAGGTCGCCGCGAGCGTGGGGCTCGACCTCCGTTTGGTAGAGCTTCGGGTCTGGCCTGCGTGGATGCCAAGTCCCCTCGGCATCGGTGAAGCCGAGCGCGTTTCTCAGCCCGTCCGGCTGCCCGATCGCTTGACCGAACTGCGGGGCCACGGCGCCGAGCTGGCTGTGCTCTTCGAGACTCCCCCGGATCGCGCCGATCTGCAAGCGAAGCACGTCGCTCTCCGAAAAATGCTGGAAGAGCGCGATCAGGTCGGCGAACCCTTCGTGCAAGGCGGCGACGTCCGCATTCGCGCCGACGTCGAACTCGACCTTCATTCCCATCAGGACCGCATGAGTGATCTGGTGGGCGATGACGTCCTGCGAGAGGCAGCTGAAGACGATCGTGCCGGGGAACTGCGATTGCGTCCCGCTCTCGAAGTAACCGAAGTGGATGCCGCCTTCCGGCGTGTAGTAGGCGTTCGGCTCTTCCATGAAGTGCGGATAGAGCGTCAGCTGTCTGCGGTAGGTCGTGTTCGCGTCCCCGGTCGGCGGCCAGTGCACGACGCGGCCGAGCGCCCGCTCGAAGTTCTTGATCGTGCGCATCGCGACTGCGTAGACCATCTGCTGGCCGAACTGCCGACTCCCGTCGGAGGGCGGTAGGCCGTCCTGTGCAAGCACTTCGGGAGCGTCCAGGTCAACCGGCGGATGTAGCGTCGTGCCGCCTTCGTTCTCGTCGACCACGAGGATGTACTCGCCCGAGGGCCCCGCGTCGAGCTCTTCCCACGGGATGCGCAGAGTCGTCTCGTTCATGACCGCGGTCTCGAAGCGTGCGGTCATGCCGGGGTCGACCGCGAACACGCGCAGGTTCCGAAAGACGGGCCGCGGAATCGACTGCCGATCGACGGGCATGTAACGACGCTCTCCTAGCCGACGCCTATCGCGGGATACGGGAAGCCGGTGGGAGCCTGAGCGTCCGGCTCGACCCACTTCCGCATGCCGGCGTCACAGATCGCGTAGCCCCAGTTGATGAGCTGCTCTTGCAGCGTGTTGTCCATCGCTTTCAACCGGGTTGCGGTCTGGGCGAGCCGAAGTGCACTTGCGTCGGGGCAGGGCAGGCTGCCGGCGGGCGGCCCGTAGTCACCGATGTGGCTGCGGATCCCCCAGTACGTGCCTTGCCGGTCACCGCTCAGATAGCCGGACACCACCTGCCGCTTGCGGAGGTTCCGCACCTGCGTGTCGATCACGCCGAGTGTGCGGTAGGCGTGGCGGGCCCAGTCGTGTTTGGGCTTCGGCTGAGGCCCCATCTTCCCGCCGCCGTCGCTGACGAGGATCGTGGTGTAGCGCTTCCAGGCGGTTTCGAGCCCGAGGTTGTCGTACACGCCGCCGTCGGCGAGCACGACGTCGCTCGTGAACGGCGGGACGTGCAGTGGCCCGCGCTCGGCCGAATCAAAGCTCGCGGGGTCGACCTTGAGTTGAACCGGCGAGAGGATCGGCGGGAAAGCCGAGGACGCGGCGACCGCGGTGGCAAGCTCCACCTGGGGGTTGCGGACCATGCCGACTTGGTAGTCCGCCATGTACGGCTTCGAGAATCGCCAGAGCGAGCCGGTCTGGATGTTGGTGGAGTTGATGACGAACCGCGGTCTGTCCGGGAGATCCTGGAGGGTGAGCTCTCCGAAGACGTGCTTGCGATAGGCGCCCGCCACTCGGCCGGAGATGGTTCCGGGCAGGAGGATGCCGCGGATGACGGCGCCCAGGTCGATCGTCTTCGACGCGAGCTTCCGAACGGGTTGGACGAACTGCTCGTCGAAATTGGTCGCAAGGCCGTCGGCGTCGAACACGAGGCGCTGCCAGTTCATCCCGAGCGTGCCCGCGGTGATCGAGCCACCGGAGACGCTCGAGACCCGGTCGAGCTTGGGCAGGTAGCCGAGCTCGTTGAGGCGCCAGAGCGCCCCGACGTGAAAGAGCATGGCGCGGTAGCCGCCGCCTGAGAGGCAGAGAGCTATCCCTGGTTCGACTCGCTCCGCATCCTCGGTTTGGACGGGCGAGCACGCGGCCGCGCGGTGATCGGGCTGTGCCATCTGGTCCTCCGATGTCGTCGTCTACGGCTTGACGACTGCACGGCCGCCGAACAGATCGCGCGAAGCCGCCGCAAGCATGCATGGGACAGCTCCATTTTTCAAGCGTTTCTTCTCCGCGCGGGCGGGCACCAGGCTCCTACCTACGAGCCCGCTAGCACCACTGTGCGCAGGGAACTCGCTTCCAGGCGTGGCCGGGGAACGCCACTGCGACCTGCCAGCCCGCGGTGCTGAATTGCAGCGGCTGGGCCAGCGCCTTGCGCCGAGCGGCCGCGGAGATCACCGGCTTCAGCCGTAGCTCGCGTCCCTTGACGCGGAACTGGAACGTGCCGTCGTTGATGCGAATCGTCCGCGCGTCGAGTAGGCGATAGGTGCCGTCGTCCACTTGCTGGTCGTTGTACTCGACCGACGCGAACTGCGCCGCGGGGCCAGTGAAGGAGTGCTCTACAGAGAAGTCAAGCCGTGGACCGGGTAGGTTGCCGCAGTAGGAGAGAAGTGGACGCGCCGCCAGCCGCACGCGAACTTCCACAACGTGACGGCGTGATCGCCGCGTCAATTACCGCCGCGCGGCGAATCGAGCTGCCATTGGTCGCGCTCTGGTTCGCGCTCGCCGGCGGCCTCGCGGTTCTCACGAGTCAGGTCGCCGATTGGTACGTGATGACCGACGAGCTGCTCTACGAGCGGCTGGCGATCAGCATCGCCAATCACGGTTCGCCGTTCCCGCAGATCCACGGCGAGCTGATCGGGAACGTCAACCAGCTTTACCCGTTGCTGCTGGCGCCGCTCTTCCATGACAGGCTCGTTCCACCTGCACTGCTTGACGCGCACGTTCTGAATGCGTTCGTCATGAGCTCTGCGTGCCTGCCGACGTTTCTGCTCGCACGGGCCGTCACGGAGAGCAGGCGGCTGCCGTATCTCGTGGCAGCATTGAGCGTCTGCATTCCCTGGATCCCGCTCTCGTCGATGCTCATGACCGAGGTGGTCGCGTATCCGGCGTTCGTATGGGCGGTCCTGGCTGTCTACCGTGCCGCCGTCTCGCCGAGGCTGCAGAACGACGTTGTGATGGTCGTCGCGCTCGGGGTGGCGACCCTGGCGCGAACGCAGTTCCTCGTCCTCTTCCTTGTCGTTCCCATTGCGTTCTACCTCCACGAAGTGGCCTTTACGGAGGCGCAGTCCCGCCTTTCCCGGGTCCGAGTCGCCGCGCGGAAGCTCATGGAGTTGCACCGTCCTCTGTCGGTTGCCTACGCGGCTTTGGTGGTCGCGGCGGCCGTGCTGCTTGCCGTCGGCCGGCTGTCGAGCGTATTGGGCACCTACTCGGTGACGGCCGAAGGAAACATTCTTCCGAGTGGCATGGGCCGCTCCCTATTGGAGCACCTTGCACTACTCGGCCTCGGGCTCGGGATCCTGCCGTTCCTGCTCGGGGTCGCCTGGCTCTTTGCGACCTTCATCCGGCCGCCGGAGCGAAAGCAACACGCCTTTGCGGTAATAGCCGTCGTCACATTCGCGGCCCTTCTCGTCGAGGTGACCTCGTATGACCTCCGTTTCGGCCAGGAGAGACTGCACGACCGCTATCTGTTCTACGTCGTGCCCCTCTTGCTGATTGCGTTTGCCGCAGCGTTGCAGCGTCGCCTGCACTGGTCGCTCTATATCTCGGCCACGCTCATGGCTCTCTCGTTCTCATTCGTGCCGGTGGTGCGTTACGAGAAGTTCAACGTCGATTCGCCCGTGGCGGTCCTCAACGACGCGCTCCTCGACGCCGGTGGCACGGTCGACGGTGCGCGACTCCTCCTCGGGCTCGCGACGATCGTTGTCCTTCTCCTCTTCCTTTTTGCGGCAGCGTTTCTTCGCCGCGCGCAGTTGGCGATCGCGGTGCTCGTGTTCGCCGTCGTTGCCGTCTCCTCCGAGACAGCTCTCGCCTTCAACAGACTCCTGACGGTGGACGGTACGAGCGGGCGGCCGATCACGCTCGAGCAGGGCCGTGTATTCGACTGGATCGACCGCAAGGTCGGGCCCGCGGCGAAGGTGACGATGGTTCCGTATCCGTTCCTGTACGGCAACTACTGGGAAAACGTCGCCTACTGGTGGAACGTCGAGTTCTGGAACGCATCGGTGCAGCGTGCGGTCACCTATGAGCAGGCATTTACCGGGACGCCCGAGACGTTTCCGAAGACGGAGCTGACCTTCGACCGCACCACAGGCCGCGCGAACGCCTCGCCCAGCCGCTACGCCGTGCAGGGAATCGCGGAGACGAGATTTCGGCTCGCCGGCGCTGAGCTCGGGCAGGACCGGGGCGTGGCGTTGCTCGCCGTCGACAGGCCGTGGCGCGCCGCGTGGCTCGCGTTCGATCTCTACCGAGACGGTTGGACCGTTCCCAAGGTCGTCGGCAAGATCAGGGTCTTCGCGGCACCGGGGCAGACAGAGCCGACGATGAGGTTCTTGACCATTTCCATTCGCGGCCCCAACGACGTTCCGCCGCGGACGTTTCGTGTCGACTCGAACGCGAGCAATTGGGCGGCAGAGGCCGGCGAGCAGCCGACGAGCAACCAGATCTCCGTCTGTGTGCCTGCGCGCGGATTCGCGGACGTGCAGGTGCACGCCCCGCGTTACTCACCGATCTACGGCGACCCGAGGAGTGAGGCGAGCTTCGTCAGCTACGCGCGTTCAGGCGGCGTGCTCGTGACCGGTATCGCGCTCGCAGACGAGACGAGTCCCTGTTAGTCGAACTAAACGGACTGCCTAGCTAACCCGGCCCGAGGAAAGGGCCGCTCGAACCCGGTCGGCACCGAGGACATTCCCCTTTTCCTCGTAGAGCTCGAGCGCCTGCTCGAGCGCGGCCGCGCTCCCGTACTCGTCTCCGTCGGCTCGGAGGATGTCCGCCAGGTCGACCAGCGCATTCGCGTGAGCGTTGATCTGGTCGGTCACTCCCAGGATCTCGACCACTTCGCTTGCCAGCCGCGTCGCTTCCATCGTCTCGCCGCGAGCCACGAGTAGCTGCGCGCGCGCCGATCGCCAGAAGCGCTGAAAGGAGATGTTCTCCGGCGTGCCCTCTGCCTCCGCCTGGTCGAGGAGGTCATGCGCCTCGGCCTCCCGTCCTTGCAAATGAACGGCACGCGCGAGCAGCGCCCGCACGGAGGCCGAGTTCCTTCTCGCGCCGGACTGCACATGGATGTCGAGGGCCTGGCGCAATTCCCGCTCGGCCGCCACCGCGTCACCGGCGAGCAGCTCGAGCTGGGCCCCCGCCCAGCACGCTTCGGCGACGTTGTACATCGCGCCGAGCTCCTCGAAGGTGGCCTTCGAACGTCTGCAAAGCTCGCGTCCCTCCTCGAACCGCCCGAGCATCGGATACAGGTACGGCCCTCCGAGGGCCGCGTCGGCCTCGAGGAAGGGAAAGCCCTTCTCCCTAGCCCACTCCCTCTCCTCGTCGAGGAAGGCGAGCACTTCCTCGACGGGGGTCCGAGAGAAGAGCATCGCACCGCCGAGCTCGTTCCAGATCTCGACCTGTCGGCGATCGTCCCCCGCTGCCTCCGCGTGCTCGCGCGCGCGGAGATGGGCGGCAATTGCCGCCGCGCCGTTCCCGCTCACGGCCTCGACGACCCCGAGCAGGGTCAACGCGCCGGCGAGTTCGCCGTCGTCCCCGCGGTGCTCGAAGACCGCGATAGCTCGCTCCGCCGCCGCGCGTGCCTGCACTGGCCATCCCTCGAGGCCGCGGCCGAGTAGTGCCCATGCGCGCTCGACCTCTGCGCGGAGCTGCGTAGGCTCGTCGCCGTCCTTCTTCGCCAGCTCGATGGCGTCGTCGAGCGTGTGCACCGCGGCCTCGAGGTCGCCGCTGACCGTGAGCGCGACGCCGTAATCGGTGAGTACATCCGCAGGCGCTAGCCGATCTCCGCCGAGGATGTCGACTGCGCGTCGCAGCAGTCGCGTCCCGGCGCGCGCGTCGCCGCGCGCTCTTGCTCGCTTGCCGGCGCGCGCCAGGAGCTGTCCTGCTCTCGCCGCGACCGCCATTGCGTGGTCGTCGGTCTGCCCGAGCTCCGCGCGCAGGCGGTACGACTGCTCGAGGTGATGGCCGAGGAACTCCTCGTGCTCGGCGGGGTTCCCGTCGCTGCGGCGCTCGAGCCAGCCGGCGTACTGCTCGTGCAGCTCTGCGCGCAGCTGTTTCGGCATCGAGTCGTAGGCGGCGTCGCGGATGAGAATGTGGTTGAAGCGAAAGCCGTCGTCGCCGGGAAAGAGCGACTGGTCGGGTCGCAGGAACTCCTTCCGGACGAGACTCATCAATTGTGCTCCGACCCCGGCGCGAGCAGGCCCGTCGGGCAGCAGCTCTGTCACCGCGCCGCGGTGGAACAGACGGCCTTCGACCGACCCGCGCACGAGTACTGCCCGCTCGTCGGGCTCGAGCCGGTCGATGCGCGCGGCGAGCAGCGCTTGGATCGTTGGCGGGACGACCACTTCACGTTCCGGGTCTTCTGCCTGGAGCGCAAGGATCTGTTCGACGAACAGCGGGTTCCCCTCGGCTGCGTCAGCGATGCGCGCCCGGGCGTCGTCACTGAGGGCGCGGTCCTGCAAGAGCTCCTGGATGAGTCGCTGCGTCTGGTCGGCGGCCAGCGGAGCGAGGGATAGGACAGTAGCGTTGGCGCGTGGGGCGGCCCAGCTCGCGCGGCCGTCGAAGAGATCGGGCCGGGCGGTGCAGAGAACGAGAATGGGCGCGCCCGTCGAGAAGCTCGCGATGTACTCGACGAGGTCGAGCAGCGTCGGTTCGGCCCAGTGGATGTCGTCGATGACGATCAGGAGCGGGCGCCGGCGCGCGAGCAGCTCGAACAGCTTCCTGAACGCCCAAGCGATCTCTTCGGGCGAGCCCGCGGTCTCCGCCGCGCCGATGGCACCTGCGATCCGTGCCGAGATCGCGGCGGCCTGATCGTCCTCCGCGACGAGCTCTTCGACGGCACCGACCTGACGCACGATTTCTGCCAGGGGCGCGTAGGTGATGCCGTCGCCGTAAGGGAAGCAGCGGCCGACGACGACCTGCACATCGTCGCCGAGTGCGTGGATCAGCTCGCGCGCAAGGCGTGACTTGCCGATCCCGGGCGGGCCGACGATCGTCGCCAGCGTGCAAGTGCGTTGCAGTTCGGCCTGCCGGAATGCTTCTTGTAATTGCTCGAGCTCGTGCGTGCGACCGACGAACGGCGCCGCGATCGGCCGCGTGAACGCGGGCACGTCGGGCAGGACCTCGATCGCCTTCCATGCGGGCAGCGGTTTGCTCTTGCCTTTGAGCGTCAGCGGGTCGACGGGTTCGAGCCGAACCGCGTGGCGGACGAGGCGCTCCGTTTCCTCGCCGATGAGGATCTCGCCGCGCCCAGCTGCTTGCTCGAGGCGTGCGGCGACATTGACGGCATCTCCGGTCGCGAGCTTCTGCTGTGCCGAGGAGTCACCCGCGACGACCTGACCTGTGTTGAGACCCGTACGGGTGGAGAGCAGGACGCCGTGCTCGGGCTCGAGCTCGTCGTTGAGTCGTTCGAGCGCGGTGCGCATGTCGATCGCCGCACGTACCGCTCGCAGCGCGTCGTCTTCGTGGAGCGTCGGGATTCCGAAGACGGCCATGACCGCGTCGCCTATGAACTTCTCGACGGTGGCGCCGTGGCGTTCGAGGCTGGCCTGCATGGCGGCGAAGTAGCGCGCCATGACGTGCCGGAGCGTTTCGGGATCGAGCCGCTCACCAAGCTGCGTCGAATCGACGAGATCTGCGAACAGGATGGTGACGACCTTGCGTGTCTCGCCGGCCCGGTCGTCCCTTTCGAGCGTGGCCCCACAAGCGCTGCAGAAGCGCCCATCGGGCGGGTTTTCGCGACCACACGCGACGCAGATCGTCACGAAGAGAGCGTACGGCGGCCTGAATGCAGATGCCAGGGCCGGTCGGATCGGCGAGTACCGCCTAGAACCTGACCCCGGACCCCCGTACATTTGGGCGGTGAGCGTCTGCCCGAACTGCGGTCACGAGAACGAGCCGGCGGCGAAGTTCTGCTCCGAGTGCGGCATCGCGCTCATGGAAACGACTCGGGCCGCCCGCGCGGAAAGGAAGATCCTCACGGTTCTGTTCGCCGACCTCGTGGGCTTCACCGGGCGTGCCGAACAGCTCGATCCCGAGGACGTGCAGGCCGTGCTGGCGCCGTATCACGAGCGGCTGCGTTACGAGCTGGAGCGCTGGGGCGGAACGGTGGAGAAGTTCATCGGCGATGCGGTGATGGCGCTGTTCGGCGCGCCGGTCACGCGCGAGGACGATCCTGAGCGCGCGGTCCGTGCCGCGCTGGCGATCCGCGACTGGATCGCGGAGGAGGGCAAACTGCAGGTGCGGATCGCGGTGAACACTGGGGAGGCGCTTGTAAATCTCGCGGCGCGCCCGGAGGCGGGCGAGGGCATGGCGGCGGGTGACGTCGTCAACACGGCGGCGCGCCTCCAGTCCGCGGCGCCCGTGAACGGCATCCTCGTGGGCGAGACGACGTATCGCGCGACGGTGGAAACGATCGATTACAGCGAGCTCCCTGCAGTCGAGGCGAAGGGCAAGGAAGCGCCGATCCCCGTCTGGGAGGTCGTGCAGGCGCGGGCGCGGTTCGGCGTCGACCTCACTCCCGAAGCACGAACGCCGCTTGTCGGCCGGAAGGGCGAGGTCGAGCAGCTCGTCGGCGCGCTCGACCGTGCCCGTCGGCAACGTTCGACGGAGCTGGTCACGATCGCCGGGGTACCGGGTATAGGCAAGAGCAGGATGGTCGGCGAGCTGTTTCAGTCGATCGAGCGCGGCGGACAACTTACGTACTGGCGTCAGGGACGATCTCTGCCGTACGGACAGGGCGTCAGCTATTGGGCCCTTGCCGAGATGGTGAAAGCCCAGGCCGCGATTCTCGAGACCGACAGCGACGACGAGGTCGAAGCCAAGCTGACGCGCACGGTCGAGCAGCTGATCGACGACGACGCGGAGTGGGTGCTGTCGCATCTGCGTCCGCTCGTGGGGCAGGCGAGCGATGGTGCGTCAGGCTCGCAAGAGGAAGCGTTCGCCGCGTGGCGGCGGTTCTTCGAGGCGCTCGCCGAGCAGTATCCGCTCGTCCTCGTCTTCGAGGACATCCAGTGGGCGGACGACGGCTTGCTCGACTTCATCGAGCACCTGGTCGACTGGGCGCGGGACGTGCCCATGCTGATCCTGTGCACGGCGCGGCTCGAACTGCTGGAGCGGCGGCCGGCGTGGGGCGGGGGCAAGCTGAACGCTGCAATCATTGCGCTGGCGCCCCTGTCCGACGAAGAGACCGCGAAGCTGATCGCGGCGCTGAGTGAGCGCGTGCTCCTCGAGGCCGAGACGCAGTCAACGTTGCTCGACCGTGCCGGCGGCAATCCGCTCTACGCGGAGCAGTTCGTGCGCATGCTCGCCGAGCGGGGATCGGCAGAGGAGTTGTCGTTGCCGGAGACCGTCCAGGGGATCATCGCGGCGCGGCTCGATTCACTTGCACCGGACGAGAAGGCGCTGCTCCAAGACGCGGCAGTGATCGGAAAAGTGTTTTGGCTCGGCGCGCTCGACGCAACCGAGCAACAACTGCATCCGCTCCGGCAGAAGGAGTTCGTGCAGCGCGCCCGCCGAAGCTCGGTGGAAGGCGAGACGGAGTTCGCGTTCAAGCACTCGCTCGTCCGAGATGTTGCGTACGGGCAGATTCCGCGGGCGGAGCGGTCGCGGAAACATCTGCGAGCCGCAGAATGGATCGAGTCGCTCGGCCGGCCCGAGGATCATGCCGAGATGGTTGCTCACCATTACGTCAACGCACTCGAGCTAGCGCGTGCGGCCGGGCAGGACGACGGAGCGCTTGTCGATCGCGCTCGGGCCGCGCTTCGTGACGCCGGCGACCGTGCGATGACCCTGAACGCGCTGCCGCAGGCGGAGGCGTATTTCCGCACGGCACTGGGCCTAAGCTCAGATGACGAGCCGGAACGGCCTGCGTTGCTACTGCGGTGCGGCCGGGCTTTGTATCGGCAAGCCGATGAGGGCGCCGCGGAGTTGAGCGAAGCGCGCACGGGTCTGCTGGCGGTGGGTGAGCGCGAAGCGGCCGCCGAGGCCTCGCTGATGCTCGCGGACATCGTCTGGAAGCAAGGCCGTCGCGACGAGATGGTCGGTCATCTCGAGGACGCCCGCGCGTTGGTCGGGGGGACGTCGCGATCACGTACACGGGTTGCGGTGCTCTGCGAAGTGGCTCGCTACGAGATGCTCGCCGATCGCCTCGAGGCCGCGCGCGAGCTCGGCCGCGAGGCGTTGAGGCTGGCGGAGGAGCTCGGGTTCGACGATCTCCGCGCGCATGCCCTGAACACCGTCGGCGTGGCGCGAGCGGACCTCGGCGATCGCGAGGGGCTCGGCGAGCTGGAGGAGAGCATCGCCCTCGCGACCCGACTCAATTCCATTCCCGACATGCTGCGGGGTCACAACAACCTGACCGCCGTTTACATCCTGCAGGGTGACCTCGTGCGATCACGAGCCGCCCAGGAAAGGACGCTCGAGCTCGCCAAGCACTTCGGGCACGGCGGGCAGGTTCGCTTCATCGAGGCCGGCGCTGCGGTCGCAAATCGGTATATGGCCGGAGAGTGGGACGACGCGCTCGAGCGTGCGGAATCGGTCATTGCCGATGCCGAAGCGGGCGCTCGCTTCTATCAACTCGCCGGGATGCACGCGTTCCGGGGTCTGATCCGGTTAGGTCGTGGCGATGCCGACGGCGCGGGGTCGGATGCCGAGCTGGCCGTCGACCTGGTACGCCCCGTCAGAGACCCGCAGGCTCTCTTCCCCGATTTGGCGATTGCTGCGGCAATCTTCCTTTCGGTCGGCAACGAGTCGCGTGCGAGCCAGACGTTGGCCGAGGCGGTGGCGGGCCTTCGTGAGCTGCATCGCCTGGGCTTCGCGGTGATTCATTTGCCCTTGCAGGCGTGGGTGGCGGTGACGCTCGGGCGCGCATCCGACCTCGTTGAGGTGATCGAGCTCGAGCCGTTCAAGTCGCCCTGGCTGCGCGCCGCTCTTGCCGCCGCGTCGCGTGACTTTCTCGCTGCCGCGGACCTTCTTGGTGGCATGGGCATCGTCTCGGACGAAGCATTCTTCCGGTTGCGTGCCGCCGAGCAGCTCGTCGACGAGCGGCGTCGCGCCGAAGCCGACGAGCAGCTACGGCGCGCGCTCGCCTTCTATCGCTCAGTTGGCGCGACGCGGTACGTGCGTGAGGGCGAGGCGCTGCTCGCTGCGTCGGCGTAGAGAGAAACGGATTTCAAAAATGTTCTTGACACGGTTGCGTGTCGCTGCAACACTCGACGGCAGTTCGAGCAGCGCGTCGTTGCTCGCAAACGGTGGAAAGGAGGTCACGTTGCATTACCGCTTCACGATTGATTCCAACTGGCCTCTCGGTACCCGCGTAGACATCTGCGCGTAAGGCCGTAGGCCTCAACGCAACAACGGGCCTGCGGGCTCGCTAGCCGTGTTTCTGTGCGAGCGGTTGGCGGTCGCGCACGCCCAAATGTCGGGGCGCACGCTTTTGCGTGTGCAAAACGAACGGAAGGAGTCCGCGTTGTTTGACCCGCTCACTGATTGTGATCGGTCGCACATCACGACAACTAGGAGGCATCGTGCACGCCTATCATCAATATTGCTTCGAGGCCCGTGAACGCATGAGACAGCGTGAGCGGGAAGCTCAGTCGGAACGATTCATGCGCCAATTCCGTGCACGTCGGCGGCGGCGCGCTCGGCCGGCGGCGTTGCAGCTACTGCTCCCCGCTCGCCGACGAGCAGCCAGCCCGGAGATGTAGGGGACGGCCAAGAAGCATCGCCTGCGCGCCCGGAGACATCTGTCTCCGGGCCGCTACCCTCGACGCATGTCCGTGGACGCCACTGAAGGGACCGGTGAGCTCGACTTCGAGCAGGAGGTCGAAGCCGCGGTGGCCTCGCTCCCTAGCGAGCTTCGAGACGTCATCTCCAATGTCGCGATCGTCGTCGAAGGAGAGCCGCCGGCCGGGCAACCGCTGCTCGGGCTCTATCAGGGCATCCCGCTGACGCGACGGGGAAGCGGTTACAGCGGCGTCCTGCCGGACAAGATCACGATCTACCGCGGGCCGCTCGATACCGCGGGCCGCTCGAGCGCCTCTACGGCTTCGACCGGGAGAGCCTGCAACGCCAGATCCGGCGCGTCGTCCTCCACGAAGTTGCTCACCACTTCGGAATCAGCGACGAGCGTCTCGAGGAGCTCGGCCGCTACTAACTGATGCTCGTGCTCGCGCTCGCCGGCTACCTCTAAGTCGAACCGTCCCATTCGCGCACCTCGGTGACGTCGACCGCCAGCACGGCGCCGTCGGGCGGCTCGGCGCGGTACTGCGGGTACTTCTCCTGCAGGAGAGCGAGCGCGCGCTCGCGCTCGTCGCCGTGGTCGAGCACGCGCGCGTGGCCGCGAAGGCGGATCCACCAGAGGCGGTCCCAGTCCTCCTCGTAGTGGTCGACGAGGATCGTGACGTCGGGCCGGGCGCGGGCGTTCTCGATGCGCCGCAGCCTCGACGAGCGCTTCGGCTTACGGTCGACCGCCGTGTAGAGCGTGTCGCCGTCGAGCGCGAACACGATCGGGACGAGGTGCGGCCGGCCGTCGGGATCGGTCGTCGCGAGTCGAGCCACGCGCGCTGCCGTCAGTCTTGGGTCGTCCACTTTGGCGTGATCCTGTCGAACTACGGGCAGCAAAGCGCGGGGCCGGCAAGGCCGGCCCCGCAGACGACTCGATTGGTGGATTTCCTCAGGTTCGAACGCCGCTCAGCTGCTGGGCGACCGCGACCTCGTAGTGATCGACGTCGCCGATCTTCTGGCCACCGCTCTCGGCAGCCTGCTCGCGCAGTCGATTGGCCTGCTGCTCGGTCTGGCGAAGCGCGTCTGCGCTCTCCCAGAGCGTGATCACGATGAAGCGGCCGCTCGCCCGGTCGGCGAGACCGATCACGCCGACGTTCCCCTGCAGGTCGCGAACCTGCGGAACCGTGTCGGCCTGCACCCTGCTGACGCTTTCGTCGACGCTGTCAGGCGATCCTTCCAGCGAGCTGACGCGAGCCGCCTTCGCTTGCTCGATGTCGCCCTCGGAGATCACGACCTCGTAGATCTCGACAGCCGTCCTGCGACCGCGCATGTCCGCCGGGAAGTTCTGCGCCATGTCTTCGAACGCCTGCTCGGAGTTGCGAATCGCCTCCTTGCTGTCGAAGAACGTGATCCCGCGTGACGTTCCGCGTTCGCGGTCGAAGAGCCCGAGGAAGCCCTTCGCGTCGGGTACGGAACTCGGCCCCTGGTCACGGACTCGCTGAATCAGTTCGTCCGTGAGGCTCGAGTCCCGTCCCTCGAAACTGGCAACGCGTGCGTACATCGCGTTACCTCCTTCCGTTGGGGAAGGACGAGCCTACGCCTGTTGCGGGCTCGAATCCAGGGGCAGCTGGATCCCCTATTCATGCGCGGTTCTGGCGTTTGGCTTGACGGGGTCTCGGGAACGCGAAACTGCGGCAATTCAAAGAAGGGGGGAGAAATGAAGCGACGCTTGCTCGTCCTAGTCGCCTGCGGCGCACTCGCCGCATTGGCAATCGCTCCTACAGTGGGAGCGGACCCGACAAACGCGAAAAACAGCCAGCAGTTGCAGGCCGTCTGCGGCACACAGATCCTCACCGTCGTCGTGAACGGCAACGGCGAGTTCACGCCGGCTCACCTGATCGACAGCACGTCGGTCTTCATTCCGACGTCGTTCGACATCACCTTCACGTTCACGCCCACCGGCGGTTCGACCGAGACGGAGACGGACACGTCGTCTAAGACCGCGCCGCTGCAAGACACGATCGACTGCACGATTCCGTTCCAGAGCTTCACTTCACCATTTGGGACGTTCACGATTGAAGGGACCGTTACCGGCTTCTTCACGCCGCGCTAACGGGCGCTGACATTGGGGCGGTAGCCGTAGCGACATGCTCGGTCACCGCCCCTGCTCTAAGCTTTCGTGCTATGGCCGGATGCTGCAATCCGCGCGGTTGTGACGCGTTCTTCACGCCGCGGTTTGCTCGCCGCATGGCGAAGCGCTATCGAAAGAGAGGGCTTGATCGAACGGCGCAGCGGATGGTCGAGTTTCTCGAGTCGCGTGGCATCGAGGGTGCAACCGTCCTCGAGATCGGGGGCGGCGTCGGTGAGATCCAGATCGAGCTGCTGAAGCGCGGTGCCGCCCGCACCGTGAACCTGGAGCTCTCGCCGGCGTACGAGGAAGAGGCGAAGCGGCTGTTGCGCGAGGCGGCACTCGAGGACCGTGCAGAGCGACGCCTCCACGACATCGCGGTAGAGCCCGACGGCGTCGAGTCAGCCGACATCGTCGTACTGCACCGAGTCGTCTGCTGCTATCCGGATTACGAGCGCCTGCTAGGCGCGGCTGCGGAGCGCGCTCGGCGCGTGCTCGTCTTCAGCTATCCGCCGCGCAACACGTTGTCGCGCCTTTTCGTCGGTGCGGCGAATCTCGCCTTCAGGCTGCTCCGGAGGGAGTATCGGACCTTCGCCCATCCGCCGTCGGCGATGCTCGGCCTACTTGGCGAGCGGGGGCTTCGGCGGACGTTCGCCCACCACACACTCGTGTGGCAGGTCGCTGGGCTCGAGCGCTCGCGGTAACCGCGGGCGCAGGCCACCGTTTAGTCTCGGGTCGTGCACTTCGGCGTGATCCTGCCGAACTACGGCCTGGATTCGAATCCTGACGGGATCCGCCGGGTCGCCGAGCTCGCGGAGGAGCTCGGGTTCGACTCGGTCTGGGCCACGGAGCACATCATCGTCGGCCCCGAGGGGGTCGACCCGTACGGCCGGGTCTACGCGCCGCTTGTCACGCTCGGCTGGATCGCCGGCTGGACCGAGCGGATCGGGCTCGGCACGTCGATCGTGCTCGTGCCGCTGCACCACCCGATGCACCTGGCGAAGGAGGTCGCGACGCTGCAGGAGCTCTCGGGCGGCCGCTTCACGCTCGGCGTTGGGATGGGGTGGCACAAGGACGAGTTCGACTTCATGGGCGTCGAGTTGAAGGGCCGCGGCCGGCGAGCCGACGAGGCGATCCGGCTGATGCGCGCGCTCTGGAAGGGCGAGCGGGACTTCGAAGGCGAGTACTGGTCGTTCCATGACGCGACCTCAGAGCCGCACCCCTCGCCGCAGCCGGAGATCTGGGTCGGCGGCAGCTCGGAGCGCGCGATCCGGCGGGCGCTCGAGTTGGGCGATGCGTGGCATCCCTCGCGTGGCTCCGATGCTGAGCACGTCCGCCGCGTGAAGGAGCAGCACTCGGAGCTGCGCGTGATCCCGCGGATTGCGCTGGCGAACGTCGAGGCGATGCTCGAAGCCGGCTCCGAAGGAGTGATCGTCTCCTTCGCGGACGAGGCCGTAATGCGCGACTTCGCCCGTCGCTATCGGTAACGGTCCGGCGACAGTCACCGTCGGGAATTCTTTGGTATACTCCTTGTATGACAACCCAGGTACCAGTTCGTCTGACAGAATCGGACCTGGCCGCTCTGGATGCCGCCATCGCGCGTGGACGGTTTGCGAACCGGAGCGACGCGCTGCGCTCAGGGCTTGGACGAATCCTGCACGAGGAGCGCCAACACGAGATCGACCAGATGTATGCCGCCGGCTATGGGAAGCATCCGCAGGAAGAGTGGGTCGGCGAGCTCGGCTTGGCCGGCTTCGCCGAGTTCGACAGGGCCGAGGGCGGCGCGCCGCTCTGAACCGCGGCGAGATCTACGACGTCGAGTTCGGCGGACGGCGGCGCCCCGTGGTCGTGCTCACGCGCGACCGGGCGATTCCGATCCTGGCGAACGTCACGGTTGCAGCGATAACCGGAACGATCCGAAGCCTTCCCACGGAAGTGCCGCTTGGCCGAGAGCACGGGCTTGCGCGGGAATGCGTTGCGAACTGCGACAACCTGTTCACCATCCCGAAACAGGCGGTGGGGCGTCGCCGGGGTGAGCTCGATCCCGAGTCAGCTGCGCGCCTGCGGAC
>WNFV01003078.1_pt1 | contig 27620 bp, 25 predicted proteins | sample 5400101 | NCBI WGS metagenome assembly WNFV01 (sample SAMN13153361, study PRJNA577476) | soil metagenome | isolation source: 115 cm soil or saprolite under grassland replicate 1 | place: USA:California | collected 2016-06-15
GGGCCCCTTGGGCTCGCTGAATATAGCGAGCGGGGGCGGATGGCGCAAAGGGCGGGGACGGGGCACGAGAGTCCGCCCGCCCACGGGTCAGCGGACGTGCAGGTCAACGCCGAGGAGGATCAGGAACCACAGGAAGATGGCCAGCAGCACCTGCAGGACGGTCTTCAGGACGCCCACGGTGAGGTAGTGGCGCGTCCACGCGATGTAGATCCCGATGACGATGTAGATCAGGGCGAGCAGGCTGACGCGACGCACGGAGGCTCAGCTCCTTCACCCCCCTGGCCTGTCTTGCTCGGACGGCGAAGATGTGCCCCGCGTATGCCTGACGCAAACGGCGGCGCGCTGTGGGTGACCTGAGCGCCGTCAGGCTGTGACCAAGCTGCCGAGCTCGTTGCTACGGGCCACCACGGGAGCGTCGCGCCAGAGCCGCTCGAGGTCGTAGTACTCGCGCTCCTCCTGGTGGAAGACGTGCACCACGACGTCGATGAAGTCCAGCAGGATCCAGTGGGCCTCGCGCTCGCCCTCGCGCCGCAAGGGTCGCGCGCCATCCGCGCGGCAGGCGCGCTCGACCTCCTCGGCGATCGCGCGAACCTGGCGATCATTGGAGCCGGAGCAGATGACGAAGTAGTCGCAGATGACCAGCGGCTCGGAGACGTCCAGGACGACCACGTCACGAGCCTGCTTGTCTGAGGCCGCCGCCGCAGCGGTCAGGGCCAGGTCAAGGGTGCTGGGCAGGGAGTCAGCTCCTTCACTACGGGATTGCCGCCAGCGGCCGCCGACGAACAGCGACCGACCTGGGAGAGTTTGCCACTTGCACGGTAGCGAGCCAACTGGCGGTGTGCAGCGATGCAACCATCGGCCACCTCCGGCGCGCGCGGAAGCTCGCCGCGTTCATGATCCGGTGTCGCGGCTGATCCTCCTATCGCCGGTTGCGGCCGGTTCCGGCCGATACAGGCCCTTGTCCATCACGTACTGAAAGACACCGTCGGGCACCAGGTACTGGATGGGCGCGCCGCGGGCCGCGCGCGCGCGGATCTCGGTCGACGAGATGGCCAGCATGGGGATCTCCATCAAATGGAGCCGCTCCCTGGGGCCGGGCAGCCGCTCGGCCAGCTTGGCCAGGTCGTAGCCGGGCCGCGTGGCCGCGATGAACTCGGCCAGGGCAAGCACCTCCTCGCGGTCCTTCCAGGTGAGGATGTGCAGCACGGCGTCGGCGCCGGTGATGAAGTACAGCCGCGTCTGGTCGCCCAGCTCGGCGCGGAGCCGCCGCAGGGTGTCGACGGTGTAGGTCGGCCCTGGGTGGTCGATCTCGGTGCGGCTGACCGAGAACGCGGGATTGGATGCGGTGGCGATCAGGGCCATCTGGTAGCGGTCCTGGGCTGGGCTCACGCCCACGGGCTTCTGCCAGGGCTGGCCCGTGGGGACGAACAGCACCTGGTCCAGCTCGAACTGCCAGCGGGCCTCTTCGGCGGCCACCAGATGGCCGTGGTGGATGGGGTCGAAGGTGCCGCCCATGAGGCCGATCCGTCGCTGCCTGCTCATGGGGTTGCAGTGTAGCGAGCAGCGGCCTCCCGACCCCGGGAACGTCCGATTCGGCGGCGGCGAACCGGTCCAGGAATGGGCAAAGCGGACCAGTCCAGCATCGGCCGATCGGAAGGGTATGGTCTCCTGGCTGCCGGATGCCTATTGCGGCTGGAAGGATGCCCTCTTGGGCGGCTACGCTAGCGTCCCCAGGATCGATTGAGATCCGAGGTTTGCTGGTGGATGCCGGCAGAGTCCGGTGGGAGGGAAGGCGACCATGGCGCAGATCGTGCTCGACGACGTGACCAAGGTGTACGGCGGCGGCAACACCCGGGCGGTCGACTCGTTGTCGCTCGACATCCCTGATGGGGACTTCATGGTCTTCGTGGGTCCGTCGGGGTGCGGCAAGTCGACGGCGCTGCGGATGATCGCCGGGCTGGAGGACATCACCTCGGGGACCATCAGCATCGGGGAGCGCGTGGTCAACGACCTGCCGCCCAAGGACCGCGACATCGCGATGGTGTTCCAGAACTACGCCCTGTACCCGCACATGACCGTGGAGGAGAACCTCGCCTTCGGGCTCCAGCTCCGCAAGACGCCAAAGCAGGAGCAGCAGCGTCGGGTCGGCGACGTCGCCAAGATGCTCGGCCTGGAGCCCTACCTCAAGCGCAAGCCCGCCGCGCTGTCGGGCGGCCAGCGCCAGCGGGTGGCGATGGGCCGCGCGATCGTGCGGGAGCCGCAGGCCTACCTGATGGACGAGCCGCTGTCGAACCTGGACGCCAAGCTTCGGGTGAGCATGCGGGCCAACCTGGCGCAGCTCCACGACCGTCTGGGCACGACCACGATCTACGTGACCCACGACCAGATCGAGGCGATGACGCTGGGGACCCGCGTGGCGGTGCTCAAGGACGGGCAGCTCCAGCAGGTGGACACGCCGCAGTCGCTGTTCGACCGTCCCGCCAACCTGTTCGTGGCGACCTTCATCGGCTCGCCGTCGATGAACCTGGTCGAGGCCAAGCTGGTCCGCGACGACGGGACCGCGATCATCTTCGCCGACCACAAGCTGCCGATCCCGCCGAAGGTCTTCGAGCAGCGGCGCGGCCTGGACAGCTACATCGGCCGCAACGTGATCGTGGGCGTGCGCCCCTCGGACTTCGAGGACGCGGCCTTCCTGCAGGAGCAGGGCCGCCCGGTGATCAAGGCGGACGTCGCCATCGCCGAGGAGCTGGGCAGCGAGGTCAACGTGATCTTCCCGATCAACTCCAGGCCGGTCCAGCACGACGTGATGCTCGCCAAGTTCGACAAGCAGGCGCAGGAGGCGGACGAGACCGAGGCGCTCACCGCCGAGGAGGGCCAGAGCCTGTGGACCGCCCGGGTCAACCCCAAGACCCAGGCCCGCGCCGGCCGCACCATCGAGCTGGCCATCGACCAGCTCGCGCTGCACTACTTCGACCCGGAAAGCGGCGAGGCGATCCAGGCACCGCACGGCTCTCCCAGTCCCAACTGATGACGCGAATCGCCTTTCTCGGTCTGGGACGCATGGGCGCCCCCATGGCGGGGCGCCTGGTGGCCGCTGGCCATGAGCTGACCGTCTGGTCGCGGACGCGCGCGCACGCCGACGCGCTCGCCAACCACGCCACCGTCGCCGATTCGCCGGCCGCGGCCGCCGCCAAGGCGGAGATCGCCGTGACCATGCTGCTCGACGGCGGCGCGCTGGAGGAGGTCGCGCTCGGGCGCGACGGGCTGGCGGAGGGGCTGCCGAGCGGGAGTCTCCACGTCGACATGTCGACCACCGGCCCGGCGCCGGCCCGCAGGGTCGCCAAGGCGCTGGAGCCGCGCGACATCGCCTTCGTGGACGCGCCGGTGGCGGGCTCGACCGGCCCGGCGGCCGAGGGGCGGCTGGCGATCATGATCGGCGGCGAGGCCGAGGCGGTGGAGCGCGCGGTGCCGCTGCTCGCCGTCCTCGGCGACCCGGAGCGGACCTTCCACGTGGGACCGGTCGGTGCGGGCCAGGCCGCCAAGCTGATGGTCAACCTGGTCCTGGGGGGCGTGATGACGGCGGTGGCCGAGGGGTACACCCTCGGCCGCGTGCTGGGACTGGACCCGGAGGTCGCGCTCGGCGTGCTGGAAAGCGCCTCGGTGGCGGCGCAGACCGTGCGCGGCAAGCGCGCCCGGCTGCTGGCGGGCGATTTCGACGACCCCGGGTTCCGCCTGGCGTTGATGCACAAGGACCTGCGGCTCGCGCTGGACGCCGCCAGAGCGGCGCGCGCGGCCCTGCCGAGCGCCGAGCGGGTCGCCGACCTGTTCGCCGGCGCGAAGGGGCAGGGCCTGGCGGACCAGGACTACTCCGCGGTCGCCGCCTACCTGGCCAGCATGGCGCCGCGACTGGCGCAGCAGACCCCCGAGGGCCAGGGATCCTGAGCGCCCAGCCTGGCCCTTCAGGTCCGCCGACGGGCTCGAATGGCCAGGCCGAGCAGCACCACGAAGAACAGCAGGACAAGCGCCGGCCGTAGGGCCGGCTGTCCCCGGATCTCGGCCACGACGGTGATGACGAACGCCACCGCCGTGAAGAACCCGAGCGCCCCGATGACCATCTCGAGCCGCTGGGCGCGGGCTCTCGGGTGCACCTGCTCCGCTCCTTTCCCTCCCGGACCGTCAGCCCTTGACGCCGCCCGCGGTAAGGCCGGCCACGATCCGCCGCTGGAGGATCAGGACCAAGATGACCAGCGGGATCGTGACGATGGTCCCGGCGGCCATGACGGCCGTGTACGGCTCCTGGTGCGGCAGACTGCCGGTGAACTGCGCGATGGCGACGGTCACCGGCTGGGTCCGGTCACTGGACAGCTCGCTGGCCAGCAGGTACTCGTTCCAGGATGCGATGAACGCGAGGATCGCGGTGGTGAACAGGCCCGGCGCGGTGAGCGGGAGGATCACCTTGCGGAAGGCCTGGCCCGGCGTGGCGCCGTCGACCAGGGCCGCCTGCTCGAGCTCCCAGGGCATCTCTGCGAAGAAGGCGGTCAGCGTGTAGACCGTCAGCGGCAGCGCGAACGAGATGTCGGGGATGATCAGCGCCTGGTAGCCGCCGATCCAGTGGATGTTCGTGAACAGCTGGAATAGCGGGGTCAGCAGGGCGACCACTGGGAACATCGCGGCGCCGAGCACGACGCCCAGGATGACGTACTTGCCGCGGAAGTTCAGGCGAGCCAGCGCGTATGCAGCGAACACGCCGACCATCACCGCCAGGACCGTCGTGCAGATCCCGATGATGGCGCTGTTGATCAGGGCGCGGCCGAAGTGGTTGCCCAGGCTGGTCGAGAACGCGGTCCGGAAGTTGTCCATGGTGACATGGGTGGGCCACGGGGTCGTGTCGAAGGTGTAGCCGACGTCGCGGAAGGCCGTGACGACCATCCAGTAGAACGGGGCGAGGCAGAAGACGACGATAGCGGCGATCCCGAGGTAGCTGCGCACCGCTGCGCCGTTCAGGCCTCCGCGTCGCCGCGTCCGCACCCTTGCGCCGACCGCGGCCCTGCGGCCGGCTTCAACCGAGGTCGTCGAGGCCATTTCAGCGCGCCTCCTTCCGCTGCCGCTGCTGCGTCTGGACCACGTTGGCCCCCAGGACCTTCACGAAGACGAAGGCGACCAGGAAGATGAACAGGAACGTGAGGGTGGACAGCGCGGCCGCGCTGTTGAAGCCCTGCCGGATCTGGTCGACGACCAGGATCGACAGCGAGGTGGTGGCGTGGCCGCTGCCGCCACCTCCCAGGGTGAGGATCGCCGGCAGGTCGTAGATGCGCAGCACGTCGAGGGTCCGGAACAGGATCGCCACCAGCAGCGCCGGCTTGACCAGCGGCAGCGTCACGCGGGTGAACCGCTGCCATGCGCTCGCGCCGTCCACTTTGGCCGCCTCGTAGACCTCCTCGGGAATGATCTGCAGGCCGGCCAGGATGAGCAGGGCGATGAAGGGCGTGGTCTTCCAGACGTCGGCGATGACGATCGCGAACCGGGACGCCCACTGGTCGCCGGTCCAGAGGATGTGGGTGCGAAACAAGCTGTTGGCGATGCCTTGGAACGCGAAGATGAAGAGCCACAGCTTGGCGGTGACAGCGGTCGGGATGGCCCAGGGGACCAGGACGCTCGCGCGCAGCAGTCCGCGACCCCTGAACGCACGATTCATGATTACCGCCATCCACATACCGAGGCAGACCTCGATGACCACCGTGGCGACGGTGAAGAAGATGGTCACCCCCATGGAGGACCAGAACAGCGCGCCGAGTGAGCCCGGCGGACACCGGACGGTCCCGCCGCCCGGGCTGTTGCACCGCTGGAACAGCCAGTGCGTGTAGTTCTTCAGGCCCGCGAAGCCGCCGCTGACGAACAGCCCGGTCGCCGGGTCGAGGCCGGGGTCGTTCTGGAAGGACATGATCACGCCCCGCACGACCGGGTAGAGGATCACGATCGCCAGCAGGACGAGGGTCGGAGTGACCAGGTAGAGACCGAGCCGGTTCCGGCCGGCGGTGAGCCCGGAGATCCGCCCTTTGCGACCGGGCGAGGCGGTTGGGGCTCTCGCGGTGTCCGGGGCGCCGGTGTCAGACGTGGCGGACATGATGCCTCCGAAGGGTGCGACGCTAGGGCACGTGGGCGGGTGGAACGCTGCCGCTGGGGCCGGCGGGCAGGGCTCGCCGGCCCCAGCGGCAGTCTCAGGATCCGGCGGCCTTGATGGCGTTCTGCATGTCGGTCAACGCCTGGGCAACGGGTTTGTCACCCTTGATCGCCGCGTACGCGTTGTCCTCCACCGCCCTGGTCACGGCCGGGTAGAACGGGGTGACGGGGCGCGGGACGGCGTTCACGATCGACGTCTTCAGCGTCGGCAGGTACGGCAGCTTCTGGATCAGAGCCGGGTCGTCATATAGGGACGCGATGACCGGCGCCAGGGAGCCCTGGGTCGCGAAGTACCGCCCCGTCTCCTCGCTCGTCCAGAACTTGATGAAGTCCAAGGCGGTGGCCTTGTGCGCGGAGTAGGTGCTGATGGCGGCGTCGTGGCCACCAAGGCTCGACGCACCTGGCCCGCTGATGCCCGGCAGCGGCGCGATGCCGAACTTGCCCTTCACCTTCGAGCTGCCGTCGGTCGTGGCCAGGCTGAACACGTAGGGCCAATTGCGCAGGAACAGCAGTTTGCCCGCCTCGAAGGACTGGCGGCTGGGCTCCTCCGTGTAGGTGATCGCCTGCTTGGGGATGTTGCCGTTCTTGTAGGCATCAGCCAGCAGGCTGAGGCCCTTGGCCGCCTCGGGGGAGTCGACGGTGGGGGTCTTGCCGTCGGGTCCGACGATCTGGCCGCCGGCGGTGTTGATCGCCTCGGCCGCGTTCACGGTCAGGCCCTCGTACTTCGAGAACTGGCCGGCGTAGCAGTCGATGTGGTTCTTCTTGGCGATCGAGCAGTCCGACATCATCTCGTCCCACGTCTTCGGCGGGGTCGGGACGAGGTCCTTGCGGTAGTACAGCAGACCGCCGTCACTGGCGTAGGGCAGCGCGTAGAGGGTGTTGTTGTAGGTGGCGGTCTTGACCGTCGCGGGCAGGAACTTGGAGGTGTCGACCGCGAAGTCGCCCTTGAGCGGTTGTAGCCAGCCCTTGGCCGCGAATTCCGCCGTCCAGATCACGTCCACGCTGACGACGTCGTAGTTGGCGTCCTTGGCCTGGAAGTGCTGCACGAGGTCATCGTGCTGCTGATCGGCCTGGTCGGATTGCTCCTTGAACGTCACTTTCTCGTTCGGGTGAGCAGCGTTCCACTTGTCGATGGTCGGCCGGTTGACGTTGTTGTTGTCCTTGCCCGCGACGTAGGTGATCGGCCCTCGAGAAGTGAGGCCCTGGTTGGAGCCCCCGCCGGAGCTCGAACCACCACCGCAGGCGGCCAGCAGGAGCGCACCGACCGCAAACGCCGCGGGGGCGGCCAGTAACCTTTTCGCTCTGATCAATGGTGACTCCTTCTATGCGTCGGACCGTTCACCTGGAGCGGCCGAACGGGATCGAGACGGTGCGGCTTTGCATCGCGACAGCGGCGCATGAGCCGAGGAGTCAGGGATGCGGGGAACTTATGGCCCCGACCGCCAAAAGTCCCACCAAACCCCGCAGATCCGGCATGTATCACTCCCTCCCTTTCGGCGCCGCTGCCCAGGAGAGCAGAACGACAGTCGAGCCGTTTCGCCCGGCTCCTTCCCAGCTCGTCCCGCATAAAACCTTCGCGGTGGAGCTACCGCCAACGCTCTCCCCGCTGCTCTTGCGCGATTCTGCCCCAGCTTCGCGGCTTTGAGAAGGTCAAACCGTCGCCGGGATGTTCTCCCGGGTCCTCCAGGGCTGGGTGGGTCCGAGGCGGGCTGGGCGGGCCAAGGCGGGCTTGGGTGGGTCCGAGGCGAGCTGGGTGGGTCCGAAGCGCCGGCGGGAGCCAGCGGGGGCCGCAACGAGCGCCCGCCAGACCCAGGTGCGCCCGGGCCGGGGACGGGGCCGTCAGCGGCGGCCGGGGCCGCGCCGGCCGGGCGGGTCCGCCAGCGCGTCGGGCTCGTACTCGAAGGCGGCGTCGCCGACCATGACCTCGTCGCCGGGCTCGGCGCCGGCCTCCGCCAGCAGGTCGTCGACGCCGGCGCGGCGCAGGCGCCGCTGGAGGTACTCCACCGCCTCGGCGTTGTCCAGGTCGGCCATGGCCACCCAGCGGGCCGGACGGTCGCCGAGGACGCGCCAGCCACCCTCTTCGCGCACGACCTCGATCGGCGCCTCAGGCTCCGCCACCGCGGCGGCGTCCTCCGGCCGCTCGGCGGGCTGCTCGGCGCCCTCCGCGGCTCGAGCGCCGGCGACGGCGTCGGCGATCGCGTACAGCAGTGCCGGCATGCCCTCGCCGGTGGCCGCCGAGATCGCGAAGAAGGGCAGCTCGCGGCGGGCGGCGGCCGCCTCGGCCTCGGGCAGGCGCGCCCGCCCCTCTGGCAGGTCGACCTTGTTGCCGGCGACCAGCGCCGGACGGGTCGCCAGGTCCGGGTCGTAGGCCTCCAGCTCGGCCTCCAGCGCCGCCAGGTCGCGCTCGGGGTCGCGGCCCTGCTCGATCGGCACGAGGTCGAGAACGTGCACCAGCACGGCGGAGCGCGCCAGGTGGCGCAGGAAGCGGTGGCCGAGGCCCTTGCCCTGGGCGGCCCCCGGGATCAGGCCCGGAACGTCGGCGAGCACGAAGTCGCGGCCGTCCACGCGCACCACCCCGAGCACCGGCTCCAGCGTGGTGAAGGGGTAGTCGGCGATCTTGGGGCGGGCGGCGGAGGCGCGCGCCACGATGCTCGACTTGCCGGCGTTGGGGAAGCCGACCAGGCCGACGTCGGCGAGCAGCCGCAGCTCCAGCCGCAGGCGGCGCTGCTGCCCGGGCTCGCCGCGCTCGTGGAAGTGCGCGACGCGCCTGCCGGCCGACAGGGAGGCGTTGCCGCGCCCGCCGCGCCCGCCCCTGGCGGCCACGAAGCGGGCGCCGGGGGTGGCGAGATCGGCGAGCAGGCGGCCATCCTCGTCGCGGACCATGGTGCCGACCGGCACGGGCAGGAGGCGGTCGGCGCCGTCGGAGCCCTTGCGGTTGTTGCCCTGGCCGTGGGTGCCCTTGCGGGCGCGCTGGTGCGGGTGGAAGTGGTACTCGACCAGGGTCGCCACGCTGGGGTCGGCCGCCAGTACCACGTCCCCGCCGTGACCGCCGTCGCCACCGTCCGGCCCACCCCTGGGCCGGTACTTCTCACGGTGGAACGCGGTGACCCCGTCGCCCCCGCGACCTGCCGTCACCTCGAGAGTGGTCTCGTCTACGAACATCGGCCGCCGGCCCCGAGGCCCGGGGACGGCTTACTCGCCTTGCTCTATGCTGGCGAGCTTGCGGCCGCGGACCTGGTGGTAGACGACCCGGCCGGCGACCTTGGCGAACAGGGTGTCGTCGCCGCCACGGCCGACGCCGGCGCCGGGGTGGATGCGCGTGCCGCGCTGGCGCACCAGGATCGTGCCGGCGGTGACGACCTGGCCGCCGAACCGCTTCACGCCCAGGCGCTTGGCCGCGGAGTCACGGCCGTTGCGGCTGGAAGAGGCGCCTTTCTTGTGGGCCATCTCGGATCAGCTCTCCTGCTCTTGCTCTCTGGCTTGCTTGCGCGGGGCGCGGCGCTTGGCGCCAAGCTCGATGCCCTCGACCTTGAGCCTGGTCAGGGACTGACGGTGGCCCTGGTGGCGCTGCTGGCCGGACTTGTTCTTGTAGGTGTAGACCAGCACCTTCTTGCCGCGGTGCTGGGCGACCACGGTGGCGGTCACGGTCGCCTTCGCGAGGTCGTCGGCGGCGATGGTGACCTTGCCCCCGTCCTCGACCACGAGCAGTGGCTCGAACTCGAGGCTGGCGCCGTCGTCACCGGCGAGCCGCTCGACGTCGATGACGTCCCCGGGGGCGACCTTGTACTGCTTCCCGCCAGTGCGGATGACGGCGTACACCGTAGTGTGGTCCTTTCGCTTCTGGAGACTTCGTGGGGCCGCCAGCGGGAAGCTCACCGCTGGCACGGCGCACCGAACGGACAGAGTAGGTGCGCGACCGGAAGAGCGTCAACTCTATACGTCGTGGGTGATCACCACCCCACGGCCCTCGCAGGCCGGGCAGGTCTCGGAGAAGCTGTCCAGCAGCCCGCCGGAGACCCGCTTGCGGGTCATCTGCACCAGGCCCAGCGAGGAGACCTCCATCACCTGGCTCTTGGTCTTGTCGCGCGCCAGGGCGGAGCGCAGCCGCTCGACCACCGCGTGCTGGTTCTTCTCGAACAGCATGTCGATGAAGTCGATGATGATGATCCCGCCGATGTCCCGTAGGCGGAGCTGGCGGACGATCTCATCGGCTGCCTCCAGGTTGGTGGCGACCACCGTCTCCTCGAGGTTCGACTTGCCGACGTACTTGCCGGTGTTGACGTCGACCACGGTCATCGCCTCGGTCTGGTCGATCACCAGCGAGCCGCCGGACGGCAGCCAGACCTTGCGCTCCAGAGCCTTGTGGATCTGCTCGGTGACGCGGTACTGCTCGAACAGCGCCAGCCTGCCGTCGTGCGCGTGGACCTTGGGCAGCAGGTCCGGCGCGACCTCCTCGAGGTAGCTCTTGACCCGCTCGTACAGGCCGGGCGCGTCGACCACCAGCTCGACGAAGTCGGGCGAGAAGATGTCGCGGATCACCCGCACGACCAGCTCGGGCTCCTGGTAGATCACCGCCGGGGGCGAGGCCTTCCTGGCCTTGCGCTCGATCGTCTCCCAGCGAGCCTGGAGGCGGGCCAGGTCGGCGCGCAGGTCGTCGGCGGTGGCGCCCTCGGCGGCGGTGCGCACGATCAGTCCCAGGCCCTTGGGACGCACCTCCTTGAGGATCTCGCGCAGGCGGATCCGCTCGTTCTCCGGCAGGCGCCGCGAGATCCCGAAGGTCGAGTCCTCGGGCTGGAGCACCAGGTAGCGGCCGGCCAGCGACACCTGGGTAGTGAGCCGGGCGCCCTTGGCGCCGATCGGGTCCTTGGTGACCTGGACCAGGATCGCCTGGCCGGGCTTGAGCGCCTTCTCGATGCGAGGAGCCTCGCCGTCGAGGTCCTCCTCGTTGTAGTTGACCTCGCCCGCGTACAGCACGGCGTTACGGCCCTTGCCGATGTCGACGAAGGCGGCCTCCATGCCGGGCAGGACGTTCTGGACCCGCCCCTGGTAGATGTTGCCGACCATCGAGCGGCCGGACTTGCGAGTGACGTAGTGCTCCACCAGCGTGCGGCCCTCGATGACGCCGATCTGGGTGCGCTCGGCGCCCTCGGTGACCAGCATCCTGCGCTCCGGGCCCTCGCGCAGCACGCGCTTCTGGTCCTCGGTGAGACCGCCACGGCGGCGCCGGCGACCGCGGTCGGCCCCCTGGCCCTGGCGCGTGCCGCGGGCCTTGGAGGCCTCCAGCCTGGTGGAACGCTCCGCCGGCACGGGGGTGCGCGCGGGCGCCGGCTCGGTGACGGGGGTGGCCGCCGCCTCGCCCTGGGAGCGGGGGCCGACGCGGCGCCGGCCACGGCCCCTGCTCCGGGCCGGCGTCGCCTCGTCGGTGGCGGCGTCGGCGGCCGGGGCCGTGCTGGCGGCTACGTTGGCGGCTCCGCGCTGGCGGCCCGGCCCGCGGGACGAGCTGCCCTGTGGCCGTTCCGCGGGGCTGGCGGCCGGCTTCTCGGGCCTGGCGGGTGCGGCCTGTGTGGCCGGCTGGGCGGGCGCGGGCGTGGGGGTCGCTTCGGTGGCAGCGCCGGCCTTGGGCTCGTCGGTGTCGACGCTCCTGAGCCTCGCCTTGGCGGCGGCGCGGCGGCGACGACGGGCGCGGGTGCGGGCCGAGCCGCCCTCGGTGAGAGCCTCGTCGGTGGAATCCTCCTCCGGCTCGGCCTCGGCCGTCGCGGTGGGGAGCACGACGGTGGTGGCGCCCTGGTCGGCGTCGGCGTCGGCGTCGACGGAGGCCGCCGGGGTGGCCGGCAGCTCTGCCGTGCCCTCGTCGCCGGCGCCCGCCGCCCGGAGTGCCGCCATCGGCTGGGTCGCGGTCTCGCTCTCGGGGGTGGTCGCCTGCTCGCCGGCGGCCTGGGCCGCCGACCGCCCGCCCCTGCTCCGGCGCCTGCGGGACCGGGTTCCCGGCCGGGCCGGCTGCTCGTCGGCGGAGGGCTCCACCGGCGCCGTCTGGACGGTCTCGGCCTCGGCGACCGGGAGCTCAGCGGTCTCGGTCCCCGCCGGTGGGGCGGCGGACGTGGCGGGTGGCGCGGCAGGCCCGGCGGGTGGCGCCTCGGGCGCCTGGGCCGCCGCTGCCGGCGCCTCGGTCCCGGCGGGCGCCTGGGCCGGTGCCTCGGTCGCCCTGGCCTCGGCGCTCGCCGCCTCGGCGCGGTCCCTGGCCTTGCCCCTGCCGCCCCTGCTCCGGCGCGCCGGCTTGGCCGGCGGCGCCTCCGCCTCGGTCGTCTCCGCCCCGGCGGCGGCCGGCGGCTCGGTCTCGGCGGTGGTCGCCTCGCCCGCCGCGGCGGCCTCGGGCGCGGCGACCTCGGGCGGCGAAGCGGCCTCGCCCTCCACCTCCACTGGAGCCTCATTCCCGGCGGAGGTCGCTTCCGTGGCGACCTCGGCCGCCACCTCGGCCTCGGTCTCGGCGGCCAGGGCGGGTGGGGGCTCGGTCACGGGTGGAGCGGGGGGCGGCGGGCCGGCGGGACGGAACGCCGCGGTGCTCTCGACGGTGGTCACGCGGAAGCTCGGCGCGGCGGCGGGCTCGGGCTGCGTGAACAGGGGGACGGTCGGGGGCGGCGTGGAGACGGGCGGTGGACCACCGGGGAACGACGCCATCCCGCGCGGGCGCGCGGGCGAGACGACGCCGGAGGCCTCAGCCGTGGGGCTCGGAGCGTCCCCATTGAGGTCCGGGGTCGCGGTCGCTTCGGTCGTCTCCTCCGGTTTCGGGTCCTCCTCGAACAGAGTCTCCTGTGGGGCGGGTACGTCAGGTAGGCCCCGGGTATCGTCGACCTGGGGCTCCTCCCTGGAAGCCATCAATGCTCCTCACAAAGTTCAGGCGGTCGCCGACGGGGGCGGCCGAAACCTCTTGCGCGCACGGGGTCGAGCACGATCCCGGCTGAGCCAGGCTGGACCCTCGCCGCCGTCGTGCGGAGGCACTGAGTCGTCCGCCCGGTCAGGCGGCGCCACCATGCCATCCGGACCCGCTGGACGGGACGCGACCATGTCACGCGCGCCAGCGGCATGCCGCCCGTCGCCTCTGGTGACAGCCGCGAACGCAACGCCTCGTCCGCTCGCACCCTTGCACGTTGCTCATCGATCAGCGCGCCGGGCATGGCGAGCCGAGCGAGAGGTCAGCGCGAGAGCAGCGAACACATCGTCGGGCCGTACCACAGGTTCGGCATGGCGCAAGACTACTGCCTAGTCTGCCAGATGAGTCCCTGCCGGGCAAAGAGGTGCCTCAGGTGTGCGCGAAGCGGCGCATGTGCACGTTCTCCAGGAGCCCGATCGCCAGGAAACAGGCGATCAGCGAGGAGCCACCGTAGGACACGAACGGCAGCGGGATGCCGGTGATCGGCATGATCCCGATGGTCATGCCGACGTTGATGAAGGCCTGGAACACCAGCATGGAGATCACCCCGGCGGCGATCAGCGCGCCGGCGGGATCTCGGGCCATGGCGGCGATGCGCAACCCCCGCCAGACCAGCAGACCGAGCAGCGCCAGCAGCAGCGTGGCGCCGAGGAAGCCGAGCTCCTCCCCCACCACCGTGAAGATGAAGTCGGTGCGCTGCTCCGGCACGTACTGGAGGTTCGTCTGGGTGCCGCGCAGGTAGCCCTTGCCGGTCAGCCCGCCGGAGCCGATGGCGATCAGCGACTGGCGGTAGTTGTAGGTGAAGTCGCGGCCGCTCTCGTCGGCGCTGGGGTTCACGAACGCCGTCAGCCGCTCCTTCTGGTACTCCTTGAGCACGTTCAGCTTGAACATGCCGACCACGCCGATGCTGCCGATCAGCACCAGCACCAGCAGCCAGCGGAAGCGGACGCCACTGGTGAGCAGGGTCCCGAACAGGATCGCCACGAACACCATCATCGTGCCGAAGTCCGGCTGCAGCAGGATCTCGCCGGCCACCAGGCCCAGCGCGCCGAGCGCCAGCGCGATCCGCTTGGGCCCCGGCCGCACCGGCCGGTCGCCGCGGCCGCCGAGGATGGCGGCCAGCGTGAGGATCAGCGCGACCTTGGCGAACTCCGAGGGCTGCAACTGGTAGGGGCCGAGGCTGAACCAGGACTGGGCGCCGTTGGACTGCGAGCCGAGCGGGGTCAGCACGGCTGCCAGCCCCAGTACCATCACGCCGTAGGCCACCGGCGCCCACGCCAGCAGCCGCCGGTAGTCGACGAAGGTGAGCCCCGCCATGGCGACGACCCCGACCACCAGGCTGATGAGCTGGCGGCGCATGAACAGGCTGCCCGGCAGCCCCTGGAGCCGGAGGCTGGCGAAGGTGGCCGAGTAGATCGCCGCCAGCCCGAAGACCGCCAGCGCGCACGCCGCCACGGTGGTGATCGGGTCGTAGTGCCGCCAGGGCGCGCGCCAGGCCATCGGGCGCTCGCTCGCGCCCTCCCAGCCGAGCCGCGAGACCCGGTCGTTCCACGATCCCCAGCTCTCTTGCATCCGATCCGCTCTCTCCGGTCGATCCAGCTACTTCGGTAGGACTAGCCGCTCTGGTCGTGCCCCGCCACGATGGGTTGTATCGGCAAGCCGAACAGCTTCTCGTAGAGCTCGCGGGCGACCGGGGCGGCCGACTGCCCACCGTGGCCGCCCTGCTCGATCATGGCGACCACAACGTATCGAGGGTTGCCTACTGGCGCAAAGGAAGCGAACCACGCAAACGGCGCCTTGGGCGGGAGGTCGGCGGTGCCGGTCTTGCCGGCCACCGCGTAGCGGTCCAGCGGGAAGCCGGAGAAGGCGCCGGCCGCGGTGCCGGCGCTGGGGACCGTGGCCAGGCCCTGCGCCACGGCGGAGAAATCGCCCGCCGGGATGCGGGCCACCTGCGCCACCTTGGGCTGGATGGTGCGCACCGGCTTGCCGTTGGCCGGATTGGTGACCGCCCGCGCCACGTGCGGCTGGTAGACGGTTCCGCCGTTGGCGATGGCCGCGTAGCCGACCGCGAGCTGCAGGGGCGACACCAGCAGGGCACCCTGGCCGATGGCGATGTTCAGGTCCTCGCCGCCCTCCCACCGCCAGCCGTCGCGGCACAGCTCCCTGTAGAGGGCGCTGGTCCCCTTGCAGTAGATGCCTTTGCTCTGCTCCCAGTAGCGCTTGCGCCACTCGCGGGTCGGCACGGTGCCGTCGGTCGAGTACGGCAGGTCGAGCTGCGGCGGGTTCCCGAACCCGAGGCTGCGGGCGGTCGCCTGCATGTCCTCGGCGGCCTTCTTGCCGGCCGCCTCCTGGGAGGCCTCCGAGCGCGCGAAGCTCGCGCCCAGGTTGTAGTAGTACACGTCGCACGACTGCTCCAGGCTGAGGCTGAGGTTGACGGTGCCGTGCCCGCTGGGTGTCCAGTCGTGTTTCACGGAGTTGCCGAACTTGTACGAGCCGGGGCAGTGGAAGGTCGTCGACGGGGTGACGACGTTGCGCTGGAGCGCCGCCAGCGCGGTCACCGGCTTCCAGGTCGATCCGGGCGGATAGGCGGACTGGACCGCGCGGTTGAGCAGCGGGTTGCTCGGGTCCTTGCTGTAGGCGGCGAAGTCCTTGCGCGAGATCCCGCCGACGAACTTGCGCGGGTCGTACTCGGGCAGGCTGGCCAGCGCCAGCAGCGATCCGTCGTTGGGGTCCAGCACCACCGCGGTGGCCGCCGGCGCCGGGAAGCGGGGGCCCAGGCCCCGCGCCAGCTTCATGCCGTCCTTCAGCGACCTCTCCGCCTGCTTCTGGACGTCGAGGTCGATGGAGAGCTGCAGGTCCATGCCTGGTACCGGCGCGCGGCCGCCCAGCGAGCGGATCACCCGGCCGGAGGCGTTGACCTCGAAGTCCTCGACCCCGTCCCGGCCGCGCAGGTAGCGGTCGTAGGTCAGCTCGACGCCGGCCTTGCCGACCGTGTCGCCCTGCCTGAGGCCCTTGAAGTTGCCCGACTTCAGCTCGTCGCCGGAGATCTCGCCGACGTAGCCGAGCACGTGGGCGGCCAGCGTCCCCTGCGGGTACTGGCGCAGGGCGACCACCTCCGGCTCCACGCCGGGGAAGTCGTCGCCGTGCTCGGACAGGTAGAACAGCTTGTCGATGGGCACGTCCTCGGCCACGGGGACGCCCCGCAGCGGCGAGCCGTTGTAGTCGCGCAGGCGCTCGTCGATCTTGGCCCGCGACACCCCGAGCAGCCTCGACAGGCGGCCGAGCACGGTGTCGCGCAGCCGCTTGTCGCCCAGCTCGACGGTCTTCACCGTGATCGCCCAGGCCGCCCGGTTGCGCACCAGCACGCGGCCCTGCCGGTCCAGGATGCGCCCGCGCGGCGCCTCCACCACCACCTGGCGGACCTGGTTGGCCTCTGCCAGGTCGCCGTAGCGGTCGGCGGCCAGCACCTGGAGGAACCACAGCCGCGACAGCAGCGCCAGCAGCACCAGGGTCACGACCACCGAGAGCACGGTGATGCGGGGACGGAGCGGCGACTGTGGATGCATGGCGGCCCTACCAGCGGACGGTCGGCACCGGCTCCAGGCGCTCGAGCAGCGCGCGGACCGGCGGGAAGACGAGTGGGGTGAGCAGCAGGTTGTAGAGGGCGACCAGCGGCGCGGTGCGCAGCAGGAAGTCCCACGAGGAGAGGTCGAAGACGCGCAGGACCAGGCCGGCCAGCCACACCGACGCGAAGCTGGCCGCCGCGGCCAGCAGCAGGTGCACCAGCGTGCTCGAGCTGGTCACCCAGACGCGCCCGACGCCCATGCCGAAGCCGATCACGGTGTAGACCAGGGCGGAGACGCCGACCTGGTTGGCGAACAGCAGGTCGGAGACCAGCCCGGCGGCGAACCCGAAGATCGCGGCGGTCACCGGCCCGTCCACCATCGCCACCGCGATCACCGCGATCACCAGCACGTCGGCATGGACCCCGCCGACCCGCAGGTGCGCCAGCAGGGTCGACTCCAGCACCAGGCTGACCACGATGATGGCGCCGAGCAGCAGGGTCCGGCGCATGGCTCAGCTCCCGCCCTTGGTGAGCCGGGTGGCCGGCGGCACCGGCTTGGCGACCACCACCGCGACCACGTCGAGCGCGGCCAGGTCGGCATAGGGCTGCACGGCGACCTTGGCCACCAGGCTCTGGGCGCTGACGCGGTCGACCCTGGCAACCCCGCCGATCGGGATGCCCGCCGGGAAGACCCCGCCCTGGTAGCCCTGGGTGACCACCGAGTCGCCGGGGCGCACGTCGGTCCCGGCGCGGACCGGCTCGAAGAGCAGGTCCTGCTCGCCCTGGCCGCGCAGGATCCCCGGGGCCTTGTTGCGGGCGACGCTGGCCGCCACCCCGCTGGAGGGGTCGCTGATCAGCAGCACGGTCGAGTAGTCGGCGGTGACCTTGCTCACCCGCCCGACCAGGCCGCTGGCGTCGATCACCGCCATGTCGGCGGCGATCCCCTGCTGGGCCCCGGCGTCGATGGTCACCGCCCACTGGAAGTTCGAGGCGGAGGTGGCGACCACCGAGGCGCCCACGGTGCGGCAGCCGCAGCGCTTGGCCATGCTCAAGGCGCCCCGCATGCGCTCGTTCTCCTTGAGGACGTCCTGGTAGGTGCGCTGCTGAGCGCGCAGGCCGCTGACCTCGTCCTGGAGGCGCCGGTTCTCGCCGCGGAGCCTGCCGAGCTGGGCGATGCCGCTGAAGAAGTCGCCGACGGGCCGCAGCACGTTGCCGGTGGCGCGCTGCACCGGCCCGAACACTGCCACGGCGACGTCCTGGAGCCGCCCCACGGGGCCCTGCCGCCCCTGGCGGAAGTCGAGCGTGATGACCACGACCGCCGCGACGAGGAGCACGGCCAGCACCGCACGGCCTCGCCGGCGGGGACGGTCGTACATGGGAAGCCCTCGACTGTGGATAGCTGTCAGTAGCTGTTGGACTGGGAGGAGATGAGCACCCGTTTGAGGGCCTCGAATTCCTCGATGCACTTGCCGGATCCGATGACGACCGAGTGGAGCGGCTCGTCCGCAACGTGGATCGGCATGCTCGTCTCGTGCTTGAGCCGCTCGTCCAGGCCGCGCAGGAGCGCGCCGCCGCCGGTGAGCACGATGCCCTTGTCCATCACGTCGGCGGCCAGCTCCGGGGGGGTGATGTCGAGCGTGTTCTTGACCGCGTCGACGATCGCGTTGACCGGCTCCTCGATCGCCTTGCGGATCTCCTCGGCGCCCACCGTGATGGTCTTGGGCAGGCCGCTGACCAGGTCGCGGCCGCGCACCTCGGCGGTGGGCTCCTCCGCCAGCGGGAAGGCCGAGCCGAGGCTGATCTTCAGCTCCTCGGAGGTGCGGTCGCCGAGCAGCAGGGAGTATTCCTTCTTGACGTAGCTGATGATCGACTCGTCCAGCTCGTCGCCGCCGATGCGGATCGACTGGCTGGTGACGATGCCGCCGAGCGCCACCACCGCCACCTCGGTGGTGCCCCCGCCGATGTCGACCACCATGTTCCCGGTGGGCTCGTGCACCGGCAGGCCGACGCCGATGGCCGCGGCCATCGGCTCCTCGATGATGAAGGCGGAGCGGGCGCCGGCCCGGATGGTGGCGCCGAAGACCGCCCGGCGCTCGACCCCGGTGATGCCCGACGGGACGCAGACCACCACCCGCGGCTTTGCCACGAACTGGCGCCGGTGCACCTTCTGCACGAAGTAGCGCAGCATCTTCTCGGTGGTGTCGGCGTCGGCGATGACCCCGTCCTTGAGGGGCCGGATCGCCTGGATGTGGCTGGGGGTGCGACCGATCATCGCCTTGGCCTCGGCGCCGACGGCGAGGACCTGATTGGTCTTGGTGTTGATCGCCACGACCGACGGCTCGTTGAGCACCACGCCCCGACCGCGCACGTAGGCGAGCGTGTTGGCCGTCCCCAAGTCGACCGCCATGTCGCGGCCGAGGAACCGGAAGGCGTTCTGCAAGGTGACCACCCCCTTCGAGCGATAGTCGACGTTCACGAACAACAGGGGACGGCGGTTAGGCCATGCACTGCAGGTGCGGGATCACATCACCCCGAGAGCTCGGGGAAGAACAGCTCGATCTCGCGAGTGGCCGAAGCGGCCGAGTCGGATCCATGCACCAGGTTACGGCCGATGTCGAGTCCGTAATCCCCGCGGATGGACCCTGGTGGTGCCTGTGCGGGATTGGTCGGCCCCATCAGCGTCCGGACGGCGGCCACCGCGTCGAGCCCCTCGACGCAGATCGCCACCAGCGGGCCGCTGGTGATGAACGACACCAGTTCGCCGAAGAACGGCTTGCCCTCGTGCTCGGCGTAATGCGCCTTGGCGACCGCCTCGTCGAGCACCCGCAGGTCCATGGCCACCAACCGGAAGCCCTTGCGCTCGAGCCGGTCCACGACCTCGCCGACCAGACCGCGCTCGACCGCGTCAGGTTTGCACAGGACCAGGGTGCGTTCGACGGCCACCGACGACCTCCAAGGAGAGTTCAGGCATGAATTTCAACGTACTGGGCCGATCATACCGGCCGCGCAGCGGTAAGGGGCTCAAGCCGGCCCGGGCAATTTGGACTCGATTTGGACTCGAACTTCAGGCCGGACCCGGGCCCATGAGCAGCTCGCGGGCCTCGCCGACGGTGTAGATCGAGCCGGTGACCACCACCGCCTCGGATTCTCCTGCCTCGTCGATGGCGCGGCGCACCGCGGTGGGGACGTCGCGCTCGACCTCGGCGACCAGGCCGACCGCCTCCGCCTCCTTGCTGAGCTGCTCGGCGGTGGCGGAACGGGGGCTCGAATTGGCGGTCACGATCAGCCGGCCGGTGGCCGGTGCGAGTCCGCGCAGGATGCCGCGGATGTCCTTGTCGGCCAGGCAGGCGACCACCAGGGTGCGCCGGTCGACCACGAACTCCTCCAGCAGCGAGGCGGCCAGCGCCTTGGCGCCGTCGGGGTTGTGGGCGCCGTCGAGCAGCACCAGCGGGTCACGGCGGATGACCTCCAGGCGTCCTGGCGAGGTCACCGAGGCGAACCCCTGGCGAACGGTTGCCTCGTCGAGCGGCCTGCCGCCCAGGAAGGTCTCCACCGCCGCCAGCGAGCTGGCCGCGTTGTCGGCCTGGTGGCGGCCGTGCAGCGGCAGCAGCACGTCCTGGATGCCCCCCGCCGGCGTGCGCAGGTCCAGGACCTGGCCGCCGTAGGCCAGGCGGCGGCGCTCGACGGCGAAGTCGCGGCCCGCCAGCAGCAGGCGGGCGTCGCGCCGCCGCACCCGCTCGCTGATCACCTCCAGCACGTCGGGATCCTGGGCCTGGCTCACCACCGCGGCGCCCGGCTTGATGATGCCGGCCTTCTCGGTCGCCACCTTGGCGGGCGTGTCGCCCAGCTCGGGGTGGTCGAGCCCGACGTGGTTGATCACCGCGACCTGGCCGTCGACCACGTTGGTGGAGTCCCAGGAGCCGCCCATGCCGACCTCGATCACCTGGGCGTCGACCGGCAGCTCGGCGAACCAGGCGAACGCCATGGCGGTCAGCGCCTCGTGGAAGGTGACCGGCTCGTCGTGGGCGCGGTCGACCTGTTCCAGGAACGGCTCCAGGTAGGTCCAGGTCTCGGCGAATTCCTCCTGGGAGATGACCCTGGTCGCCAGGGCGATCCGCTCGCGCACGTCCTGGACGTGCGGGCTGGTGTAGCGGCCGGCGCCCACCCCGAGCGAGGTGAGCAGCATGGCGGCCATGCGGGCGCTGGTGGTCTTGCCGTTGGTCCCGGTGAGGTGGATGGCCGGCGCGGTCCGCTCCGGGTGGTCGAGCAGGTCGACCAGGTGCTGGATGCGCTCCAGCGTGGGACCCATGCGGGTCGGCACGCGGGCGTAGAGCGCTCGAACTGCCTGGCGGTACTCCATCGCTTGCTCTCCGAGGCTGGCTGGCCGGTCGCCGCCGATTGTAGTGGTGCCTCAGTCGGCCTCGGCCAGGTCGACCTCGATGGTGGGGATGGCGCCGGCCTCGATGGCCAGCTCGGCGATCCCGCCGGCCGCGCGGAGGTCGTCGGCGGCCTGGCGCAGCGCCTCGGCCCGCTCCGGGGCGTCGACCACCCGCAGGCGCGCCACCGGGGCGCGCATCGAGCGCCTGGCCTGCGTCTTGGCGCGACGCACGGCGGCCAGCGCCTGGCCGCTGACCTCCAGCACCAGCGGGTCGCCGAGCCAGCCGGCAGGCAGCCGCTCGGGCCAGGGCGCCAGGTGGATGGAGCCGTCCCGCCACCAGGACCAGACCTCCTCGGTCACGTACGGCAGGAACGGCGCCAGCAGCCGCAGCAGCACGTCCAGCGCGGTCCCCAGCGCCGCCGCCGCCGAGGCGCGGGCGGCCTCGCCGTGCGAGCCGTAGGCGCGGTCCTTGACCAGCTCCACGTGGTCGTCGCAGAAGCGCCAGAAGAACCAGCGGCTCGGTCGGGGCGGTTGGTCCAGCGGCCCCGGCCTCCCCCGCCGGCGCCGCCTCCCCCGCCGCCGCCTCCGCCCCGGCCTCCAGCCGCCCGAGGACGAAACGGCTCGCGTTCAGGACCTTGATGGCCAGGCGGCGGCCCACGCGGACCCGGTCCTCGTCGAAGGTGGTATCGGAGCCGAGCCGGCCGCCCGCGGACCAGTGGCGGAGCGCGTCGGCGCCGTAGCGGTCCATCGTCTCGGTGGGCGACACCGCGTTGCCGCGCGACTTCGACAGCTTGGCGCGGTCGGGGTCCACCACCCACCCGGAGATGGCCGCGTGCGCCCACGGCGGCACGCCCAGCTCCAGCTCGCAGCGCACCACCGAGTAGAACAGCCAGGTGCGGATGATCTCCTGGCCCTGCGGCCGCAGGTCCATCGGGAACAGCCGCTCGAACAGGGCCGGGTCCTCGCCGAAGCCGCCGGCGATCAGCGGCGTCAGCGAGGAGGTCGCCCAGGTGTCGAACACGTCCGGGTCGCCGGCGAAGCCGCCGGGCCGGCCACGGTCGGCAGCGGTGAAGCTCTCGGGCGCGTCGACGGCCGGGTCGATCGGCAGGCGATCCGCGCTCGGGGCGATCGGGTGGTCCCGGTCGACGGTGCCGTCGGGGCCGATCGGGTACCACAGCGGCACCGGCACGCCGGAGAAGCGCTGCCGGCTCACCAGCCAGTCGCCGGTGAGGCCCTCGACCCAGTCCTCGAAGCGCCGCCGCATGAACGGCGGGTGCCAGTCCAGCTCGCGTCCCCTGGCGAGCAGGCGCTCGCGGTGGGCCAGCAGCCGGATGAACCACTGGCGGCTGGTGACGATCTCCAGCGGATGGTCGCCGTTCTCGTAGAAGCTGACCGGGTGGACGATCGGGCGGGGCGGCTCCACCAGCTCGCCGCTCTCCCCCAGCAGCTCGACGATCCTGCGCCTGGCCTCGGTCACCTCCAGGCCCACGAGCTGCTTCCAGGCATCGCCGGCGGCCACGCCCTCGGGCGGCTCGGCGCGGATGCGGCCGTCACGGGTCACGATCGAGCGGACCGGCAGCCCCAGCTCGCGCCACCAGGTGACGTCCGTGGTGTCGCCGAAGGTGCAGATCATGGCGATGCCGGTGCCCTTGTCCGGCCTGGCCAGGTGGTGGGCCAGCACCGGCACCTCGAAGCCGAACAGCGGCGTGCGCGCGGCCCGGCCGATCAGCTCCTGGTAGCGCCGGTCGTCCGGATGGGCCACCAGGGCCACGCACGCCGGGAGCAGCTCCGGCCGGGTCGTCTCCACCACCACGCCGTCCGGGCGCCCCTCGATGGCGAACCGGATCAGGTGGGCGGCACCGGGGACCTCGCGGTCCTCCAGCTCGGCCTGGGCCACCGCGGTGCGGAAGGTCACGTCCCACAGGGTCGGCGCCTCCGCCTGGTACGCCTCGCCCAGCTCCAGGAGCCGAAGGAAGCTGCGCTGCGAGACCAGCCTGGCTCGCTCGGCGATCGTGTTGTACTGCAGCGACCAGTCCACCGAGAGGGCCAGCCGGCGCCACAGCTGCTCGTAGCGGTGCTCGTCCTCCGCGGACAGCCGCGCGCAGAGCTCCAGGAAGTTGCGGCGTGACACCGGGACCTTGGCCCCGCCGGCCCGGCCGTCGCCCTGCCGGGGCGGCTGGAGCTCCGGATCGTAGGGCAGCGCCGGGTCGGCGCGGACGCCGAAGTGGTTCTCGACCCGGCGCTCGGTGGGCAGGCCGTTGTCGTCCCACCCGACCGGGTAGAACACGCTCAGGCCGCGCATGCGCTGGTAGCGGGCGATCAGGTCGGTGTGGGTGTAGGAGAAGACGTGGCCGATATGGAGGGTGCCGCTGGCGGTCAGCGGCGGGCTGTCGATGGAGAAGACGGCCTCGCGTGGGCGCGTCGGGTCGAACCGGTACGTTCCCGAAGCCTCCCAGCGGGCCTGCCACTTCGCCTCCAGGCCGTCGAGGGTGGGCTTGGACGGGACCTGGGGGCGTCGCATGGCGCTATCCTCCCGCTGTCGCCGTGACCTCCTGGATCCGCTGGACTACCTTCGTCCGGGCGGCCTCGACCTCGGCCAGGCGCGCACGGGTCTTGTCGACGACCGCGGCCGGGGCCTTGGCCACGAAGTCGGCGTTGGCCAGCTTGGCCTCGGCCCTGCGCGCCTCGGCGTCCAGCGCCTCGCGCTCCCGCTCCAGCCGCGCCAGCTCCTCGTCGAGGTCGATCATGCCCGCCAGCGGCAGGTGCAGCTCGGCACCGGCGGCCAGCACCTTGGCGGTCGGGCCACCGCCGAGCGATGGGGGCCCGACCGCGACCGTCTCCAGGCGGGCGAGCCGGCGCACGCTGTCGCCCTCGGCGCGCAGCAGCTCCGCCTGGTGGTCGCCGACCGGGACGATCGTCAGGCGCGGGTGGCGCGACGGCGGCACGCCGTGCTCGGCGCGGAAGCGCCGCACCGCGGCGATCACCTCCTGGAGGTCGGCCATGTCGGCCTCGGCGGCCTCGTCGAGGTCCTCGGGCCGCTCCACCGGCCAGGGGCCGAGCGTGATCGTGTCCACGTCCCGCAGCACCCGCCCCAGCTCCTCGGTCACGAACGGCATCACCGGGTGGAGCAGCCGCATGGTCACGTCCAGCGCGTAGGCGAGCACCGCGCCGGCGCGCCGGGCGTCCTCGCCGCCGGCGGCCAGCCGCGGCTTGGCCAGCTCCACCGCCCAGTCGGCCAGCTCGCTCCAGGCGAAGGAGTGCAGCAGCCGCGCGGCTTCGGCGGGGTCGTAGGCGTCGTAGGCCGCGGTCACGGCCGCCCGCGTGCGCTCCAGGCGCGACAGCAGCCACCGGTCGCTGAGCGACCGCTGGTCGGCGGCGGGCAGGTCCTCCGGTTTGGTGCCCTCGGGCACCGAGGAGAGCACGAAGCGGCCGAGGTTCCACAGCTTGTTGGCGAAGTTGCGGGCGCCCTCGACCCACTCGGTGGCCAGCGGCACGTCGCTGCCCGGGTTGGCGCCGCGGATGAGCGCGAACCGCAGCGCGTCGGTGCCGTAGCGGTCCATCAGCTCGAGCGGGTCGATGACGTTGCCGAACGACTTCAGCACCGACGTCGGGTAGAAGGCGCGCAGGTCCTCGGTGTCGTCCGGCCAGCCCAGGGTGGAGAAGGGCCACAGGCCGCTGGAGAACCAGGTGTCGAGCACGTCGTCGTCCTGCCGCAGCTCGGTGGCGCCGCACTCCGCGCAGGCGCTCGGGTCCTGCCTGGCCACGGTGACGTGCCCGTTCGGGCAGTACCACGCCGGGATCCGGTGCCCCCACCAGAGCTGGCGCGACACGCACCAGTCGCGGATGCCCTCCATCCAGGTGAAGAAGGTCCTGGCGTAGCGGGCCGGCTCGAAGCGCGTCTGGCCGCTGCGGACCGCCTCCATGGCTTCGGCCGCCAGCGGCTTGGTGGCCACGAACCACTGCAGCGACAGCCGCGGCTCGACCTCGGTCTTGCAGCGGTAGCAGTGCCCCACGGCGTGCGGCGCCTCGGTCACCTTCTCGAGCAGGCCCTCGGCGGCCAGGGCCTGCTCGACCGCCTCGCGCGCGGCGTAGCGGTCCAGCCCTTCGAAGCGGCCGCCATTTGCGTTGACGACCGCCTCTTCGGTGAGGATGTTGACCGCCTCCAGCCCGTGGCGCTGGGCGATCTCGTAGTCGTTGGGGTCGTGCGCCGGGGTCACCTTGACCGCCCCGGTGCCGAACTCGCGGTCGACGGCCGCGTCGGCGACCACCGGGATCTCGCGGTCGACCAGCGGCAGGCGCACCGTCCTGCCGATCATGTCCCGGTAGCGCGGGTCGTCGGGGTGGACCGCCACGCCGGTGTCGCCGAGCATCGTCTCGGCCCGCGAGGTGGCCACCACCAGCGCGCCCGAGCCGTCGGCCAGCGGGTAGCGCAGGTAGGCGAGCTCGCCCGGCACCTCCTCGTGCTCCACCTCGATGTCGGAGAGCGCGGTCAGGCAGCGCGGGCACCAGTTGATGATCCGCTGGCCCCGGTAGAGCAGCCCCTGCTCGTAGAGGCTCACGAAGACCTCGCGGACGGCGCGCGACAGGCCCTCGTCCATGGTGAAGCGCTCGCGCGACCAGTCGACGGAGTCGCCGAGCCGCTGCATCTGGCCGAGGATCCGGCCCCCCGACTCGGCCTTCCACGCCCAGACGCGCTCGACGAAGGCCTCGCGGCCGAGGTCGAAGCGGGTCTTGCCCTGCTTGGCCAGCTCACGCTCGACGACGTTCTGGGTGGCGATGCCGGCGTGGTCCATGCCGGGCAGCCACAGCACCTCGTGGCCGCGCATGCGGTGCATCCTGGCCAGGTAGTCCTGGAAGGTGTGGTCCAGGGCGTGGCCGATGTGCAGCGAGCCGGTCACGTTCGGCGGCGGCAGCGCGATGCTGAAATGCGGGCGCTGCGAGGCGGCGTCGGCGCGGAACGCGCCCATCTCCAGCCAGCGCTGGTAGGTCGGCCCCTCCACCGCCTGGGGGTCGTAGGTCTTGGGCAGCTCGCGCCGCCCAGCGGCGTCGGTCACGGGTGTGCTCCTCGATCGGTTGGGTGTCGCCCGCTCCCGAGGACGCGCAGCCCGCTGCCTGTTGGGTCAGGGCGGCGCCGCTCGGGAGGACGAGGAAAGGACTTCAGCGGTCCGGCGTGCGCGTCAGCCAGATACTCGCAGAGCGGCCGTCTGCGCCGCCAACGTCGCCGCGAACCTGCTCACGCCACCAACCGTCCTCGTCGAGGTCGCTGTTCGTGCCTCCAGCCTACTACGCCCGGTCCATGCCCGTTTCGGTCAACCAGGGCTCAGGACTCCTCGGCGAGGCGGATGATGGCGAAGGCGCCACCCTGGGGGTCGCGGAGGATCGCGAAGCGGCCGTAGGACGAGTCGGTCGCGGGCACGCTGATCGCGCCGCCGAGCTGCCGCGCCGTGTCCACGGTCGCGTCGGTGTCCGCCACCGCGAAGTCGGCCATCCACGACGGCGCCGCCCCGCCCGCCTGCTGCGGATCGAGCTCCATGGCCCCGCCGACCTGGCGTCCCTCGACCGCGAAGGTCGCGTACCCCGGCCCGTCCGGTCCGGTGTCGACGTCCTCCCAGTCGTAGCCGAACACCGCCGAGTAGAACCGGCGGGTCGCCTCGAGGTCCGGTGTCATCAGCTCGTTCCAGCAGATCGTGCCGGGCTCGTTGACCAGGGCGGAGCCGAAGTGCCTGCCGGCCTGCCACAGCCCGAACATCGCCCCCTGCGGGTCGGCCGCCATCGCCATGCGCCCCTGGTCCATGACGTCCTCCGGGGCCATGGTGACCGTGCCGCCGCTGTCGGTGATGCGCTTGACGGTCCCGTCGACGTCATCGGTGGCGAAGTAGGTGGTCCAGCCGACCGGGACCCCGTCCGGCTTGGGCTCGCCCATGAGCCCCGCGACCGGCAGCCCGCCGATGCGGGCCTGCGTGTAGTACATGGCCTCGGCCGGGCCGACCTCGAGCTCCCACCCGAACAGGCCGCCGTAGAACCTGCGCGCGCCCTCCGGGTCGCTCGTGGCGAGGTCGATCCAGCACGGAGTGCCGGCATCATAGGACTTGACCTGGGGCATCCTGCCTCCCATCGACTCGAACACCAGTTCGAGCGGGACGATATCACGCCGGCCGAACGGCCGAACAGTTGATATCTCGGCGCGGGCGCCGGCAGGCTTCAGGCGGAGCGCTCGCGCCGCTGGCGGTCGCGCATCGGGCCCTCCCGGTCGCGCGGCACCAGCGTGGGGTTCACGCCCTTGGAGACGACGTCGGCGGTGATCACGCAGCGGCGGACGTCGGATCTGGAGGGCAGCTCGTACTGCATGTCGAGCAGCACCTCTTCGAGGATCGCCTTCAGGCCGCGGGCGCCGGTCCCACGCAGGATCGCCTGGTCGCCGATGGCCTCGATGGCGTCGTCGGAGAACTCCAGCTCGATCCCGTCGAACTCGAACAGCCGCTGATACTGCTTGGCCAGCGCGTTCTTCGGCTCCACCAGGATGCGCCGCAGCGCCTCCTTGTTGAGCGAGTGGACCGAGCAGATCACCG
>WNFV01001972.1_pt1 | contig 27619 bp, 25 predicted proteins | sample 5400101 | NCBI WGS metagenome assembly WNFV01 (sample SAMN13153361, study PRJNA577476) | soil metagenome | isolation source: 115 cm soil or saprolite under grassland replicate 1 | place: USA:California | collected 2016-06-15
CCCGTGGATCACGCCGATTGAGCTCGAGCCGTGCACGAGATCACCGCTCCATGCTGCGCCCGACCCCCGATTCAACGCCGAACGTTCACCAGCCGAACGTTAGGCAGGATTGCGAAAGGCCAGTGGTCGATCAGGACCGGCTCGGGGGCGGCGACGGCAGGATCGCCTCCACCTGGAGGGCGGCCGACGTCATGTCCATCGGCCCCTGCACGACGGCCCGGATGATGCCGTCCGGCCCGATGAAGTACTGCGTGGGCAGGGCGTAGACACCGTAGCGGTGGAAGATGTCCGCCGAGAGGTCGGCCGCGACCGTGTACTCGAGCCCATACCTCGTGGCGTAGGCGGCGACGTCGGCGGCATTCGTTTCCTGGACGCTGATGCCCACGACCTCCAGGCCCCGATCTCGGTAGGCGGCGTACGTGTCGCGCAGGACGGGCGTCTCGGCCTGGCACGGCGGACACCACGACGCCCAGAAGTTCACCCAGACCGCCTTTCCGCGCAGGTCGGCGAGGCGGACGGGCCGGCCGGCGAGGTCGGTGAGCGTGAAGGTGGAGCCATCGCCGCGCACGGCCGTGAAGTCCGGCGCCCGGTCGCCCGGACGCAGGCCGTTCGCCGGCGCAGAGCCCAGGACGTACGGCGTCGCCCTTGGATCGCGCGGGCCGATGCCGCCGGTCGTGCCGAGCGGCGCGGTCGCCGCCAGCAGGAGGACGACCGTGGCGGCCACGACGACCAGGCCGGCGGCGATCTGGCGCGCGCCGAACGGGCCGATGAGCCCGTGGCGACCGGGGCGGTGCTCGAACGCGGGACGTCCGGACGCCACGTCAGACGGCCGTGTTGAAGTTGAAGTAGCGGGGCAGCAGCCCCAGCCAGCCGGTGATCATCGCCACACCGATGGCCACGACGAGCAGCCCGCCGACCACCGAGACCGCGCGGCCGTGCCGCATGAGCGGCCGAAGGATCGCCGGGGCCTGGTCGTACACCGCGCCCAGGGCAAGGAACGGGATGCCCAGCCCCAGGCTGTAGCCCAGCAGCAGGAGCGCGCCCTGGAGCGTGCTGCCGCTCGTTGCGGCGAGAGTGAGGATCCCGCCGAGGATGATCCCGATGCACGGCGTCCAGCCCACCGCGAAGATCGCACCGAGACCGAACGATGCCGCAAGCCCGGGTCGCTCGCCGACGATGCGGCGACCGAGCCGGTCGGCGCGCGAGTCGCCTGGCGTCCCCATGCCGCCGGGACGCGCCAGGGCGACCGTCCCCGTGGTGCCCGCCAGGGCCGAGGCCGCGCCGGTCTCGAGCGGTCGCCAGACCCGGTCCAGAACCGGGATTCGGACGAACCCGGCGAGGCTCAGGCCCATGACCACGAGGATGACGCCGCCGACCTGGCGCAGGAGCTCCAGGGAGCCGAACAGCGGCCCGCCCGCGAACGTTGCGGTGATGCCCAGGAGTGTGAAGACTGAACCGAAGCCGATCACGTAGGCCGCCGCGTGACGGACGGCCAGCCAGCGCGACGGACGGGCAGACGGATCGCCCCCGGCGACCGCGACGGCGGTGAGCTGGCCGAGATATGCGGGCACGAGCGGGAGCACGCACGGGGACAGGAAGCTGATGAGACCGGCCGCAACGGCCAGCGCAAACGTCAGGTTCGTGCCGGCTTCCCCTGCCGCGGCGATCAGCGCGATCACGTGGCGGTCCGGACGCCGTCGAGCGTCTCGGCGAGGAGCAGGCGCAGCTTGGCCGGCGACGTCACGAGTGTGAGCCGGCGCTGCCCCACCTCCACGACCGGGATCTCCAGGAAGAACGCGCGCTCCCATGCCTCGTCGGTCAGGATGTTGCGCTCCTCTACGGGCGCGATCGGTCGTCCAGCAGCTGCTCGCTGGGCAAGGAGGCCCTCGAGGAGCGCTCGCGCCTCGTCGCACAGGCCGCAGCCCGGCTTCGTGTACAGGATGATCGCGGGGGAGGGGCCGTTCATCGCCGATCCATTCTAGTTGGCGGCCCCGATCGCCCGATTCGCGTGCTGGACTGCCGCCTCGGCCGTCCCGCGCTTCCGACACGGTAGGATGGCCGTGCGCGCCCCCGTAGCTCAGTGGACAGAGCGAGGCCGTCCTAAGGCCTGCGTCGGCGGTTCGAGTCCGTCCGGGGGCGCCACAACGGCGCAGCCTGACCCTCCGCGCCGGCCGCGAATGCGAAGAACGGTTGCGCCGGGGGAGTGGGAACGATCCGCTCTACCGTCTGCTCCCTCCTCTCCACCCTTTGCACGATCAATGCGGCGAGTTACTGAAGCTTGTCTTTGCTCGCGGTGGCGATCGCGTCCGGGAGGGACCGGACGACTGCCCGGTGGCGGTCGAACCGGACCACCTTGTCGTCCTCTGAAAGCGCCGTCAGCCGGGTTTCGATCTCGATCTTCTGCTTCCGGTACTCGGCCTCGGTGAGATCGCCCAACCGTACAACTCGGCGAGCTTTCCTAGTCGCGTCTTCAACCGTGCGCGCTCTTTGTCCGGCGGCTTGGGCCGTCAGCGACGGCCGCCTCGGCCCCCACTCAGGGCCTGTAGACGATTTCGGCCGGCTTCGCATCGAGCTGACGTAAGACCGCCCCTGCCTGTTCGCGGAAGGTGATCAGGGCGAAACCCAGAATCCGTACGTGGCGTCGATGCGGGCGGGCCGACCGTCGAACGTGTCGTCGAACACGACCCTGATCTCGACCCAGACCGCGTCGGCTGGCAGGGTGCGATCCACAATGAGCGTCCCGCCCCAGGGCACGATCATGATCTCGATGGCCGGCGACGACACCGTCGCACCGGACGCCGGGACGTCGAGCATTCGGTCTCCCAAGGCGAACGCGAACTTGGTGCGCGGGCCAGGCGGGCTGTAGCCGACGGCGTCGAACTTCAGGTCCTCGACCGCCCCGGGATCCGGGGACCACGAGCGCACGTTCTGCCCCGAGGGGTCGCTCACCGTCGCGCGCACGAGGACCGGCACGATCCCGCCCGGATATGGGAACGTGTCCGATTGGCCCTCGAACCCGATCGCGACGACCGGGACATGCGCGGGGTCGAGCGTGGCCGGGAAAACGGGCGAGCCGCACGCGGCGAGTGCAATCAAGGCGATCGCGACGGCAACGGGACGTGCGTAACGCATCGCTTCATCGTGCTCGCATGGCGGGGCGCGTCAAGATGAAATGTGAGTCCAGGGCCGCCGCGGCTACCGAACCAAGGTCAGCACGATCGCGATCGCCAGGATCGCCGCCGCTGGAATGGCCACGAACGATGCGGCAAGCATCAGGAGTCGGAGTGCGTCGCTGAACTCGGGGCGTCGAAGCAACTGCGAATTCACCCAGGCCACTCCTTGGATCCAGGCGATGACCGCCGTCTGCCACGTGACCAGGATTGCGCCGACGATGACGGCGCCTCCGAGGGCGCGATCGAGCGGACGCCCCTGCGCCCACGCAGCGCGGTCAGGATCACCCCGCCGACGACGAGGACGATGATCTCCCCGGCCAGATCGCCGCGGCTCGGCCTTCGCTTCCACGCGCCGAAATCTCCGAACCAGCGGGCGTAGCCTCGGACGGGAGTGGGAGCGGCCGCCCGAGCATCGTCGAGAGATCGGCCATCGATCAGTGACACGCCCCGAACGAAGAGATCCGATTGGATTGCTTCGCCGCTCGTCACGGCCAGTACGGCGGTCTCGCCGGCGACGTCGAGCGTTTGTTCGATCCAGGGACGCTCTGGCGTGGGCTTGTCAACCTTCGTAAGCACTCGCCCGTCTACGACGACGGTCACCGTGCTCGGTGCCAGGTCGACGAGAAGATCGAGCTCGTGGCTGGCTCCGCCGAGCTCGAACGACCAGCGAAGCCGCTCGCGTTGTGTCCCACTCACGGCCACAGTATCGGCGCTCGCACCGTCGGCGATGAGCCGTGCGAGGTCAGGTCGGCTCGACTCGCAGCCGGCCGAAGAGGTAGGCGACCGAGCGACTTCGAGCCGGGCGCGTGCGCTCGCCTCGGTGCCTTCGTAGCAGCGCGACAACCACCGCCAACGCCCGAGCCGAGCCAACGCGTGCTCGACGCGATAGAGCGGCACGAGCGGGGTGAAGCCGCTGGCGCCCTTCGGCCGAGCCTTGATTTTCGAGCTTGACATGTTTCCGCGAGGCGAGCTTGGCGAGGCCCCGATAGCCGCGGTCGGCCACGATCGCCTGGATAAGAGGAGCCCCGGCAGGTGATCGGCCAGGAGATCGCGGCCAACGCTCACGTCGTGCGGCCTGGCCGAGTCGACGCGGACCGCGAGCGGCAGTCCGAGGATCTCGATGAGGATGCTGCGCTTCGCACCCATCGTCCGGCCGCCGCGCCGCCCCGGTCATGGAACGTGGTTACATCGCAGTCCACGCCGAGCTCGTCGCCGGCTGGTGTCGTGGGTCACTCGTAGATCCGCATCATGGCCTGATCGGACAGACATTCCCACTCAGTCCTTCGCCGCGAATGAATGATGCTCGTGCGTGACGACCCAGCGGCCGCCTTCCTTGCGCAAGCCTATGGTGAGTCGGAGGCGGTTCGCGGGATCCCGCTCCAGCTCATCAGCGGTTCCGCAGCGGAGCAGGGCCCAGGCGAAGGCGACGTCGTCGCCTGCCGTGACATCGAGCTCGACAATCTCGAACGACGCACCCTGTCGCTGCCACTCGAAGAACGCGGGCCAGGTCTCGCGGTACGCGTCGATGCCCCGCACGCCGTCGTCCGGTGGCGGCACGTCGAACATGACGATGTCATCGGCATGGTCGGCCAGGACGGTCTCGAGGTCTCCGGCGTGGACCGCCCCGGCCCAGCGCTCGATGAGCGCCCGGATCTCGGCGGCGTCGTCAGCCGTGGACTTCTTCCTCGCGTTGCCGGTCGAGGAAGTCGAGCGTGACCGCAGCGAAGAGCGGGGAGGCGCCGAGGTTGTAGTGCGTCAGGCCGGGCAGGACGGCGAGCGCGTGCCCGCCCTTCGGCCGGCCCTCGCCCATCCAGCCACCGTCGCGCAGGCCGCCGTCGAGCAGTTTGAAGGCATCGACATAGTGCGAGGGCGGAGCCATGTCGGCATCGGCGCAGACGATGAGGGTCGGGACCTGAAGACCGCGCATCTCCTCGCTGAAGTCGAAGTCCTTGCTCATCGACTCGCCGATCTTGTCGAGGAGACGTCCGAAGTCCTCCGGGCGAGGCGCGACCCGCTGGTAGACCTGGTACATCGGCGTTTCCTTCATGAACTCGACCGCCGTGGCGCTCACCTGGCCTTGCTGCGCCAGCATCTCCGCCGGGATCGCGTCGCGCCGGATATTGGCCGAGGCCGTGACGAGCTTGCCGACCTTCGCGGGGTACTTCACTGCCGTGAAGAAGGCGACTCCGCCACCGAGCGAGTAGCCGACGAGGTCCGGCTTCTCCAGCCCGAGGTGGTCGATGAGCGCGGCGATGTCGTCGGCCATGAGCCGCACGTCGATCGGCCGGTCGATGTCGGCCGTGCGCCCATGCCCCTGGAGGTCGGGGGCGATCACCAGGTGCTTCTCGGTCAGCGCTGGAATGATCGGGCCGAACATCTCACCCGAGCCGAGCCCGCCGTGGAGCAGGATCAGCGGCCGCCCTTCGCCGTGCGTCTCGTAGTAAAGGTTGAGGCCATTAACCTCGGCGTACGCGCCGGTGCCTTTTGTTTCCGTCGTCCAGGTCGTGCTCACGGTCGTCCTCCTCGTCTCATCGTTCGCGCTGTGGATGTTGATCAGACCGGGCTTGCGCGCGCAACTCATCGGTGAGCGATGACTTCGCGCGGGGGACCGGAAGACTCCGGCGATGACGAATCCTCTCACGACCCGGGCCGAGGGGTCAGCGATCAACTCGCGCGCCGTGCAAGGAATCTCGCCAGGTCAAGCGGCCCGCAGCCGGCTCGCCTGCTGCCTCCTTCTCGGCGAACAGGAAAGCGCCCGTTCGGATCTCGCGGAACGTCTGCGCTGGCAGCGGGTTTGGGTCCACGAGGCGGTGTCGTTGAGTGGCCTCAGGTATTCGCGCGTCGTCTTCTTCCCGGGGCACCAACCACACATGCAACGACATCCGTCGAGGCGGGCCGATCGTATAGTCGGTATGGTTCGAGCGCGCCGTGAGGCCCGAGATCGGCCTGTGCGCTCGAATGTGGAGGACCCATGAACCGAGCATTGCGAGCCGTGCTTCTCGCCATGAGCGTGTCACTGGCCATGGTGGCCACCGTCCAAGCGAAGGCCGGAGGAGTGCCGGCCATCCCGCTCAACTCGGGGCAGGAGACGGGTGAGGTCATCAGCGACGGGAGCGGCAGCTTCAGCTATACGGTCACCGGCGACACGCTGTGCTACGTCCTCGAGGTCCGCAACCTGACCGAAACGCCCGTCGCCGCGCACATCCACATCGGACCACGACAGGTGGCGGGTCCGATCGTGGTCCCGCTCGCCACGCCACCGGGCGCGACGAGCTCCATCTCAGCCTGCATCGTCGCCACAGAGGGTGGTGCCATGACGCCCGCCGAGCTCGCTGCAATCGTGGCCGATCCAGGCGCGTACTACGTGAACGTGCACACGCCGACGTACCCCGGCGGTGAGGTCCGCGGCCAGCTGAAGTAGCGCGGCGCTATCTGGGCCCGAAGCCGGCCGCTTCGGGCCCCTGCCAAGGCGGTCGAGGGAGCGGCCGGTATCCTGTTCCGCGTGTCGAGCCCGCCCGAACAGGTTACAAAGCCCGAGGCCGTCAGGCCGTGGGATCTGGGCTCGCCGCTGACGGAGCGGGTCCTCGATGCCGAGCCACACCTGCTCGCCGACACCCTGGCGGCGCTCGACTGGAAGCCCGACGAATTGGATCCAAGCCTGCCGCCGGCAGTCGTCGATTTCAATCGCCTCCGATCGATCATGCTCGCGGCCGATCTGACGACGGTGCAGCTCATCTGGCGCCAGTCGACCGAGGTGTTCCGGGCGCGAGATCCCTTCCCCGTCGGCAACGTTGTGGAGGACCCGGCGACCGGGGCGGCGGCCGCTGCGACGGGTGCCTATCTCCGCTGGCGTGGCGAGATCGCGCCTCCGGCCTCGTTCGCGATCCACCAGGGTATCGAGATGGGACGTCCGAGCCTCATTGAGGTCGACGTACCGGATGCGACCGGTGGGATCCGGGTCAGCGGGACAGCCATCTCCCTGGACGGGATGAACATCGACTCGCCGACCTGACCGAGCCACGTGATGCAATTCCGACCCGGCGGAGTCTGCGGATGAAGAATCGGCGGCCGGCCGCCTTCGCTCTAACGGCATTTACGGCGAGTTGCGCAGGAGCCCCGCGCGGGCTCATAAGCTGGCGGCGACGACGATGAACCGAACGACGATGCCGCTGGTCACGCCCGCCACGACGAACCCCATGATCGCGATTAGCCCCTCGTTGATCGGCCATGCCTGGATCCGTTGTGCCCTCTCTTCGAGTGCCCGTGCTGCGTCAAGGACGGGGGCTTGGGTGCGCAGGACCGAAAGGCTCGAGTCGATTCGAAGCGGCTCGTATGCGGCGGCGTAGAGCGCTCGCGCCTCGCCGACATATCGCTCCTTGGCCCCGCTCATCTGAAGGTGAAGGCGCCACATCGACAGGAAGAAGATCGGGAGGTTGACACCCAAGATCACGGCGGTGATGAAGAAGGTGGTCGGGTTACGCGTCGTCGCAATCAAGGTCGGTACCGCGGCCGCACCGAGGAGGGCGAATCCGCCGAAAGCGAGCGACCCGACGACACCAAGGCCCAAGCTGCGATCCTGAGGAAAGGGATGGAGCTCGAGGCGGGCACGGCCGAGTTGATCAAGCCCCATCAAGAGTCGGACGTAGGTCCAGACGAAGGTCATCACCGGCAGGACGGCCAGGGCAAGGAACGGCAGCACGACCAGGGTCGGAACAACGCCGTTCAAGCTCCAGGAACTCCAACTCACCACCAGGACCACGACCGCTGAGAGAGCCACCGGACCGGCGACATTCCAACGGTGCGCCGCTTCGCCGGGCTGTGATTCCTCATCCGCCAGCCGCTGAACGTCCGCTCGAATAGCCGTCGCCTGATCGACGAGACGGGCGACACCACAAAGGAGAAGTGCGACGACATAGGAGAGCACCGTTTGCGGTGCCAACTCCCCGAGGATATCGAACTCCGTGCGTGGTCCTGTAACCCATTTCGCTCCGACAATCACGAAGGGCGTCACGAGGACAGCGGCAGCCCACAAGGTGATGAGCACCCATCGTGGTCCCGGAAGGCGGCGCAGGATCCGTTCGGTGATCGGTATGCCAAGCTCGAGAGGCCCGGTGCTCGGGCGGTTGGAAGCGGAATCGACCGCCGGTCCGAGCTCGGATGCCGGCGTCGCCATCAGACCACCGAGAGTTGCGTCCATAGCGCTACAGGCCCGAACCGACCCTGCGGCGTAACGAGCCAGACCAGGGCTCGACACCAGGAGACTGGCGGCGGTCCGTCTGATCCGTCGGCCGAGTTGCGGCGCGAGCAGTTCGGGCCAGGCGTGCCTCGTCGGCTTCCCGGCGAAGCTCGGCTTGGCGGGCGTGGGCCAGCGTCCCGGTCATTGGCAAAGACGGAATCATCGTTCGATCCCTTCAGCTAGGCGATGCAGAGGTATTGATGATGTCCGCCGGCTGGTCCGTGTCCTCGGGATCCTCACTCAGGCTAGAGAGCTCGAAATCAGTGATTGGAGCCGAGGGGATGCGCCAGCCGGGTTCGACGGCGACGACCCGGTCAGCGGTCTGGCCGGAGCGCCGGGCCAAGGTTGCGAAGAACGCCGCGCGGCGATGCGACACGATCCGGGAGTCCTTGCACGTGCAGCCGGCGTTGAGGCAGGCGCCACGGACGCGGTTCTCGGTCGCCTCGACGATTTCGGTGGTCTCGGGAGCCTGCATCGTGGTCCTCCTTTCGTCCGATCGGCTGCCGGAGGTCCCGGTCCGTCGGTGAGGCACACGTTCGGACGTCGAGGCTACGGCGCCATCCGGGGCAGTACGGAGACCACCACGGAAATGTCGGGCTCGACGATCGCCACCACTGGGATCGCTGCCGTCGCCGATACCGGTCCGGCTCGACCGCTCAGGCTTCGGACATCGTCGCAACCCACCGCGCGACCTGGACGCGGGAGTCGACTCCGAGCTTGTTGAAGATGTTTGTCACGTGGCTCTCGACCGTGCGTTCGGAGATGAACAGCTGGGCCGCCGCCTGCGCGTTCGTCGCTCCGTCGGCGACGAGCCGCGCGACCTCCATCTCCCGCGGAGAGAGCATGGCCGACGGCTGCGGAGCCTCCTTGGCCCTGACGCGTCGCTCCGGCACGGGCGCCCCGCCTGCGACCGCGATCACCTCGGAGAGCGTGAGGGCAGACCCAGTGTCGTAAGCCGACTGGTATCGCGCTGCGCCAAGTCGAGCCCTTGTCTCGGCCCTCACGCGATCGTGCTCGTGGAGCATCGATTCGGTATGCACCCACGAAATCGACGCCCAGATCGCGTCTGCGCCGCCGAAGAGCGTCGCTGCCCGTTCGCGCTGGTCGTTGGCGACATCCACATAGGCGAGGACCTCCGCCAGGGACGCGATTCCCGAGACATGGCCGAGATCCCGCCTGATCTCGAGGCCCTCTCGGGCAAGCCGCTGAGCCTCGTCGGGTCGCCCCTCGCGAAGCGTTGACACAGCGAGGAAATGGAGCGCATACGCGCGCAACCAGGTCTCGCCCAGCCTGTCGCTGACCCTGAGCGCCTCGTGCCCGGTTTCGACCGCCGCGGCGGTGTCGCCCTGGAGCCGTTGTCCCAGGGCGAGCACGTTTAATGCCGTCAGCTCCTGCGTACCGAACCCCATCGGTCGAGCCAGGCCCAGGGCCTCGGTGACATCGGCGATCGCCTCGTCCGGGTGGCCTTGGAACCACGACGCCGAGGCCCGGGCGATTAATGCCGAAGCCACAATGTCGGCGGCGCCGATCGATCGGCCGATCGAGAGGGCCTCCTCCGCGAGCCGCCGTCCGCTCTCGTGATCCCCCATCGACGTCGACAGGAAGGCCGACACCCAGAGACCATCAGCCCGTGGACGCTCGGCGGTCGGGACGCGTTCGAGCAGCGCCATCAGGATCCCACGGACCTGAGCGAAGCGACCCTCCGTGAGCCAGTAGGTGTAGAGGTCGCGACAGATCGCAATGCCCCGCTCGACTTCGCCGGCGTCCCCGAGGCAGAAGTCGAGGGCGGTCCAGATGTTGGTCTGTTCGGCCCGAGCCCGGGCGAACAGCTCGACGAGGCGGTCGCGGTGGACGGCCACGTCGGATGCGAAGCGACCAATCCATTCGGCGTGCCGCACGCGGAGCTCGCGTTCGGCCCCGGCGTCGCGGAGCCGTTCTGCCCCGAATTGGCGAAGGATCTCGAGCATGCGGAAACGATCCCGGCTGCCTCCTTGCGCCCGCTTGAGCACAGACTTCTCGACGAGCTCCGCGAGCAGAGCGGGAATCGACTCCGGGTCCAGTGCCGCATCGCCGCAGACCTCTTGGGCGGCGTCGATCTCGAACCCGCCAGTAAAGACGGAGAGCCGCGCCCACAGGAGTCGCTCATCGCGCGCGAGGAGCTGGTAGCTCCAGTCGATCGCCCCCTCCATCGTCCGCTGGCGCGGCAGATCGCTACGGTCGCCCGTCCCCAGGAGCGACATTCGCTCCCGAAGGCCAGCGCTGAGGGCGCCGATGCCGAGCCCGTTGAGACGGACGGCGGCGAGCTCGAGTGCGAGCGGAAGCCCGTCGAGCCCGCGACAGATCTCGAGCACTGCGGGCGCGCTGTTCGCGTCAAGCGTGAAGCCCCCGCCTCGCGCGGCCGCGCGCTCGACGAACAATGTGACTGCATCCGATCGCCAGGCTTCGGTCGATGAGCTGATGTCAGGCTCCGGCATCGACATCGGCGGCACCTGCTCGACGACCTCACCCGCGATTCCGAGGGTCTGGCGGCTCGTCGCCAGGATCGTCACCTCCGGGCAGGCACGCAGCAATGTGCCGGCCAGACCTGCGACCGCCTCGAGCACATGCTCGCAGTTGTCGATGACAAGCAGCATTCGCGTTCCCGCGAGGTGCTCCTCAAGCATCGAGAGCGACCACACCACCGACCGGTCCTGCAGACCGAGCGCCGTGACGACCGCCTGTGTCACCTGCAGGGGGTCCTGTAGCGACGCGAGCGGCACCCACCAGACGCCGTCGGGGTAGTGCGGCACAAGGTCTCGAGCCGTCCGAAGAGCGAGCCGGGTCTTGCCGACGCCACCAGGGCCGGTGAGCGTCAGCAGCCGGGCGGTGCCTAGTCTCCGCTTGATCGTGGCGGACTCGTCCCGCCGCCCGACGAAACTCGTCAGCTCAGTGGGCAAATTGGTCGGGGCAGGAGGCGAATCTGGTAACGGCAAGGCCGGGCGAGCCTACGCCCGCTGCATCTGCGGGGTCAACGCGGAGCCGCCCAGCCCCCTGCCTCCTCACAAGGCGAAATTCCGAACTCCATTCCGTACTGCCCCGGATAGCAAGCGAAGTGGCGGCTACCAACCTTGCCTCGATCGCGTCACCACCGTTTCGAAATTGAGCGGAGTCAGGCGCGAACGATCTGGAAGGAAGTCGCGCCCATGGTTTCCACAGGCACCTTGAATCAGGCAGGACAACCCGAGGTCCTCAACCCTGGCGAGCGCCGCCTCCTCCGGCTGGCGGCCGTACTCGGGGTCGCAGGGCTGGCTCTTCGTTTCCTGGCCACCGCTCGCTACCAGAACCCCGTGAGCTCGAGCGCCGGCGGGATCTTCGGATACCCCGAGTCGGGTGTCGAGCCAGCAGTGGCCGGCGGCCTTGGCGTGCTCTTCGTGACCTTCGCCTTGATCGTCCTGTATCGCTCCATGGGGGAGCGGGAAGTTGTCCGCAACGTCGCCCTCGTGGGGGTCGGAGCGGTGCTCGCCGCGACGCTTTCTGGTATCGGGCTCTCCGTTGACAGCGCGGTGGTCGGCAGCGTTTTCCTCGCGTTCGGGGTTGCCATCGCAGCTGGACGAACCTACCCGACCTGGCTCGGGTGGGTCGGCGTCGCGCCCGGCATCGGCCTGATCGTCGGCGCCCTCGCTTCCGCTCAGATCGACCCCTGGGCACGGGTGTCCGACGGGGAACAGGCCACTGCGGTCGCCTTCTCGGCGGTGTTTGTTCTGGCGATGTCAACGGCCATGTGGCTCCGGTCTCGTGGACCGAGCCCGCTGAAAGGGGCGGAGTAACCATGAAGCTGCTACGCAATCTCGCGCGGCGGAAGCTGCGCACGGCCCTGACCGTCTCGGGGATCACCGTCGGGATCTGGGCCCTCGTTGTGTTCGGTGCGCTCGCGACGAAGATCGATCTCCTCGTGTCCGGCGCGCACGATTACTTCGGCAACAAGGTGATCGTGAGCAGCGCGTCGGGCGGCGGCGGGATGTTCCCGCTATCGAGTTCGCTCGTGGCTGACGCGAATCGGGTCGAGGGCGTGGGTATCGCCTATGGCGAGATCAACACGATGGTCGACCACGACGCCAAGCAAGTCGGCCTGCCCGACGAGATCGTCGGTCTCGACGCCGGGTCCGATCGGGGGCGCGACCAGTTCCCCTACCGGTACGCCGCCGGCCGAGCGCTCACAGTCGACGACGCGAACTTCAAGCACGTCGTCCTCGGCGCCGACCTGGCTCGGAAGAACACCGCCACGATCGGGAGTTCGATCCGGCTGCGCGACGTGGACTTCACCGTCGTCGGGATCCTCGAGGCCACTCTGACCCTGCCCGACAGCCAGGCATTCATGCCGATGGCGGCCGCGCAGGAGTTGTACGTCAAGGACCTTCCGGCCGACATCGCCGAGAACATCGTCGCCTCAGAGACAATCACCCATATCGTCGTCTACCCCACCCCAGGCGCCGATGTCGCGGCTCTCGCAGGCCGGCTCGAAGCGGTGCTGCCGAACGTCACGACGCTGACCGCGACCGAATTCGACGAGACGATCGGATCGACCGCGAACCTGCTCAGCGGAATCATCGTCGGCGTCGGGCTCATCAGCTTGATCGTCGGCGGACTGTCAGTCGTGAACACGATGGCGATGTCCGTGAATGAGCGCACCCGCGAGATCGGGATCAAGCGCGCGATCGGCGGCAGTCGTCGGCGGATCATCACCGAACTCGTCTCTGAGGCCGGCCTGATCGGCTTCCTCGGAGGCGCGACCGGGATCGCCTTGGGCGCCCTCGCCGTCTACCTCGGCAACCAGGCAGGCCGGGACTCCGGAACGGTCCTCTTCAGCCTGACAGCCGTGACGGCCCTTACCTCCCTGATCTTCGCGACCGTCCTCGGGATGGTCGCCGGGATCGTGCCTGCCACTCATGCGGCTCGGCTCGATCCCGTCCAGGCCCTTCGGCACGAATAGGAGCGTTTGACATGGCCCTGCTCGAAGCTCGCAACCTTCGCAAGACCTTCCACCTGGGACGGACAAACAGCGTCCCAGCCCTCCGAGGCGTCGACGTGACGATCGAGGCCGGCGAGATGGTCGCCATCATGGGCCCGTCCGGTTCCGGCAAGAGCACGCTGATGCACATTCTCGGCCTGCTCCAGCAGCCGGACCTCGACGGAGGAGCCACCCCGAGCCTCGTCATTGGCGGTCGAGACATGACCCGACTGTCGGACGGCGCTCGAACCCGGGCACGCGCCGGCGAGCTTGGGTTCGTCTTCCAGTCCTACAACCTCGTCCCGACGCTCACAGCTGTGGAGAACGTCGCGCTGGCGACGGAGTACGCCGGCCGCGGTGGGTCACCTGGTCACGTGGCGGCACTCGAGGCGCTGGACCTTGTCGGCCTGTCCGACCGAGCGCGTCATCGTCCGAGCGAGCTGTCCGGGGGCGAGCAGCAGCGCGTGGCGATTGCGCGAGCGCTGGTCAACCGGCCTCGCCTCGTCCTCGGCGACGAGCCGACCGGGAACCTCGATTCGGCCCGCACCGCAGACGTCCTGGCGCTCCTTCGCCGGTTCAATCGCGAGCGCGGGCAGACGTTCGTCATCGTCACTCACGACCCTGAGGTCGGCGCTGCATCCGATCGGATCATCCGGATGCGCGATGGCCTCGCCCTCGGCGCCGAGCTGACCCGGGCCGCCTGATGTCCTCGCTTCACGACCACTCGGCTTGTCCAACCGGCGCACCGCCGGAACCCAAGGGTGATCACACGATGAGCGCCACGACCTGTTTCCTCGTGACATCAGCGGCCTTCTTTCAGCCGCGAGACCGACGCTGCATCGTCTTCGGGATGGTGACCGGCTGGCGCTCGAGATCGCGCCGGTGGTCAAGCGCATCGGCGACTCGGACGTCCGGATGATCGCCTACAACGGGTCGATCCCGGGCCCGACGCTCCACGTCGACCAGGGCTCGGAGATCACGGTCGACGTCATCAACAACGGCGACGTCGAGACGACGGTCCACTGGCACGGGATCCGGCTCGACAACCGCTACGACGAGGTGCCGAACGACACCCAGGCGCCGATCGAGATCGGTGAGACCTTCACCTACCGGGTCCGCTTCCCGGACCCCGGCTTCTACTGGTATCACCCGCACCTCCGCGAGGATTTCGGCCAGGAGATGGGGATATCCGGGACGATCATCGTCGAGCCGGCAGATCCGACCTACTGGCCACCGGTCGACCGCCAACTGGCCATCACTCTCGACGACGTCCTCATCCAGGAAGGTCTGATCGCCCCGTTCAGTCGGTACGGGCCGACCTTCACTGCGATGGGACGCTTTGGGAACGTGTTACTCATCAACGGAGAAGAGCGTCTAACTGCCGAGGTATCGCTCGGCGACATCGTCCGGCTCCACCTCGTGAACACCGCGAACACCCGCATCTTCAATGTCGCGATCCCCGATGCCCGCATGAAGCTGGTGGGCGGTGACAGCGGTCGGTACGAGCGCGAGGCGTTTGTCACAGAGGTCCGCCTGGCGCCATCGGAACGGGCCATCGTGGACGTCCTCTTCGACAAGGCCGGCGACGCGCGGTTCCAGCACAGGACACCCGACCACACGTACGAGCTGGGCCGCTTCTCCGTCGCATCGACGAACTCGGCATATGAGTCCTTCGGGTCGACCAGGACCTTGCGAAGCTGGGCGCGGCCCTCGTGCGCGACCGGGAACGAGCGCCCGACAAGACCCTCGCCTTCCGCTCGACCATGCCGCTCCTGTACGGGACGGATGAGGCAGCCGCTTCCGGGTATAGCTGCCCGATGCACCCGGAGGTCACTTCGGGCGAACCCGGCCGCTGTCCGAAGTGCGGCATGAAGCTGACCCCGCCGGAGGTGAGCACGCCGGAGCCGCCGAAAGAGATGGCGTCGTTCGCGTGCCCGATGCACCCCGAGGTGACAGGGTCCGGGCCGACAGAGTGGTCCAAAGTGCGGAATGTGGTTGACGCCCATCGAACCCGCGGCCGCCGTAAGCCAGGGTCACGGGTCCCATCTCGACGGAGATGGCCTCGAGTGGGAGGACCTCATGCCCGCATGACCGCGTGGGTCGCGATCATCGCGACCGGCGTGGTCACGAGCGTGATCGTTCGGCTTCTGCTCACGGCGGCAGGTCTATGAACCGCTCCGGGTGCCTCGGGTATCTGACGATCGAGTAGCTTCGCGACCCCCCGATCGCTATTGACGCGGAACGGCCTGAGGCATATCGTGCTACCCGTGAGTAGCACGATGGGCGAGCCGGACGCGACGGCGCAGGGGCCAGGGTGGGCCGCCAGCCTGGGCTGCATGGCAATCGTCATGGGCGCCGCGGCCGTCTCGAGTGGCTATCTCCTGCTGTGCCTGCTCGTCTATGGATCGCACAGCGACCCGTTCGGCGCGACGACGTGGATGGCGCTCATCGCGATCGGCGCCGGCGTGGTGGCGCTCGTCCCGGTTGGGCTGGTGGGCCTGACCGTCCGTGTGTGGCGCCGCCAGTGGCGCGCCGCGACCGTAACCGCGCTCGCACTGGGCGGGGCGGCCCTGCTCGCCGGCGTTGGGCTCGGCTGGCTTCGGCTCGAGATCCCTCAGAGCGAGTGGCTTCCGCCCGCGCTGACGACGCTCGTCACGCTGGCGGGCGCGGTCGCCGCCGGGCGGGCTATCCAGCCATTCGGGACGGCGGCCCTGCTCGCCGCGACCGTCAGCGGCGGCCTGTTCGGGTGGGGCGTCGCTTCCCGTCTCGACGTCCACGTCGTGCACACGACGCAATCGATGCGCGCCGCGGAGGCGAAGGCCTTCCTCATGTTCGAGGCGAGCGAGAGCGGCGACTACGTGATCCGCGTCGGCGACGGGGGCTGCCTTCAGGGCCGGCCGATCGCCATCGGAACATATGGTCCGGGCTGGGAGGAGACCGAGGCGCCGCCCGCGATTGCCCGGGTGCCGCTCGGCGACACCGGTCTCGCCGAGGGCGAGAACTCGGTCAGCGTCTGTCTTCGCCACGGGACGGCTACCGGCGAAGACCGCACGCTCGTGGTCGTGGACGACACGGCGCCGTCTGTGGCCACCCTCGACGTCCAGCCAACGACCGGGGCCGGCGGCAACAGGACTGCCGGCACCCGCACCTTGATCTTCTCCGGAACGGCCGATCCGCATGGGCGCGCGAGCCTAGAGGTCAATGGCCTGCCATTGCATCCAGTCCCGGTCGTCGACGGACGATGGTCATTCGAATGGTCCTTCAGCGACATGCTCGACCAGGCGGCCTTCGGGCTCGTTACTCAGGACGGCGCCGGCAACACGAGCCGCTCGGCGATGATCCACGTGCGCTTCGTCGGCATCGACCCGCCGCCGGTGGCGCTGGCGGCGCATCCCGGCCTCTCCGTGGAGTGTCGGGGCGAGCCAGCCTTGGAGGCCGACCGATGCCGCGCGTGGGCCACGGTCACGCTCGAGCGGCACCCCGAGCTCCTGGCGGGCGCGACTCGATTCCTGCTTGCCCTGCCCGATCGATTCGACTCGTGCTCTGCCGAGTCACGCGGCCGGGACGGTTTCACCCTCGTGGGGCTCGTCGTGAGCTGTCCCGAGGCGCACAGTTGACCGGTCGGTTTCCTGTGGCCACGCCGGTGAGCTCTGTCGAGTCTTTGCTCCAAGCGAGGCGAGGCGTATGGTGGCCCGGTCCAGGGATGCCAAGGTAGGAGACGCTAGATGGACGACGAAGGATCGGTTCCGCCAATCGACCCGATCGATCAGTCGATGACGGGCGACGCGGACGGTAGCGGCGTCGACCCGATCGGGATGATCACGGACGTCGTCGGCGAGGTCTTCGACCGGGCCGGCCGAGTCGGCTCCGATTTACAGATGGCAGCGCAGGACCTGGAGATGGCCGCCGACTATCAGAGGCTCAAGGAGGCGTGGGAGCCGAGCTGGTTCGACCGGCTGATCTTCGATGACCCGGATCGGCTGGTCGAGATGAATGCCGAGCTTGAGCGCGCCCATCGCAAAGACGCCGAATATCAGCTGAAGAACGCCGTTCGCGAGGCGATCGGCGAGCCGCAGCTTCCGTACAAGGGGTCTCTGACCCATCCGGACGAGTAGGCTCGGGGCCGATCCTTCACGTCCGCCGGATCACGCGGGGTACCGCAGGCCGGTTGCAGCATCAGGGCCCAGGCGTTCAGGCCGGCACGATGTTGGTCGCATCCGCGGTCTTGACGAGCAGCAGTTGCTGCTGCTTGCCGGTCGTGATGATGATCGCCCGGAAGTCCCCGGATGAAAACGGGCTGCTCACCGTCTGGGCGACGCTCACCTTCACCTTCGGGCTGCCATCGAGCTTGAAGATCTGCTTGCCCTTGGCGAGGTGGAGCTTGACGGGCTTCTTGTCGGTGACGGGGAGCATCTCGACCTCCGAGCTTCGACTGGTGGCAAAGCCGATCTTCCGTTCAGATCCGCCGGCGTCGTAGTAGGCCTGGGCATCGGCCTCCTTGACGATCTCGCCGGCATACGTGCCCTCAGGCGCGAGTGGGTCGTCCCACAGGAATGTGCCATCCGGAAGGCGTGCGATGAACACGCAGTGGAAACCCACGAAGTCGGGTTGGTGGCGCCGCAGCCGGTGGCCCTCCTTGAGACCGGTGAGCTTGCCGATGACGGCCGCCGACAGACCCGGGGTCAGGACACTCTTGAGGCTGGATTTAGAGCTGATCGCATACGAGCGTCCGTAGCGCTTCGCGAATGCCGCTTGATGCCCCACGAGTCCCGTCGCACCCGCGATGGGAAGGTGGGCGGCCGCTCGCAGGGCGTGTGCCTCCACGATCGTGGAAGGCGCCTTCGCGCCTGCAGCCCGGGCCAGCATGACGAGTGAGCACGGAACGCAATCGTCGACGGCAGTCGCGGTCTCGAGCTCGGAACAGTGATCTGTGGCGTCGTGCGTGCCGCCGACGCCGAGGTCGAACCGCAGTTTGGTAGCCATGGCCCCGTCCCCACCCACGCCAGATGCTCGACCCGACGGCACGATGCCCGCCGCAGCGGCACTGGTGGGCCCATCCTGCGAGACGGGCGTCTGGCGAGCGTTCTGACCCGAGCGGGTCCGAGCCTCGGGGACGAGGGCTCAGCCTGCGTTCGGCACGGGCTGGCGCATGCGCCGCCATGCCACGAAGGCAACTCCCAGAATGGCCGCGATCGCGGGAGCCATCCAGTCGCCGAGGGCGACATGGACCACCGTGTCGACCGCCACGGCCGCCCAGAGCACCGCGCCGATGATCAACAAGCTGTTGCGAGACATCGTGTCCACCCATGCTGGCGGGATCTCATCCCTTCGTCCCCGCCTGCGCGGCCATCGGGCCGGCGACGACGAGAGCGAAGTGCCTCCACCGTAGCCGATAGTCCTGCCCTTGTATGCCCCAAAGGTCCCAATGTGGTTCCCTCGGGCACCGGTTAACGAGGGATCCCGGGATTCAATCGCCCAGCAGCGAGACGATGCCCTGGAGCGGGATGGACACCCAGTCGGGGCGGTTGTTGAGCTCGTAGCTGAGCTCGTAGAAGGCCTTCTGGAGGAGGAGCGCGTCGAGGAGGATCGCCCATTCATCGCGATCGGCGGGCAGGAACGGCGCCCCGGCCACGGCCGCCCGGTAGCCGCCCAGGAACGCGGCCGCGACCCACACGTACCAGTGCCGTGCCCAGCCGTCGAGCCGGACCGCGTCGGCCGTGGGGATCGCGCCGGCGTCGGTCATCCGGAGAAGCGCGCCGCTTGCCGCGTAGTGGAACGACCTGATCATGCCGGCCACGTCTGTCAGCGCCGAGCGCTTCAGCCTCCGCTCGCTCAGCGGCCGGCCGGGCTCCCCCTCGAAGTCGATGAAGGCGACGTCACGTCCGGTGTAGAGGATCTGGCCGAGGTGCAGGTCGCCGTGGCAGCGGATACGGGCGCCCCCGATCCGCCGATCGAGCAGGCCGCTCAACCGATCCTCGGCCGTGGCCTCCAGGTTCAGTGCCGCCTGGGCATCCGCGCGGACCGCGTCCGGCAGCGTGTCGAGGCGACGACCCAGGAAGCGGAGGTTCTGCGCGATCGTCGTCCGGACCGATTGGTGGAGCGATCGCTGATAGAGGGCGCTGAACGGCTCCGGCGCGAAGGCCGGATCGTCTTCGTCGGATGCGAGGGCCTGATGGAGCTCGCCGGTCCGGGTGCCGAGCAGGCGGGCAGTTCCCAGGTAGGCGCCGACCGTTTCCTGGACCGCCCTGGGTAGCTCGCCGTCGGCGCGCTCCAAGAGGGCGGCCGCCGAGGCGGCCCCTGCGTCGCTCGCGGACCCGGTGATGATCGCCCGCTCCAGGTAGTCGCCGAGGTCGTCCAGCGTGAGCTCCCAGACATCGCCCTCGTTCGGCAGGAACGCCTGGGCGATCGCGGCCGCGGCCGGAGCGCCGCTCGCGGTCCGGTATTCGAGCGAACCGGCAACCGGCGGGACGTGCCCAAAGCCGCGCTCCGTGAGGAAGGCGGAGACCTCGAGATCCGGGTTCAGGCCGGAGTCCAGGCGCCGGTACAGCTTGAGGATGAGGCGGTCGCCGATGATCACCGAGCTGTTGCTCTGCTCGGCGCGAGACGGCGTCACGGCCAGCTGCTCCGCGGCATCGCCACGGAGCTGACGGAATGCACGCGTGGGCTGGCCGGCGATCTCACCGCGGCCGCCGCGCAGCCGGCGCCGGCCCGCGATGGCGGCGAGGAGGACCTCCGAGAACGCGGGCAGCCGCATCGCGTCGACGAGGATCCGTGTCCCGGCCCCGTCACCTTCACCTTCGAGCCGGGCGATTCCGGCCCAGGATGTCTCTGCCAGGAGGGTCGCGGCAGCGGCCTCCGGTAGCGCGGCGAGCGGGACGAGGTACTCCTCCGGGTCGCCATCCGTGAACTGGACGCCGAGAACCACGAGCAGGGCGCTCGCCTCGCCGGCCATCATCGGGATCGCGTCGCGGATCTGCGCCGCGGCGATTCGACGGGCCTTGCCGCGGAACCAGCGTCGGTGGCGGCCCCACGACACGAGCAGCTCGGCGAGCCTTCCGGCGCGGGTACCGGTCGTGAGCTCGACCAGGTCCTCGACCGGCGCCAGGCGCGGCAGCTCGGATGGATCGGACGGGAACGGTCGCTGCTCGACGGCCGGCCGCTGGAGCGTGAACCACAGGAACGCGTGTGGACCCAGGCTCAGCAGGTAGGGCGTTCTGGCGATCGTCGGGAAATCGACCTGGCCGAACATCTCCACGGGACGGCTCCCGTCGAACGCCGACAGGTCCAGCTCGGCGTACTGCGCGAAGCGGGAAAGGTTCGCGACGATCAGGAGCGTCTCGTCGGCGTCGCGACGGACGAAGGCCAGGATGTGGCGATTGTCCGGGTGGAGGAACTCGATCGAGCCGCGGCCGAAAGCCCGGTGTCGCTTGCGGAGCGCGATGAGCCGTTTCATCCACCACAGCAGCGAGTGGGGATTGGCCTGCTGGGCTTCGACGTTGATGGCCTCGTAGTGGTACTCGGGATCCACGATCACCGGCAGGTACAGCTGCTGGCGGTTGGCCGAGGAGAACCCCGCGTTGCGGTCGCCGCTCCACTGCATCGGCGTGCGGACGCCGTTGCGGTCACCCAGGAAGACGTTGTCGCCCATGCCGATCTCGTCGCCGTAGTACAGGACCGGCGTTCCCGGTAGCGAGAACAGAAGACCGTTCATGAGCTCGATCCGGCGGCGATTGTTGCCGAGCAGGGGGGCGAGGCGGCGCCGGATGCCGAGGTTGATCCGGGCCTGCGGGTCGCTGGCATAGGCCCGGTACATGTAGTCGCGTTCCTCGTCGGTCACCATCTCGAGAGTCAGCTCGTCGTGATTGCGCAGGAACAGCGCCCACTGGGCCGTCTCGGGAATGGCCGGCGTCTGGCCCAGGATGTCCACGATCGGGTAGCGATCCTCCATCCGGATCGCCATGAACATGCGGGGCATCACGGGGAAGTTAAAGGCCATGTGGCACTCGTCGCCCTTCCCGAAATAGGCGACCGAGTCCTCCGGCCACTGGTTCGCTTCCGCCAGCAGCATCCGATCGCCGAACCGCTGGTCGATGTGACTCCGCAGGTCGCGCAGGAATGCGTGCGTCTCCGGCAGGTTCTCGCAGTTGGTGCCCTCGCGCTCGTAGAGGTACGGGATCGCATCCAGCCGGAGGCCGTCGACGCCCATCTCCAGCCAGTAGTCCATCGTCTTGAAGATCGCCGCTCGAACCCGTGGGTTCTCGAAGTTCAGGTCCGGCTGGTGAGCGTAGAAGCGATGCCAGTAGTAGGCGCGGGCCACGGGATCCCACGTCCAGTTGGAGGTCTCGAAGTCCTTGAAGATGATGCGGGCGTCGCGATAGCGGTCGGCCGTGTCGCTCCAGACGTAGAAGTCGCGCTGAGCGCTGCCGGGCCGGGCTCGGCGCGCGCGCTGGAACCAGGGGTGCTGGTCCGAGGTGTGATTGCAGACCAGCTCGGTGATGACCCGCAGGTCGCGCCGGTGGGCCTCCCGGATGAGGGCCCGCACGTCCCGCAGCGTCCCGTAGTCGGGATTGACAGTCGTGAAGTCGGCGATGTCGTAGCCGTCGTCGCGCAGCGGCGAGGGGTAGAACGGCAGGATCCAGATGGCCGTGACGCCCAGGTCCTGGAGGTAGTCGAGCCTGCTGGTGAGCCCGACGAAGTCCCCCGTGCCGTCGCCGTTGCTGTCGCGGAACGCCCGGACGTGCACCTCGTAGATGACCGCGTCCTTGTACCAGAGGGGATCCGTTGCGGCAGCCGCGGTCGCGCGCCTCGCAGCCGGACGGCGAAGCGTGATGGCAGTCGTCACGGACCGATTCTCACAGGTAATGCTCGAATTCGGCTTCGCTGCGCAGCCGAGGCCGGATGTGGAGGATGGTCGCCGGGCAGACCGCCGGGTCCAGCTCCACCCGGTTGCGCGGTCCCTCCCAGAGATAGGTCGTGCCGTCGATGAGATCGACGGCCTCGTATGCCCCCGCCGGATCGATCCCCAACTCCTCCAGCGGCAGCTCCAGCGTGCCGCTCCGGACCTGGCGGGGATCCAGGTTGACCACCGTCAGCACGACATCCGAGAGGTCCGGTGTTCGCTTCGTGTAGGCGATGAGCCGCTCGTCGCCGATTGGGTGAAACGCCAGGCCGTCGTTGGCCTGGAGCGCGCGATGCTCGTGACGGATCCGATTGACCCGGCCGATGAACGGGGCGAGGCTGTCCGGCCGGTCGATCTCCCAGCGTCGGAGCTCGTACTTCTCTGAGTTCAGGTATTCCTCGCTGCCGGGCTCCCGAGCCTCGTGCTCCATCAGCTCGAAGGCGGGTCCGTAGATGCCATAGCTGGCCGAGAGCGTGGCGGCCAGGACGAGGCGGAACTCGAAGGCCGGCCGGCCGCCGTGCTGGAGCACCTCGTGGAGGATGTCCGGCGTGTTCGGCCAGGCGTTCGGCCGGAAGAACTCCCGCAGGTTGGTCCGGGTCAGCTCGGTGAAGTAGTCGGCCAGCTCCTGCTTGGAGTTGCGCCACGTGAAGTACGTGTACGACTGCGAGAAACCGATCTTGGCCAGGCGGTACATGACCTTGGGCCGGGTGAACGCCTCGGCCAGGAACAGCACGTCCGGGTGGTCCGCCTTGATCTGGGCGATGAGCCACTCCCAGAAGACGAACGGCTTCGTGTGCGGATTGTCCACGCGCAGGATCCGGACCCCCTGGCCGATCCAGTATCGGGCGATGTCCGCGAGGGCGGCCCACAGCTCCCGCCAGTCGGGCGATTCGAAGTCGAACGGGTAGATGTCCTCGTACTTCTTGGGCGGGTTCTCGGCGTACTGGACGCTGCCGTCCGGCCGCTGGCGGAACCAGCTCGGGTGCTCACGGACGAAGGGATGGTCCGGCGACGACTGGAAGGCGATGTCCAGGGCGATCGAGATGCCTCTGCGCTCGGCCGCGGTGACGAGCTCGCGGAAGTCGTCGATCGTGCCCAGGTCCGGGTTGATGGCGGTGTGGCCGCCCTCCGGCCCGCCGATCGCCCAGGGCACGCCCGGATCGGCGGGCAGGGCCCTGGTCGCATTGTTGGCGCCCTTGCGAAAGGTCCGGCCGATCGGGTGGATCGGGGGCAGGTAGAGGACGTCGAAGCCCATCCCGGCCACGTACGGCAGACGATCGATGACGTCGCGGAACGTGCCGTGTCGGCCGGGCTCGGGTGATGTGGACCGGGGAAAGAGCTCGTACCAGGTGGAGAACCGTGCGCGGACGGGGTCCACCACCACCGCCAGCTCCCGGTCGTAGGTGGTGGCCAGGCGGCGATCGGGGTGGTGGGCCATGAGCGCGGCCAGGTCGTCATCGAACGCGAGGCTGGTCCGGGTCGCCGGGGATCCCTCGCCACGCAGCCCGGTCGCCCAGGTCTCGAGCACCGGCCGGTCGTCCTCGTCTGCCCGTTCGGCCGCGGCCGCAACGAGCTCCGCGCCCACGAGCAGATCGACGCCCACGTCCTGGCCGGCATCGACCCGCTTGGCGAGATCGCGCCGCCACGTCTCGAAATGATCGGCCCAGGCCGTGACGCTGTAGAAGTAACGGCCCAGGTGCTGGACCGTGAACTCGGCTCGCCAGCGATCGTTGCCCAGGGCGAGCATCGGCACCTCGCTCCAGCCGCTGACGCTGGCCCGCCGATGGAGGAGCACCACGGACACGACGTCGTGGCCGTCGACGAATGCGTCGGCCTCCACCACCACCCGGTCGCCGACCGTCCGCTTGATCGGGAATCGACCGTCGTCGACCTGGGGTGAGAGTCCCTCGACAACTGCCCGGCGGCGACCCTCATCGCTCGGGATTCGCTGGTCCATTACGCCCACTTCCCGCTGCTGGGGCCTCTACGGCCTGCTCGTCCGCGCACCCATGTCGAGCCTCGCGGACCGCCGGCTGAGCCGTTTCACAGGCTACCCGATCGGCGCAGCGTGCGTGCCCCGCTCAGCCGCCGTACGCAGCGCCGCGCTCACTGCGCGAAGGCCTCTCGCAGCAGCGCGAAGTGCTCCCGTCGGTCCCCCTGGAAGCCCATGGCCCACAAGCCGGTTCCCAGCAGCCCCGCCTTCTTGACGTACGCCCATTTGCGGGCGGTGCTCGGCACATCGTCGAAGTAGAGCTGCCACCACGTCCCGCCCACCCGCCACACGCTCCACGCGACGCCCTCCACCGGGTCGGTGCGGATGCCGTGCTCCGCGGCGACGCCCACGGCGTCGCGATAGAGGACGTCATAGCCTCCGCCGATCGTCCGTGCATGGAGTCCGCCTGTCGCGGTCGGCCAGGCGTGGCCGTAGAGCGGCACGCCCAGGATGATCCGCGACGCGGGAACGAGCTTCCGGAACGCCCGGACCGTGTCCACGACGTCGTAGCGCGAGCCGCCCATCGGCGCGTTCGAGCCGGCCGTCCGTGACCACGTCCCCCGGTAGTGATAGCCCATGATGTACACCGCGTCGGCCGCGCCTGGCCGGCCCAGCGCCGCCACGTCGTAGCTGGAGTAGTAGCCGGTCGAGTCGTAGGTCACCTGGTAGGCAGGGCGGTCGGGAGCGCGAGCGGCGTCGAGGGCCCGCCGGAGTCCTCGCACGAGCGCTGTGAAGTTGTCGCGCTGGCCCACCGGGATGGGCTCGAAGTCGAGATTCACGCCGTCGATGCCCCGCCTGGCGACCTCGGCGACGAGCTCGCGGATGAGCTGCGACCGGTGCGCGGGCCGGTCCAGCAGCGAGCGGGCGGCCTCGATCTGCGAGGGGGACCAGGCGAACCGGGACACGGACAGGACGACGCGGGTCCGCGCGGCGTGCGCGGCGCCGATGAGGTCGGTCATCCGCTGGCCCGTCCAGGCGACCCACTTGGATGCGGGCTTGCCGCCGCTGGTCCGGACGAGGCGGCCCGCGCCGTTCGCCTCGACGCTGAAGAAGGCTACCGTTGAGATCGCCGAGAGATCCAGGCCGCCGGTGTGCCGGAGCTCGCCGGAGGTCACGAACGCCATCACCTCGTGGCTCATGCCCTTGGCTGCAAACCCGAACTTGGCAGTCGTCGACGCGGGCGGTGAGGGGCTCTCGGAGCCGTTCGGGGGCGCCGACGGGGAGCCGGCCGGGACCAACGGGCTGGCGAACCCTGATGCCGCGGTCGATGGGGCGGCGCTGACGGGTGAGCGGAGCCCCGTCGGCGGAGCGGTGGGCGAGACGTCGTCGCAGGCGGCCGCGATGACGGCCAGGACGACGAGCAGGGCGGCAAGGGGAACCCGGGGGAGGGCATGGGCGGTCACGGCCGGGGGAGGGTACCGCGATTGGCCCCGGCCGTGGCGGATCCGGCCGTGCCGCTCGGGCCGGGTATCCTCGCGCCGTGACACGGCCCCACGTTCCCCAGGAGGTCCTGGACCTGGCCCATGCCCGCCGCGACGCGAGGGCGGCGCGCGACTGGCAACGGGCCGACGCGCTGCGCGCGGAGATCGAAGGGGCCGGCTGGACGGTCGTCGACCGGGGCGTGGACTTCGATCTCGCGCCCGCCCATCCACCGGACCTGGAGGCCGGTGGGGTCGTCCGCTACGGATCGAGCGCATCGGTTCCGTCGCGCCTGGATGAACCGGCAACGGCCGCGGCGAGCGTGATCACGATCGCGAGCGACCCGCCAGGGGACGTCTCCAGGGCGGTCCGCGGACTGGCGTCCGGCGACCCCGGCGGGCTACCGGTCGTCGTCGTTGGCGACGATCCATCGTCGGATCAGGACGAGGAGCTGGATGCGCTCGCGGCCGGCGGTGCGGAGATCGTGCGGACGAGTGCTCGCCTCGGTCACGCCGCCGTGCTCAATGCCGGGATCCGGCGGGCGATCGGGGCCGTCGTCATCCTCCTGGACCCCAGCGTCGAACCCACGGGCGACCTTGTCGGCCCGCTCGCCCGAGCCCTGGCCGATCCCAGCGTTGGGGTGGCCGGACCATGGGGCCTGCGATCGGCCGATCTCCGCCATTTCGAGGACGCTCCGGGCCCGGACGCGGACGCGATCGCGGGCTACTGCCTGGCCTTCCGGCGGGCTGACTTCAGCGCCCGCGGGCCGCTCGACGAGAAGTTCCGCTTCTACCGGAATCTCGACATCTGGTGGAGTCTCGTGCTGCGGGACGAGGGCGAGGGCCGGCCGCCCCGGCGGGCCCTTGTCGTGCCAGACGTGCCGGCCGTGCGCCACGAGCACCGCGGCTGGACGAGCGTGGCCCCGGACGAGCGTGACCGCCTGTCGAAGCGGAATTTCTACCGGGTGCTCGACCGGTTCGGCGCTCGACTGGATCTCGCGAGCCCCGAAGCAAAGGCCAGGCGGGGCTGACGACACTCAGCGGGTCTCGACAGACCGCCAGGTGGTCGAGCCGTCGGGCTGGTCGGTGACCTCGATACCCAGGGCGAGGAGCTCCGCGCGCAGCGCGTCCGCGCGCCGGAAGTCGCGCGAGCGCCGGGCGGCCGACCGTTCCGCCAGGAATGCGGCCTCGACTGCCGAGAGGGCCGGCGGAGGAGACTCCGGAGCAGCCTCCCAGACACGATGGAGGTCCAGCCCCAGCACGGCATCCGCATCGAGGAGCAGCCAGCGTCGCTCGTCGTCGGGCAGATCGGCCTTGAGCATCTCCCGGGCCATGGCCAGCGCGGTCGGCAGATCGAGATCGTCATCCAGGGCATCGACGAATCGCCGGTGGAACCGATGGCCCCCTGCGGACAGCGTCTCGGCAGGGTCGTGGGCACGGTCTGTCGCGCGCCAGCCGTCATTCGGCTCGCCGTGCCCGGCCACGCCGTCGGCGACGCCGACCGGCCGGTCGCCGGCAGCGCCCGCCAGCAGTGGCGGTGGCGGCTTCCACGGCCCGTCGGGCGGTGGCGGACCCAGCGCCCGGAGCCGCGCCCGGAGCGACTCGAGAGCGGCCCCGGCGCCGGCCAGCGAAGCGTCCGAGTACTCGAGCTTGTGGCGGTAGCGGGCGGTGAGGCCCAGGTACCGGAACGCGAGCGGATCCAGGGCACCCTCGCCGATCTCCGTGATGCGCTGGAAATTGCCCGCCGACTTGGCCATCTTGCGCCCGCCCATGAGCAGGAACTCGCCGTGGACCCACAGCCGCGCCGGCGGGCGGCCGGTGATCGAGGCCGATTGGGCGATCTCATCCTCGTGATGGGGGAAGACGTTGTCGACGCCGCCCGTATGGATGTCGAACTCCGGGCCCAGGTAGCG
>WNFV01001980.1_pt1 | contig 27594 bp, 20 predicted proteins | sample 5400101 | NCBI WGS metagenome assembly WNFV01 (sample SAMN13153361, study PRJNA577476) | soil metagenome | isolation source: 115 cm soil or saprolite under grassland replicate 1 | place: USA:California | collected 2016-06-15
CCACTCGTGTCGATGCTGGCGAGCTTGCGGCCGCCGACCTGGTGGTAGACGACGCGGCCGGCGGCCTTGGCGAACAGCGTGTCGTCACCGCCACGGCCGACGTTGAGGCCGGGGTGGATGCGGGTGCCGCGCTGGCGGACCAGGATCGTCCCCGCGGTGACGAGCTGGCCGCCGAACCGCTTCACACCGAGCCGCTTGGCCTGGGAGTCGCGGCCGTTGCGGCTTGAGGATGCACCTTTCTTGTGGGCCATGTCGGATCAGCTCTCCTGCTCTTCCCGCTCTTGCCTGGCCGGCTCCGCCGTGGCCGCCCGCCGCCCGGTCCCGAGCTCGATGCCCTCGACCTTGAGCCTGGTCAGGGACTGGCGGTGGCCCTGGTGACGCTGCTGGCCGGTCTTGTTCTTGTAGGTGAACACCAGGATCTTCTTGCCACGGTGCTGATCGACCACGCTGGCGGTCACGGTCGCCTTGGCGAGGTCGGCGGGCGCGGTGGTGACCTTGCCCCCGTCGTCGACCACGAGCAGAGGCTTGAACTCCAGGCTCGCGCCGTCGTCCCCGGCGAGCCGCTCGACGTCGATGACATCGCCGGGCGCGACCTTGTACTGCTTCCCGCCAGTGCGGATGACGGCGTACACGATGAGTCCGTTCCTTTCAGGGGGCCGTACCGCGCGCGGTACGGCGCGGCGGCCGAATCTGGCCGCCGCCATCTTATCGAATCGTCCGCCGCGGGCGGACACCAAGCCGCTCCCTGGCGCGAAGCGCCAGTCTAGATCTCGTGGGTGATCACCACCCCGCGGCCCTCGCAGGTCGGGCAGGTCTCGGAGAAGCTGTCGAGCAGGCCGCCGGACACGCGCTTGCGGGTCATCTGCACCAGGCCAAGGGACGAGACCTCCATCACCTGGCTCTTGGTCTTGTCCTTGGCCAGCGCCGCCCGCAGCCGCTCCACCACGGCCTGCTGGTTCCTCTCGAACAGCATGTCGATGAAGTCGATGATGATGATGCCGCCGATGTCGCGAAGGCGCAGCTGCCGCACGATCTCCTCGGCCGCCTCCAGGTTGGTGGCGACCACCGTCTCCTCGAGGTTGGACTTGCCGACGTACTTGCCGGTGTTGACGTCGACCACCGTCATCGCCTCGGTCTGGTCGATGACCAGCGAGCCGCCCGACGGCAGCCAGACCTTGCGCTCCAGCGCCTTGTGGATCTGCTCCGACACGCGGTGCTGCTCGAACAGCGGCAGCCGGCCGTCGTGGGAGTGCATCTTCGGCAGCAGGTCGGGCGCGACCTCCTCCAGGTAGGCCCTGACCCGCTCGTACAGCCCCGGGGCGTCGACCACCAGCTCGACGAAGTCCGGCGAGAAGATGTCGCGGATGACCCGCACCACCAGCTCCGGCTCCTGGTAGATCACCGCGGGCGGGGAGGCCTTCCTGGCCTTGCGCTCGATCGCCTCCCAGCGCGCCTGCAGCCGTGCCAGGTCGGCGCGCAGGTCATCGGCGCCGGCGCCCTCGGCGGCGGTGCGCACGATCAGCCCCAGGCCCTTGGGCCGCACCTCCTTGAGGATCTCGCGCAGGCGCACGCGCTCCTCCTCGGGCAGCCGGCGGGAGATCCCGAAGGTCGAGTCCTCCGGCTGCAGCACGAGGTAACGGCCGGCCAGCGACACCTGCGTGGTGAGGCGAGCGCCCTTGGCACCGATCGGGTCCTTGGTGACCTGCACCAGGATCGACTGCCCGGGCTTGAGCGCCTTCTCGATGCGCGGCGCCTCGCCGTCCAGGTCCTCCTCCGAGTAGTTGACCTCGCCGGCGTACAGCACCGCGTTGCGGCCCCGGCCGATGTCGACGAAGGCGGCCTCCATGCCGGGCAGGACGTTCTGGACCCGGCCGGCGTAGATGTTGCCGACCAGGGAGCGGCCGGCCTTGCGGGTGACATAGTGCTCGACCAGGGTGCGCCCCTCGAGCACGCCGATCTGGGTCCGCTCGGCGCCCTCGGTGACCAGCATCCGCCGCTCGAGGCCCTCGCGCAGGTAGCGTTTCTGGTCCTCGGTCAGCCCGCGGGTGCGGCGCCGGCGGCTGCGGTCGCCCTGGCCCACGCCGCCGCCGGCGCCGCGGCCGCGGGCCGCCTCGAGCCGGGTGGAGCGCTCAGCGGGAGCGGCGCGGGGCGGTGCCGGCTCGGCCGTGGCGGCCACGGCGGCGTGGGCACCGGTGTCAGCCGGGACGCGCGTCCCGGGGAGGCGCCGCCGCCCACGGCCCCTGGTCCGGGTCGGAGACGGCTGCTCGGGCTCTGTCTCGGCGGTGGCGGCCGCCATGGGCGCCGCGGTGGCAGGCGCCGCGGTGGCAGGCGCCGCGGTGGCAGGCGCCGCGGCGGCGGGCGCCGCGGCCCCGCGCTGCCGGCGGCGTCCACGCGGGCTGGAGGGCGGTGCCGCCTCGACCGGGGCTGCCGGGGGCTGTGCGGCCTTGGCGGCCGGTGCGCCGGCCCCCCCGCCTGCCCGCGCGGCGGGCGTCTCCTCCGGCGCCGCGGCGGAGGAGACACGGCTGCGACCACCCGGGGGGGCGGTGGCTGCTTCCGTGCTGGCGGGACCTGCCTGGTTGCCGCCGCGGAGCCGCGCCTTGGCGGCCGCCCGGCGCCGGCGGCGGGCGCGCGTCCGGGCCGAGCCGGCGCCTGACGGATCGAGGTCGTCCTCGTCCGACTCGTCCTCGTCCGTTGGCTCGCGGTGCATGGTCCCCGCGGGCAGGGCCTCATCGGCGGGCGCGGCCGGCGCCGCGGTTGCCGCGGCGGGCGCTGCCGGGGTCAGGGCTGGCTCTGCGGCTGCCTCGGGCGTGGCCGTGGCCTGGGCCGGCTCGGCGGAGCGGCTGGAGCGGCTGGAGCGGCCGCGCCGGCGGCGGCGCGACGCCGGACGGGCCGCAGCCGTGGCCTCAGCGGGCGCGTCAGCCGCAGCGGGAACGGCGGTCGGCGCCTCCGCCGCCGCCACCTCCGGCGACGGAGCGGCCACCTCGGCGTCGGGAGCGGTCTCCTCGGCATCGGGAGCGGTCTCCACGGGCGCCTCGGTCCCGATCCCCGCGGGTGCCTCGGGGGCCGGCTCGACCTCGAGCTCAGGCTGGGCCTCGACCTCGACCGGAGGCCCGGCCACGACCGTGACCTCGGCGGCGGCCTCGCCGGCGGTCTCCTCCTGGGCTTCGGCGGCGGCAGAGGCCACGGGCTCGGGCTCCGGCTCCGGCTCCGGAGCGAGCGGTGCGGGGGCACGGCGCGGGGTGGGTGGGGGTGGGCCGGCGGGGCGGGTGGCCGCCGCGGTGGTCTCGACCGTCGTCACCCTGAAGCGGGGGCCATCCTCGGCAGGCGCCGTCTCGGGGACGGGGAGGTCGGGAAGGTCGGGCACGGGAGTGACCGTGGGCGGCGGGCCGCCGGGGAACGAGGCCACCCCACGCGGCCGCGCGGGCGAGACCACGGCGCCGTCGGGCGACGGCTCGCTCGAGGCCGCTGCCGGCTCCCCGTTGCGCTCCGCGGCCGCGGCCGCGGGCTGCCGGGTCGCCTGCTCGTCGGCATCCTCCTGCCGGTCTGTCTCCTCCTGGTCGTCTGTCGTGCCATTTGACGCGGATGCGCCAGGTAGGCCCCGGGTGTCGTCCGCCCGGGCCTCCTCATGGGAAGCCATCAATGCTCCTCACCAAGTTCAGGCGGCCACCGACGGGGGCGGCCGAAACCTCTGCGCGCTCGGGGTCAACTGCGATCCCGGCCGAGCCAGGCGAGGACCCTGGCGCCAATGTCCGAAAGGCGCTGAGCCTCCCGCCCGGTTGGGCGGCGCCGCCATGCCATCCGGACCCGTTGGGCTGAGACGAGACGCAACCTGTCCGTGCCCCCGGGTGCCGCCCGTCGCCCTTGGTGACGGCCGCGAACTCAACGTCTCCCCGCCCGCGCTCTGGCGTCGCCCGGGCGGGACGCCCGGCGTGGCGTGCTACCCGAGAGATCAGCGCGAAGCGATGAAGCCGTCGTCGGGCCCTACCGCAGGATCGGCATGGCGCAAGACTACGATCCAGTCTGCCAGATGAGGAGGTCGGGAGCAAAGGAGGGCCGATGGCGGTCTGCGAACGGGACGGGGCGAGCATCCACTACCAGGACAGCGGCGCGAACGGGATGCCGGTTCTGTTGGTCCACGGAGGCCTGCACGATCTCATGGAGGCGGAGCGCTTCTGGGTCACGCCCGGCGTGGCCGGCGCGGTGGCGGCGGCAGGCTACCGGGTGCTCCTGGCCGACCGTCGCTGGGCGGGCGGCGCCACCAGCGCGCCGCTCACGACCCACACCTGGCAGCTCGAGGCGGCCGACCTCGCCGCCGTACTGCGGCACGCCAGCGCCTGGCCGGCGCTGGTGGTGGCGGGATCCAACGGCTGCCCGGCCGCGGCGCGGCTCGCGCTCGACGACGCGGCGCTGGTGGCCGGTCTGGTGCTGTGCTGGCCGGTCGCCGGGCAGGCGCTGGCGCACGATCGGCTGGCGGCCGGGTTCGAGCGCTCTGCCGCCTTCCTGGCCACCTCTGGCACGCAGGCGTACCTGGAGGAGCTGCGCCTCCGCGGGGTGCCACGGGGGAACGAGGGACAACCCGGGTTGGCGTTCGGGGCCGCACTGCTGCGCGATGCGCGCGCCCGCGACTCCTTCCTGAAGCTGGACGGCGCACAGGCCGCGCGGCTGGTGCGGGAGTCGGCGCGGGCACTGCTCGGTGGCGAGACCCTGCGCGGCGTGAGCGATTCGGAGCTCCGCGGCCTGCGGGCCACCGGGCTGGCGGTGCGGGTGGTGGCGCCGGCGACTGACGACCTCGAGCATGCCGTGGCGATCGCCGAGCACGCCGCCGCGCTCGCCGGCGCTGAGCCACCCGGCACCGGCTTCCCGGTGACGCCGGTCGCGAGGTTCGAGGCGGCACGTGAGGGGTTCACCGCCGAGCTGCTGGCGCTGCTCGGCGCGCTCGGGCAGGCCCGGTGAGCCCTCGGGTCGCGCCGGCCGGTGGCCGCCTCCGGGGCCGGCACTGCGGGTCGGCACTACCCGGAGAGATGGCGGCGCATGTGGACGTTCTCGAGGAGGCCGACGGCGAGGAAGTTGGCGATCAGCGACGAGCCGCCATACGAGACGAACGGCAGCGGGATACCGGTGATCGGCATGATGCCGATGGTCATGCCAACGTTGATGAAGGTCTGGACGACCACCATGGAGACCACGCCGGCGGCAATCAGCGCGCCGAGCGGGTCGCCGGCCAGGGCGGCGATGCGCAGCGCCCGCCAGACCAGCAGGCCGAGCAGGCCGAGCAGCAGGGCGGCGCCGGCAAAACCCAGCTCCTCCCCCACCACCGTGAAGATGAAATCGGTGCGCTGCTCGGGCACGTACTGCAGGTTGGTCTGGGTGCCACGCAGGTAGCCCTCGCCGGTGATCCCGCCGGAGCCGATGGCGATCAGCGACTGCCGGTAGTTGTAGGTGAAGCCCTGGCCGCCCACGTCGGCACTGGGGTTCACGAACGCCGTCAGCCGTTCCTTCTGGTACTCCTTCAGCATGTTCAGCTTGAAGATGCCGACCACGCCGACGCCGCCGATCAGCGCCAGCACCAGCAGCCAGCGGAGCTGGATGCCGCTGCTGAGCAGGATCCCGAACAGGATCGCCACGAACACCATCATGGTGCCGAAGTCCGGCTGCAGCAGGATCTCGCCCACCACCAGGCCGAGCGCGCCGAGCGCCAGCGCGAGCCGCCGCGGGCCCGGACGGCCCGCCTGATCGCGCCGGCCGCTCAGGATGGCCGCCAGGGTGACGATGAGGCCGACCTTGGCGAACTCCGACGGCTGGAGCTGGAAGGGGCCGAGCGCGAACCACGACTGCGCGCCGTTGGCCTGCGAGCCGAGCGGGGTCAGCACCGCGCCGAGGATCAGCACCATCAGCCCGTACAGCAGCGGCGCCCACGCCGCCAGCCGCCGGTAGTCGACCAGGGTGACCAGTGCCATCGCCACCACGCCGAGCACCAGGCTGATGAGCTGGCGGCGCATGAACATCCCGCCGGGCAGACCCTGCAGGTGGAGGCTGGCGAAGGTGGCCGAGTAGATGGCGGCCAGCCCGAACGCGGCGAGCGCGCAGGCGGCGAGCGCGACGACCGGGTCGAGGTGGCGCCACGGCGCGCGCCAGGCCATCGGCCGCTCGCTGGCACCCTCCCAGCCCAGCCTGGAGATCCGGTCGGTGAGGGAGGACCCCCGCATCGCTCTCCCCTGGCTCATCGCGCGCTCACCCGCTTCGGTCGTTGCCGGCCACGATCGGTTGTATCGGCAACCCGAAGAGTCTCTCGTAGAGAGCGCGGGCGACCGGCGCGGCGGACTCGCCTCCGTGGCCACCCTGCTCGACCATGGTGACAATAACGTAGCGGGGGTTTCCCGCCGGAGCAAATGACGCGAACCAGGCGAAGGGCGCCTTGGGTGGGAGATCGGCGGTACCTGTCTTGCCAGCGATCGGGAAGCGGTCCATGGGAAAGCCCGCGAAGGCGCCGGCGGCGGTCCCGCTCACCGGCACGGTGGCGAGGCTCTGCGCGACCGCCGCGAAGTCACCCGCGGGGATGCGCGCCGCCTGGGCCACCTTCGGCTTGATCGTGCGCACGGTCCTGCTGGTGGCCGGGTCCGTCACCGCCGTGGCGACGTGCGGCGCGTAGACCGTGCCGCCGTTGGCCACGGCGCCGTATCCGAGCGCGAGCTGCAGCGGGGACACCTGCACCGCGCCCTGCCCGATCGCGATGTTCAGGTCGTCGCCCCCCTGCCAATGCCAGCCGTCGCGGCACAGCTCCCGGTACAGCTCGCTGGTGCCCTTGCAGTAGACCGCCTTGTTGGCCTCCCAGAACTGCTTGCGCCACTCGCGGGTGGGGACCGTGCCATCCGCCGCGAAGGGCAGGTCGAGCTGGGGCGCACGGCCGAAGCCGAGGCTGCGGGCGGTCGCCTGCATCAGCTCGGCCGCCTTCTGGCCGCCTGCCTCCTGGGACAGCTCGGAGCGCGAGAAGATCGCGCCCAGGTTGTAGTAGTACACGTCACACGACATGCGCAGGCTCTCGGTCAGGTTCACGACGCCGTGGCCGCGCGGCGTCCAGTCGTGCTTGACCGAGTTCCCGAACTGGTACGAGCCCGGACAATGGAAGCTCGTCGAGGGCGTGATGACGTCGTGGTCCAGCGCGGCCAGCGCGGTGACCGGCTTCCAGGTCGAGCCCGGCGGATAGGCTGACTGGATCGCGCGGTTGAGCAGCGGGTGGTCAGGGTCCTTGGAGTAGGCGGCGAAGTCCCGCCTGGAGATGCCGCCGACGAACTTTCGCGGGTCGTATTCCGGCAGGCTGGCGAGTGCCAGCAGTGAGCCGTCGTTGGGGTCCAGCACCACCGCGGTCGCCGCCGGTGCCGGGTAGTTGCCGCCGCGCTGGCTGTCGGGAAGCGAGCGAGCCAGCCGCATGCCATCGGCCAGCGACGCCTCGGCCTGCTTCTGGACATCGACGTCGATGGACAGCCGCAGGTCGAGGCCGGGCACGGGTTGGCGCCCGCCGAGCGAGCGGATCACCCGGCCGGCGGCGTTCACCTCGAAGTCCTGGACCCCGTCCCGACCCCGGAGGAAGCGGTCATAGGTCAGTTCCACGCCTGCCTTGCCCACGACGTCGCCCTGCTGCAGGCCGCGGAAGCGGCCGGTCTTCAGCTCGTCCGACGAGACCTCCCCGACGTAGCCGAGGACGTGGGCGGCGAGCTTGCCGTGGGGGTACTCGCGCAGCGCCAGCACCTCCGGGGCGACCCCGGGGAAGCCGTCGCTGTGCTCTGCCAGGTAGAACAGCGTGTCGGCGGGAACGTTCTCGGCCACCGGGACGCCGCGCAGCGGCGAGCCGTTGTAGTCGCGCAGCCGCTCGTCGATGGTTGCCCGCGAGATGCGCAGCAGGCGCGCCAGCCGGTTGAGCACGGCCCCGCGCTGGCCGGGGTCGGTCAGCTCGCTCAGCTTCACGGTGATCGCCCAGGCGGCGCGGTTGCGCACCAGCACGCGCCCCTGGCGGTCGAGGACGCGTCCGCGGGGCGCCTCGACCAGCACCTGGCGGACGCGGTTGACCTCGGCCAGGTCGCCGTAACGCTCGGCCGCCAGCACCTGCAGGAACCACAGGCGCGACAGCAACGCTCCGAACAGCACGAGGGCGACCAGCGACAGCAGGGTGATACGGGGTCGGAGCGACGAGTGATGCGGCAGCACGGTTCGGCCCTACCAGCGATCGGTTGGTCCCTGCCCGGCGCGCTCGGCCAGCGTGCGGACCAGGGGGTAGACGAGTGGGGTGAGCAGCAGGTTGTAGACAGTGATCCAGGGTCCGGAGCGGGCCAGGAACGCCCACGAGGAGAGGTCGAAGACGCGCAGCACCACGCCGGACAGCCACACCGATGCGAGGCTCGCCGCCGCGGCGATCAGCAGGTGGACCCAGGTGCGCGAGCTGGTGACATAGATGCGGGCCGCCCCCATGCCGAAGCCGATCACGGTGTAGACCAGCGCCGACACGCCCACCGGGCCGGCGAACTCGAGGTCGGACACCAGCCCGGCGGCGAACCCGAAGGTCGCACCGGTGACCGGCCCGCACGCCATCGCCACCGCGATCACCGCCAGGACCAGCAGGTCCGGGCGGGTGCCGCCCAGCCGCAGGTGCGCGAGCAGGGTCGATTCCAGCACCACGCCGGCGGCGATCACGCCGGCCAGGACCAGGGTCCGGCGCACCGCTCAGCTCCCCTTGCTGGCGCCCGGGCGTGGCGGGGCCGGCTTGGCCACGACCACGGCCACCACGTCGAGCGCGCCGAGATCCGAGTAGGGCCGCACCGACACCCTGGCGACCAGGCTGGTGGCGCTGGCGCGGTCGACACGGCTGACCGCGCCGATCGGGATGCCGGCGGGGAAGATGCCACCCTCGTAGCCCTGGGTCACCAGCGAGTCACCGGCGCGCACGTCGGTGCCGGCACGCACCGGGTCGAAGGCGAGGTCCTGCTCACCCTGTCCCCGCAGGATGCCGGGGGCCTTGTTGCGGGCCAGGCTGGCCGCCACCCCGCTGGACGGGTCGCTGATCAGCAGCACGGTGGAGTAGTCGGCGGTCACCTTCGCGACGCGGCCCACCAGACCGTCGGCGTCGAGCACCGCCATGTCCTCGGCGATCCCCTGCCTGGCGCCGGCGTCGATGGTCACCGACCACTGGAAGTTCGACCCGGAGGTCGCCACCACCGTGGCGCCGACGGTCCGGCAGCCGCAGCGCTCGGCCATGGCGAGCGCGCCCCGCAGCCGCTGGTTCTCGACCAGCACGTCCTGGTAGGTGCGCTCCTGCGCGCGCAGCCGGTCGACCTCGGTCCGCAGGTGGCGGTTCTCGGAGCGGAGCCGCCCGAGCGCGGCCACCCCGCCGACGAAGTCGCCGACCGGGCGGATGGTCGCGCTCGCCACGCGCTGCACCGGTCCGAAGGTGGCGATCACCACGCGCTGCAGCCGCTCGACCGGCCCACCGGGACCCTCGCGGAAGTCGAGCGTGATCACCACGACCGCCGCGATCAGGAGCACCGCCAGCACAGCGCGACCACGACGCGGTTGCTCGTACACGCAAACTCCCTACGACTCTGCGGAGCGCCTGTGCCATACGCACCGTCGGTGGGGCGGTCAATAGTTCTGCGACTGAGAGGAGATGAGTACCCGTTTCAGACTCTCGAATTCCTCGATGCACTTGCCCGATCCGATGACCACGGAGTGCAGTGGCTCGTCGGCGACGTGGATCGGCATGCTCGTCTCGTGCTTGAGGCGCTCGTCCAGCCCGCGCAGCAGCGCGCCGCCGCCGGTGAGCACGATGCCCTTGTCCATGATGTCGGAGGCCAGCTCCGGTGGTGTGATGTCGAGGGTGTTCTTGACTGCGTCCACGATCGCGTTGGCGGGCTCCTCGATCGCCTTGCGGATCTCCTCGGCGCCCACGGTGATCGTCTTGGGCAGGCCGCTGACCAGGTCGCGGCCGCGGACCTCGGCGGTGGGCTCCTCCCCCATCGGAAAGGCCGAGCCCAGGCTGATCTTCAGCTCCTCGGCGGTCCGCTCGCCCAGCAGCAGCGAGTATTCCTTCTTGATGTAGCTGATGATCGCCTCGTCCAGTTCGTCGCCGCCGATGCGGACCGACTGGCTGGTCACGATGCCGCCGAGCGCCACCACGGCCACCTCGGTCGTGCCCCCACCGATGTCCACCACCATGTTGCCGGTGGGCTCGTGCACGGGCAGGCCGACGCCGATCGCCGCCGCCATGGGCTCCTCGATGATGTAGGCGGCGCGGGCCCCGGCGCGGATGGTCGCGGCGAACACCGCGCGCCGCTCCACCCCGGTGATGCCCGAGGGCACGCACACCACCACCCGCGGCTTTGCCACGAACTGGCGCCGGTGCACCTTCTGAACGAAGTAGCGCAGCATCTTCTCGGTGGTGTCGGCGTCGGCGATGACGCCGTCCTTGAGCGGCCGGATCGCCTGGATGTGGCTCGGGGTGCGGCCGATCATCGCCTTGGCCTCGGTGCCCACGGCCAGGACCTGGTTGGTCTTGGTGTTGATGGCCACCACCGAGGGCTCGTTCAGCACCACGCCGCGGCCGCGCACGTACACGAGCGTATTGGCCGTCCCCAGGTCGACCGCCATGTCTCGGCCGAGGAAGCGGAAGGCGTTCTGCAAAGTGACCACCCCCTTCGAGCGGTTGTCCTCGCTGACGTGGTCCAGGAGGAGACGGCGTCGGGCCATGGGCTGGTCGGGGCGGGCTCGGCTCAGCCCTCCAGCTCGGGAAAGAACAGCTCGATCTCGCGCACGGCCGAGTCGCCCGAGTCGGATCCGTGCACCAGGTTGCGGCCGATCTCCAGGCTGTAGTCCCCGCGGATCGACCCGGGCGCGGCTTGGACCGGGTTGGTGGGTCCCATCAGAGTGCGGACGGCGACCACGGCGTCGGGTCCCTCGACGCAGATCGCCACCAGCGGACCGCTGGTGATGAACGACACCAGCTCGTCGAAGAATGGCTTGCCCTCGTGCTCCCCGTAATGCGCCTTGGCGACGGTCTCATCCAGCGTGCGCAGGTCCATCGCGACCAGCCGCAGACCCTTGCGCTCGAGCCGCCCGACGACGTCACCGACCAGGCCACGAGCGACCGCGTCGGGTTTGCACAGGACGAGGGTACGTTCCACGGCCAACGGACCAACCTCCAAAGCGAGAGCAAGCAAACGAAATCAGTGTTGGTGGCGATCATACCGGCCATGCAACAGGAAGGGGCTGAGGCTGCGGAGGCTGTGGACAGAGATCTGGTGAAATCACACGAGCGCGCGCAGGCAGGGGCGGGTGGGCGGGTCGGGCCGATCAGGCCGGACCGGGGCCCATCAGCAGCTCCCGCGCCTCTCCCACGGTGTACAGCGAGCCGGTCACCACCACGGCCTCGGACTCCCCCGCCTGATCGATCGCGCGCCGCACCGCGCCGGCGACGTCAGGCTCGACCTCCGCCACCAGGCCGAGCGCCTCGGCCTCCTTGTTGAGCTGCTCCGCCGGTGCCGCCCGCGGGCTGGAGTTGGTGGTGACGATCAGGCGGCCGACCGCCGGGGCCAGCCCCCGGAGGATCCCGCGCAGGTCCTTGTCGGCCAGGCAGGCCACCACCAGGGTGCGCCGGTCGACCACGAACTCCTCCAGCAGCGCCGCGGCGAGCATCCGCGCGCCATCGGGATTGTGGGCGCCGTCGAGCAGCACCAGCGGCTTGTGGCTGACCACCTCGAGCCGTCCCGGCGAGGTCACGTCCGCGAAGCCGGCCCGCACGGTGTCGGGATCCAGCCGCCGGCCCCCGAGGAACCGCTCCACCGCGGTGAGCGCGCTGGCCGCGTTGTCGGCCTGGTGACGGCCGTGCAGCGGGACCAGCACGTCCTGGACCACGCCAGCCGGGGTGCGCAGGTCGATGAGCTGGCCGCCGTGCGCGAGGCGGCGCCGCTCGACGCCGAAGTCGCGCCCGGCGAGCAGCAGGCCGGCTTCCTCCCGCTCGGCGCGCTCGCTCACCACCGCCAGCGCCTCACGCTCCTGCGCCTGGCTCACCACGGTGGCGCCCCGCTTGATGATCCCGGCCTTCTCACCGGCCACCGCGGTGATGGTGTCGCCCAGCTCGGGATGGTCGAGCCCGACCCGGTTGATCACCGCCACCTGGCCGTCCACCACATTGGTGGCGTCCCAGGAGCCGCCCATGCCGACCTCGATCACCTGCGCGTCCACCGGGACCTCGGAGAACCAGGTGAAGGCCATGGCGGTCAGCGCCTCGTGAAAGGTGACGGGCTCGTCGTGCGCGCGGTCGACCTCGGCCAGGAACGGCTCCAGGTAGGACCAGGTGGCGGCGAGCTCCTCCACTGAGATCACCCGCGTGGGCAGCGCGATCCGCTCGCGCACGTCCTGCAGGTGCGGGCTGGTGTAGCGGCCGGCACCGATGCCGAATGCGGCCAGCAGCGCGGTGATCATCCGGGCGCTGGTGGTCTTGCCGTTGGTGCCGGTGAGGTGGATCGCCGGCGCGGTCCGCTCCGGGTGGTCCAGCAGGTTGACCAGGTGCTCGATGCGCTCCAGGGTGGGCCCGATGCGGCTCGGCATGCGCGCGTAGAGCGCCCGGACGGCCTCGCGGTATTCCATGTGCTCTCGGCTCCCTCCGGCGGTGGCGACGGCTCGCCGCCGATTGTAGTGATCGGCCGGCCAGGGCCGGGGCGACGGGCGCGGCAACGGGCAGTGGGCGCTCAGATGTCGTGGGGCACCGACGCGGCGAGCTCGACCTCGACGTCGAAGTCGGTGTCGGGGGAGCGCTCCAGGACGGCGATCACGGCGGCGGACCGGAGGTCGGCTTCGACCTCGGCGAGGGCGGCCAGCCGGGCCGGGGCGTCATGCACGGCGACGCGCGCCACCAGGCTGCGCATCGAGCGCCTGGCCTGGGTCTTGGCACGGCGCACCGCGCTGAGCACCCGGCCGGCGACCTCCAGGGGCAGCGGGTCGCCGAGCTGGCCAGGCCGGTTCAGCCGCTCCGGCCACGGCGCCAGGTGGATCGAGCCGTCCCGCCACCAGGACCAGACCTCCTCGGTCACGTACGGCAGGAACGGCGCGAGCAGCCGCAGCAGGACGGAGAGGGCGCAGCCGAGGGCTGCCTCGGCCGAGGCTCGCGCGGCCTCACCGCGTGCCCCGTAGGCGCGGTCCTTGACCAGCTCGAGGTAGTCGTCACAGAACTGCCAGAAGAATGCCTCGGTGTGTTCGAGGGCGCCGGTGTGGTCGTATGCCTCCAATGCGGCGGTCGCCTCGGCCACCACCTGGTCCAGCCGCGCGAGCATGGCCCGGTCGAGCGGATCGGTCACCGCCCCGGGCACGTCCCCGGCGACCGCCCCGGCCTCCGCGGCCAGGCGCGAGAGGACGAAGCGGCTCGCGTTCAGGACCTTGATGGCGAGCCGCCTGCCGACGCGGACCTGCTCCTCGTCGAAGCTGGTGTCCGCGCCGAGTCGCCCGCCGGCCGCCCAGTAGCGGACCGCGTCGGCCCCGTAGCGCTCCAGCGGCTCGGTCGGCGTGACCACGTTGCCCAGCGACTTGGCCATCTTCCTGCGGTCGGGGTCGAGCACCCAGCCGGAGATGGCCGCGTCCGACCACGGCAGCGCGCCGTGGGCCAGGTCGCTGCGGAGGATCGTGTAGAAGAGCCAGGTGCGGATGATCTCCGGGCCCTGCGGGCGCAGGTCCATGGGGAACACGTGCCCGAACAGCTCCGGGTCCTCGCCTTCGCCGCCGGCGATCTGCGGCGTGAGCGAGGACGTCGCCCAGGTGTCCATCACGTCCGGGTCGGCCACGAAGCCGCCGGGCCGTCCACGGTCGGCCCGGTCGAAGCCGTCCGGCACGTCACTGGAGGGGTCGACCGGCAGCCTGCCCTCGGGCGGCACGATCGGGTGGGCGCTGTCCAGGGTGCCGTCGGCGGCCACCGGGTACCACAGTGGGATCGGCACGCCGAAGAAGCGCTGCCGGCTGATCAGCCAGTCGCCGGTCAGGCCCTCGACCCAGTCCTCGTAGCGCCGCCGCATGAACGGCGGGTGCCAGGCGAGCCGCCGGCCGAGCGCCAGCAGGCGCTCGCGGTGCGCCAGCAGGCGGATGAGCCACTGCCGGCTGGTGACGATCTCCAGCGGCCGCTCGCCCCGCTCGTAGAAGGCGACCGCGTGGGTGATGGGTCGCGGCGGCTCCACCAGCTCGCCCGAGGCCGCGAGCAGCTCGACGATGCGCCGCCGGGCCTCGGCGACGTCGACCCCGGACAGCGCCGCCCAGACCGGGCCGGCCGGCACGCCCGGCGGCGGGTCGGCCCGCACGCGGCCGTCCCGGGTGAGCATCGATCGGACCGGCAACCGCAGCTCACGCCACCAGGTCACGTCGGTGGTGTCCCCGAAGGTGCAGATCATGGCGATGCCGGTGCCCTTGTCCGGCCTGGCGAGCCGGTGGGCGAGCACCGGCACCTCGACGCCGAGCAGCGGCGTGCGCGCCAGCGCGCCCACCAGGTCGCGCCAGCGCCCGTCGTCAGGGTGCGCGACCAGCGCCACGCAGGCCGGCAGCAGCTCCGGCCGGGTGGTCTCCACCACCACCTCGCGGCCAGCCGCCGCCACGCTGAAGCGCAGCCGGTGGGCGGCGCCCGGGATCTCACGGTCGACCAGCTCGGCCTGGGCGACCGCGGTGCGGAAGGTCACGTCCCACAGAGTGGGCGCCTCGGCCTGGTAGGCCTCGCCGGACGCCAGCAGGCGCAGGAACGACCGTTGCGAGACCAGCCGGGAACGCTCCCCGATGGTCGTATAGGCACGCGACCACTCCACCGACAGGCCCAGCCGGCGCCAGAGCGCCTCGAAGGCGCGCTCGTCCTGGCCGGTGAGCTGCTCGCACAGCGCGATGAAGCTCCGCCGCGAGATGGGCAGCTTGTCGTGCGGCGACCGCGGGTCGCCTGGCCGCGGCGGCTGGAATGCCGGGTCGTACTCGAGCGAGGGGTCGCAGCGGACGCCGAAGTGGCCCTCCACCCGACGCTCGGTCGGCAGTCCGTTGTCGTCCCAGCCGACCGGGTAGAAGACGGTCTTGCCGCGCATGCGCTGGTAGCGGGCCACCAGGTCGGTGTGGGTGTAGGAGAGGACGTGGCCGGCGTGCAGCGTGCCGCTGGTCGTCAGCGGCGGCGTGTCGATCGAGAAGACCCGCTCGCGCGGGCGTGCCGGGTCGAACCGGTATGTCCCCCCGGCGTCCCAGCGGGCCCGCCACTTCGCCTCCAGGCCCTCGAGGGACGGCTTCTCGGGGACCTGTGGGCGTCGCATGACCCTAGCCTCCCGTGGTCGCCGTGAGCTCCTTCAGCCGCTCGGCTACCTTGGCCAGGGCGGCGTCGACCTCGGCGAGCCGCGCCCGCGCCTTGCCCACCACCGCGGCGGGGGCCTTCTCCAGGAAGTCGCGGTTGGCCAGCTTGGCCTCGGCACGGCCGCGCTCCCGCTCGAGGCCGGCGCGCTCGCCCTCCAGGCGGGACAGCTCCTCGTCCAGGTCGAGCAGTCCGGCCAGCGGCAGGTACAGCTCGGCCCCGGCGGCCAGCAGCTTCGCCGCGGGCTGACCGGCCGCTCCGGCGCCGGCGGCCACGACCTCGACCGCCTCCAGCCGGGCGAGGCGGCGGATGCTCTCGGCCTCGGCGCGGAACAGGTCTGCCTGGTGCTCGCCGGGGGCCACGATCGCCAGGCGCGGCCGGCGCGCGGGCGGCACGCCGTGCTCGGCGCGGAAGCGGCGCACTGCCGCGATCGCCTCCTGCAGGTCGGCCATGTCGGCCTCGGCCGCCTCGTCGAGGTCGCCTGGCCGCTCGAGCGGCCAGGGCCCGAGCGTGATGGTGTCCACGTCGCGCAGGGCCCGACCCAGCTCCTCGGTCACGAACGGCATGACCGGGTGGAGCAGCCGCATGGTGACGTCGAGGGCGTAGGCGAGCACCGCCCCGACCCGCCGGGCGTCGTCCCCGCCGACCGCCAGGCGCGGCTTGGCGAGCTCGACCGCCCAGTCCGCCAGCTCGCTCCAGGCGAACGCATGCAGCAGGCGGGCCGCCTCGGCGGGGTCGTAGGTGTCGTAGGCCACGGTCACCGCCGCCCTGGTCCGCTCCAGCCGCGACAGCACCCAGCGATCGGCGAGGCTGCGCTGCGCCTCGGCGGGCAGGTCCTCCGGCTTGGTGCCCTCCGGCAGCGAGGACAGCAGGAACCGCCCAAGGTTCCAGAGCTTGTTGGCGAAGTTGCGGCCGCCCTCGACCCACTCCTCGGCCAGCGGCACGTCGCTGCCCGGGTTGGCCCCGCGGATCAGCGCGAACCGCAGCGCGTCGGTGCCGTAGCGGTCCATCAGCTCGAGCGGGTCGATGACGTTGCCGAAGGACTTCGACATCTTCTTGCCCTGGGCGTCGCGCACCATCCCGTGGATGGCCACCACGCGGAAGGGCGTGGGCGGCTGGAAGTGGCAGCCGAACATCATCATCCGCGCGACCCAGAAGAAGATGATGTCGTACCCGGTGACCAGCACCGAGGTCGGGTAGAAGGCCTCCAGGTCGCTGGTCCGCTCGGGCCAGCCGAGCGTCGACAGCGGCCACAGCCCGCTCGAGAACCAGGTGTCGAGCACGTCCTCGTCCTGGCGCAGCTCGGCCGCGCCGCACTCGGCGCAGGCGCTGGGGTCCGCTCGCGCCACGGTCACGTGCCCGTCCGGGCAGTACCAGGCGGGGATGCGGTGACCCCACCAGAGCTGGCGCGACACGCACCAGTCGCGGATGCTCTCCATCCAGCCGAAGAAGGTCTTCTCGAAGCGGGCGGGCTCGAAGCGGGTCTCGCCGCCGCGGACCGCCGCCATCGCCTCCTCGGCGAGCGGTCTGGTGGCCACGAACCACTGCAGCGACAGCCGCGGCTCCACCTCGGTCCTGCAGCGGTAGCAGTGGCCGACCGCATGCGGCGCCGCGTCCACCCGCTCCAGCAGGCCCTGCTCGGCCAGGGCCCGCTTCACCGCCTCGCGCGCGGCGTAGCGGTCCAGCCCGCTGAAGCGCCCGCCGTTGCCGTTGACCACCGCCTCCTCGGTGAGCACGTTCACGGCGGCCAGGCCGTGGCGCTGGGCGATCTCGTAGTCGTTGGGGTCGTGCGCGGGGGTCACCTTGACCGCGCCGGTGCCGAGCTCACGGTCGACGGCCTCGTCCGCCACCACCGGGATCTCCCGGTCGAGCAGCGGAAGCCGCACGGTCCTGCCGATCAGGTGGCGGTAGCGGGGATCGTCGGGATGGACGGCCACGCCGGTATCGCCGAGCATGGTCTCGGCCCGGGAGGTGGCCACCACCACCGCGCCCGACCCGTCGGCGAGCGGGTAGCGCAGGAAGGCGAGCTCGCCGGGGACCTCCTCGTGCTCCACCTCGATGTCGGACAGGGCGGTGAGGCAGCGCGGACACCAGTTGATGATGCGCTGGCCGCGGTAGAGCAGGCCCTGCTCGTAGAGGCTGACGAACACCTCGCGCACCGCGCGCGAGAGTCCCTCGTCCATGGTGAAGCGCTCGCGCGACCAGTCGACCGAGTCGCCCAGCCGCTGCATCTGGCCGAGGATCGTGCCGCCCGAGGTGGCCTTCCACGCCCACACCCGCTCCACGAACGCCTCGCGGCCGAGGTCGAAGCGGGACTTGCCCTCCTTGGCGAGCTCGCGCTCGACGACGTTCTGGGTGGCGATGCCGGCATGGTCCATACCGGGCAGCCACAGCACCTCGTCGCCGCGCATCCGGTGCATGCGCGCCAGGTAGTCCTGGAAGGTGTGGTCCAGGGCGTGCCCGATGTGCAGCGAGCCGGTCACGTTCGGCGGCGGCAGCACGATGCTGAAATGGGGGCGCTCGGAGCTGGCGTCGGCCCGGAATGCGCCCATGTCCAGCCAGCGCCGGTAGGTGGGTCCCTCGACCGCGTGCGGGTCGTAGGTCTTGGGCAGCTCGCGCCGCCCTGCGGCGTCGGTCACGGGATGCGCTCCTCGGTTGGTCGGGTGTTGCCCGCTCCCGGGGGCGTGCCGGCCGCAGCCTGTTGGGTCAGGGGCACACCGCTCGGGAGGTGGTTCAGCGTGCGGGTCGGCCGGATACTCGCAGAGCGGCAGTCTGCGCCGCCAACGTCGCCGCGAACCTGCTCACGTCACCAACCGTCCTTTGTCGATGCGCTCTGATCACGCCAAGAGTACGGGTATGGGGCCAGTTGGCTCAAGCGCCCGCTGACCGACCCGTCAGGACTGCTCGGGCAGGCGGATGACCGAGAAGGCACCGCCCTGCGGGTCGCGCAGCACGGCGAAGCGGCCGTAGGGCGAGTCGACCGCCGGCGTGGTCACCCCACCGCCGAGCTCCTGCGTCCTGGCCACGGCGGCGTCGGCGTCGGCGACGGCGAAGCTCACCATCCAGCTCGGCGGGGTCTCGGCCGGCAGCTGCTCACCCATCGCGTAGGAGCCGCCCACGATGCGGCCGCGCACGGAGAAGGTGGCGTACGGCGGACCGTCGGGCCCGGTGTCGACGTCCTCCCACTCGTAGCCGAACACGTCCGAGTAGAAGCGGTGCGCGCCGTCAAGGTCACGGGTGCCCAGCTCGTTCCAGCAGACCGCGCCCGGCTCGTTCAGCAGGCGCGCGCCGATGTGCCTGCCCGCCTGCCACAGGCCGAACACCGCGCCGGTCGGGTCGACCGCTATGGCCATGCGCCCCTCACCCATGATGTCCAGCGGCGCCATGGTGATCGCGCCGCCGCTCTCGAGGATCCGCTTGGTCGTCTCTTCGAGGCCGTCGGTCGCCAGGTACGTGATCCAGGCGACCGGGAGCTCATCCGGCTTCGGCTGGCCGCCGAGGCCCGCGACGGGCAGGCCGCGGACCCTCGCCTGGGTGTAGTAGCCGCTCTCGGGCGGGCCGATCTCGAACTCCCAGCCGAACAGGCCGCCATAGAAGGCCCGCGCGGCCTGGGGATCGCTGGTCGTGAGGTCGACCCAGCAGGGCGTGCCGGGAGCGTAGGACGACGTCACCTCGGGCATGGCCCGCCTCCAATCCGATCGAACTGATGTTCGTGACGACAGGAATCTAGCACGGTCGCCCAACAGTGATTAGTCTCGTCGAGCGAAGCGGCCGGCTTCAGCCCGCCGTTGCCGTGGTGCTCAGGCGGAGCGCTCGCGGCGGGTGCGCTCGCGGATGGGGGTCTCGCGATCGCGTGGCACCAGGGTCGGGTTCACGCCCTTGAGCACCACGTCGGCGGTGATCACGCAACGGCGCACGTCCGAGCGGGAGGGCAGCTCGTACTGCATGTCGAGCAGCACCTCCTCGAGAATGGCCTTCAGGCCACGGGCACCGGTCCCGCGCAGGATCGCCTGGTCGGCGATGGCGTCCATGGCGTCCTCGGAGAACTCCAGCTCGATCCCGTCGAACTCGAACAGCCGCTGGTACTGCTTGGCCAGGGCGTTCTTGGGCTCGACCAGGATCCGTCCCAGCGCCTGCTTGTCCAGCGAGTGGACCGAGCAGATGACCGGCAGGCGTCCCACGAACTCGGGGATCAGGCCGTACTTGAGCAGGTCCTCCGGCAGCACGTGGGAGAGGATCTCGCCGATGTCCTTCTCGCCGATGCGGCGCAGGTCGGCGCCGAAGCCGATGCCCTTGCGGCCGATGCGCGACTCGATGAGCTTCTCCAGCCCCGCGAAGGCGCCGCCGCAGATGAACAGCACGTTGGTGGTGTCGATCTGGATGAACTCCTGGTGGGGGTGCTTGCGCCCGCCCTGCGGCGGGACGCTGGCGGTGGTGCCCTCCAGGATCTTGAGGAGCGCCTGTTGCACGCCCTCGCCGGAGACGTCGCGGGTGATGGACGGGTTCTCCGACTTGCGGGCGATCTTGTCGATCTCGTCGATGTAGATGATCCCGGTCTCGGCCTTCTTGACGTCGTAGTCAGCCGCCTGGATCAGCTTGAGGAGGATGTTCTCGACGTCCTCGCCCACGTAGCCGGCCTCGGTCAGCGCGGTGGCGTCGGCGATCGCGAACGGCACGTTGAGCATCTTGGCCAAGGTCTGCGCCAGCAGCGTCTTGCCGCAGCCGGTGGGCCCCAGCAGGATGATGTTGGACTTCTGCAGCTCGACCTCGCTGGAGGCGGTCGTCCCGACCTGGATGCGCTTGTAGTGGTTGTAGACCGCGACCGACAGGACCTTCTTCGCCTCTTCCTGGCCGATCACGTAGTCGTTGAGGAACTGGAAGATCTCGGTTGGCTTGGGCAGCTCGTCGAACTTGAGCTCGGAGGTCTCCGACAGCTCCTCTTCGATGATCTCGTTGCAGAGATCGATGCACTCGTCGCAGATGTACACACCAGGCCCGGCGATCAACTTCTTGACCTGCTTCTGCGACTTTCCGCAGAACGAGCACTTCAACAGGTCGCCACCGTCTCCAAACTTGGCCATCTGTCCGAGTCCCCTCGTGCGGCTGTCGCAGCCTGCCCCGTTGCTCGACCTCGCCTGCTGGAGCGTACGCGTCCCATGGGACAGCTTTCCAGCACCATTTTTCAGAATCTAGCGTCTTCCGTTGGACGAGGCCGCCACCAGCTCCTCGGCGACCCGCCGGCTGACGATGATCTCGTCGATGATGCCGTAGTCCTTGGCCTGCGCGGCCGTCATGATGAAATCACGATCGGTGTCGCGGGAGACCTTCTCGAGCGACTGGCCCGTGTGCGTCGCCAGGATCTCGTCCAGCATGCGCCGCATCCGGAGGATCTCGCGAGCCTGGATCTCGATGTCGACGCTCTGGCCCTCGGCGCCGCCGCTCGGCTGGTGGATCAGCACCCGCGAGTGGGGCAGCCCAAAACGCTTGCCCTTGGCCCCGGCGGCCAGCAGGACCGCGGCGGCCGAGGCGGCCTGGCCCATGCACAGGGTCACCACGTCCGGCTTGATGTACTGCATGGTGTCGTAGATCGCCAGCAGGGAGGTGACCGAGCCGCCGGGTGAGTTGATGTAGAGCTGGATGTCCTTCTCGGGCTCCTCGCCCTCGAGGTGGATCATCTGCGCCATGACCAGGTTGGCCACGGTGTCGTCGATCGGCGTGCCCACGAAGATGATGCGCTCGTTCAGCAGCCGCGAGTAGATGTCGAAGGAGCGCTCGCCCCGGCTGGTCTGCTCGACGACCATCGGGACCAGGTAGTTCGAGATCGGCTGCATGACGCCCCTACTCCTTTGGTGCTTGCTCGTCGTCGCCGTCGGGCGCTCCGGCGGCCCCTACCGTCTCCGCCTCGCCCCGCCCTGCTGGACGGCGACATCGGCGTTCTCGACCAAGAGCTCGAGAGCCTTCGTCCGCAGGATATCACCGCGGATCACGCCGTCCCGCCCTGCGCCCAGCGCTTTGCGGACGTCCCCGGGCTCGCGGCCCAGCCGCTGCGCCTGCCGGCCGATCTCCGCCTCGACTTCCTCGTCGGAGGCCTCGATGCCCTCGGCCGCGGCGACCGCCTCGAGCACCAGCTGGGCCTTCACCGCCCGCTCGGCCTGTGCGCGCAGGTCGGCCTCGAGCTGCTCCCTGGTCGTCTCCGCGCCCTGCTGGTACTGCTCCAGCGAGATGCCCATGAGGTTGAGCTGCTGCACGAAACGGCTGGCACGGAACTGCAGCTCGTCGTTGACCAGCGTCTCCGGCAGGGGCACGTCGACCTGGCCGAGGAAGGCGTCGAGCACCCTGGTCTCGAGCTCCGACCTGACCTGGCCGGTGGCGGCCTCTTCCAGGCGTTCCCGCAGATGGGCCCTCAGCTCATCGAGCGTGTCGAACTCGCTGGCCTCCTGGGCGAAGTCGTCGTCCAGCGCCGGTAGGACCTTGGACTTCGCCTCCTTGACCAGCACCGTGAAGGTGACCTCCTGGCCGGCGAGCTCCCCCGCCTCCTCCGGCAGGGTGCCGTTGAAGCGCAGGATGTCGCCCTTGTGGGTGCCCTCGAGCTGCTCGTCGAGCTCGGGCACCACCGTGCCGGAGCCGACCTCGTAGAGGAAGTCGGTCCTCGTCAGCTCGGCGATCTCCTCGCTGTGACGGGTCGCGCGCAGGTCGATCTGGGCGAAGTCGCCCTTGGCGATCGGGCGGCCGATGACCTCGAGCTGGGCGAAGCGCTCGCGGAGCTGGTCGAGCTGCGTGTCCAGGTGCTTGTCGGTCACCTCGATCTCGGGCCGCTCGACCTCGACCCCGCGGTAGGGGGGCAGGTCGATCCTGGGCTTGACCTCGACCGTCGCGGAGAACTCGAGCGGCTGGCCGTCCTTGTAGTCGGGCGGCTCGACCTTGCCACGGGAGAGCGGCTCGACGCCGAGCTCCTCCACCGCCTTGGCGTAGAACTCCGGCACGGCCTCATGCTCGATCGCCTCGGCGATCAGCGCCTCCCGGCCGATGCGGGCCTCAAGCACGGGACGGGGCACCTTGCCCTTGCGGAAGCCGGGCACCTTCACCTCGCGGCTCAGGCGGCGCGCTGTCCGCTCGATGGCCGGGCCAAGCTCGTCGGGCTCAACCACCACGCTGATCTTGACCTTGGTCGGCGCAACGGGCTCAAGGGTGCTACGCACGGGTCGCCTCCGGACGGGATTGTGAGGACCGAGCTGCCTCGGAAAGCTACCTTGCCCGGCGGACTGATGCGCGGTTCCCGCACGCGTCGCTTGCCGATACCTGCGGGCACTGCCAGGCGAGCGCCAGTATACGCGCCACGCGGCAGCCATCGCGTCCCGCGGTGGGCCCCGCGCCCGCCGCCGACCGGCTATCTGGTGGAGGGCGGCTGTGTGAAGGGCGTGGGGCTGGTGGTGGGCGTGGGGGTGCTGGTGGTGGCCGCCGGTGAGGTGGAGCTGGGCGGCGGCCCGCTCTGGCCACCCGAGCCCGAGGTCGAGGTCGAGCTGGGGCTCGACGGGACGCTGCCCCCGCGCTCGGCGGTCGACGACGAGGGCGCGTGCCGCTGGCCGGCCGGGTGCTGATCGCTCGAGCCCAGGGCGGCGCCCACCGAGGTGCGCGCGCTCCCCTCGTCGCGGCCACCGAGCGCCGCCGCGAGCGGCCTGCGGATCGCGGCCTCGATGGCGGTGACGCCGCCGATCGCGACGGCGAACATCAACAGCGCGGCCGCGCCGACGACCAGCCACCGTGTCGCCGGGCGGCGCAGCGGCCAGCGCAGCCAGCCGGGCCAGCCGCGTCCGGGCTGCTCGAGGCGCTCGGTCTGGATGCCAGGCGCTGGTCGCACCGAACGCCGCACCAGGTTGTGGGTCGACGACAGCAGGCCGCTGTAGATCGCGCCGGCCAGCGAGCTGACCACGCTGACCAGCGCCGCGCCGATCAGCGTGCCCGCCACCCCGAGGAAGGACGCCACCACCGCGGCGGAGATCGAGGCGAGCGCCCCGGCGAAGATGGCGACGAGACTGACCCTCGTGAAGCGCTCCTGGCTGTCCTGCTCCTGGCTCGCTTCCGGTGTCTGGTTGCTCTGGCTGCTCATATCCCTCGCATTCGGTGAGGCATCGGTCAGGTACCGGCGGCGGATGGGGGAAGGCGCGGCCCGGTGGAGTCGCGGCATGGACGACTGCAGGTTCTGCGCGATCGCCAGCGGCGGCGACCACGCGTGGTGGTCCACGAGGACGCCCAGACCATGGCGTTCCTCGACCACCGGCCGCTGTTCCACGGCCACACGCTCTGGTCCCCAAGCTACACGTCCGGGTGCTGTTCGAGCTTCCGCGCGAGCAGGTGGAGCACTTTTCCTGCTGGCGCAGCGGCTGGAGCGTGCCGTTGCCGGAGCCGAGCTCCAGCTAGCTCCAGCAGCGCAGGTCAGACGGGCCGAACGGGCCGGGCGCCGGGAGGCCGGCGCGGATGCTGCCGAGGTCGAACGGCGTGGCCGGCACCAGGTCCGCCGGGAGCGCATCTGGCGCCAGGGTGGGCTCGACGACCTCCTCAGCCAGAATGCGCACCCGCGCCAGCGAGATCAGCGGGACGACCATCAGCCGCTCGGCAAGCCACGCCAGCGCATAGTGGAAGCCGATCGGCAGGCGCACCAGCCTCCGCTCCTGGCCGACCGCCTGGGCGACCAGGCGGACGGCCTGGTCGAAGCCCAGCTCGGTCGGCCCCACCAGTGCCACCGTCTTGTGCGCCAACCCTCCCTGCAGCAGCGCCGCGCACAGCACCTCGACCACGTCGCCGACCGCCAACGGTCGCACCCGCCTGGGCCCCACCCCGGCAAACAGCGGGAAGGTGTGCAGCGCGTGGCTGAGATGGTCGAGCATGTGATCGCCGTGCCCGTACATCATGCCGGGCTTGAGGACCGTCCATTCCAGGCCGCAGCCGCGCACCAGCTGCTCGGCCGCCCACTTGGACTCGTGATAGGCCGACCCGCAGCCCGGCCGGGCCCGCAGGAAGCTCAGCAGCGCCAAGCGGCGCACTCCGGCAGCCGCAGGACCCGCTGCGCCCAGGGTCGCTGGTCCATGCCCGGGTGATCAGGACGATCTGGTGGCCGTGCCGGGCGAGGCGGGTGGCCAGATGGCCTCCCACGAACCCGGTCCCCCCGGTGATCGCAACCCGCATCCCAGCCCCACGGTCGTCGCTCATGCCGGCTCGGCCTCCTGGTCGGTGTCGTCGGACCGGCCTCGCCGGCGGCGCAGCACCACCTGCGCGGGGCAGATTGCCGAGATGAAGCCGCCGACGGTCAGCGCCAGGTGGTCGGGCTCCAGGGCGTACAGGATCCGGTTGCCGTCGCGCCGGTCACGCACCAGCCCCGCAGCCTTGAGGATCGCGAGGTGGCGCGAGACTGAGGGGCCGCTGATCGCAAACCGGCTGGCGATCTGGCCGGCCGCCAGCTCGCCGTCGCGCAGGTCCTGCAGGATCTGGCGGCGGGTTGGGTCCGCCAGAGCCCGGAAGACGGTCGAATCATCTGTCATAGTAGCTATTTAGCAACAGAGCTAATTAGCTGTCAACCTCTTCAGGTGCGGACAGTATGGAACTCGTGCTCGAGCGCGGTGCGCTCTGCTTCCGAGAGCAGCCGTGAGCGGCCCGACGCGGCATCCCAGGCGACCAGGACGACCTCGGCTTCGACGGCCAACCGCCCATCCGGCGCGAGCACTTCCTCTTCGGTGGTGAAGCTCGACCGACCGATCCGCTTCAGCCCGCAGCGGACCACCGCGGCACCGTCAGCCAAGCGGAGCGCGCCGCGGTAGTCGATCGCCACGCGCGCCACGACATAGTCCCAGACCCGCCCGCCCAGACCGAAGACGCGGTCGAGCCACTGGTCACGCGCTGCCTCCAGGTAGCTGAGGTAGACGGGATGGTAGACGTGGGCATAGGCGTCCAGGTCGCTCCAGCGGATCTCGATGCGTCGCTCGTGCATCTTCAAGGTCCTGTCCGTCGGTCGCAGGCTCGGGCACTCAGGCCAGGCAGATCGCCAGCCGGTTTCAGGAAAGAGACCTTGACGCTAGCGCAGGGGCACCCGGCTTGCACTCCGCCCGCGAGCCCGGGGCACCCGCGCGAGGCGGCCTGTTCCGTGGCATCCAGGCCAACGGCGTCGAGCACGCCGACATCATACCCGCCAGCCCTACCAGCCTCTGGGAGAGGAGAGGTCTGACCGAGCTCGCCCGTCGCGTTTGACCAGCGCGTACAGCACCGGCACCAGCCTGCCGAGCACGATCTGCAGCCGCCACAGGTCAAATGCCAGGGCGCGCTGGTACCAGACCGGTCCGAGGGCGGCCTCGAAGCGGTCCCGGTGGCGGGTGAGCCGGGCGATCTGCAGCAAGTCCTGGGTGAGGTAGCTGGGGTCGTGCTCGAGCCGATACTCCGACCATTCGCTGCCGATGCGCTCGCGCCGCGCGACCTCGAACCCGGCCGCGGCGATCGCCGCCTCCACGGTCGGCTGGTGCATGCTCGCCGCCGAGTTCCCCAGTCCCTCGATCAGCATGGCGCGGTCGCCGGGCTCGAGCCGGTCGGTGGCGAACACCGCGTACAGGACCATGCCGCCGCCAGGCCGCAGCACCCGCGCGCACTCCCGCAGCGCGCCGGCACAGTCGCCCAGGCACGACAGGGTGTCGCGGCACCACACCAGATCGCAGGCGCCGTCCGTGATCGGCAGCGCCTCGATGTCGCCTTGGACCAAGGTGACCTGCCCAGCCGCCTCTGCCGCCGCGTCGTAGGCCCCGCCCTTGGGCAGCCCGCGCAGCACGAGATCGACGCCGAGCACCCGGCAGCCGTAGCGCCGCGTCAGCGCGACCGCGTAGGTGGCGTCCCGGCAGCCGGCATCCAGGACCAGGTGGCCGCCGCCGAGCCCGAGCCAGCCCGGCGCGTCCAGCAGCATGTCCGGCGAGCGCGGCGCCAGGCTGCGCTGCAGGAGCTCGTCACCGTCGGCGGGCCAGCCCTGGCCGGCGTACAGCTCGGTCATGGCCTGGTGGGAGGTCGGGTCGGTCACGGCTGCAACGTTGGCAGAACGGTCGATCCTGGTCGAGGGAGTTTCCTGCCGGCCGATGCCGTACCGGATCGCTATCCTCGAGGCTGGGACGCCGACCCGGATGAGGTACGAACGATCATGGACACCGACCCTGGAGTCCAGGCGAAGGGTCTTCGCCGACGAGCGCGCCCCGGCCACGGGCTCCCAGGAGACGCGGTGGCATGACGGCGCCAGGTAGCTCGATGGCGGGCAGTCCGCTGCTGCTCACCGTCGACGACGACCCCGCTGTCTCCCGCGCCGTGGCGCGTGACCTGCGGCGCCGGTACGGGCAGGGCCACAAGGTCGTGCGCGCCGGCTCTGGCGCCGAGGCGCTGGAGGCGCTGCGGGAGATCAAGCTGCGCGGCGGCCGCGTGGCCGTGATGCTCGCCGACTACCGGATGCCCGAGATGAGCGGTATCGAGTTTCTCGAGGCCGCCATGGACCTGTTTCCCCGAGCCCGGCGCGCGCTGCTGACCGCCTACGCCGACACCGACGCGGCCATCGCCGCCATCAACCTCGTCGACGTCGACCACTACCTGCTCAAGCCGTGGGAGCCACCGGAGGAGAAGCTCTACCCCGTGATCGACGCCATGCTCGAGGCCTACACCGGCCAGCCCGACGTCGAGATGGTGGAGACCAAGCTGATCGGGCACCGGTGGTCGGCGCCGTCGTTCGCCGCGCGCGACTTCCTGGCCCGCAACGCCGTGCCCTATCGCTGGTTCGCATCGGACGACCCGGAGGGCTGCCGGCTGCTGCAGGCCGCCAACCTCGGCGCCGAGAGGCTGCCGGTGGTGATCACCCCCGACGGCACCACGCTGGTCGCGCCCTCCACCACCGAGCTCGCCAACGCCGTGGGGCTCTCCACCACGCCGGCCACCGACTTCTACGACCTGGTGGTCGTGGGCGGCGGCCCCGCCGGGCTCGGCGCGGCCGTCTACGGCGCCTCGGAGGGCCTGCGCACCCTGTTGGTGGAACGCCAGGCGACCGGCGGCCAGGCCGGGCAGTCCTCGCGGATCGAGAACTACCTGGGCTTCCCGGACGGCGTCTCGGGAGCGCAGCTCACCGACCGGGCCCGCCGCCAGGCGGTCAAGTTCGGCGCCGAGATCCTCACCACCCGCGACGTCACCGGGCTGGAGGCCAGGGGGCCGTCACGGGTCGTCTCCTTCGGCGACGGGACCGAGGTCGC
>WNFV01003922.1_pt1 | contig 27545 bp, 22 predicted proteins | sample 5400101 | NCBI WGS metagenome assembly WNFV01 (sample SAMN13153361, study PRJNA577476) | soil metagenome | isolation source: 115 cm soil or saprolite under grassland replicate 1 | place: USA:California | collected 2016-06-15
GCGCCACACGTCGTAGGCGGTGAACCTCGCGGCCCCCCCTCCCCCCGTGATGCCCAGCGACGCGAGCGGCACGGCGAGCTGCTGGGCCTCGTCGTCCCAATTCACGAGCGCCACCGTCCACCAGCGCGGCGCCGCTTCGACGACCCACCGCGCCGGCGGGCGATCGCGGGTCGTGCTCCAGATCCCGCCGCCGCCGCCCCCATCGTAAACGCGCACCGCCAGCACGTTTTCGCCGCCCCAATTGAGCACGTCGGCCGGGACGGGGTAGCGCCGGTACGCTTGCCATTCGCTGCGGTAGCCGGGCGGGAAGTCCCCGGTCTGCCCGACTTTGGTCCCGTTCACGAACGTCTCATCCACATCGTCGATCTTGCCAAGCTCCAGATAAACCGTGCGTCGGTCCGCCGGTCCGCCGGTCCGCCCAGGGGGAGGGGTGGGGAGCGGGAAGCGTACGCGATACCACGCGAACCCGTCATAGTCGGTATGCCCCGCCTCCTCCCAGCGTTTCGGGACCGCGATCGTCTCCCAGGCTTCCTCGTCGAACTCGCGTTGGCCGTGGCCGGGATCGTCGCCGGTGCGAAACCGCCAGGGGCCCGTGATGGGATAGACGTCCTCGCCGGCGACGACCGCGGGCGCCGGCTCGCGCTCGGCGACTCCGGTCCCCACGGGGCGCCCTGCCACAGGTGCGACGGGGAGCGTGCGCCGGAGCAGCGCCACGCGCTCGACCGGCAGCTTGGGGAGATGGTCGGAGAACAGCGTGAGTCCTCCGGACAGGGCGACGATCGACGTCCACACCTGGGCCTCCGCGACCGACAGCGGCGGACGCACCACGAGGCCGTCGGGATCGTTGAGCCACGTCGCGCGGTGGTAGAAGCTCCGCAGCCCCGCGGCGCGGGCCGGCGCCTGCAGCCCGCCCCAGCCCGCGTGCACGTCGCTCCCGATGCGCATCGCGTTCACGTACCCCACGGCGTGTTGCAGCGGCGCGCCGCAGCCCAGGAGGAAGGCCTCGGTGCCGAGGCCGTCCCGGATCGCGGCGAGGCCCTTGCGGTAGGCTTCGGCATGCGTGAGGCCGCCATAATGCGACGCGCCGGCGGTCGCCCACAGCAGGAAATCGATCTTCAGGTAATCGTATCCCCAGTCCCGGACCACGCGGCGCGCGAGGCCGAACAGCCACTGCCGCACCTCCGGGTGCGCGCCGTCGAGCGAGTAGACTTTGCCGCCCCAGTCCTCCCGCGTGTCCCACACAATGGGTCCGCCGGCATCTTTCAGCAGCCAATCGGCGTGCGCCCCGGGGATCCCCGAGAGCTCGGTGACGGCGAACGGCGCCACCCACAGGCCCGCCTTGAAGCCCTTCGCGTGGATCTGGTCTGTGAGCCAGCGATGCCCGCGCGGGAACTTGGCGTTCGTCTCCCAGTCGCCCGTCGCCTTCTGATAGCCGTCGTCGAGCTGGATGTAGCGGAAGAACCGCCGGTCGAAGTTCGCGGCGCAGAACTCGAGGTTCGCGATCACGTCCGCTTCGGTCACGCTGCCGAACAGCTCGTACCACGAGCACCACCCCGCGGGCACCGCTGCCGACGCGAGCCGCTCTCGGTCCACCGGGGAGGTGGGGAGAAACAGCGTGGTGAGCGCGTCGAGCCCGTCGCCCCCGGGCTGGTAGCAGATCCGCATCCGGGACGTGTCCCCGTCGGGCCGGAGCGGACGCGGAGGCAGCCAGTCGCTCACCGCCTCCAGGCCGTCGCGCGACAGCTTCACCTTCGCCTCACCGGGCTCGCCCGCGTCGTAGGCGAGCGCGAGCCCCCGGTCGCCGCGCGTGAGGCCCAGGGCCCCGTGGCTCACCAGCTCAGGGGCCCCGCCAGCGGACAGGGTCACGATGCGCGAGGCGCTCCACGAGTGGTAGCCGTTGACGAGCGCCACGAGCGGCCCGTCCCCGGAGAGCATGTCCGAGGTGGCCGCTTGGAAAAAGCGGATGCCCTTCACCGTGGGGAGGTAGCGGTCGGGATAGATCGTCACCGTCACCGCTCCCCGGGGCGCCCCGGCCTCGCCGGTGGAGAGGAACTCCGCTTCGACGACCACGCCGGCGGCGCGCCCCCGCACCACGACCGCCTCGCCGCCCGGCGGGCGCCGGTTCCCGATGGTGCTATCTTCCAGGTCGGCGAGCGTGACCAGCTGGTCGCCGACCCAGGCGCCGACGACGGCGCCCTGGATGAGGGGAACGGGTCGGCCGTCCGCGTCGTACCACAGCGACCAGCGGCGGCGCTCGTCGAGCTCGAAGCGCAACCGCCCGACCGCCCGACCGCCCGACCGCGTGACAGGCGGACTGGCGGACAGGCGGACGGGCGGTCGGATCAAGGCGACCGAACCGGTCCCCGTGAGGAGGACAAACGTGCGTCGGTCCACGGTCTCAATGTTGGCAGCCCTGGCGGCTTTGTCCACGCCGCTGGCGGCGCAGTCGGGCGGCGGCGTGATGCTGGGCTTCGCCGGCACGCTGGGCGGAGGGTGGCAGATAGAGGCCGGCGACATCGGGTACGCGCGCCCCGTGCGCGCGGGTCCGCTGCGCGTCGCGTGGCTCAGCGCCCGGCTCGGCTCCTTCAAGGACGAAGGGGCCATCATCGGCGGCGCGCGGGGCTTCGTGTTCGGGCTGACGTTGGGCGGCCACACGGGGCTCTGGTCGCTCGCCCAGCTCGGCAGCGAGACCAGCGCGAGCGAGATCGGTGTGGACCTCACCGTCGAGGCCACCGGGTACCTGGGCGCGCGGTCGCCGCTGCCGGTTGGCTCCTCCTGGGGGGCGATGACGATCCTCCCCGGCCTCCGGTTCGGCGACCCCGACGGCGCCCACTTCGCGCTGCTTTTGGGGCCGACCTTCTTCCTGGGCGAAGTGGGCGACGTGCGGCCGTTTCTGGGCGTCCGCTTCGAGGCTCCGCTGGCGCGCCGGGGGCGGCATCCCTAGGTTAGCGCCCGATGGTCGCTCCCCGGCTCGACACCGAGCATCCCGGTATCCGGGTCATCGCGGACGTGGCGTCCGTGCTCCAGGCGGGGCTGGCGTCCGGCGAGGCGCTGTACGGAGTGGTGGAGGCGCTGCGGCGCGGCCTGAACCTGCGTCGCTGCCGGCTGTGGCTCCGCACCCCCGACGGGACCCGCTACGCGCCGGTCACGAGCTCGGGCGGCGAAGTCGAGCCGCCCGGCTTCCCGCCCCCCGTTGCGGACTGGGTGCACCGCGGTGTGCAGCGCGAGGGCGTGCCGGGCGGCTCGCTGCTGCTCCTCCCGTTGATCCACGAAGACGAGCCCCTCGGCGTCCTCGAGGTCATCATCCCCAGCGGGCGCTACGAGACCATCGCGCACGACGTCGTGGTCGTCGTGACGCAGCTCCTCGCACCGATGCTCGCCGCCACCGAGCTGTCACAGGACCTCGCGTCCGAGGTCGCGCTCCGCACCCACGAAATGGAGGCGCAGCGCAGCTTCGCGGCCCAGATCATCGACTCCCTCCCGGTCGGGCTCTACGTGATCGACCGCGGCTACCGGATCCGCGCCTGGAACCGCAAGCGCGAGACCGGGACCCAGGGCGTCTCGCGGGAGGACGCCATGGGGCGGGAGGTCTTCGGGGTGCTCGACCGCCAGCCGCGCGAGCTGCTGAAGCGTGAGTTCGACCGCGTGTTCGACACCGGTGAGATCCAGCAGGTGGAGGTGGAGTCGGGGGGGAGCGGCGAGAAGCGCCACTACCGCATCACCAAGATCCCCATGCGAGAGGACGGGGTGCATATCTCGCACGTGATCACGATCGGCGAGGACATCACCGAGTGGCGCCAGGCGCAGGCGCGACTCACGGAGACGGAGAAGCTGGCAGCGGTCGGGCAGCTCGCGGCCGGGGTGATGCACGAGATCAACAACCCCCTGGCGACGATCCTCGCGTGCTGCGAAGCGCTGTCGCCGCGCAGCGAGGAGCCGGTCCCCGGCGCGCGCCACGCGGACGCCGAGTACGTCAAGATCATCGACACCGAGGTGCAGCGCTGCCGCCGGATCGTCGACAGCCTGCTCGACTTCTCGCGACCGAAGGCGGGCGAGAAGAAGCCGCGCGACCTGAACGAGGTGATCGAGCAGACGCTGTTCCTCCTCAAGCACCACGCCCGGTTCAAGCGGCTGACCGTGGTCCGCGAGCTGTTGTCCGGCCTTCCGCGGGTGCAGGCCGACCAGGAGCGGCTGGTTCAGAGCTTCATGGCGTTGATGCTGAATGCCATGGACGCGATGAACTCGCGCGGCACCCTGACCGTGCGGAGTCGAATCAACCCGGAGCGCCGCGACGAGGTGCTGGTCGAGTTCATGGACACCGGGACCGGCATCCGGCAGGAGGACCTGCCCAAGATCTTCGAGCCGTTCTTCACCACCAAGCCCCAGGGGCGCGGCACGGGGCTCGGCCTGTCGATCTGCTACGGCATCATCGCCGAGCACCGGGGGCGCATCGAAGTCGAGTCGCAGGTCGGCGTCGGCTCGAACTTCAAGGTGTATCTCCCTGTCGGATGAAGATCCTCGTCATCGAAGACGACAAGACGGTCGGGCGGTACGTGAAGCGGGGCCTGGTGGAGGCGGGCTGTCACGTGGAGCTCGTCGGCGACGGCAGCGAGGCGCTGCGGCTGGCCACGGACGGCCGCTACGACCTGCTCGTGTTGGACCTGCGGCTGCCGGGGATGTCGGGGATCGAGCTGCTGCGCACGCTGCGGGACCGGGAGGACAGCGTGCCGGTGCTCGTCCTCACGGCTCAGGACTCGGTCGATTTCAAGGTCCAGGCCCTGCGCATGGGCGCCGACGATTACGTGACGAAGCCGTTCTCGCTCGAGGAGCTGCTCGCCCGGGTGGAGGCGCTGGGGCGCCGGCCCAAGGCGATCACGCCGCCGGTGCTCAAGGTCGCGGACCTGACGCTCGACACCGGCAGCCGCGAGGTGAAGCGCGGCGGCAAGGTCATCGAGCTCACGCCCAAGGAGTACGCGGTGCTCGAATACCTGATGCGGCACCCCGGCCGCGTCATGCCGCGCACCCTCATCACGGAATACGCCTGGGACTACCACTTCGACCCGGGGACGAACATCGTGGACGTCGTGATCACGCGGCTGCGCAAGAAGATCGACCAGGCGCGCGAGCCGAAGCTCATTCACACGGTGCGCGGCGTGGGCTACGTGGTGAAGGCGTGAGATGGAGACGATCCGGGCCCGGCTCACGGCATGGTACTCGGCGGCGCTGGTGCTCACCCTCGCCGCGTTCACCGTCGTGCTGTACGTCGCGCGGCGCCGGGCGTCGTACGAGGACCTGGACCAGCGCATCCGGTCGGAAGCCGACCTGACCGCGGCGATCCTGGCGGAGAGCTATCGGGCGCGCGGGGCCCTGGTGACCCGCGACGCGAGCGGCAAGGCCGCCCTCGTGCCGGACATCAAGGCCGTGCTGGAGGCGGTGCCCGACTACCTGCTGATCACGGCGCAGGACGGCGAGATTCTGTACTCGTCGTCCAGCGCGTCGCTCACGTACCAGCAGGTGGTGCAGCTGCGCAAGCTCATGATGCCGCCGCTGTCCGGGCGCACCGGCGGCACCATCCGGCTCGAGCCGGACGGGCCGCGCCTGCGGTACGCCGCGCACCTGGTGACCGATGCCGGCCCGCGCCTCGGAGCGATTCTCGCCGCCGTGGACGTGCGCACGGCGGAGCTCGCGGTCGCGCAGCTGGTCTCCGCGCTGGTCCTGATCGTCCCCATCGCGCTGTTGACCGCGCTGCTCGTGGGCTCCTGGATCGCCCGCCGCGCGCTCGAGCAGGTCGACCGGATCATCAGCGAGGTGCGTGAGATCACGGACGGCAGGAGCCTCCACCGGCGGCTCGCCGAGCCCAGGGTCAAGGACGAGATCGGCCGCCTCGCCGAGACGCTGAATCAGATGATGACGCGTCTGGAGCAGAGCTTCGCGGCGCTGCGCCGCTTCACCGCGGATGCGAGCCACGAGCTCAAGACGCCGCTCACGGTGCTGCGCGCGGGCGTCGAGCGCGCGATCACGACCCCGGGGCTGCCCCAGGAGGCGCTCGCCCCGCTGGAGGAGACGCTCCAGGAGGTCAAGCGCATGACGGAGCTGGTGGACGCGCTGCTGACGCTGGCCCGCGCCGACGAAGGTATCGCGCCGCTGCACCGGGAGCCCGTGGACCTCCGGGCCATCGTCGAGGAGACGCGCGAGACCGGCGAGCTGCTGGCCGAGGAAGCCGGCGTGAAGATGGAAGTCACGACGCCGCCGGAGCCGGTGATCGTGGCCGTGGATGCGAGTCGCATCCGAGAGCTGATCCTCAACCTCCTCACGAACGCGGTGAAGTACACGCCCTCGGGCGGCGGCGTCTGGATGCAGCTGGGCGAGTCGGACGGGCGCGTGACGCTCACCGTCGCGGACAGCGGGATCGGCATCGCGCCCGGCGACCTGCCGCACATCTTCGACCGGTTCTGGCGCGCCGACTCGGCCCGCACCCGCACCGGCGACCGCACCGGCACGGGGCTGGGCCTCGCCATCTGCAAATGGATCGCCGAGGCGCACGGTGGGGCCATCACCGTGCAGAGCCGGGCGGGGCGGGGGACGAGCTTCACGGTGACACTGCCGCGCGAGCCCCCGGCCCAGAATCCGGATCGCTCCTCGTTCCCCAGTCCCTAGGAGACCTGACCTCGGACACCAACGCCTCACGTCGCCGTCATCCGTCTGTCACCCGCGTCCTATCCGCCTGCAAGCGTCACGTCCTAACGTGTCGGGGAGCCCTTTTCGGGAGGATTCCCCATGTTCGACACGCTGATTGCGTCGGGCGCTCGCGGCACGCACCGGCGACCTGTGCCGGGCGCCACGCTCGCGGTGTTGGTGCACGTTGCCGTCGTCGCGGCCGCGGCGTGGGCGACGCTCCGGCCGAAGGCCACTACCGCCGCTGCGCGGCCGCCCATCCTGATCGATTGGCCCTGGCCCGACCAGACGGATCCTCGCGCGCCCGGTGGGCCGTCCGAGCCGATTCCAGGTGCGCCGGGCCGCCTCGTGGACCTGCCGATCCACCTGCCGATCGGCCTTCCGCCAATCGATCTCGGCACGGCGTTGGGCCCGACGTCGCTCGCGCCCGCTGTGGACCGCACGCCCGCCGGCGCCGCCCCGGGCATGGACCCGGGCGACCCGTGGAGCCTGGCTCTCGTCGAGGAGCCACCGGCGCTGCTCGCCGCCCCGCCGCCCGTCTATCCGGAGCTGCTGCGTCGCGCCGGGATTGCGGGGCGCGTGGTCGTGGAGGCGGTGATCGACACGGTCGGCCGGGCCGAGCGGCCCTCGGTGAGGGTTGTCGCCAGCCCGAATGCGGGCTTCGACGCGCCCGCGCGGGATTGCGTCCTGCGCGCACGGTTTCGGCCCGCTCGGGTGCACGGCCGCGCGGTGCGGGTCCTGATCCAGGTGCCGATCGACTTTCGGATCGTGCGGTAGAGCAGGGCGCTGCCCACGCCCGCGCCAAGGCGGCCCGCCGGGCTTGTCAGCAACACCTCACCCGGCTGTCATCGTTTTGTAATGTGGCATCCACTAGCGGGTTAGGCCGCGGATGGAGTATTAGATACGTATCGATCACTGTGAGGGTGCGTCGTGTTCGACGTGTTGATCGAGTCCAAACGGAAGACGAACCGCAAGAAAGGGTTCGGCGTCGGCTTCGTGTCGCTGACGCTTCACACCGCGCTGATCGCGGGCGCGGTGTACGCCACGCTCCATGCCGGGCAGACCGACACGGCGGTGAAGGTCGACACCGCGATGGTGTACCTCGCGCAGGAACAGCAGCAGAAGCCGCCGGAGCAGCAGCCCGTGCAGCTCGACGTGCCGCTGAAGGGTTTCCAGACGGTGATCGCGCCGGAGGTCATGCCGACCAACATCCCGCCCGTGAATCTGAGCGAAAAATTCGATCCCAAGGACTATTCGGGCTCGGGCGTCGAAGGCGGCATCGCCACGGGCATCGTCCCGACGGGGAACGAAGTGTTCATGGAGGCGATCGTCGAAGAGAAGCCCTCGGTGCTCTCCGGTCTCCAACCGCAGTACCCCGAGCTCCTGCGGCAGGCGGGGATCCAGGGCCGCGTGATGGTCCAGGCGATCATCGACACCACGGGCAGGGCCGAGCCGCCCTCCGTCAAGGTCGTGTCGAGCCCGAACCCCGGGTTCGACCAGCCGGCCAAGACCTATGTCCTCAAGGCGCTGTTCCGCCCGGCGCGCGTGCACGGGCGGGCGGTGCGGGTGCTCATCAACATCCCGATCGATTTTAAGATCAGCGCTCGCTAACTCCAACACCGCTCAAGGCCGAAGGAGCCTGCGCACATGAGTCTCTCGCTTTACGATCTGTTCATGACGATGGGGCCGTTCGCGAAATTCATCGTGGTCTTGCTCGCCGTCATGTCGCTGATTTCCTGGACCAGTGCCTTCCAGAAGCTGTGGCAGATCTGGCGCTCGCAGAAGGAGACGAGCAAGTTCGCGCCCGAGTTCTCGCGCTTCCTCCAGGAAGAGCAGCTCGATGGGGCCATCCGGCTCGCCGAAAAGCAGAAGCGCAGCCACGTGGCCCGGGTGGTCGGCGAGGCGCTGTCCGAAGTGAAGCCGCTGCTGCGCGACCGGGCCACCATCACCGCCGCGGACATCAACTCGGTGGAGCGGGCGGTGGAGCGCGAGATGCTGATCGTGGCGGCCGAGCTGAAGCGCGGCCTCGGCGTCCTCGCCACGACCGGCTCCACCGCGCCGTTCGTGGGCCTGCTCGGGACGGTGATGGGGATCGTGAACGCATTCACGGGGATGGCGGCTTCGGGGGGTGGCGGGTCGCTGGCCTCGGTGTCGGCCGGTATCGCCGAGGCGCTCATCACGACCGCCTTCGGCCTCATCGTCGCGATCCCGGCGGTGTGGCTGTACAACTATTTCACGACCAAAATCGACTTCCTGTCGGTGGAGATGACCTACACGTCGAAGGAGCTGATCGACTACCTCATCAAGAGCGTCGGCTCCGAGTTCGGCCGGTCGATCTTCACGAAGGAATTACAGGCGCAGAAGCTCGGCATCGACAAGGACGGCAAGTTCTACCTCGACCTGGGCGAGGGCCCGAGGCAGATCCCAGACGAGAACCTCCCGGGCCGTCTCGAGGCGATCTATGCCACCCGCTCGAAGGACAAGATTCTGTTCCTGAAGGCCGACCAGAACATCGACTTCGGGCGCGTGCAGCAGGCGATCGAGATCGCGCGGTCCGCGGGCGTGCGGGTGGTCGGCGCGATCACCGAGCAGAAGCAGGCGCTCACGAAAAAGAAGGAAGGGAGCTGACCGATGGCGATGGGGTCCACCGGCGGCGGCGAGGGGCTCAGCTCCGACATCAACGTCACGCCGCTGATCGATGTGCTGCTCGTGCTGCTGATCATCTTCATGATCACGCAGCCCCTGTCACGCAAGGCGTTCGACGTCCAGTTGCCGCCCAAGCAGCAGACCAAGTCGAAGCAGCCGCCGTCGAGCCAGATCGTGCTCGAGCTCAAGGGGGACGGCTCGTACGCGATCAACGGGCAGCCCTACCCCGTGAGCCAGCTCGACCAGGCGTTCCACCAGATCTACGACCCCCGCCCGGCGAAGCTGTTGTTCATCAAAGCCGCGCCCAACCGCAAGTACGGCGAGGTGATGCTGGCGATGGACATCGCGCACGCGGCCGGCGTACAGGTCATCGGGTTCACGCCAGTCGAGCCGGGCAAATCGCCATAGCCATAGGCTCCGCAGCCCCGGCCCGTTAGAGCCCCGCCCTCACGGGCGGGGCTATGTCTGTGTGGGGTATGTAATACCCGTGCCTGCTACCTCCACCCCGCCGGGCCGACCGAGGCTCCCCGGGCTCCGCCTGCCGCTCGTCTCCCGGCGGATCGGCCCAGGGGCTGCCCTGTCCTTCGTCGTCCACGCGGCTGTCATCGCCCTGGTCGTCGTCCGGGGGCGGGAGCTGCTCCAGCGGGTCCCGGCCGGCCCGGGCTCGCGCGGCGGGGGGGGTGACGCCGTCAACTTCTTCGCCGTGCCGGCCGCCGGGCCCGCGGCGCTGGATCTCCCGGCCGCGGCTCCCGTCACCGTACGGGAGCTGCCCTCGCTCGAGCAGGTGAAGGTCGACCTGCCGCCGCTGGCGCTGCCGCAGGCGACGCTGGCGGCACTCGCTCCGGACGCGGCGAGCGCGACAGCGGCTGCGGGGCAGGGGGCGGGGGCCGCGGGAGGGCAGGGCACGGGGACAGGAACGGCTGCCGGGGCGGGTGTGGGGCCTGGAACGGGAGGCGAAGGCAGTTACATTGTTCCCGCCCATCCTCGTCGGGTGATTCCCCGGCTGCCGGCGTGCCTGTCGCGGGGTGCGCTCGAAGTGCGCTTCTCGGTCGCTGCCGACGGACGTCCGACCCGGGTCGAGATCGACCCGCCACCGAAGGACGAAGGGTGCCGGCGGGAGTTCGTGAACCTGATGATGGAGACGCAATTCTACCCGGCCACGAAGGACGGCCAGCCGGTGGCGAGCGTCTACTCCATCCGATACTCACGCGGTAACTAGGTCCGTTACTGGCCCGCCGGCGGAGGCGGGCTCCAAGGAGCCGAAACTCACTATGCTGATCCCCCTCGTGCTGGGGCTGAGTGTGTGCGCCCTGGCGGTCGCCGTCGGTCTGGCGCGCTGGGTGCTGCGGCAGGACAACGGCACCCCGGAGATGCGGAAGGTGTCGGATGCGATTCAGGAGGGTGCGGGTGCCTTCGTCCGGCGGCAGTACAGGACCATCTTCGGCATGAGCATCGTCCTCGCCGCGCTCATCTTCGTGCTGTACGCGTTCTTCCGGACGCCGCACCCCGGCGAGCCGTCCGCGGCCACGATGGCCTTCTGGACCACGCTGTCGTTCGCGTTCGGCGCGGTCTGCTCGGGGGTCGCGGGGCTGATCGGCATGTTCGTCGCGGTGCGCGCGAACATCCGCACCGCGAGCGCCGCGCGCTCCAGCCTGAACCGGGCGCTCCAGATCGCGCTGCGGGGCGGGGCGGTGAGCGGCCTGTTCGTGGTGGCCATGAGTCTGCTGGGCGTGGGGGGGCTGTACACGATCGTCCACGCATTCGACGTCGTGCCGCCGGAGCGGATCCCGCTCCTCATCGTCGGCTACGGCTTCGGCGCGTCGTTCGTGGCGCTGTTCGCGCAGTTGGGCGGCGGGATCTACACGAAGGCCGCGGACGTGGGCGCGGACCTCGTGGGCAAGGTGGAGGCCGGAATCCCCGAGGACGATCCGCGCAACCCGGCCGTGATCGCGGACCTGGTGGGCGACAACGTGGGCGACTGCGCCGGCCGCGGCGCCGACCTGTTCGAGTCCACGGCCGCCGAGAACATCGGCGCGATGATCCTCGGCGCGGGGCTCGCCGCGGCCAACCCGACGGCGTTCGGCGGCCTGGCCGCGCTCGCCGTGATCCTCTTCCCGCTCGTCGTCCGGGCCTTCGGGCTCGTGGCTTCGATCATCGGCATCCTGGTCGTCAAATCCCGCGAGGACGAGGACCCGATGCATGCCCTCAACCGCGGGTACATGATCGCCGCGGTGCTCGCCGCCGTCGGCTTCATCGGCGGGACGTACTGGCTGCTGAATCCCGCGAGCGCGCCCGACGCGTGGTGGCACTTCGCGCTGAGCGGCGTCATCGGCATCGCCACCTCCATCGCGTTCGTCTACATCACGCAGTATTACACCGAATACCGCTACCGCCCCGTGAAATCGATCGCCGCCGCGTCCGTCACCGGGCCGGCGACGAACATCATCGCGGGGTTCGCGGTGGCGCTCGAGTGCACGGCGCTGCCGACCTTCGCCATCGGGGCCGCGATCATCTCGTCGTACCGGCTCGGCGCGTCGAGCGGCCTCGAGCACGCGGGCCTGTTCGGCACCGCGGTCGCGACCATGGGCATGCTCGGCACCGCCGCCTACATCCTGGCCATGGACACCTTCGGGCCCATCACCGACAACGCGGGCGGCGTCATCGAGATGTCCCACCAGCCCGAGGACATCCGCCGGCGCACCGACCGGCTCGACGCGGTCGGGAACACGACCAAGGCGCTCACCAAGGGCTACGCGATCGGCTCCGCCGCGCTCGCCGCGTTCCTGCTGTTCTCCGCCTACCTGGACGAGGTGGCCGCCCTCGGCTCGCCCCTGGAGTCGATCAACCTGGCCAAGCCCGAGGTGTTCGTGGGCGGACTGCTCGGCGCCATGCTGGTCTTCTGGTTCTCGGCGCTCGCGATCGGCGCGGTGACGCGGGCCGCGGTGAGCGTGATCAAGGAAGTGCGCCGCCAGTTCCAGGCCGACCCGGGGATCCTCAAGGGTACGTCCAAGCCCGATTACGGCAGGGCGGTGGACATCGTGACCGTCGGGGCGTTGAAAGAGATGGTCGCGCCCGGGCTGCTGGCGGTCGGGATGCCGATCGCAGTCGGGCTCGTCTTCAAGGCGTTTGGCGTGGGCGCCGAGTCCGTGGCCGCGTTCCTGATGGTCGGGACGATCGCCGGGATTCTCGTCGCCACCATGCTGAACAACGGCGGCGGGGCGTGGGACAACGCCAAGAAGTTCATCGAGACCGGTGAATACGGCGGCAAGGGGAGCCCGGCCCACAAGGCCGGCGTCGTGGGCGATACGGTCGGAGACCCCTTCAAGGACACGGCGGGGCCGTCCCTGCACGTGCTGATCAAGCTGCTGAGCACGGTCACCCTGGTGCTGGCGCCGCTCTTTGTCTGAGCAGCTGTTCGCCCGCAAGCCGATCTCCCAGCTGCTCGTCGAGGGCGAAAGCCCGTACGCGCTGAAACGGGCGTTGGGCGGCGGGGATCTGATCATGCTCGCCATCGGCGCCGTGATCGGGGCGGGCATCTTCGGCGCCATCGGAACCGCCGCCGCCGGCCAGTACGACGCGGCAGGCCACATGATCCGGAGCGGGGCGGGACCGGCGCTGGTGTTGTCGTTCCTGCTGCTCGGCGTCGCCTGCGCCCTGGCAGGCCTGTGCTATGCCGAGCTCGCGGCCATGATCCCCCAGGCGGGGAGCGCCTACGCCTACGCGTACGCGACCCTGGGCGAGCTGGTCGCGTGGATCATCGGCTGGGACCTGATCCTCGAGTACGCCGTGGGGAACGTGGCGGTGGCGATCTCGTGGGGCGACTATTTCACGTCGTTGTTGCGGAGCTTCGACGTCCAGCTCCCGGTGTGGCTCACCACGGGCTACCGCACCGCGCTGCTGTCACCCGACGCCAAGCTGCACGGCCTGCTGCAAACCGCCCCCCACGTCGCCGGCATCCCCGTTCTCCTCAATCTCCCGGCGTTCGCGATCGTCATGCTGATCACCTGGCTGCTCCTGCTCGGCGTCCGCGAGAGCGCCACGGCGAACAACATCATGGTGACGATCAAGCTGCTCGTGATCGGGCTGTTCATCGCGGCGGGGCTCACCCACATCGATCCGGCGAATTACCACCCGTTCGCCCCGCACGGCTTCCGGGGCATCCATCAGGGGGCCGCGATCGTCTTCTTCGCCTACATCGGGTTCGACGCGATCTCGACGGCCGCCGAGGAGACGAAGAATCCGCAGCGCAACCTGCCGATCGGCATTCTCGGCGGCCTCGCGATCTGCACCGTCATCTACGTGATCGTGGGCGCGGTGCTCACCGGGATGGTGCCCTCCAGCGAGCTCGGCGTGGCCGATCCGCTCGCGAAGGCGCTCACCAGCGCGGGGTTCACGACGGTCGGCTGGATCGTGGCGCTCGGCGCGATCATCTCGATGTCGGCGGTGCTGCTGGTGTTTCAGTACGGGCAGCCGCGCATCTTCTTCGCCATGGGGCGGGACGGGCTGCTCCCGGCGTGGGCGGCGAAGATCCATCCGAAGCATCGCGTGCCGCACGTCACCACCGTCATCACGGGCCTGTTCGTCGGGCTCTGGGCGCTGATCGGCGACGCGGGCGAGACGTACGACCTCACGAACATCGGGACGCTGTTCGCGTTTGCGCTGGTCGCGATCGGGGTGCTCGTGCTGCGGTACAAGGATCGCGACCGGCCGCGCCCGTTCCGCGTCCCGTTCGTCTGGCCGGTCTCGGTCACGGCTGCGGTCCTCTGCGTGTTCGTGATGGCCGGCCTGCCCCGCCAGGCATGGGAGCGCTTCGGCATCTGGCTCGCCATCGGGCTGTCGCTGTACGTGCTGTACGGGTACCGCCACAGCGGCCTGCACCGGCGCGCCGGGGCCCCGGCCGGGCGGTGAAGCTCCACACCAAGATCGTCGTCGGGCTGGTGCTCGGGGCCGTGTGCGGCACCGCGGCGAACGCCTTCGCCCCGGGCGCCGCGTGGGTGAAATGGATCGCCGACAACGTGGCGGGACCGGTCGGCCAGATCTTCCTCCGTATGCTCCTGATGACGGTGGTGCCGCTCGTGTTCGCATCGCTCACCTTGGGCGTCGCGGGGTTGGGAGACGTGCGCCGGGTGGGGAGGGTGGGGGCGCGGACCATCGCCTATTTCCTCGTCTCGACGGCCATCTCCGCCACGATCGGCATCATCCTCGTGAACCTGGTCCGTCCCGGGGCCGGCCTCGATCCCGCGATCCGGGAGCAGCTGATGGCGACCTACCGGTCCCAGGCCGCCGGGCTCCAGGCCGGGGGCACGGTCGGGTTCGGCGTCGAGACGTTCGTGAACATCGTGCCGCGCAACCCGATCCAGGCGGCGGCCTCGCTCGACATGCTGGGGATCATCTTCTTCGCGCTCGTGTTCGGTGCGGCGCTCACCCTGCTCCCGGCCGAGCGGGCGAAGCCGATGCTGAGCGTGCTCGACGCGCTGGGCGAGGCGGTCGTGAAGATCATCGACATCGCGATGCGAGTCGCTCCCTACGGCGTGTTCGGCCTCATCTTCGTCGTGACGTCGCGATTCGGCTACGGCCTGCTCAAGCAGCTCGGGATCTATGTGGCGGTCGTGCTCGCCGGCCTGCTGCTGCACGGGCTCGTGTCCATCTCGGTGCTGGTGCGGGTGCTGGGCGGGCTCTCGCCGCGCGTGTTCTTCAGCCGAATCCGCGCCAGCATCGTGACCGCCTTCTCGACGAGCTCGAGCAACGCGACCCTTCCCACGAACATCGCCGTCGCCGAGCAGGAGCTGAAGATCTCTCCCAAAATCGCGGGCTTCGTGCTGCCGATCGGCTCGACGATGTGCATGAACGGCACCGCCCTGTTCGAAGGCGTGACCGTGCTCTTCCTGGCGCAGGTCTATGGCCTGTCGCTGAGCCTGTCCACGCAGGTGATCGTGATCGTGTTGAGCGTGATCACCGCCGTCGGCGCGGCGGGAGTCCCCGGCGGCTCGCTGCCGCTCCTCATGGGCGTGCTCGGTATCGTCGGCATCGACCCCGGGGCGATCGCGATCATCATCGGCGTGGACCGGATTCTCGACATGTCGCGCACCACGATCAACGTCGTCGGGGACCTGAGCGCCGCCGTCTACGTGGCGCGGACTGAGAGCGAGTGGGATCCGAAGACGGTGAGCGGTAAGCGGTGAGCGGGAGGTTGGATACGCCGACCGCTCACCGCTCACGGTTATCGGTCACTGCTCACCGCTAGTTTCAGCGCCCCGACGGGCGTATCGATCGTGTTCGGCACCACGCGGGCGCGCCGCGTCTCCGCGACGAGCCGCTTCCGGAACGCGGCGGCGAGCGGCGAGTCCGGGTGGAGCAGGCCTCCAGCGGAGGCGACGGGGATCGGGCCCGAGTCCGGGAAGTGCCGCTCGAGCATCAGCACCAGGGCCACGAGCTCACCCGCCGCGTCCTCCACCGCGCGCTGCGCCACCGCTTCGCCTTCGCGTGCGGCGTTGAGCACGTGCCGCGCGAGGGCCGCCACCTGCGCCGGGGTCGCGGTGACGGTCCAGCGCACGAGGTCGTCGAACGTCTGCAGGCCGAGCGCGGCGAGGAGCCGGGCCAGGAGCGTGGAGCTTTCCGCCCGCCCGTCCTGGGCGCGCGCGGCCGCGTCAAGCGCCCGGCGTCCGAGCCAGTAGCCGCCGCCTTCGTCGCCCAGCTGCCAGCCGTAGCCGCCCGCGCGGTGGACCTGCCCCGCGGCGTCGCGGGCGTACGCGATCGAGCCCGTGCCCGCGCTGACGATGATCCCCGGGCCGGTTTCGAACGCCATCGCGAGCGCCACCTCCCCGTCCGACATGACCCGCACCCGCCGCGCGAGGCCCGCCTGCTCGAGGGCCGCTTCGAGCTCCGCGCCCTCTTGCGCGCGACCCACGCCGGCCGCCCCGACCACCGCCCGCTCCGCGGGAAGCTCGATGCCCGCCTGCGCCGCCGCCCGGCGCGCCGTCTCGACCAGCACCGCCGCCGATGCCGCGCCGCCGCCCGGCTTCATCGCGGCGGCGGGCCCCTCTGCACGACCGAGGACCACGAGGTCTCCCGTGCCGATGACGACTGTCGAGTGCGAGCCGCCGGCGTCGCCCCCGAGAAAGACGGCGGTTGGGCGGTCGGGCAGTTGGGCGGTCGATGGCACGGGTTAGGTTTTGACCGCCTGACCGCCTGACCGCCCGACCGCCGATGATAGCATCCCCACCGCCACCGTCACGGCCGTCCCCAGCGGCACGTACCACGGCCAGGCAAGGCCCGGCAACCACCGCAGTGGGAAGTGCGGCACGACCGCGCCGAGCACGATGGGCATCATGCAGAGCGCGCTCACGACGATGGCGATCATCACGTCGATCTGCCGCGCGCGCGGCCAGAGCCCCCCGAGCACGTAGGTTCCCAGCAGACTCCCGTAGGTTACGGACGCGATGCTGAGTGCCAGCTGCACGACGGGTGTATTCTGGTTTCGGAACGCCATCGCCCCCGCGACCAGTACCGCCGTCCACACCAGCGTGAACCAGCGGCCGATCCGCAGGAGATGCGCCGGGTCCTGCCGGCCGGTGAGCGGAGCGTAGAAGTCGAGTGTGGACGCGGAGGCCAGCGAATTGACGGCCGACGCGTGACTGCTCATCGCCGCGGCGAGAATCCCCGCGACAACCAGGCCGGCGAGCCCGCCGGGAAGTTGTGTGATGACGAACGTCGGATAGATCGCGTCGCTGCGCATCCCGGCGCGGTCGGCCCCCGCCAGCCACAGGCTCGTGCCCACGAGGAGGAAGAGCGCGAACTGCACGATGATGAACATCCCCGAGCCGATGAGGGCCCGCTGGGCGTCTCGCAGGCCCCGCGCCGCGAGCAAGCGCTGAACGATCAGGTGATCCGTCCCATGCGAGGCGCCGGTAAGCAGCGCGCCGCCGACGAGGCCGCCCCAGAACGTGTACAGCACGGTGAACGACGCCCGAAAGTCGAGCGTCGCCAGCTTCCCTTGGTCCCAGGCACGCGCGAAGGCGCCCGGGCCTCCGGCGAGCTGGGTGGCGACGATGAGCGTCGCGACGCCGCCGAGCAGATACACGCCCAGCTGGATCACGTCCACCCACACCACGGCGCGCAGGCCGCCGACCCACGTGTAGATCAGCGTCACGATGCCGATGGCGAGGATCCCGGCGGCCAGGTTCCAGCGGGTGATGATGGCGAGCGGGATGGCCGTTGCGAAGACGCGGACGCAGTCCGCCAGCGCGCGCGTGAGGAGGAAGACTCCGGACGCCGTGCGTCGGGCCGTCCGGCCGAAGCGCCGCTCGAGGCGCTGGTACGCCGTGTCCTGGGTCCCCTCGAAGTAGCCGGGCAGGAGCAGCGCCGCGACGCCGATCCGACCGACCAGGTAGCCGAACGCCACCTGCAGAAACGTGAGATCGCCCCGCGCCGCCAGACCGGGGACCGAGATGACCGTGACCGCCGACGTCTCCGTCGCGACGATCGAGAACATCAGCGCCCACCACGGCAGGCCGCGATGGCCGAGGAAGTAATCGCTCGCGTCGCGCTGGCGTCCGGCGAGGAGCAGCCCGGCGGCGATCACCGCCGCGAAGTACAGGAAAATGACGGCTACGTCGAGCGGGCGCAGAACCGGGGATCCGGGCGATGGGGACGGGAAGCAAAAAGCCCGCGCCGCGCGCGGGCTGGGAACGCCGACTCGAGGGTCGCCAACGGGCTCAGACGGTGAACGACGACCCGCAGCCGCAGCCGCCCGTCGCGTTCGGGTTCTCGAACGCGAAGCCGGACTCCTGGAAGTTGCTCTTGAAGTCCAAGGTCACGCCGTTCAGGTACTGCGCGCTGAAGCCGTCGACGAAGCAGCGCACACCGGCGCTCTCGATCACCAGGTCGTCTTCGGCCGGCTTCTCCTCGATGTTCAGGCTGTAGCGGAACCCCGAGCAGCCGCCCGGCAGCACCCCGATGCGCAGGCCGGCGGTCTCCGGCACCACCTGCTCCTCCGCCATGAATTTCCGCACCTCGGCGGCCGCCTTCTCGGTCAGCGTCAGCGTGATGGGGGTCTGTGTCGTGGCCATGATGTATCCTCCAATGAGAGAGCAAGTTAGCCACGCCGGGCGGAGCTGTCAACCACCCGCTTGCATCCCGGCACGTCGTTCCCACAATTGGGGGCCTCCACCACGGAATCGCACCCCTATGCGCCTCGACTTCCTCGACTGGTCGATCATCGTCCTGTACTTCGCCTTTAACGTGGCGATCGGTCTCTACTACAAGCGGCGCGCCGGTCGCGACACGGCCGAGTTCTTCCTGTCGGGGCGCAACGTGCCGTGGTGGCTCGCCGGCACGTCCATGGTCGCGACGACGTTCGCGGCCGACACGCCGCTTGCCGTGACGGGCATGGTCGCGCGGAACGGCGTGGCCGGGAACTGGTTGTGGTGGAACTTCGTGGCGAGCGGCATGCTCACCGTGTTCTTCTACGCCCGGCTGTGGCGCCGCTGCGGCGTGATGACGGACGTCGAGTTCGCGGAGATCCGCTACGCCGGACGGCCCGCGGCGTTCCTGCGGGGCTTCCGCGCCCTGTATCTCGGCATTCCGATCAACTGCATCATCCTCGGCTGGGTCAACCTCGCGATGGTGAAGATCCTCCAGCTCCTCTTCAACGTCGGCAAGGTCGAAGCGCTGATCATGGTGCTGGGAATGATCGCTCTCACCTCGATGATCTCGACGCTCTCGGGGCTGTGGGGAGTGCTGGTCACCGACCTGTTCCAGTTCGTGATCAAGATGGGGATGGTGATCGTGCTGGCGGTCGTCGCGGTGCAGGCGGTGGGCGGCATGGACGCGATGAAGCTGAAGCTCGCCGCCCTCGATCAACTGCGCGGGGCGACCAGCGGTGGCCGGGGATCGGTCCTGAGCTTTGTGCCGGACATCGGCTCGGCCTGGATGCCGATGATCACGTTCCTCGTCTACGTCTCGCTGCAATGGTGGTCTACCTGGTACCCCGGCGCGGAGCCGGGTGGGGGCGGGTACGTGGCGCAACGGATGTTCAGCGCCAAGGACGAGAAGCATTCCTTGCTCGCGACGCTGTGGTTCAACATCGCGCATTACGCCATCCGCCCGTGGCCGTGGATCCTGGTCGCGCTCGCCTCGCTCATCCTCTTTCCCGGCCTCGCCGACCCGGAAACCGGGTACATCCGCGTCATGATCGACTACCTGCCGTCGTCGCTGCGCGGCTTGATGGTGGCCGCGTTCGCCGCGGCCTACATGTCCACCATCGCCACGCAGCTCAATTGGGGCGCGAGCTACCTGGTGAACGACTTCTATCGCCGGTTCGTGAAGCGCGACGCCGACGAGCGGCACTACGTCGCCGCGTCCCAAGCCGCGACGGTCCTCCTGACCGTGATCTCCGCCGTGGTGACGCTGTTCATGGACTCGATCGGGGGAGCATGGAAGCTGTTGATCGTCACCGGCGCCGGCACGGGGACGGTGCTGCTGCTGCGGTGGTATTGGTGGCGGATCAATGCCTGGAGCGAGGTCTCGGCGATGGTCTCGGCGTTCGTGGTCTCGGTGTTGCTCCAGACCGTCGTAGGGCTCGACGGCGACCGGCCGATCGACTTCGCCTGGATCATGGTCGTCACCGTCGCGATCACCACCGTCGTGTGGCTCGCCGTCACGTTCCTCACTCGCCCGGAGCCCGAAGCGACGCTGGTGGCGTTCTACCGCCGCACGCGGCCGGCGCGGGGTGGGTGGGGGCCCATCGCCGCACGGGCGCCCGACGTGCACGCGTCGGCTGACGGGCTCTCCAATTTGATCGATTGGATCGCGGGGTGCGTGCTCATCTACGGCGTCCTGTTCGGGGTGGGCAAGCTGCTGCTCCAAGAGACCATTCCCGGGGTCGCGTTACTCGGCTTGGCGTTGCTCGCGGGCGGTGTCATCTACCGCGATCTGACACGGCGCGGCTGGGGCGTGGTCGTGGAGTGATGGCAGGGCGGGCGCGCTCAGAGCTCGGGATGCGTGAGGGCGTCCGCCACGAGGTCGGCGACGCGCGGCCGGACCCTGAGGATCGCCGTGTTGGTGCGCGTGGGATGCACGCGGTTCGTGAGCAGGATGACGAACAGGTCTTTCTCCGGGTCGATCCAGATCGAGGTGCCGGTGAACCCGGTGTGGCCGACGGCGCGCTCCGAGAGCCTGGTGCCCGCGCTCGACGTCGAATCGGGAGGCTGGGGCGGCGTGTCCCAGCCGAGCGCGCGCGACGAGCCCGGCACGACGTTCTGGCGGCGGGTGAACTCCTCGACGGTCTCCGAGCGGATCAGCTGCAGCGTGTCCCACGAGCCGCGGTTCAACAGCATCGCCGCGAAGCGTGCCAGGTCGGGCGCGTTGGAGAACAGCCCCGCGTGACCCGAGACTCCGCCCAGACGGCCTGCGTTCTCGTCGTGCACCTCGCCGCGCAGCATCCGGTGGCGAAACACGGTGTCGTTCTCGGTGGGCGCGATCCGGTCCTGCCAGCCGGCGGGGGGCAGGTAGCGCGTCGCGGGCATCCCGAGCGGCCCGAACACCCGTTGCGCGACGTACTGATCGAGCCGCTCGCCCGTGATCCGCTCGACCACTTCGGTGAGCACGATGGCCCCCAGGTCGGAGTACACGTACGCGCGCCCCGGGGTGGTCGTGAGCGGCGTCGTGTTCACGACCCAGAACGCCGTGGCGCGCGAGTCGGCTTCCCGGTACAGCGGGCGCCACGCGGGGAGCCCGGACGAGTGGGTGAGGAGGTGGCGGATCGTCACTCGGTCCTTCATGGCCCCGCGGAACTCGGGGAGATAGCGCTCGACCGGCGAATCGAGCGCGAGGGCGCCCTCGTCCACGAGCAGCATGCACGCGGTCGTGAGGGCCACGACCTTGGTGAGCGAGGCGAGGTCATAGAGCGTCCCCGGCTGCACCGGGCGGGCGTCGTCCGTGCCGTAATGCCCGACTGCGGCCAGGAGCGCCAGCCGCCCGTGGCGCCCGACCGCGAGCACCGCGCTCGGGAACGCGCCGCTGTCGGCCTGAGCCCCGAGGTACTGGACCGCGGCCGCGAGCCGCGTGCTGTCGAAGCCGAGCGCGCCGGGCGATGCGGCGGGGATGCCGGTACCGACGGGTGGCGGAGGGGCGCCCGCCCGGCACGCCGCGAGCAGCCCCACGAGCGCCGCGAGGGCGCGGGCCACGCCCTTCACGGTCGCGTCACCGGGATGGTGACGCCGAAGCCGATCTGGTAGTCCGGCGGGATGCGGATGGGCAGGCGTCCGCCGATCGGCGCTCTCCCGAGCAGGGCCAGCGCCACGGCGCGCTCGGAGGCGCGCACCCCGCTCCAGGCGATCAGGTAGGATTTCACCGTCGCCGTCTGATTCAAGAGGTACGGGCTGCCGAGCGAGACGAGCACCACGGGGCGGGCTGCGTCGGTGGCCGTGACGAGCTGCGCGAGCGAGTCGGGAAGCGCGATGTTCCCCCGCCACGAAAGGGGCCGCACGTTCGCGACGAACACCGTGGCCGGCGCGCGGGCGATCACCGCCCGCGCCGAGTCGTACGACAGCGGACCCGACATCGGCCACAGGCGGAAGTACTCCACGGTGTCGCCGCCCTGGCGCAGCAGCTCCATCATGAATTGGCCGACCGAGCCGTTGGCCTCGTCGGCGTAGGCGATGAGCGCGAAGCGGGACGGCCGGGCGCGCAACGCGTGCAGCCGCCCGCCGACGTCCCGCACCAGCGTGAGCGCGCGCGCGGCGATGTCGTTCGCCGCGTCCTGGAACCGCTTGCTCCCGACGACCCGCATGATCGAGTCGAGCGGCGCCGTGCGGCGCTCCAGCAGGCCGAGGCTCCGCTTGATCTCGAGCACCCGGCGCACCGACTGGTCGAGCCGCTCGCCGCTGACCCGCCCGCCTCGGACCGCGGCGGCCATCGCGTTCACCGCGGAATCGGGATCCGCGGGCATGAGCAGCAGGTCGGACCCGGCGAGGAACGCCCGCACCGTCGCTTCGCCGGCGCCGTACTTCGCCACGATCGCGCCCATCATCAGGGCGTCCGTCACCACCAGGCCGTGGAACCGCAGGGAGTCACGCAGCAGCCCCGTGAGCACCGCCGCGGACAGGGTCGCCGGCTCGTCGGAGCCCGTGAAGGCGGGGAACGCGATGTGCGCGCTCATGACCACGTCCGCTCCCGCCGCAATCCCGGCGCGGAACGGCTGCAGCTCCAGCGAATCGAGCCGCGAGTACGCCGCCGCGATCACCGGGAGGCCGATGTGCGAGTCGGTCTGCGTGTCGCCGTGACCGGGGAAATGCTTCAGCGTGGCGAGCATCCCGTGGTCCCTGAGCCCCCGGACGTACTCCTGCACCAGCCGCGAGACGGCACGCGGGTCCTCGCCGAACGAGCGGATGTTGATGATGGGGTTGAGCGGGTTGTTGTTGACGTCGGCGTCGGGGGCGAAATTGAGGTGGATGCCCACTGCCCGGCCCTCCGTCGCGGCCGCCTCGCCGATCGTGTACGCGTCGCGCGGGTTGCCGGTCGCGCCGACGGCCATGATGTGCGGGAACGCGATGCCGCCGACCACGCGCATCCCGGCGCCCCATTCGAGGTCGGCCGAGACGAGGAGCGGGAGGCGGGAGCGCTGCTGCAAGGCGTTGAGCTTGGCGGCGATGTCGAACGGAGAGCCGACGGAGATGATCAAGCCGCCGATCTCCAGCGTGTCCACCCAGCGCGCCGCCACGCCGAACAGCGAATCGTCCAGCGCGGTGTAGCTTCCGGCGAGCCAGGGCATCACGAGCTGGGCGACTTTCTGCCGGACCGTGAGGCTCGCCAGGATCGAGTCCACCTGTCCGCCCGTCCGCCCGACCGGCTGACCGCCCGGGGCGGGGGGGACGGGGGGGCGGACCGGCGGACGGGCGGTCGCGCAGCTCAGCAGGGCCACCAGTACCAGGAGCCTATGCGCGCGCATCATCTCTCGCTGTTGGTGTTGCTCGCCTGCACTGCGCCTGCCGCGGGTCCTGCTCAAGTCCGCCCGGGGATCGACGTGCTGCTCGCCGACTCGGGCCACTTGATCCGCGACCGACGCCTTGGCCTGCTCACGAACCAGACCGGTGTCGATGCGGCCGGCCGGCGCGACGTGGACGTGCTGTTGGCCGGAGGCTATCGGCTCATGGCCTTGTTCAGCCCCGAGCACGGCTTTCGCGGGCTCGAGGACCGGCCCGGCCTCCCGGACGCCACCGACTCCGTGAGCGGCCTACCAATCTATAGCCTGTACGGCGGGACGCCCCTCGCCCGCCTCGCCGCGCTGGACAGCCTCGACGTCGTGCTGGTCGATATTCAGGATATCGGCGCCCGCTACTACACGTATTACTCGAGCGCCACCCAACTGCTCCGGGAGGCGGCCCGCCGCGGCAAACGCGTCATCGTCCTCGATCGCCCCAACCCGATCGGCGGGGAGGCGGTCCAGGGCAACGTGCGCCCGAGCGCTGGAGACCCGGACTCGGACTTCGTCGGGTTTCTCCCGATCCCGATGCGGCACGGGATGACCCTGGGGGAACTGCTCCGGCTCGCGGACGACGCGCTCGGCCTCCGCGCCGCCCTCGCCGTCATCCCCGCGTCGGGCTGGCGCCGCGGGCAGTACCAGGATGATACCGGTCTCCCCTGGGTCAGGCCCTCCCCCAACATGCCGGATGTCGAGAGCGCGATGCACTATCCCGGCACCTGTCTGTTCGAGGGCACGAACCTCTCGGTCGGGCGGGGCACGGGCTTCGCCTTTCAGGTCGTCGCCGCGCCGTGGCTCGACACCGCGGTCGTGCTCGCTCATCTGCGGGAGGCGGGAGACGGGAGGCGCGAGGCATTGCAGGGGGTCGAGGTGCGCGCCGTGGCGTTCACGCCCGGGCGGCCGACGGACGGCAAGTACGACGGCGTCCTGGTCCGCGGAATCCGGCTGCGCGTGATGGACCGCCGGCGCTACGACCCCACGCACACAGCCGTGGCGCTGCTCGCGGCGATCCGCGCGGCGCACCCGGAGCGGCTGCGGTTCAGCGAGCGCAGCTTCGACCGGCTGGCGGCGGGTGCGGCGCTGCGACAGGCGATCGTCGCAGGCGGCGCGCCCGGCGCGATCTGGCGGTCCTGGGAGCCGGCGCTGGCACGCTTCCGGCGCCTCCGGGCCAAGTACTTGCTTTACTGAGAGTTTTGCGCGCGCCGCCCTTTCGCCGCCCCTGGGGCACCGTTACCTTCTCCGCGCTATGAACCTGATCCCCCAGGTGGTGCGGGACGTCTTTGCCCGGGCGCTCAATCCGGTGGCCCACCTGCTCATCCGCGCCCGCGTTCGGCCCAACGTGATCACGACGCTGGGCACCATGGTCGTGATCGCGTCGGCGGCGGCGTTCGCGGTTGGCAGCATCCGTTGGGGCGGCGTGCTGCTGTTGGTCTCCGGTGTGTGCGACATGGTGGACGGGCGGGTGGCGCGCGACGGCGGCATGGCCACGACCTTCGGCGCCTTCTACGATTCGACGCTCGACCGCGTGGGCGAGTCACTCCTGTTCGCCGGGATCGCGGTGTACTTCCTGCGGGGCGGGGTTGCGCCGGAGCGCTTGCCGCTCGCCGTGGTGGCGTCCTTCCTGGCGCTGTCGGCGTCCCTGCTGGTGTCCTACACGCGCGCGCGCGCCGAAGGGCTGGGGCTCACGGCGAAGGTAGGCATCGCGCAACGGGCGGAGCGCGTGCTGCTGCTGGGCGTTCCGACGATGCTGTTCGGAGCGGGGAACCGGGGGGCGTTGTTATTCTGGATCGTCGTGGTTTTGGCGCTGGCGACGTCGGTGACCGTCGTGCAGCGCGTGATCTTTGTTGCCCGCACCGCCGGTGCGTTGGACGCGGGGCGCCCGCCACGCCACCGGGACACGCTCCCCGGGCACTCGCCGGCGCTGCAATCTCGGAAAGGGCATTGAGTCTTGCCACGACAGGCTGGGCGGGACATCGCGGCCGCCACAGGCACGCTCGGGGTGATGGTCGTCGGGTTGGGGGCGGTCTCCACGACGTTCATCGCCGGGGTGGAGCACGTGCGGCGCGGGACCGCCCTGCCGATCGGCTCGCTCACGCAGCTGGCCACGATCCGCCTGGGCAAGCGCCCGGAGCGGCGGGTGCCGAAGATCAAGGAGTTCGTGCCGCTCGCGGACTTGAAGGCCCTCGCGTTCACCGCGTGGGACCCGATTCCCGACGACGCCTACACGGCGGCGAAGAAGGCGGGCGTGCTCGAGCCCCAGCACCTCGAGCCGGTCGCCGATTTCCTGCGGGGCATCACGCCCTTGCCCGCCGTATTCGACCAGAGCTACGTCAAGCGGCTCAGCGGGACGAACGTCAAGACCGGCAAGACGAAGCGCGACCTCGCCGAGCAGCTGCGGGAGGACATCCGGAGCTTCAAGCGGTCCTCCGGGGCGGACCGGCTGGTGATGATCTGGGCCGCGTCCACCGAGGTGTTCCTCACTCCGGGCCCTGCGCACCAGAGCGTGCCGGCGTTCGAGCAGGCGATGGAACGGAGCGACCCCGCCATCGCGCCCTCGATGCTCTACGCGTGGGCGGCGCTGATGGAGAACGTCCCGTTTGCGAACGGCGCCCCCAACCTCACCGTCGACATCCCGGCGCTCGAGCGGCTCGCCGCGGAGCGCGCGGTCCCGATCGGCGGCAAAGACTTCAAGACCGGTCAGACGATGATGAAGACGGTGCTCGCGCCCGCCTTCAAAGCGCGGATGCTCGGCCTCGCGGGCTGGTATTCGACCAACATCCTCGGCAACCGCGACGGCGAGGTGCTCGACGACCCCGAATCCTTCAAGACGAAGGAGGAATCCAAGCTCGGCGTCCTCGAGTACATCCTCCAGCCGGACCAGTACCCCGAGCTGTACGGGAACGTGTTCCACAAAGTGCGGATCAACTATTACCCGCCGCGCGGGGACAACAAGGAAGGCTGGGACAACATCGACATCTTCGGATGGCTCGGCTATCCGATGCAGATCAAAGTCGATTTCCTGTGCCGCGACTCGATCCTGGCGGCGCCCATCGTGCTCGACCTGGCGCTGTTCTTCGACCTGGCGCAGCGGGCGCGCCTCTCCGGGATTCAGGAGTGGCTCTCGTTCTACTTCAAGAGCCCGCAGACGGCCCCGGGGCTGTACCCCGAGCACGACCTCTTCATCCAGCAGACGAAGCTGAAGAACACGCTGCGGTGGTTGATGGGCGAGGAACAGATCACCCATCTCGGCATCGAATACTACGAGCAGGCGTGAGCGTCGCGCAGTACGCCGTCTCGGCGGTCGGCGTCGCCGCCATCGTCTGGGTGCTCTGGTATTTCCTGTCCTCGAGCGAGCCGGCGGTCGCGACGGTCACGGAGGGGGTGCAGGAGGTGCGGATCACGGTCAAGGGCGGGTATACGCCCGACACCATCGTCGTGCGGGCCGGCACGCCCGTCCGGCTCCGGTTCTACCGCGACGAGACCGCCGAACGCTCCGAGCGCGTCGTGATCGAGCGGTTCGGGATCGACGTGCCGCTCCCCGCGTTCCAGACGACCGCGGTCGAGTTCACGCCGGAAGACGCGGGCGAGTTCCCCTTCGGCTGCGGCACGAGCGTGCTGAAGGGGCTCCTGGTGGTGGAGCCGGCGACGGCCGAGCGGCGGGCGAGCGCGTCGCCGCACAGGTTCCATGAGTAAGACGCGGATCATCCTCCCGATCGAGGGAATGAGCTGTGCGTCCTGCGCCGCCACGGTGCAGCAGGCGCTGGGCCGTGCCGGGGGCGTCGCGAACGCGACCGTCAACTACGCCACCGCCAAGGCGGCGGTGGAGTACGACCCGGACCAGACCACCGTTGCGGCGCTGATCCAGACCGTCCGGACGGCGGGATACGACTGCGGCACGGCGCGCGTCACCTTCGGCGTCGAGCAGCTGCATTATGCGCCGAGCGTCGCCCCGCTTGAGCAGGCGCTGGCGCGCGTGAGCGGCGTCATCCGCGCCGCGGCCAACCAGGCCACCGAAACGGTCGCCGTCGACTACGTCCCCGGGATCGCAACCCCCGCGGCGCTCGCGGCCGCGGTCGAGCAGGCCGGCTTCCGGGTGGCGGAACCGATCCCCACTGAGGATCCCGTCGAGCGCGAGCGCATCGCGCGCCAACGGGAGATCCGGAGCCTCACCTGGAAGTTCGCGCTGGCCGCGGCGGTGGCGGGGATCTCGCTGCTCGGCTCGATGCTGCTGATGGCGGATCAC
>WNFV01001989.1_pt1 | contig 27520 bp, 23 predicted proteins | sample 5400101 | NCBI WGS metagenome assembly WNFV01 (sample SAMN13153361, study PRJNA577476) | soil metagenome | isolation source: 115 cm soil or saprolite under grassland replicate 1 | place: USA:California | collected 2016-06-15
CAGGTTCGTCTGCCCGACCTGCCTCTCCTACGGTCGATGGGCGGACACGGGCCGGCCGGAGGAGGATGTCAAGGCCGCCCCCGTCGTCAAGAAAGAAGCTCCCGCCTTCCACGACGAGACGATCCCTCTTCCAAAGCGCATGGAAATGGCCAAAGAAGGGGACTTGAAGACCAAGCTCTACGCCGCGATGGCGCAGACCGACTGCACGGCCTGCGGGTACGACTGCGAGGGCTACGCCGCCGCGCTCGCGGCCGGAACGGAAAAGGATCCGAACCTCTGCGTGCCGGGAAAGGAAGAGACGGCGAAGATCGTCAAGGACCTCTTAAAGGGCACGGGGCTTCCCGCCGCCAACGCCTGAGAAGTCTAAAGTCGAGAGTCCGGCAGGACGACCGGGACGTCGCCGGAGTCTCGACCCTTGATTCTCGAGTCTCGACTCTCCTCCGACGTCCACCTCTCTCCCAGCGGAATCGGCAGCGTAAACGTGAAGCGGCTGCCCTGCCCCGAGACGCTGTCGGCCCAGATGGCGCCGCCGTGCAGCTCGACCAAGGATCGGGAGAGCGTGAGGCCGATGCCCATCCCGGAATGCCGCCGCGTCGCCGACCCGTCCGCCTGGCGGAACCGTTCGAAAACATGCGGCAACTCTTTCCCTGGGATCCCGATGCCATCGTCCTCGACGCTCACGAGATAGCGTTGCGGCTCCCGCTCGACTCGAACGATCACACGCCCGTGACGCGGAGTGAATTTGATCGCATTCGCGAGCAGGTTCCAGAGGACCTGCTGCAGCCGGAGAGGATCGGCGCGGACCGCGGGCATCGACTCGGGCAAGGGCGCCAGTATCAGTACCACGCCTCTGCCTTCCGCCATCAGGCGCACGGTCTCGATGGAACGGGCGACGACGTCCGCCAGGGAGACCGGCGAGAGGTCGAGGGAAAGCGTCCCGCGGTCCAGGCGTGAGAGGTCCAGCAGGTCATCGATTAAGGCGAGCAGGACCCTGGCCGATTGACGCGCCTGCTTTAGCCCCCGCCGCAGCGTCGCCTCATCCACCGTCTGCTCCTCGAGCAGGTCCGTCCACGCGACGATCGAAGTCAGCGGCGTGCGCAACTCGTGGTTGACGTTCTGGAGGAAATGGTCTTTCAGGCGGCTTGCGCGCCGCAACTCCTCGACCGTCCCCGTCAGCCGGAAGTAGAGGCGAGCGTTGCGGATCAGGAGAGACGCCGCGTCCGCGAAGGAAGTCACGGCGTCCGCCTCTTCCGGTCCAAATCCTCCGGGCCGGTCGGTCGCGACGACCACGCCGAGCGTCTCCTCTTCCGTCTTGAGCGGGCAGAAGAGGGCGTTGCTCGCCTGCACGCCGTCCAGGAGCGCACGGTCCGCCGCCGGATCGCGGCCAAGGCCGTTGGCGATGAGGACTTCGCCGCTGCGAAACGCCCGGCTCGCAGCGGAGCGTGATCCGACGGGAATCTGGAGCTTCGCCGCGATGTCTTCGCTGACGTTCCATCCGGGCCAGGCGGCCTGGAGACGGTTCATGTTGGAATCGTGCAGGAAGAACCAGACGCGCTCGGCCCGGGTGAACGCCGCGATGGCTTCGGCAGAGCGCGCCAGGATCTCCGGCAGCTGCGCCGCACGGTATTCCTGCCGAAGGAGGGAATGGAGCCTTTGCAGCGTCTCGACGCGCCTCTCCACGCGGCGGCCCGTCCGGTTGAGCGCGACGGCGAGACGGCCGAGCTCGTCCTGTCCCGGCGGTCGCGAGAGCGACACAGGACGTCCCTGCCCGATCTCTTCGGCCGCGCGAGCGAGAATCGCGATCGGTGCCGTGAAACGCCTCGTGATGAGGAAGATCGCTGCGAGCATTGCAGCGATCAGATACAGGAAAGTCAGGATGAGGTACTTTCGGAACTCCAAGTACGCCTTCGGCGTAATTTCCTGCGCCGCGTCCCCCGCGATCCCCTGTCGAAGCTGGACCGAGTGATCCTGCAGATCCGTCAGCTTCCTGGACAGGAGCATGACTGCGAGAGCGCCGGGGATCAGGAACGTCAGAGAGAATGCGAGGAGCAGCCTCGCCCCGAAACTCCGCCTCGGGTCCACGGCGCGGCTGACGCGCGCGAAGACGCTCATTATGCGGAAGGTCTGCGAGCCGCAAGAGTTTGCATGGAAAAGAGACGATTATAGTAACGCCGCCCGGCCGCGCGGGATCTCGCCTATTCGTAGCGGAGGGCTTCGATGGGATCCAGGCGCGAGGCCTTCTGGGCCGGATAGAACCCGAAGAAGATCCCGATCGCGGCGGAGAACCCGAAGGCGAGGAGGACCGCGGTCGGAGAAAGCACGATCGGCCAACGCTGCTTCCAGGCGAGGAACCGGGAGGTCGCGACGCCCAGCGCAATGCCGATCGCGCCGCCCGCGATCGAGAGGGCGAGCGCCTCGATCAAGAACTGCGTCAGGATGTCGCGTCCCTTCGCGCCGATCGCCATGCGGATGCCGATTTCCCGCGTTCGCTCGGTCACCGAGACCAGCATGATGTTCATGATCCCGATGCCGCCAACGAGAAGCGAGATCGACGCGATCGCCGCCAGGAGAGCCGACATCTGCCGGGAGGTCTGGTCGGCCGTCTGAGCGATCTCCTGCTGCGACCGGATCATGAAATCGGAGTCCTGGCCTGGCTGCAGCCGGTGGCGCTGGCGCAGAAGCGCTTCGATCTGCGTCTGCGCTTCGGCAACGGCATCCCGGGAGACGGCCGACGCCATGAACATGTCGATCTTCGTCGTGCGCTTGAGTAGCTTCATGACCGACGTGTAGGGCGCGATGACCGTGTCGTCCTGGTCCTGCCCCATCGTGCTCCCGCCCTTGGCCTCGAGGACCCCGATCACCTTGAAGGGGATGTTCTTGATCCGGATCATCTGGTCCACCGCATTTCCGTCGGGGAAGAGCGCGTTGGCGACCGTGGCACCGACGACCGCGACCTTGGCCGCCGACCGCACCTCCGAATCGCCGAAGAAGCTCCCCCTCTCGACGTTCCAGGAGCGCACGAAGGGCCACTCGACACCAACCCCCTGGACCGACGTGCCCCAGTTGCCGTTGCTCGACACGATCTGCCCCGCGGAGCGGACCGACGGCGAGACGTAGGCGACCGCCGGGCATTCCGCCCTGACGGCGGCCACGTCGTCTTCAGTGATCGTGGACTGGCCCGTGAAGATCCTCGCTCCCGACTGCGTCGCGACGCCCGGGAAGATCATGAGGAAGTTCGAACCGAGCGAGTTGATCTGCTCCTGGACGGCCGCCTGGGCGCCGCCCCCGACCGCGATCATCGCGATCACGCAGGCCACACCGATGATGATGCCGAGCGCGGTCAGCGTCGAGCGCAGCTTGTTGCGCGCGATCGCCTTCATGCCGACCTTGAGAATCGTCAGGAACTTCAACATAGTTCTCAGTCCTCAGTTTTCAGTTCTCGGTATTGGCTCATCGGAAACTGAGAACTGACAACTGACAACTGATAACTCCCGATCATTTGAAGGAAGCCTTCCGCTGGCGCGCCACCGGCCGGTCTTCGACGACCTTGCCGTCGCGGAACATCACGACCCTTTTCGCGAACTCCGCGATGTCCGGCTCGTGGGTGATGACCACGACGGTCTTACCCGCCTCGTTCAATTTCTGGAAGACCGCCATGACCTCTTCGGACGTTTTCGTGTCGAGGTTGCCCGTCGGCTCGTCGGCTAGCATCAGTTTGGGCTCGTTGATCAGGGCACGCGCGATGGCGACGCGCTGCTGCTGCCCGCCGGACAGCTGGCTCGGGAGGTGGTCCTCGCGCCCAGCGAGTCCGACCGTCTCGAGACACTGGCGGGCCTTCTCTTCGCGCCGTTTAGAGGTCTGGCCGTTGGAGGAGTAGATGAGCGGAAGCTCCACGTTCTCGAGGGCCGATGTCCTCGCGAGCAGGTTGAACGACTGAAAGACGAAGCCGATCTTTTCATTGCGAATCTCCGCGCGCTCGTCCCGATTGAGTCGCGACACGTCCACGCCGTCCAGGGAGTAACGACCCGAAGTCGGACGGTCCAGACAGCCGACGATGTTCATGAACGTGCTCTTGCCGGACCCGGACGGACCCATGACGGCCACGAACTCGCCCGGCGCGATCGAGAGGCTGATGCCGTCCAGGGCGCGGACCTGGACTTCCCCCATCTGGTAGACACGGGTCAGATCCTCGATGCGGATGACGTCGCCCTGTGCTTCTGTTGCCATGACCCAGGCTAGAAGCCCCTTCGCCCTCCGGGTGCCGCGCCGGGCGGGCCACCTGTCGTCGCCGCCTTGGCCGTGGCGAGACCCACGATCACGGTGTCGCCCGGTTTGACTTCCCCCGACACGATCTGGGTGAAGCGTCCGTCCGTGACACCCGCGCGGACTTCCACAGGCTTGGGCTCGCCCTTTGGCCCCTGGGGCTCGTAGACGGTCTGGGCGCGTGCGCGTCCGCCGCCGGACCGCCCACCTGCGCCGGCACCGCCACCCGGTCCTCCGCTGGGGCTGCCTGTCTGTCCGAACTGACGCGCCATGGCGCCCGTGCCTCGATCCTGTCCGGCCTTCGCCGCGCGCTCCTCGGGAGTTGCTCCCGCCGCGACGCTCGTTCCTGCCGCTCCTCCCTCCGGCTTCCAGCGGAGAGCGGCGTTGGGGACGCGCAGGACATCGCGTACGACCGCGACGTCAATTGTGACGTTGGCCGTCATCGTGGGACGCAGCATCAGATCGGGATTGGACACTTCGACGATCACGGGATAGGTGACGACGTTCTGGTTGACGGTCGCATTCAGCCGGATCTGCGACACCTTGCCGCGGAACTGCTTCTCGGGGTATGCGTCTACAGTAAAGCGCACCGGTTCTCCGACCTTGACTCCCCCGATGTCCGACTCCGACACGTCGGCCGACACCTGCATCTTCGTCAAGTCCTGCGCGATCGTGAAGAGGGTCGGAGCCTGGAACGAGGCAGCCACCGTCTGCCCGACGTCGTACTGGCGGTCCACGACGACACCGTCGATCGGAGCCACGATCTTCGTGTAGGAGAGGTCGGTGCGCGCCTGCTTCAAGGCGGCCGCCGCCTGCGCGACGCTGGCGCGCGCCGAGTCGAAGTTGGCCTGCGCCGCGTCGAAGTCCGCTTGTGGCGTGAGACCCTGGGCGCGAAGCGCCTTCTGCCTTTCCAGCGAGACCCCCGCGTTGCGCATCTCGACCTGGGCCTTCTCCAGCGCGGCGGCGCTGGCGTTGACTTTCTCCTGGAAGGGAGTCGGGTCGAGCTCCGCGAGGGAGTCTCCCTTCTTCACCTGGCTATTGAAATCCACGGAGAGCTTGGAAATGATCCCCGAGACCTGGCTTCCGACCTTGACCGTCGTCACCGCGGAAAGAGCTCCCGTGGCCGTGACTGTCTGCGTGATGTCGCCCTTGTCCACGGCGGCCGTCCGGTACTTCGGCTCGGGCTTCCTGCGGCTCCCGATCAGGAAAAAGAGACCAACACCCGCGGCCGCCACGATCAGGACCCACACGATCGTCTTCTTGCTCATGTCAAAATGAAAACCTCCGCGCTCGGGCCGATGTTCCCGGCCGGGCTCCGCGCTGCCTTAAACGGGGACGGACGAGCCAAGATTACAAGAGGCGCGCTCTGGATACGGAGCGCGTGTCATTAAGTCATCGCCCGCAGGATCGCATAGGCGACGGCGCCGACGAGGGCCGCCACCGGAAGAGTGACCAGCCAGGCGACCAGCATGTCGCGAACCGTCGTCCAGCGGACAGAAGCCGCTCCCCGGTGCAGGCCGATCCCGATGATGGCGCCCGAAGAGACATGAGTGGTCGAGACCGGAAGCGCCGCGACCGAGGCCAGGCCGACGAGAAGGGTCGTGACGAGGTTCGCGCAGAATCCTTCCGTCGGGGAAATCGGGGTGACCTTCCTGGCCAGCGTCTCCGTGACCCGGAATCCCGCGACGAGACTCCCCGCGCCCATAGCCAGCGCGACCGCCGCATAGAAGGGAAATCCCGAGATGCCGAGCGCAGAAGAGGCGACGATAGCCAGCGCCACGATCTTGGGAGTGTCGTTCAAGCCTCTTGCGAAGCTCGTCAAAGCGGAAGAGAGCCAGTGGAGAGCGTCCGAGGCGTCCAGGCGCGCGGCCAGTGCGGGTGACTCCTCGCAATCCCCGACGCGCGAGACGAGAGTCGAGGAGATCTCCGCCGCGGAGGCGCGCGACATCGCCACGGTTCCCGCTCCCGAGATCGCGACGCGGCGCTCGATGCAGACGCAATACCCCTCGACACGCGAGACACCGCGGCGAAGCAGCGGAAAGAACGCGTAGACGAGCGCCACCGAGAGGAGCGGCGAGAGCGCGAGGGGGAGCGCCACCCTCTCCGCGAGGAAACTCCAATGAAGCCGCAGGGCGCCCTGGGCGACGATACCCGCTCCCGCGAGCGCGCCCGCGATGGCGTGCGTCGTCGAGACGGGAAGCCCGGTTTTCGAGGCGAGAAACACCCAGACGGTGGCTCCGGCGGCGACTGCCGAAAGAAACGCCGGTGCGGCGATCGCACTCGCCAGAAAACCCTTGCCTGAGAACGTCGCCACCAGCCCCTGCGAGGCGAAGGCGGCGACGAGTCCGCCCGCGACTGTCCAGAGGGCTCCCCAGAGCACGGCGGAACGGAAACTCGAGACGCCGCTCCCGACGAGCGTCGCGATGCCCTTGGAAACGTCGTTCGAACCGTTGGCCCAGGCGAGCAGCCCCGCCAGTCCTACGAGCATCAAGGTCGCGGGCATCGCTCCGTCCTTCCGCCTTACGTCTACCGTTGCGTCTAGCAGCAGCCGTTCGAGGGATCGCAGGCCGCAGCCTCCTGCCACGGACGTTCGATCGAGAATGCGGCCATCTCCTGCGGCTCGATAACGTGGAAGCTTCCCGCGTAGGGCGGGTGGGAGAGCTTCGCCGCGCTGTCGGTGCAGACCTCGACCTCCAGCCCCCGCGGGAACATGTGCCCCTCTTCGTCCACGAACGCCTTCGCCGGTCCCAGGTACACCGCGCGCTGGCCTCGATACACACAGCCGGCGGTCTTTTCGAACTTCCAGCCTCGCACGGTAACGGAAAAGAAGGGGTACCCCTCGATCGATTTCCAGTAGACCTTCTTCAAGACTTCGATGCCGTGGAAGCCGGCCTTCTCCAGCGCCGCGACGAAGGCTTCCTGCGTGAGCGCCCCGACCGTGCATTCGCCCCACAGTTCCGGGTTCGTCTTCAGGTGCGGCGGCACGTCGCGTTCGCTGACGATGTCGGCGATGACGGCCCGGCCGTGATCCTTGAGCACCCGCCAGATCTCGGAGAAGACCTTCGCCTTGTCCGGCGAGAGGTTGACGACGCAGTTGGAGGTCACCGCATCGACACTCTTCGCCTCCAGCGGGATCGCTTCCAGGAACCCCCTGCGAAACTCCACGACGTCGTACCCGAGGGCCGCGGCTACGAGTGGCTTGTTCTCCGCCGCCACGGCGAGCATCGGGTCCGTCATGTCCACGCCGATCGCGCGGCCCCGCGGGCCCACCTTCTTCGCCGCGATGAAAACGTCGATCCCCGCGCCGGAGCCCAGATCCAGGAAGGTCTCTCCTTCCTTCAGGCCCGTCGAGGAGACGGGTGATCCGCAGCCGTAGAACCGATCGATCACCGCCCTGGGAATGTGACCGACTTCCGCCTCGTCGAACTTCGTAGGGCAGCAAAGCTCGGGCCGGGGCGTTTGCGCCGCCTTGCCGTAATAGTCGCGCACCAGGGCGCGCGGCTTGTCCACGTCGAAGGAGAGGACGCAGTTGGAGTGAAGCGTGAGGACCGGCATCTCGGCCGCCGCTCCGTCGGCAACGCCGCAGGCGATCGAACCATCTCCCATCGCGTGGTAGAGCGCCGGCGGGTCGTAGCCGCTCCGGCGATTGGCAGCCGCGCGCTTCTCGCCGGCAACCTCGCGCATCGCGCGCCGTACGAGAGAGACCGCGATCGGGTAGTAGGGATCCGGAGCCGTCAGGTCTCCCTCGCCGTCCTCCCCCGCCGCCGAGAACATGTACGCATGCTCGACGTCTCCCCCTCCGGTCAGGAAGCGGAAGGGGTCCGCGAGGGCCTGCTGGCGGCGGGCGAGCGTCGCCTCCCGAAAACGAGCCAGCACCGGGCTCGACGAGAGGATCCGCGAAAGCGAAGTGTCGCTCACGCGTCCGCAGAAGAGAGGGCGATGATCGGCCAGGGCAGCGGAGGGATAAACCGTTCCGTCCGCGTAGACGCAGACCGAGTCCCATCCCGCGTTGCCCAGGTCGTACTTGACGCCCGGCTGGCCGTTGGCGTGGCGGCGCGCGGCCTCCAGGTTGTCCAGAGAGATGCCGAGCTCCCGAGCGCGGTCCGCCGCTCGCTCGACCGCAACCAGAATGTCGACCGTATCGGGGAAGAAGCCGTTGTCAGAGACTTTCGCCCGGCCGCGCCTGTGGGACCACATCAGGTGCTGTGACTTCGCGCCTCCCCGTGCGGCGTGCCCGGTGAGCAGCGTCAGCTCGGCCAGGTTCCGGCGCGTCACGACCGTCGTCAGCGCGACTTCGAAGCCCAGGCCGGCGAGAAGGCGCACGCCGTCCATCGCGCTCTCAAACGTCCCAGCGCCGCGGATCGCGTCATTGGTCTGCGGACGCGCGCCGTCCATCGAGACCTGGAACCTCGCCTTCTCGCGCGAAAGCGAGTCGAGGCCTTTCCCCCGAGGCCCTCTCAAGAGCGTGGCGTTGGTCAGGATGATGAGCTCCTTGCCGTGCTCCTCCGTGATGCAGCGGCCCAGCTCGTAAATGTCGGGGCGCAGGAACGGTTCGCCACCCGTCATATAGAAGCGCTCGACGCCGAGGTCCAACGCCTCGGAGATCACCCTTTGAAACCCCCCGGCCGGCAACCCGGGTGTCTCTCCGGGTCCGGAGTTGACCAGGCAGTGGGTGCAGGCGAGGTTGCAGGAGTTGTTCGTGTGCAGCCACAGCTCGCGCAACCCCTGCGGCTGTCCGTAGCGATACCGCCCTTCATAGGCGGGCCTCGAAAACGGCTGCAGGGAGAGAAAGCCGGAGCGCAGGCAGGACTGAATGAAGTCGTGCACGTGCAGCCAGGCCTTGCCCGCGTCCAGGCTCATCTGCGAGGCATACGACGAGACCAGAGCGCCAAACGGCGTCCGCCCGTTCAGGCCTCGCAGAATCCCGGCGCCCCGTGTGTCCACGGCGACCCAGTGCGGCGCTTCTTCGTCCAGAAAGAAGCTCATGTCCGCCTCGACAAAAGCGTGGAGAGGCGGCGCGTAAACGATGGTCTTCTCCGTCAGGTGCGGCATTTCGTCCTCCGCTGCAGTCCGGCTGCAGCCTCGTCTTTCAGGGTCGCGCGGATCAGATCAGGCGGAGAGCGGAGGACCCCGGAGGACTGGAGGACCGTGGAGGGCGCCGGTCAAAGGCCGGCGGCGCGCTCGCGGACCAGAAAAAACGAACCGCGCGAGCGCACGCCTCGCGATCGGAATGAGAGAGACCGGGATCTTCTCCTGCCGCAGGAGCGCTCGCAGGGCTGCGCGGTCGTCCAGGTCGGCCGCGGGAGGCACGATTCGTACACTGCGGCCTCTTCGACCGAGCGCGCGCAGCAGATCCGCCAGGACGGTCCTGCGCCGCTCCCGGATCCCCCGCACAAGATCCAGATCGGCGCGGGAAAGCGCGAGGAGCGAGATTCCACCGTCGGGAGCGGGAGACACGACGGCATCCGCTCCCTCCTCAACCGCTCCAAACGCCTCGGAGAGGGTGGACGCGGAGGGAGCGACGTCGCCGCCCACGAAAACGGAGTGCCCGCCAAGCGCGGCGGCCCGGCGCGCGGCATCTTCGAGGCGGAGACCGAAGGTACCGCCTCGCTGCCTGATCCAGGCCTGATCCGGAGCTCCGCGAAAAACCTGCCGCCACGCGGCGATGTCTTCCGGCGGTGTGGCCACCACGAGTTGCGCGCCCGTCTGCCGCGCTGCTTCCAGCCAACCCGCCGCAAATCCCCGGAAAAGTTCGGCTGCCTCCGATCCCAGTCCCTTTTCACGCGCCTGACGAGCGGGCTCCCGGGCAAAGAGGACGAGGAAACGGTTCACTATTCCTAATGTTATGTCGAGATCCCTGACAACCGTGATCCTGAGGAATTCCTAACTCTGTCATCCTGAGGCCGCCGACGCGCCAAAGCCGCTATGGCGACGGCGCGAGCGAAAGCGACGAAGCATCTGCCCTTTCCGGACGGGACGGTTCTCATGGAAGAAACCGGTGCAGATCCTTCGCGGAGCCTGTCCCGAGCAGGCGCATAACTCGAAACTGCGAGAGCAGATCCCTCGCTACGCTCGGGATGACAAAGAGGAGCGAGGGGCTCAGGATGATGGGGAGGCGCCCTCGGTCTGCCGGATCAGAGGTTCCGGTCGATGAATTTGACAAACTCGCTGCGGGGCATCGCTCCCAGGATCCGGTCCGCGACCTGACCATTCTTGAACAGGATGAACGTCGGGATAGAAGTCACCTGATACTGCATCGCCACGGCCGAGGATTCGTCCACGTTGATCTTGGCGACCTTCAGCTTGCCGACGTACTGAGTCGCAAGGTCGTCCACGATCGGCGCCACCGACCGGCACGGGCCGCACCAGGGCGCCCAGAAATCCACCAGAACGGGGGTGGCGCTCTTCAGGATATCTCCGTCGAAGCTCGAGTCCGAAACCGCATGCACGTTGGGGTTCTCCGCCATCGAAATGATTCCTCCAATCGTCAAATTACGCGGGATTTCAATCCGGGGATTCGTATTCTAGCTCATCCTCCCCGGGCTCGCGGCGCTGCTGTCCCCCTCAAGGGCCATGCGCGTGGACACGGCCGCGCGCGTGAGCGAGCCCTTCGCGCAGGAACCAGGGAACCATGAGCAGCGACAGTGCGGGGTCGAGCCACCCGGGCGCCCCGAGCAGTCCGCCGGCCATCGCGGCGAGGGTCGTCCAGGAGTCGAAGGAGCAGGCGATCGACTCCTTCGCCTCGGCGGCCAGCCCCTTGCTCCCGAGCTGCCGGCCGGTCTTGTACTTGAAGTAGCCGATGAAAGGCATCCCGAAAGACGCGAAGATCGTGAGCAGGAGCCCGATGACGCTCTTCTCCTGGTGGGCGCGTCCCCCGACGATCTCCACGACCCCGCGCAGCAGGGTATACGTCGCGAGCAGGAGGAAGGAGAGGCCGATCCACCGCGCCAGGATCTGGTCGCGGCGCGCGTGATCTTCTTCCTCGTCGGCCAGGTGATGGAGGTGCCGGGCCGCCAGCACCGCCGCTCCGCCTTCGATCACGCTTTCCAGCCCGAAGGCCAGGAGTGCCAAGCTGCCGGTCCGGATCGCTTCGAAGAGAGCGATGCCGCCCTCTCCCACGACGTGCAGGAACGTTAGTCCCAGCAGCCACGACATCCTCCGCCGAAGTCTTGCATGGGTCTCCCCGCCGGAAAGCCCGGCGGCGGAAGGCGCGGTCGTCGCGTCGGACATCCGGCCATTCTACGCACGCCACCGGGAGCCGCGGACCCGCCCGATCGGAATACAATGTTCCCGCGGCCCGTTGGGCTCAAAGATGTTTCGCGCATTGAGGAACGCCCGATTTGTACAGATCGTCCTGCTGACCGCGGGCGTTCTCGCGGTCTCGGGCTCCTTCGGCCTGCATCCGGAACCCGAAGGGTCCGGCGCTCGTGTCACGACCGGAGACAGTTGGAATGCCCTCGGTCGAGCCGGAGCAGCCGCGCCCCACGATTGTCTCCTTTGCCTCGCGCATAAATCGATCTCCCTCCCCCGGCTCTCTGCGGTCGTTCTCCAGCCGGGTTCGGCCGTCCACGCGACGCCGATCGCGGCCCCTTCTCTTCTCTTAAGGCTCGACGCCCATCCCCGCGAGGGCCGTGCTCCTCCTGCCCTGAGTTAAGGGCCTGTTGCTCCCGCGCCGGGAGCATCGATGCGCCGGCCTCGCCGGCAGGAGGAGAGATTGAAGACCCTGAAACCTCTCGCGCTCTGCTTAGGACTAGCGGCAATCGCGCCGGCCCTCCTCGGACAGGAGGTGACGCCGCTTCCTCAACCGACGGCTGTCCCGACGGCGGAGCCGGCGCCCGCGCCGACACCCTCCCCGTCGGGAGGCGGGTCGGGAAGTCCGACCTACTTCAATCCTTCGATCGCCGTGATCGGCAACTTTCTGGCGGTCGCCGGCAAAAACAGTATAGAGAATCGCCCCGCAATCGAGATGCGGGAATCCGAGATCTCCCTTCAGGCGGTCGTGGATCCTTACGCGCGCGCGGATTTCTTCGTGTCGCTGTCGAATGACGGCATCGACCTGGAGGAAGGGTTCGTGACCTTCACCCAACTGCCTGGCGATTTGCTGGTCAAGGCGGGCAAGTTCAAGGCTCAGTTTGGCAAGATCAACACGCTTCACCTGCACGTCCTCCCGTGGCCCGACGAACCGCTCCCGCTGATCAACCTGCTTGGGAGCGAGGACGGATGGAGTGATTCCGGCGTCTCGGTGGCGAGACTGATTCCCCTTCCGGCGGACACTTTCTCGGAGTTGACGGCACAGGTCTTTCGCGGCAAGACGCCTGGGCTCTTCGACGCGCCTTCGCGCGGCGACCTCTCTTATGTCGCGCAGTACCGCGCCTACCGGGACTTCGGAGACGACCACAACGTCGAGCTCGGCACGAGCTGGGGCCGGGGATCCAACGGCACCACGTCCGAAGGGAAGACGACGCTGGAAAATATTCACGTCACCTATCGGTGGAAACCGCTGCAAGGGCGGCCGTACCGCTCCTTCATTCTGAGAAGTGAGCTTTTCCGCAGCCGCCGCCAGCAGCCCGGCGGAACTCAGTCCTCGCGCGGCTTCTACGCCAGCGGCGACTACCAGCTCTCGCGCCGATGGTTCGCCGGCGCGCGTTACGAGTTCTCCGACCGCGCCGACGACGAGACTGCCCGGGACCGCGGCGAGGCTCTGACTCTGACCTTCTGGCCGAGCGAGTTCTCCCAGTTACGCGGCGAGCTTCGGCAACGCCGTTACGCCGGTGGCGTGAGGGCCAATGAGGCTCTCCTCCAACTTCAATTCGCGATCGGCGCTCACGGCGCCCATCCTTTCTGATCCGAGGCACACATGAAAAAGCTCCTCCTTCTCGCGTTTCTCGGCCTGGTGGCTCGGCCCCTCCTGGCGACCGTGCACATCGTCACTTCCATCCAGGATTTCTCCTCCATCGCCGACTCGGTCGGCGGCAAGCGGGTCGAGACCTTCGCGCTGTCCCGGGGTTACCAGGATCCCCACTTCGTCGAACCTAAGCCCTCGTTCATTCTCAAGCTCTCGCGGGCCGATCTCCTGGTCGTGGCCGGGTTGGAGCTGGAGATCGGATATCTTCCGCCGCTTCTCGATCAGAGCCGCAACGAGAAGATCCGGCCGGGAGCCGCCGGTTACCTCGACGCTTCCATCGGCTGCGACATCCTCGAACGCCCGACCGCCGTCGTCACGCGCGCCATGGGGGATGTCCATCCCTTCGGCAACCCGCACTACTGGCTCGACCCCAACAACGGCCGGATCATCGCGCGCGCCATCGAGACCAAGCTTTCCTCGCTCGATCCGGGCGGCGCCTCCGAGTACAAGGCCAACCTGGCTGCCTTCGAAACGAAGCTCGCCGAGGCGGAGAAGCGCTGGGACTCAGTGCTCAGTCCCTACGCCGGAACGGAGCTCGTTACTTACCACAACTCCTGGCCTAATTTTCTGAAGCGCTTCCGCCTGAAGGCCGCAGGCTACATCGAGCCGAAGCCAGGCATTCCGCCGACGCCCTCCCATACCGTCGAGATCATCAACATGATGCGGGAGAAGAAGGTGCCTGTCATCCTGATGGAGCCTTATTTCGACGACAAGACCCCGAAGGCGGTGGCCGAGAAGACCGGGGCGAAGCTCTTGCGTTTCGTCCCGTCGGTCGGCGGCGTGCCCGAAGCGAAGGATTACATCGCGCTCTTCGATCACGACGTGAAGTTGCTGTCCGAAGCGCTTGCTGCGCAGAAAGGCGGAAAGGGATGACGGTCTTCGAAGTCCTGCTTCCCGCTTTCGTAGCGGGGCTCATTCTGACGGGGATGCTGGCGTACCTCGGCGTCCACGTCGTCGAGCGGGGCGTCATCTTCGTGGACCTCGCGCTCGCCCAGATCGCGGCCCTGGGAACGACGATCGGAGTGCTCTTCGGTTACGACATGCATTCGCGCACCGGCTACCTGTTTTCGCTCGGATTCACATTTCTCGGCGCGGCGGTCTTCGCCTTTTCGCGCGTGCACCGGAGCACGCGGATCCCGCAGGAGGCGATCATCGGAATCGCCTATGCCGTCGCCGCAGCGGCATCCATCCTGGCGATGTCGAAGACGACGGGCGAGACCGAGCACCTGAAGGAGATGCTCGTGGGCAACATTCTGTCAGTTTCCTGGGGAGAGCTCGCCCGCACCGCCGTACTCTTCGCGGTCATCGGCGTCTTACACTTCTTCCTGCGCCGCCGATTCCTGATGATCTCCATGGACGAGAGGGAGGCCGAGCGGCAGGGATTCTCCATCCGCTTCTGGGACTTTCTCTTCTATGTCTCGTTCGGTTTCGTCGTGACCTCGTCTGTCGCGATCGCCGGCGTCCTCCTCGTGTTTTCGTATCTCATCGTGCCTTCTGTCTCTGCAATGCTCTTTGCGCGGCGCCTTGGCGCGCGCCTGGCGATCGGCTGGATCATGGGCGCCGTCGTCTCGGCCATTGGCATTTCCCTCTCCTTCTATTGGGACCTGCCGACAGGGGCCACGATTGTCACGAGCCTTGGAGCGGCTCTGATCCTGCTCGGGGGACTGCGCGCACTGACGGGAAGACGCTCGGCCGGAACGGCTTAGCGGGTCGTTACATCGGCAGGGCGGCGAAGTAGGCGCGGGCGGCTCCGATGTCCTTGCCGATCTGCTCGGTGAGGGCTTCGACGGATGGGAACTTTCGCTCCTCGCGCAGGCGCTCGTGGAAGAACAGGCGCACCTTCTCGCCGTAGACGTTGGCCGAGAAATCGAGAACGAAAGTCTCGATGGTGGTTTTCGTGTCCTCGTAGAGGGTGGGGCGGGTGCCGATGTTCGTCACGCCGTCGAACTGGCGGCCGAAGGAGCGGATCTCGATCCGCGTCACGTACACGCCGTCGGCCGGATGGAAATCGTTCTCGGGGGCGAGATTGATCGTGGGATAGCCGATCTTGTGCCCCACCTTGTCGCCCTTCGAGACGATCCCGTCCAGCTCGTATTCCCGGCCGAGCATCGCGTTGGCTTCCGCGACCTCTCCTCGCTCCAGAGCGTTGCGGATCCGCGTCGAGGAGATCGGCTCGTTCTTGTAAATCACCTCTTCCGTGCCCGATGCCGTGAAGCCGCATTCCGGCCCCATGCGTTTCAAAAGGGACAGATCGCCGCGCTTGCCTCGGCCGAACGCGAAGCGGTGCCCGGGGTAGATCTCCGAGGCGGCGAGCCGTGCGACGAGGAACTCTCGCACGAAGTCCTCGGGCTCCGTCAACGAGAAATCACGCGTGAACGGGATGATCAGGAGAGTCTCGATCCCGAGCGCTTCGATCGCTTCCTCTTTCTGTCGGAGCGTCTGGATGCGCCGGGGAGCATGATCGGGCCTCAGGACGGCCAGAGGATGCGGCTCGAACGTGATCGCGGCGGAGACCCGGCCGACCTCTCTGGCGCGAGCGACCACGGTCTCCAGGATCTTCCGGTGCCCCCGATGCACGCCGTCGAAGTTCCCGATCGTGACGATCCCGCCCCGCGGAAGGTCGGAGGCTTGCAGTGGATCCCGGACGACGCGCAAGGGTCAGGCCGATCGGGTGATCGGGTGATCGGGTGATCGGGTGATCGGAGGTCGGATGGTCTGATTCACAGGATTCGCCCGACGAGGTCGTAGTCGTGGGTCTCGGTGATTCTCACCCGGACGATCTCTCCGGGTCGAACGTCGTGGCCGCCGGCGTCGTTGATCAACAGGCGGCCGTCGATCTCGGGCGCCTGGGAACGCAGACGCCCCTCCAGCAGGTGCTCGGTCTCCTCGCAGGGGCCTTCGACGATCGCTTCGAGCTCCCGGCCTCGCAGAGCGCGGTTCTTCGCGCGGGCGATCGGACGCTGAAGCGACAGGAGAAACCCCCGGCGTCTTTCCTTTTCCTCGGGCGGAATGGGATCTCCCAGCGGTTCGGACCCGGAGCCGGGCTCGGGCGAATAGTTGAAGGCGCCGAGGTTGTCGAACTGCGCCGACCGCACGAACTCGCAGAGCTCTCGGAACTCGGCCTCCCCTTCCCCCGGAAAGCCCACGATAAACGTCGTTCGGATGGCGATTCCGGGCACGATCTCTCTCATCCGCTCGAGAAGAGTCCGGTAAGACGCCGGGTCACCTCCCCGCCGCATGTTCGACAGGATGGCCCGGGAGACGTGCTGAAGAGGGATGTCCACGTAGGAGACGAAGCGGGGTTCGCGCGCCATCAGCTCCAGAGCCGACTCGTCGAGCGTCTTCGGATAGGCGTAGAGAAAGCGGATCCAGGGAAAGCCGGTCTCGGAGAGGAGCCGCTCGACCAGGAGCGCGAGACCTTTGCGCTTCAAGCCCAGGTCCTCGCCGTAGCGCGTCGTGTCCTGCGAGATCAAGACCAGCTCCGAGACCCCCTGGGCCTCGATCACTCTGGCCTCCGCGACGAGCGAATCCATCGTGCGGCTTCTCTGGCGGCCCCGCATCTGAGGAATCGTGCAGAAGGTGCACGGGTTGTCGCACCCTTCGCCAACCTTCAGATACGCGTAACCGCGGCGGCGGGAGAGGACCCGCGGCGCCGCCTCGTCGTAGAGGCGGGTCGCCAGAGGTTTCTCCGTGAACCTCGGCAGGGAGGGAAGGCCCGAGACCGCCGCCGGAGCGAGTTCCAGCTCATCGAGGCCGAGGAAGCCGTCCACCTCGGGAATCTCGTCCGCCAGCTCCCGCCCGTACTTCTGCACCATGCACCCGGCGACGATCACCCGATCAATCTCTCCTCGTTTCTTCCTCTCGACCTGCTCCAGGATCGCCTCGACCGACTCCTCCTTGGCGCTGTCGATGAACCCGCAGGTGTTGATCATCACGACCCGCGCCGCGGAGTCCGTTACGATCGCGTGCCCCGCCCTCGCCAGGTGCCCGAGCATCACCTCGGTGTCCACCAGGTTCTTGGGACACCCCAACGAAACCACGCCGACGGAAGGAAGAGGCTTCGTCGTCATGCCGGTTCGATCACTCTCAGGCCGCGGAAATAGTCTCGATAGAAACCCCGATCGCGGGTGAGCAGCCGGTCCGCCTGCCGCGACGCGTGAGCGCCGATGAGCAAGTCGGCGACGGTCCGTCGGCTCCTTTGACCCGAACTCTCCGAGTGTCGGGCATGAATCCTTCCGGCCGCCACGGCCGTTTCTTCCAGGATTGGATCGTAGGCAATGCCGAAGTCGCTCATCCACCTCGCCGGATCTTCGTTTGGCGGAAACCCCCGCGCGAATTCCGCGAGCACCACGTCGCAGACGACGAGCGGGCCTTCGGATGCGCACGCTTCGAGAGCCTGAGCGGCCTCCCTGGCTCTCGCCGCGTCTTCGACCCCCACGTCGATAAGCACGCTCGTGTCCACCGCCGTGATCATTTCTTCCTTCGGAGCGGCTTGCGGCCGGTTAGTTCCTCGTAAGACCCGCCACGAACGTAGTCGATGTAAGCGTCCACCGTACGGGGAATCCCCTTCGGCCAGCGAAACTTCCCCCGAAGCGATCCCACCGCATCCCAGATGGGATGGCGAGTCGCCCGCTTCTTTCGCAGCAGAGCCCCGTCCTCGCGAAGTTCGAATTCCACTTCGGTTCCGGGATCGAGCGAGTAGCGGGTGCGGACGCTCTTGGGAACGGTGATTTGGCCCTTGGAGGAGACCGTACTTTTCATGATCGCATTGTAAAGAAGTAAAGCGTCGGAGTAAAGAAGTTACGGGTAGATCCGCTTGAGGGTCCGTGGATACGGGATCGCCTCGCGCAGGTGGTGGATCCCGCACACCCAGGTGACGAACCGCTCGAGGCCCATCCCGAAGCCGGAGTGCGGGAACGTCCCGTAACGCCGCACGTCGAGATACCACTCGTAGGATTCCTTCGACAGCTTGTGCTCCTTCAGGCGCCGCTCGAGGAGCGCCAGGTCGTGGATGCGTTGCGATCCGCCGATGATCTCGCCGTAGCCTTCCGGCGCGAGCATGTCGAGTCCCAGGACGACCTCGGGGTCCTCAGCGTCCGGCTGCATGTAGAAAGACTTGATCGCCGCCGGGAACCTCGTTACGATGAGCGGCTGATCGCTCTCCGAGGCGAGCACCGTCTCCTCGTCGGCGCCCAGGTCGTCCCCGAACTTGACCTCGAACCCCTTCTTGCGGAGCTTGTCGATCGCCTGCCGGTACGTGATCCGCGGGAAAGGCCTCCCGACGGCCGCGAGCTTCGACGTGTCCCTCTCCAGACGCTTCAAGTCTTCCTTGCAGCGGTCGAGAGCGCGGGAGAGAAGCGACACGACCATCTCCTCGGCCAGCTCGCAGAGCCCCTCGAACTCGAGGAAGGCCACTTCAGGCTCGATCATCCAGAACTCGGTCAAGTGGCGCCGTGTCTTGGACTTCTCCGCGCGGAAGGTCGGACCGAAGCAGTAGACCTTGCCGAAGGCGGCGGCCGCGGGCTCCAGGTACAACTGGCCCGACTGGGAGAGGTACGCCTTCTCTCCGAAGTAGTCTGTCTCGAAAAGGGTTGACGTCCCTTCGACCGAGGACCCGGTCAGGATCGGAGAGTCGATCAGGACGAAGTCCCTCTCGTAGAAGAAGTCACGGATCGCCTGTTCGATCTCCGACCGCACGCGCAGGACCGCGTGTTGCTGCGAGGACCGCATCCAGAGATGGCGCAGCCCCATCAGGAAGTCCACGCCGTGGTCCTTCGGCGTGATCGGGTAGTTCTCGGAAGGGCCCAGGACCTCCACACTCGACGCCGCCATCTCGTAGCCGCCGGGAGCACGCTTCTCTTCGCGCACCGTCCCCGTGACGGTGAGCGAGCATTCCTGAGTCGCTCTCTCCGCCGTGTCCCAGACGGAGGGCGCGACGTCGGCCATCGCGACGACCGCCTGGAGATAGCCCGTTCCGTCCCGCACGATCAGGAACTGGATCCGCCCCGACGAGCGCCGGTTGTACAGCCACCCGCGCACCGTGGCGGTCTGGCCGTTCTTCTCACCGATCCGGGAAATCGGGATCGTCTCCATAAAGGGCGTGGATTATAAAGGGGAACGAATTCTGGACGTTCGGTGCCGGAACCGACGACGCCTGAGCTGGTGCTGGAGCTGTCGCACGCCCACCCGGACTTTGCGCTCGCGCTGCGGCCAAGGGGACTACTCGGTCGCAGATCTCGAGGAGTGGAGCCGATCAGCGGTTGAAGGATGCGAAGTCTTCAATAGCGGTAAATTGCCGCCCGGATAGCGTCATCTTTAGGCCGTGTCCTAGCTGATGCGTTCCACCCATAGGCTGGCCACAAGATCAGCCTTACCATTCGTGAGATCTCCCGGTGGCCTGAGGCGGCGCAACAATCGGGTCACGGGAAACGTAAGAGACCGATGGGCTGCACGGCGGTTTTGGAGAGGTAGCTTTGAGGGTTCGGCGTAGCTTCACAGCAGGCGCAGGGACGCTCTTCCTGGCTTGGGCTGCAGCCTTGGCGGCTGGCAAGGACTCAGTCCAGCCTCAGGGCGCTCCTTGTTCACCCCCCCGGGCGTCGGCCCGCTGGATACCGCTGGAGCTCGTGGCGCCGGACCTTCCACCCGGGTATATACCACCTGCTCGCTTTATCGTTACCCGCCTGGTTCTCGATCCCATCCGGACGGGCAGAATCTGGGCGGCAACGTCTTATGGTCTCCTGAGAAGCGAGGACGGCGGAATCTCCTGGAGATCGATCCTGATGGGCGCGGACGGGGTCTTGACCGTAGCGGTCGATCCACGATCTCCCTCGACTATCTTGGCCTCCGACTACCAGACGGTTTCCAGGAGTGCCGACGGAGGCGACACCTGGACGATTACCCTCTATGAGCACTTGGTACGGGCGCTCGTGTTCGATGCTGCGAATCCGGGGGTGGTATACGCCGGCGCGAGCTCGGCATATCTTGGATTTGGCGTGACTGATCCTGGGGCGATCTATCAAAGCACCGACAGTGGAACCACCTGGACGGAGCCAGACCCGAGTTTTCAGCCGTCCTACGTTTGGGGTCTGGACATCGACCCCACCGACGCCGGAGCCTTGCTTGCTGCCACAATCGTCGGTATCTACCGATCTGCCGACCATGGCCGAAGTTGGAAGCAGGTGTACGGACCGGGAGTCAGCGCAACCGATGTCGCGGTAGGCGCGGGCGACAACGGCATCTTTGCATCGACAGCATCGAACGGCTATTTCGACGAGACAACTGTTGGAACCGTTCTTCGGAGTTCCGACGGCGGATCGCATTTTGAGCCGAGCTTCACCGGTTTCGGCCTTAAGTCGATCGCCATCGACCCGCTGGCGCCGTTCAACGTGTATGCTGGCGGCTCCGACGGCGTTGTGCACAGCCAAGACGGTGGAATCACTTGGACCCTGCTAAACGAGGGGCTGAGCGGCAAGCTTGTGACAACGCTTGCGATCGAGCCGCGGACCGGTTCCGTGCTTGCCGGCACGTATCAGGCCGGCGTCTTCAAACTGCCGCTTCAGCGAGGGCGGGTGTCGGAATGCCGGTCGCCGCGCGCTGTCGCCCCGAGACCCTAGGACGTTATGGCCGACTTGAGAATATGCGCCCCGCCCGACAAGCGCTTCAGTGGACTCGCTCCGCTCGCCGCTGAGCTCTAAGGACGTTGGCCAACTGAGCAAGGGACGACACGCCATGCACCCGAGTCTCAAGTCGCGACGGCAATCGCCGAGCCGCGTCTATGCCTTGCTCTTTCCCTTCGAAGTTGAGGAGCTCGCGAGGCGGCTGCCTGGCCGTTGGAGGAAGCTGGGAGTCTTACGCGACATCACCCTCTGGGAGCTGGAAGACTAAGTGTCCCTCTGCCGGCTTCATCTCACGACGAACCTTCTCGGCAGGTCGGTCTTGCCGCCGTCTTTGGCGACGATGGTCACGGTGAGTGTGTGTGGCCCGGGCGGAAGCGCCGGGAGCGCGAAGCCGAAGCCCGGCTTGTCCACGCCCTCGTAGTCCGGATACGCCTCGACGACGCCCGGATGCGCCTGGCCGATCGCCACCGGATGCGGCGGACGTCCGTCGGCAGACACGAGGACCTCGGCGATACCGGAATCGTCCAGCGCCCAGCCGAAGGCCAATACCCCCGACGCCACGGTCTCGCCCTCCCCGGGACTATCGAGGAAGCCGAAGGGAGGGTTCAGGAGGGACTCAATCCGCCGCAGCTCCAGCCGGGGCGCCTCGGGGCCGGGGTTCGATGGAAGAGCCGCGGGTCCTGCCGGAAACCGAAAGACGAGGTCTTGATGATCTCCGTGCGGAAAGGAGCGCACCGGTTGCAGGCGCCCACGCGCTAGGCCGCGGCGAACCGCTTCGGCATAGGCTTTCGACGTATCGGCCTCCCCTTGCCACGGATGAAATAGGAGGAGCGCTGCCTTCCGTTCGGAAAGCATGTCCCAGACAGCGTCCGGAATCGGTCTTTTCTCCAGCGCGGCCGTGAGCTCCTCATAGCTTCGAGGCATGAACCCCGACGACCCGTTGACGAGTGGTTTCCAATGAGCTGCCGAACGGAACTCGTATTCCTGGTCGAACCAGTTGCCGAGTGGCCATTCGACCACGCCGCCGGAGAACGACGACGACGCGAGCCAGCGGTCCACCGGCCGCCCCTTAGCCTCCACCGGATGCGTCTCCACGGGGAAGGCGCGATACTCGACGCCGACGACGACGAGAGCGGCGAGCACGAGGCCGAGCCTCGCCGCCCAAGCCTTTGAGCGCGTCCAATCCGACAGCCCGAGAGCCGCGAGCACACCAAGAGCCAGATCGAAGAGCACGACCCCGCGCGCCGGTGCGCGGATCGCCCGGAAGAGCGCGCCGAAGGACTGGACGAGGAATCGGTAGTACGGGGTATGAGTGCCGAGAGCCACGACAATGCCGAGGACGGCAATCGCCAGGAAAAGCCCGGGTGCCGTTCCGACACGCGAGCGCCGCAGGAAGTCTCCCAGATCGGCCCGGCCGGAGCGCCGGGGAAAGGCCGCCGCAAGACGCGCGAGGAGGAGCAATGTCAGAAGGACGGCGATCCGTCCGGAGTCTTCGATCCTGATTCCGCCGAGCGTCGCCCTGCCGGAAAGCGACGCGATCCAGACCACCACGCCGGCCGCGAGCAGGACATCCAGGACGACGGCCAGCCTGTGGCGCCGCGCCGAGAAGAACCGGGACCCCGAGTCGTCTGCCGCCCTCCGCCGCTGCGCGAGGGCCATGGCAGCGAGCAATATTGCCGCGATTCCGGGAAAGAGCTCCCCCTCCGGCTTGCCAAACTTCTGCGCGAGCGGCGCGTAGAGCTTGTTCAGATCTCCGGGATTCAAAAAAGCCGTCCAGGCCGCCGAATAGAATTCGATCTCTCCGTATCCGCGCTCCATGCCGTAGAGCTTCGACGCGATCGCGTAGGGCAGGAAGAACGGGATGACCACGATGCCGGCGGCGGCGGCCGCCGCCGCTGCGCCCCCCAGGCGCCGGCGGAAAGCGCTCCACCCCGCGACGAGCCCGCGGTACGCAAGAACGAGCGCCACGAGAAGCCCGGAGAAGAGAGCGTAGTGCACGTTGCAGAGGGCGTTCCAGGCGAAGCAGACCGAGAAGAGGACGAGATCGCGTCTCCGGCCTCGGTCGAGGTAACGCAGCAGGAAGAGGAGCGATAGCGCCAGGAAGGCTCCCCACTGAAACTGAATGTGGGGGATTTGCGCGATGCGCCACGGGCAGAACGCGTACACGATGCCGGCCGCCGCCGAGGCGAGCGGGTCTCCCGTGACCTCGCGGGCGAGCGCCCACGCGGCCATCGCCGAGAGAAACATGCCGAGCAGGAAGACGACGTTGTACGCCGCGAGCGTCGAAACCCCAACGGCGTAGAGGGGGAATGCAAAGAGGGCGGCGCCGAAGAGGTTCTCGGAGAACGCGAGCGCGTAGCGCGCCGGGTAGAAGATGTTGGCGTCGTAGAGGTCGAGGGGATCGCGAAACGTCTGGTGAAAATCCCAGTGCAGGATCCACGCATTCAGCTTCGCGTCCCAGATGTCTCCCAGCCCGTCGGTGACGTGCGCGGCGATCGGCCAGGTGAAGACGACGGTCGCCAGAAGAAAGAAAAGAGACGCGAGGGCCGTGTCCCGGAGAAGACCTCCACGCATCATCAGCCGGCTTCCGGGGGGCGCAGGCGGTCTTCAAGCTCCGAAGAGGAGAGCAGGCAGTCAACGGTGCTGGAGGGAGGGATCCCGCTCGCGATCTCTTTCGAATAGAAGGCGAGACCGTCTTCATCCGCCTCGCGCCCGAGGAAGACCTCGTAGGCCCGCCGCACGAACGCCTGGGGCTCCAGTCGGCCGTTCTCTTCGAGAAAGCGGTCCGCCATCTGCCGCAGGGACCGCCGTCCGGAGAGAATCTCCTCGACGCCGGCGTCCGGGTCGAGATTCATGCGCGCGAGCAGCGCCTCCAGCGCCTCACGCCGCCAGGCCCTGCGCCGCAGCCTGACCGCGCGCGAGTCCGGCCGGCCGGGATGACTTTCGCGGATTGCCGTCACCCAGAGGTAGTGCGTCCCCTCTCCCCAGAGATCCGCGATCGAGAAGCCGCTGCGGGCGAGCTCGCGTCTCAGCTCCTGCGGCTCGTACCAGACGCCCAGCCAAGTATCGGCGGCCGAGGTCTTGGGGCGAGGGCGTCCGTCCACCTGGAACCGGAAGACGCCCTTCCCCTTGAGGACCCGCGCCGCCTCGAGCAGATACCGCGTCACGGACTTCTTGGTTGGAATGTGCTGGAAGACAATGAAGGAATAGACGAAGTCGAGCGAAGCGTCGTCGAAATCGCCCAATCGCCCGCGCGTCACGGAGACCTCGACGTTTCCACGGCCGGCCAGTCCCTGCCTGGCGCGGGCGATCATCTCGGCCGAGATGTCCACGCCGAAGGCCTTCTCGACGCGCTCCGAGAGCGGCCTCAGGATCCGCCCCATACCGCAGCCGATCTCCAGGGCCCGCGCGGTCGAGGCGAGCTCCACGTCGTGAAGGATCAACTGGTCCAGGTCCCGACGGCCGGACGCCCAGAAGACCTCGTCTGACTCGGAATGGCCGCAGGCGATGAAGTGCTGCGCGTTTTCCCGGGCGCGCCGATCCCAGTCGGAACGCATCCAGAGCCGCGGCGCGAAGCCCCGGAGCGACGTCACGATTTTCTTGACCAGGGCCCGGACCGTCATCGCTACCGCCGTCTCTGCAGGACGGCAGCGGCAATCGTCAGCGCCTGCTGCAGGCGACGCATCCGGCGCTGTCTTCGCTGAATCGCTTCGGTCTCCGTGAGCGCCGGTTGGCTGGAGCGGACCTCTGTCAGGAAGCGGTTCGCCTCGTGGGAAAACTCCGCGAACTCGCCCGGCCCGTAGTTGCGGAACGTGCGCTCGCTGACGATGATGAAGCCGTCGGCGACGTCCCGCACCATGTTGAAGGCCGAACCGCCGATGAACACGCTCATTTTCCCGGCGAAGTCTAATTCACGCCGCTCCAGCTCAGGTGGCAGGTGATAGACCTGCGGCCCGCCCCGCGTCGCAACCTGCGGTACGATCGTCTCTCCGTGGCGACAACCGGCGTGGATTTTCTGGACTTCGAGTCGCTTCTCACCGAGGACCAGCGGCTCGTTCGCGACACCGTGAGGGACTGGGTTGAGAACAAGGTCTTGCCGATCATCGAGGACGCCGCGTGGCGGGGGCGCTTCCCCACGGAGCTCATTCCCGAAATGGCGGCGCTGGCGCTCTTCGGCTCCACCCTTTCCGATTACGGCCTGCCGGGACTCGACAACGTCTCCTACGGCCTCATCATGCAGGAGCTGGAAAGGGGCGACTCGGGCCTGCGTTCCTTCGTCTCGGTTCAATCCGCGCTCGTGATGTACCCGATCTTCACCTTTGGATCGAAAGCGCAGAAGGACCATTGGATCCCGAAACTCGCCGGAGCTTCGGCCATCGGTTGCTTTGGTCTGACGGAGCCCGACTTCGGGTCCAACCCCGGCGGGATGCGCACTACGGCGCGCAAGGACGGCGATTCCTTCGTCTTAAACGGCGCCAAGGCCTGGATCACCAACGGCTCGATCGCCGACGTGGCGGTCGTCTGGGCCAAGCTCGACGGAGTCGTCCGCGGCTTTCTCGTCGAGAAGGGTACGAAAGGTTTCTCGACTTTCGAGCATAAGGGGAAGATGTCGCTGCGCGCCTCGGTCACTTCCCAGCTCGCCTTCGAGGACTGCCGCGTTCCGGCGCAGAACATGCTGCCCGGCGTCGAAGGGTTGAAGGGTCCGCTCTCCTGTTTGACCCAGGCCCGCTACGGCATCGCCTGGGGGGCGCTCGGCAGCGCCATGGCCACCTACCAGGCAGCGCTCGACTATGCGAAGACTCGCAAGCAGTGGATGGACCGCCCGATCGCCGCCCACCAGCTCGTGCAGGAGCGCCTGGCATGGATGATCACCGAAATCACGAAGGGGCAGCTTCTGGCATGGCGTCTCGGCCGGATGAAGGACGCGGGGACGATGCGGCCGCACCATGTCTCGATGGCCAAGCGCAACAACGTCTGGGTGGCGCGCGAGTGCGCAAAGCTCGCGCGCGAAACCCTGGGCGCCAACGGCGTGGTCAACGAGTATCCGGTCTTCCGCCATCTCGCCAACATCGAGAGCGTCTATACCTATGAGGGCACGCACGACATCCACACGCTCATCATCGGCGAGGCGGTGACGGGCCTGCCCGCCTACAACCCTCCCATGGAGTAAGACGGTCCAGGGTCCAAGGTCCAACGTCCAGGGTAGCCGGGAGCCGCGTAAACTGCTGACCCACTGCGATCTCGGCTAAAATAGACCGAAAAGGTGGGGATCTCCGGCAATCTGAAGACGATGCAGCTCTCGGAGCTGCTGCAGTGGCTGGCCCTGAACCAGAAGACGGGCACCCTCGTCCTCAAAGGCCGCGGTACCCAGAAACGCCTCTTCTTTCAGAGCGGCCGCATCAACTTCACTTCCTCTTCGGACCAGCGTGAGTACCTGGGCCAGTTTCTGGTCTCGCACGGCTACATCACCGAGAGTGAGCTGAAGAAGGCGATGGAGGTCCAGGAGGAGTCCAAGATCCTTCTGGGCAGGATTCTCCTCATGATCAACGCCATCTCCGAGACGGACCTGCTGCGCCTGATGAAACGAAAGGCCGAGGAGTCCATCTACGACGTCTTCCTTTGGGATGAAGGCACGTTCGAGTTTGTCGAAGGCGCGCAGCCGGACCTGAAGATGGTCCCGCTGTCACTCGACGTGACGAGCATCATCCTCGAAGGGCTCCACCGCTACGACGAATGGAAGCGGATCCGCGAGCGAGTGCCCGACGCCTCGGTCATTCCGGTGATCACGCGGCCTCTCAACCTCGACACGCTCCTGGAGCGCGAGAGACTGATGGTTCCCCATATCGACGGCCAGCGCTCGATCGAGGAGATCGCGTTGCAGACGCACAACGCCGAGTTCGCCGTCTCCCGCTTCATCTACGAATCTCTCTGCGAAGGTTCCATGGTTCTCGCGGAGGCCGTGCCGCGGCGAAAGGAAGTCGTCGCGGCTTCGGGCGGATCCGTCGAGACGGATGTCGAGCACTTCCTTCAGCGGGGGCAGGCTTCGCTGAAGGAAAATCCGCAGGCCGCCTATAGGATGTTCAAGGTGGCCTCGGATCTCGATCCGGCAGACGGCCGCGCCACGGAGGCGGTGCGCGACGCGGAGCGCGAGATCCGCGCCGCCCTCGAACGCGACGGCGTGACCGGCGAGAAGATCCCCGAGCTCTCGATCTCGATCCCGGAGCTGACGGAGCGTATCTTCTCTCCCCACGAGGGATTCGTGCTTTCGCGTATCAACGGGCAGTGGGACGTCAAATCCATCACGAAGATCTCGCCGATCAAGGAACTGGATGTTCTGATGATCTTCCAGCGCCTCTGGAAGGACGGCGTCGTCCGCTGGAAGGAGAAAGCCTAGACTTCCTGCCCGAGACCGCCGCGGAACAGCGGTCGAAGAATCTGAGCGGCCAGGCGGCGGCTTCTCCGGCGTAATCCACGCCGACCCGTGGCGAGACTCCGATCGACGGGCGTCTCCCGCGGGGCAGGAGAATCCGGAACCGACCGCCGGCTACCAGATCCAAGCCGCTCGCCGATCGCGTCACACCCAGAGCGTCGCAGAGCTTCGCCGGCCCCGACAGCAGGCGCACGGGTGCTCCTTCCGGCCCTTCCGCCGCGCGCAGGAGAACGGCCTGAGGGTCGCCCGGAAGGCGCGTGACGACGTTGGCGCAGTAGTGCATCCCGTAGATGAAGAAGACATACA
>WNFV01001991.1_pt1 | contig 27515 bp, 21 predicted proteins | sample 5400101 | NCBI WGS metagenome assembly WNFV01 (sample SAMN13153361, study PRJNA577476) | soil metagenome | isolation source: 115 cm soil or saprolite under grassland replicate 1 | place: USA:California | collected 2016-06-15
GTCGTCCGAGGAGCGCCGCCTCGACGAGCGTCGTCCCACTGCCGACCATTGGGTCCAGCACGACGTCTCCGGGGGCGCTGAACCTGGAGATCGCCCAGTCGACAAGCGGCGGCGGGCAACGGGCGGCGAAGGCATGGAGCGGGTGCGTCGCATAGAGGTGACCGGAAGCACCGAAATCAAGCTCTACAGTCATTGACCGCCCGTTGCCGTCGACCACACCCCACGCAGGTTCGCACTGCTCCGCGTCTCGTGGGCGCGTCCTCCCTTCTCGGACCGGATTCGAGGGACGATAACGACCAACGGTTCATCAGGGCAACCCGCTGCACGGGACCAGCAGGGGCTTGGCACCCATTCGACCAGCTCAATCGGCGGAACTTCGGCCTCGGTAGTTCCGACTACGGCCGCCGGCCCGAAGGGGTGGGCAAGGTGGACGAGAAGACGCCGGCCGCCGTGACCGTCAGGACGTCCGATGCGGCCCGTGCGACCTCCTCGCGGGCGCACAAGGCAAAGCGCAGGTCCTCGACGGGGACGGGGAGGTGGCCGGCCCTCCTCTGGAGGTCCGCGAGGAGGCCACCTCCACGAGAACGAGGAACTCACGTCGCATGTTACTAACATCGCTCGTTAGTTACGAGCCACGTGAGTATCCCCCATGACCGGCGAAGTGACGGCCAGACCCGAGCCCGGCCACGCGCCCGCCCCGGCCGTCCGGCGCTTGAGATGCCGAGGGCCGCGCGCCGACCTGCGTCCTCCCCGTGTGGCCGCATGCCGGCCGCCCCGCATGGCCACGCGCCGCGTAGTGACCACATCGGCCGGAGCGTCCGCGCCCTGCCCGCCCTCCGCCGTGCCAGCCGGCGCTGCACGCCGCTCGGCGGCCCGCTCGCGCTCGGCCAACCACCGGAGCGCCCGCTCGGTCGCCTCCGTGTCGCGGTCCAGGGTCACGACCGTCGCCACCCCCAGCACCAGCGCGCCCAGCAGGGCACCAAGCAGCACGGTGGCCGCATCGAGCACAAACCCCGTTCCTCCTCGTCCCGCCGGTAGGCCGGCTGGCCGGGCCTGGCAGGAGGGCGATCTCACCCCGGCCAGACCCGGTCCCGTGACCGGTCGGCCGACGTTGGTCGACCAGCCGGACCTGTTCGCCTGGAAGGAATCACAGGTACCCGTGTTGCCGAAACAGCCACTACCGCTGCCACGCACCAGCCACTACCGCTGCCGCACCACGGCCAGCGCGAACGACCAGACACAGCCATGCGGTACGATGCGCTCAATCCCGAGCAGGAGGAGGAGGCCGATGGCGCCTGGGCGCCCTTCAAATCTCCGGCTCCAAGCCGAACGCGACGCGCGTGAATGGTCCCGCGCTGACGCCGCCGAGCACCTCCAACAGCTCATGCTGGAAGCCGGCGAGTCGCAAGTCGGGGTAACTGCCAACTCGTTCTACCGCTGGGAGAAGAACCTGCGTAGGCCGAGCCGGCTATATCGGCGCTACCTCCGCAAGCTCTACCGCCGCTCTAACACCGAACTCGGATTCGAGCCGGACCACGACGAGCGCGGCACCCAAGAAGCGGACCCGCTTGCTCCCGTGTACGCTGCGGGGCCGGGTTCGTCGCTAGTTGCTGCGTCAGACAAGCGCGCGGATGGCACCGACGAAGCACAACAGTCCATCCCAAGGGAGGAAGACACGAAGCGCCGGCAAGTCATCAGGGCCGCCGCAGTCATGACTGCGGCTACAATCGTGGCTGCCGCCGTGGAGGAGTCAAGAGAAATCAGCCAGAGCGCTGAAGCCTCAGACCTCGGTCCGGTAACACTCGAATCCCTCAATCTTGCCGTTGAAGGATACGGCCTGGATTACCTGGCAATTCCCGCGCTGAAGCTTCACCAACAAGTTCAATCAGAACGAAAGCTAGTCGTCACGCTTCTCCGAGGAAAGCATACCCTCTGCGAGCGACGGCATCTCTATACCGTCGCGGGATGGCTATCTGGACTGCTCGGCCATCTTGCGAACGACTTGGGCGACCAGCGGGCCGCTCGACAACACTGCCTCACTGCATGGCTGCTCGCCAAGGAAACCAACGACCGTGACCTTGCCGCTTGGTTATGGGGCACTCGTGCCCTGATCGCAACCTATGCGGGGCTTCCTAGCGAGGCGGTTCGGTGCGCCCAGGCCGGGCACCCATTCGCGCGCGAGGGGTCCACGGCTGCTGTGCGTCTTGCAGCTCAGGAAGCCAGGGCATATGCGCGCATGGGAGACCATCGAGGCACCGATGATGCGATGCGACGTGCCGAGCGTGCATGTGAGCGGCTATCAGAGCAGGCGACGCGCAGTATCTTCTCGTTCGATTCACCATACCTCCCGTTCTACGCAGGCACCTCCTATGTCTGGCTGAGCCGTCCTGAGCGTGCCCGCGAGTGCGCCGCACAAGCGATCGCCTTATGTGACACAGCTCCGGCCTCATGGCCGGTCACCCGCGCGCTTGCTCGTATCGACCTGGCGATGTCTCTCGTACAGCAGGGCCACCCTGACCGAGCGGCTGAAGTGGGCACCGAAGCACTCGGCATCTACGAGTCAGAGCGTCGAGTCAACATGATCGTGCAGCGAGCGGATGAGCTGAGCGCGACTATGGCATCCTATCGCTCTCTGTCTATCGTGCGCGAATTCAACGAAAGGCTACGCTCCATTTCGGCTCGACCCCTTAAGGATCTGCCTGCTCCTTATGCTGAATCCAGGCAGCCGGCTGGACCGTCCAGCTAATATCCTGCTGCGCTTGGGCGTCCCTGGCCGCCATCGACGGCGATGTTGGCTCCGTTCACCCAACTCGCGCGATCCGAGAGCACGAAGCATACGACGTTGGCGATCTCTTCCGGGCTCCCCAACCGACCAGCCGGAAAATCCCGCTGCTCAAAATGTTGGAAACCCTTTGGATCGCGAGCCCGGAATTGGTCCCAGCCTCCACCTGGAAACAGCACCGATCCGGGACTAATCGCATTGACCCGGATGCCAGAGGGCGCCAACTCTCGTGCCAGCGAAGAAGCCATATAGATCTCGGCGGCCTTGGCGGCACCGTACTGAGCGCGCGGGGCAGGCTTCCAGCCAGAGATCGAAGAAATGATGGCGATCGCACCGCCACCCCGCTCACGCATGTAGGGGACTGATGCGCGGACGACCCGAACCGCGTGCAGAACATTCAAGTCAAACGTGTGTGCCCAGTCTTCCGGCGTGGACTCAAGCGAGTCACCCCCCAACGTGCCGCCGACGTTCGCCACCACGAAATCGACGCCTCCAAGCTCCTCGACGCTGACTCGGACGAACCGTTCAACGTCTTCGGTCCGAGTCACATCGGCCACAATGCCGAGCGCGGCCGCACCGGTGGCTCGCAGCTCCTCGGCCGAGCGGTGAACGTCATTCTTGCTCCTACCGCAGACCGCGAGCACGCACCCCTCTGATGCGAGCTGCACGGCGACGGCGTAGCCGATTCCGCGAGTACCACCCGTAACGAGGGCGATCTTGCCCCTGAGTCCCAGGTCCATGATGATCGAAGCCCTTCCGTGAGAATCGGCCCCGAATGCTGACGGCTTCTCCACTGCCGTGATGGGCATCCTAGTCGCGAGCGGCCCCTCGCCACCTGTTACGACCTTCTTCACTGGGATCAAGGCCGGCGCTCGCTCGCACCTGCGCACGGCCGCCACGGTGGCCCGGCACGTGCGGCGTCGGCCACGAGTTCAACGGGACCGCCACGCAGCATGCCGTCCGGGCCCTGGGCGTACCGTCGCCGCCACATCGCAGCGTCTGCGGACGATCCGCGCCCGTGGTGAATCTCCTGGTGGATAGCTACTAGTTTCAGCTTGGTAAGTCCCTTGCCTACCTCGTCCCTGCCACTGGACGGGCGGGACCGCCCGGGCAGGCCGTCGTGATCGCGACCGCGACCAAGGTGCTGCAGGCGATCGTCTGGGCCTCGTCGTTCAAGTTGGGCCGCTACGGCGAGGTCGGGCTGAAGGCGGCGCTGCTCGGCAAGGAGACCCTCGGCCCTGGCCGGCCACCGCGTCCTCGGGAGCCCGTGTGCCTGACGGCACAGTGGTCGAGAAGACGCTCACCCGGGAGCTGCTCCGCCTTGGCGAGCTCTCGCTGGGCCCGGCCGAGCAGCAGCGGCTCGGTCTGGCCGAGCACTCCGGCGACGCCGAGCTGCGCGTGGAGGGTGAGAGGCTCGTCGCCGGGTGGAACGCCCGCACGAGGCGCCTTGGCGGCGAGGCGCTCGCCGAACGGTTACAGGAGTATGCCCAGCCGGGCTGGACCGCAAGGCTCAACCGCAGGGGCGACACCCTCGAGCTGACCATCGTCCAGTCGGCCCGCTCCACGTTCGTGCCTCCCGGGCCCCCGCCGCGGGCACGGATGTGGTCGCCTGCCGGGGAGCGTCGGGCAGCCCGGAGGAGGAGGCTGCGGGCGGACCGCTATCGCCTCCCTGACCCGGCCGACTACCGCTGGACGGGCCCGGTCGGGGTCCACGTCCCGACCATGGAGACCTTTGTCGAGCAGGTCGAGCGGGGAGGTTGGGACACCGCGGACCTGGTCGCCCTTCGTCTCGAGGCCGAGCGGCTCTCCGCCCTCGCGGACTACGACGAGCTGCTGGCGGTCGACGTCTGCGACAAGCCCTTCGACCTCGTCATCGTTGACGAGGCGCACCGGCTCGCCGGGAAGGGGGCGACGAAGACACGGGCGCTTGTCAAGCGGCTCGGGCAGGACGCCCGCTACCTCCTCTTCCTCACTGCCACGCCGGTCCAGAACGAGCTGCTCGACCTCTACCGTCTCGTCGAGCTGTTGCGACCGGGGACGTTTCGCACGGAGCGCGAGTTCATCGCCCGGTACGTCGATACCGCGAGCTCCCGCCGGCCCGTGCGCGCCGACGAGCTGCGCAGGCCGCGAGCGCCCTTCGTGCAGCCGAGAAGCACCCACGAGACGAGGTCAGGCGGGCGTTGGCAGAGATCGGCCACCTCGCAGGCGACATCAGGCTGAGCGCCCGGGAGGCTGTCGCGCTCGAGCAGGTACGGCGCTGGGTCGACGAGCACGGGCGCGTGCTGCTGTTCAGCCAGCACACCGACACCGTGCACCGCCTCATGCGCGTGCTCGACGACGGTGGGCTCGCCGCCGTGCCATTTCACGGCGGCATGTCCCAGACCGAACGGGCCAGGTCCGTCGCGGCATTCCGGTCGGGCGACGCCCGGGTGCTGTTGTCCACCGACGCGGGCGCGGAGGGCCAAAATCTCCAGTTCTGCAACTGCGTCCTGAACTTCGACCTACCGTGGAACCCCATGGGCCTTCCAGGGCTGTCCAGGCGGTCTGGCGGACGACCCTCGACGACGGCAAGGAGGAGATCGTCACCGTGCGGGCTGGCTCGGCGGCAACCGGATCGTTGCCACGCCGGCTACTCCACGAGACCGAGCACCTTCCGGAGGCGTTCGGTCCCATCCCAACCGTCCTCGCTGAGGTCGAGGGGGAGGCGATCGGTGTCTTCGGGTCGGCGATCGAGCGCGCGACGCGACGGCGCACCGCCGGTCTGGCCAAGGAACGCCAACGGCTCGAGGAGTACTACCGGGCGCAGATCGCCGAGCGGGAGCAGCAGATCCGCTATCTGTACAAGACCGCCCCCCGCTACCAGGAGGTGAGCGAGGAGGTCCGCCAGCTCGAGCGGGCATGGACCGCCCAGCATGAGGCATTCAAGCGAGCGCTGGCTCCGACGCTCCAGGCCAAGCTGCTCACCCTCATGGTGGCCGGTGGGGACGACCTCGAGGTCGTCGAGGTCTGGGAGCACGAGTCGGGAAGGCGACGTGAGATCGTCTACCCGTACGCACCCGGGGACCCTCCGGCCAGCTACGCCTCCGACGACGGCTCGACCGTGACAGTGCTGGCCCTGTGCGCGGACGGTCATCTCGTCGACGCCGATAGCTGCCGACGCTGTGGCTCCTGCCGGCTCGACCGTTGCCGGGCCTGTGCGGAAAAGGGCACCTTCGGCGCCTGCCTGCTCTGTGACGCGCCGACCTGTTGGGGCTGCCGATCGCGGCTCGGCGGGATGTGCACCCAGTGCGACCGGCCCCGTCCGGCAGAGCGACCAGGTGGATGAACCACGTCTCGTGCTCAAGTCCTCACAGCGGTCCACGCTTCGCTGGGCTGTGCTCGACGCGGACGGACGTGCAGTCGCCGGAACGGCGGAGCCTCCATCGCCCGCAGGCGCTGCCTTGTCTGCACCAGTCCTGGCGGAGCTGGTCGCGGCGGCAGGTTTCGCGGACGTGGCGATCCCCGGTTCAGCCTCCAGCGAGGTCGGCGAGTTGCTCAACGGCTTCCCGGGACTCTCGGCGACCGAAGCGGCCCTGGTGCTCATCGACCCGCGATGCTCGCTGGAGACATTCTGGCTCGACCGGTTCGGCCTTCATCACGAGCACTTCGACGGCCGAGCGTCGCACCGCGTCGCCGGTGCCTGGCGGTCCGTGGATGGGGCGGAATGGGCGACCGTCGGGTGGCGTCCGCCTCCCGATGTCGCCGCCGTCGCCTCGCTCGAGGATGCCGAGGCGGCGATCGTCCGGATAGGCGACCACGTCTGTCCGGCATGCTCACGGCTCGGTCATGCAGGCTGGATGGAACGGCGCCGCCATCATCGTTCACTGGTCCGAGGCGGTCGTGTGCTCATCGACCAGGACAGCCTCCATGGCATCACCCTCGTCGAGTCGACCGTTGGTTGGCGGCTTCTGACCTCCGAAGCCGGACGCAAGCTCCCTCCCCTGCTCATCCAGCCGCAGACACCCGCAGGCCGGATCATCGGGCGCGTGGCGGCCACAGGCTGAGGGCGGACCGAGCTCACGTCAGATCAGAGGATTCATTGGATGGGCCCATGTGGTCGTCGAGGCTGTCGACGACCACCGGCAGGATCGTGGCGCCGAGACCGCGGTCGATCTCGGCCTGGTAGGGCTCCACCAGGCCGAGCCAGAAGGCCAGGAAGTTGTCGGCGGCCCGGTAGCGACGGCGGCGAGAGCGTCCGGGGTCGTCACCGACCGGGAGGAGGCGCTCGACCAGCCGGAGCTCCTGAAGTCGGTCGAGGGTCCGTGACGGCTCGGCGCGGACGGCGTCCCTGATCTCGTTGTACCTGGTGCGGCCGGCCGTGTGGAACACGAGCCTTCTCCCCTGGCGAGAACTCCTGCAGGATCGCGCACTGCTAAAGATCCAGGCGCCCTGTGCCAGCCTGTACGAGGAGCTCTTGGGCACGCCGACCGACCTGGTCGGCGTCCTCAACTGGCGCTTGACGTACGCCAAGCTCGTTGAAGACGCCGTAGGCGTCCTTCATCGCGGGGGCGTCTTGGCCCTCGGCCGGAGGCACGAATACCACCTCGACGTCAACATCTGACGTGACATTGAACCGACTGCCGTCGGGAAGGGTTGCCCGTCCACCGTGCCGCTGCACGTCGCGCACGGTCCATCCCCACGCCTTCACTTGCTCAGCGAGGGACTCCTGATCGGGGACCTGGAACGACCACGTCTGAGTCAGCTGCAAGACGTGTCCGTTGGTGACGGCGAAGTCGAACCGCTCGGAATGACTCTCCGTCTGCACCGCTACCCGCTCTCGGAGGTTGACCCGCTCTTGGACTCCGTGCCGACGATAGGCAGCACGGACAGCGGCTAGCGCCGCATGCTTGTTCCGGAACCGATACTTCCGCTGTGCAGGATCGACAATCATCTGCTCGAAGACGCGATCAAGCGCCTCCCCGGCACTTGAGGCCACCATCGGCGTCGGCGGGCTGAGCTGCACGATGTTGCGATGGTCGATGCGATGGTCGATGAACAGACGCTCAAGCCACGCTTCCGAGAGCTCGACCGAACTGTCAAGCAGCCTCTCCATCGCCTTCTCGTACTCGTCGATGTCCCGACCGACCCCATCAAGGAAAGACCACACCGCTTCCAGGGCTTTGCGGTCGTCGACGGCGCGCGCACGAACGGGGTTGGCGATCTGCCGGACATCCCACTCCGATGAGTCCTCGCTGCCGACGATGGCGCCGACATTGACGAATTCACCACGTGCAGGGTCAGGAACGAAACGGACCACCGAGTACACGAACCTCATGGCGCGCCTCCCTTCAACGCTCGAAGTCTGGCCGCCACAGCCGGAGCGCGCCGCTCAAGAAAGAAGCCAAGCGCTTCGAAGTCGCGATCTGACGCTGACCAAGATGCGGGGATAGCGGACACGAGGGCGACAAGGTCGTCCCTGGAGAGGGCTTCAAGCCGGCCAGCGAAGCCGGCCAGCGCATCGGGATCCAGGCCGTTGGTGGCGTAGGCCGGCTGGTGGGGCGTGTCGGCTTGGGCCGACAGGGATGCCTCATCCCAGCTCGGACCGCCGGGTAGGTACATCCCGTGGTCGTGGCTGTAGATCTTGCGGTCATCGCTCTCGCAGTGAAGCCATTGGTCGTCCGCTCCCCACCACCAATCGTAGAGCGCAAAGACGCCTGCGTGGCGCCGACGGTTGTCATCCCGCTCCCGGTAGTGGAGCTGGCCCACCTCCAAGGCGTCTTCGATGGCGAGCGAGGCATGCGCCAAGCCGGCCTCCAGCTTCGCGCCCGGTCGGAATTCCCATCCGGCGAGCTCCTCCGGGATCCTGACCACCGTGACCTCGCAGACTGGCGCGTCGATGAGTTCACCAGCTCGCCCAACGATGCTCTCGGTGACGATCACTCGAGGGCCTTGCAGGTTGTTCTGTGGCTTGACCCACCAGCGCTGTTGGTCAGAGACCACGGCCAAGAACGTGCCGGAGCCTCCTCTTGGGCTCGGCTCGAGTGGCAGCTCGACAACGAGGGCAGCGGATTGGTCGCTCCGACCATGTACCAGGCCCTGCCAATCCTGCAGCTCGGCCGCCATGGAACCCCCGTGTCACAGCTGCCCTGCATACCTGCATCCCCCGCCCGGGCTGGGACGCCAGTGCAGCCTAGGCGGACGATACCCTAGACCCCCGACGAGTATCGCGCTCTTCAACCAGGGCTGACATTGTCCGAACCCGGCTGGTTCACGCGATGACGTCTGCTCGGCAGAGCAACAGAGCACCGACAGAAACGACAGCAACAGCGAGCGGTTCGTGAGCGGCAAGGCGCCGCACGGGCTCAAGTTCAGCGCGGCACTCCCAACTCGTCGGCCTCGTCAGGGCCGACGAGACGTCCGGCCGGCGGAGGCGCTCATCGCAGGGGAACGATGATGCTCGGGCGGCGGAGGGCGGCCGCCTCGATCGACTGGTAGACCATGAAGCCGATGGGTCGGCCGGTGAGGCGGCCGAGGTCGTTGCTCAGCGCCTTGAGCCCCATCTCGCGGAGCTGTTCGTCGGTCAGGGGCGCGGTGCGGGTGCCGCCGGAGCGGAGCTCCACGCCGACCGACCGGGCCCGCTCGAACAGGCTCCGGCCGCCGAGGGCGACGTCGAAGTCGCTCCGGCGGCCCACATCGAACGGCGCGCCAGACAGGTAGTCGCGGCCGGTGACGGAGCTGCCTTGGAACGCCGCTCGGACGTCGCCGTAGCCGGCTTGCCTGAGGCCGGCGCCCAGCTGGGCGCCGAAGCGGCCGAACTCGGCCGGGTCGGCGAACCCGAGCGGGGTGCTCCCGCGCGGAAGCACGCGCCCCTTGGCCGTCCCGGCCACCGGCACGACCCCGGACGTGAGACGAGCCGAGCCAGACGGGGCCGCCAGGCCAGCGACCTCCTCGACGGCTCCAGCAGCACGGGCGAAGCTGCCGGCACCCTTGGTGGCCGCCGCCAGCGCAGCCTGGGGCACGAGCCGGGACCAGAAGCGCCAGGCGTGGCCGTTCTCGAGATCGTCGGTGCCGAGCTGCTGCCGGACGGCCGCGGCCGGGTCGCGCAACGCGGCGAGGCTGCCGACGGCCGTCTCCGCGACCCGCCGCCGGGTGTCGCCCGGGCGCACGACCCAGTAGAGCGGCCACGCCAGGACGGCGGTCTGCACACCCCCCTGCACCAGGTCCTTCACACCTGCGACGAGGCCGTCACGGATGTCATCCCAGGCCGAGATCGGGCCGTGCGTCCTGACCTCGACCGCCTTGGCGAAGGCGCCACCGCGGCCGATGGCCTGGCAGAGGGCTGGCGCCCGACCGGCGAGCTCGTCGAACACAGCCGACGCCGAGGCCGTGGCGGCCCGTACACGGCCCTCCGCCTCCCCCGCAAGCGCCCCGGCGGCGCGGGAGACCTCCGCGCCCTGAGCGCCGCCGGTGGCCAGGCGTTCTGAGGACTCCCAGGTGGACTGGGCGTCCTCGACGGCGGTGGCGACCGCGCCGAGGACCACGGCCGCCTCGGTGGTGGCCCTATCCGCCCGCCCGAGGGCGGTGAGGAGCGCTGCCGCGCGCTCGCCGCCTGCCCGCGCGGCCACCCCGCTCCACGAGCGGGGACCGCTGGTCAGAGCCTGGCCGCCGTGCTGGAGCTGCAAGGCGAGCGCTCGGCAGCGCTCGGCGAGCGCGCCGAGGTCGCGGCTCCCGCCCCGGAGGGCGCGGGCGTCCAGGGCAGGGAGCATCTACCGCTCTCCCCGGGCCGCTCGTGGCATCGCTCGCCCTCCTCGGGCGGCCTCCGGCAGCCGCCGCGACGGCTTCGGACCATACCCGAGCGATCACCGTGGACCCCGGTTTTCCACAGGCAAGCCGATGACCCGAAGCGCCGGGCCGATGACCCGAAGCGCCGGGCCGATGACCCGAAGCGCCCGGCCGATGACCCGAAGCGCCGGCGCGTGCCGGGGCAGACCGCTCCCCCGGCGCGGACGGCACCGCTCGCGCTGGGGGGATCTCCGGGGGCGGTGGCACCTCCGGCGGTGGCGGCACGTCCGGAGGGGAGAGCAGGTCGGGCGGCGGGAGCAGGTCCGGGGCCGGCGCCTCCGGGGGCGGTTCCAGCCCAGGGGGTGGCGGGGGCATTTCCGGGGCTGACGGCAGTTCCGGGGGCGCCGACGGCTCCGGGGACGGGAGCTGCTCCGGTGCCGGCGGCAGGTCAGGCGGCGGCACCTCCTCCGGGGGCGGCGCCACCTCGGGCGGCGGCGGCAGGCCCGGCGGTGGGTGCACCACCGGAGGCTCGGGCGGCGGTGGCAGGCCCGGCGGTGGGTGCACCACCGGAGGCTCGGGATCCTCGGTCGGGGCCGGTGGTGGGTGCACCACCGGAGGCTCGGGATCCTCGGCCGGCGTCGGTGAGGCTGCCGGTTCAGGAGTGCCGGGGAGAGGGGCGGCCGCGCTCCAGCCGCCCCTGGGTGGGGACATCAGCGGCGCCGGCGGGCCTGCTGCTCGGGGCGGGTGGCGCTCTCGGGGTCGATAGTCTCGAGGACGGCGGTGTCCCGCGGGTCGTTCGTGCCGGCTCGGCCGGCCAGGTGCCGGCCCTCCCCGCCCGAGTCGGTGTGGTGGTCGGGCTGGTCTTCAGGGCCGGCCCCGCCGGACGGGCCAGCGGCGCGCTGGCCTTCGCCGGCAAGCACGCTGCTCGCACGGACTCGGCCGAAGCGGACCGGCACGGGCCGCGCGGACTCGGCTCCCGTTCGGGGCCGCGCGGAGTCGGCTCCCGTCCGGGGCCGCTCGGCTCCCGTCCGGTCCCGCCCTGCCATCTCCCGGTCGTCGGGGACGCCGTCCAGGTCCTGGTCGTCCAGGGCACCTTCACGGTCCCGGTCGCGCTCGGTGACGGCGGTGTCGACGCTGGCCGCCCGGCGGGTCAGCTTGGTGTGCCAGCGCTCACCGAGGATGCCGCCGAAGGCCGCACCAAACAGCATGGCCACGAGCGACCCGAGGCCGGCGACGGTGCTGACGGCGCCCCACTCGCTGCCCGAGGTCGGGATCCCGAGGCTGCGCAGGTTGGCCACGATGTCGCTCGAGTCGGCCTGGGTGGCTGCGATCGCGGCGAGCACGGCGATGATCCCCGCGGCCAGCACGAACACGGCGAGGCCGTTCAGCAGGCCGGCACGACGGGCCATGCGGCCGGCGACGTAGCCGCCGAAGCCGGCCGCCAGCAGCACGACGGCGACGATTGCGACGGCGCTTCCGACCCCGATCTGCGCCCATTCATTGATGGTGAGCGAGTTGTCGACCCCGATCGCGTTGGCGACCGCCGCCGCGGCGGCGAGCAGCACGGCGAAGGCGCCGTAGGCCACCAGCACGCCGGCGAGCACGCTGACGAACGAGATCCTGCTGAACCCGGCGTCCCGGGCCAGCGCCGCCCTGTCCCGCCCGGTCTCGGTGAGGTCGCTTCTCGACATGACGGCTTCTCCTCCGACGACAAGTCCTACGTTGCATCATCTCCCTTTGTTGAACCCCGAAACGAGTACCTGGATGCCCGAAACGTGCCCGCCAGGCAGCCCGGGTCAGAAACGGGGGCGGGGGGCGGGCAGGATCCCGGCAAAGTCGCGGTTCGTCCCCGTTTGTCCGATGGCCCCACGTCGTGGCCCGGCGCCACGCGGTCGCGTTGGCCCAGGCCGGGAGCCAGCTTCCAGCGACAGGCATGTTCGGGCATTTGGTGCAGACCGCGACGTTGCCGGGGCCCTGCACCGCCCCGGCGGCGCTGTTGCCGGCCGGAGAGTACGACCTTCTCCCCCACGCGGGCCGTTACCTCGGCTCGGAGGGGGTCGCCCGTCCGAGCCGGACCAGCAGGGACTGGACGAGGGGCTCGCACTCGACGTCGGCGGACGCGGCGCCTGCGAGCAGGTCGGCGAGCTCGGCGTCCAGGCCCTCCGGCACAGGCTCGTCGACCACCTCGAGCGATCCCCCGACGCCGAGGTCGCTCCCTGGGTCGGCGAGCAGCCGCCGCATCGTGCTCGCCGGCACGGGTCGGCCGACGAGGTAGCCCTGCACGGCGTCGCAGCCCCGCCCGAGCAGGAAGCGGAGCTGCTCGAAGGTTTCCACCCCCTCGGCGACGACCTCCAGGCCGAGCGCGCGCGCCATCGCGGCCACGGCGGTCACCAGTGGGCCGCCGGTGGTGCCAGGGGCGATGTCGGCGACGAAGGACCGGTCGATCTTGAGCTCGTCGATGGGGAGGGAGCGCAGGCGGCCGAGGGAGGAGTAGCCGGTGCCGAAGTCGTCGATCGCCAGCCGCACGCCCAGCGCCTTCAGCTCGGTCAGGTAGCCCAACGACTCGGCCGACTCGTCCATGAGCAGGCTCTCGGTGATCTCCAAGGTCAGGCAGCGCGCGGCCAGGCCCGACCCACCCAGCGCCTCCGCGACGGTCTCGACGACCCCGGGGCGGAGCTGGCCGGCCGACAGGTTGACCGCCACCCCGAGGGGGGGGTCGCCCGGGTGCAGCTGCTGCCAGTCCCGGGTCTGGTGGCACGCCCGCTGGAGGACCCACTGGCCGAGGGGGACGATCAGCCCCTTCTCCTCGGCCAGGGGGACGAACTCGGCCGGCGGGACGAGCCCCCGCCGGGGGTGGCGCCAGCGGGCCAGCGCCTCCATCCGCGCCAGGCGCCCCGTGGGCAGCTCGCAGACGGGCTGGTAGTGGACATCGAGTGTCCCCTCGTCCAGGGCGCGGCGAAGGTCGGCTTCGAGCTCGAGGCGGGCAAGGGCGGTGGCGTGCATGGCCGGCTCGAACGTGGCGTGGCGGTCCTTCCCGCCGGCCTTGGCGACGTACATGGCCTGGTCGGCCTTGCGGAGGAGGTCACCTGCGCCCTCGTCCGGGGCGCCAAGGACGACCCCGATGCTCGCCCCGGTGACCAGCTGCTTGCCCTGGACGGTCGTGGGGGCGCGCAGGGCGTCCAGGATGCGGTCGGCCACGGCATGCGCCTCGCCGGCGTCGCTCACGTCCTCGAGGAGGACGCCGAACTCGTCGCCGCCGAGGCGGGCGACGGTGTCGGCGGGCCGGAGGCACCCGCGGACCCGCTCGGCCACCTGGGTCAGCAGCTCGTCCCCGGCGGCGTGGCCGAGGCTGTCGTTGACGGCCTTGAACCCGTCGAGGTCCAGGAACAGCACCGCGACGAGCGACCCCAGGCGGCCGGCGCGCGAGAGCGCCAGACCGAGGCGGTCCAGGAGCAGGCTGCGGTTGGGCAGCTTGGTGAGCGGGTCGTGCAGCGCGTCGCGGGTGAACTGCTCGGCGATGGCCTCGGCCTGCAGGCGGGCGCGGCGCTCGCGCCCGTGCTTCCGCCGCAGCCGCTGGACCTCAGCCCGGTCCGGCTCGCACATGCTCCCGCCGGGGCGCGAAGGTGCAGACGAGGGCGCAGCGCTCGTCGCCGCGGAGCATGCAGCGCGGCTGCCCGACGGTGACCCGTTCGCCGAAGTGGTCTGCGGCGCCCTGGATGAAGCCCTCCGCCAGGGCGCACAGCCGGCGGCCCGAGCGGTACCCGATGATGACCGTGTGGTCGGGGAGGTCCAGGCCCGGGATGGGGTCCAGGTCGAAGATCGGCACCTCGGCACCCGGGTAGAGCTTGCGCACCTCCGGGTGGATGATGTCGTTGAGGGCCTGCAGCAGCGACCGGGTCGAGTCGTGGCCCTCGAACAGTACCGGGTAGCGCTGCGCGAGCAGCGGGATCGCGGCCCGCCCGAACCAGCGGAACAGATCGCCCGGGGCCGGGCCGGCGCCGCCCGGCAGCGCCTGCAGCAGCGCCACGAACTCCTGGTCCGGGTAGCTGCCAAGCGACGTGTAGACGCCCTCGGCCCCCGACCTGTCCAGGAGGTCCTCCCAGGCCTCCTCGCCGTGCTCCTGGGTCACGACCTCCTCAAGGAGGTTGAAGATGATCCCCTTCATGTCATCCGGCGCTCCCGGTCGGCCTGCGCGACGGCTCTTGGTTCCTGTTCGGCTCGGCCGGCGCGGAGCTTGACCGGCCCGGCCACCAGCCGGCACGCCGACCCGGGAGGCGCCGCCGCGGCCCGGCGGAGCCCAGGGCCCCGGCAAGGCCGCGGTCTGCACCAAATGCCCGGACATGCCTGCCGCTGGAAGCTGGCTCCCGGCCTGGGCCAACGCGGCCGCGTGGCGCCGGGCCACGACGTGGGGCCATCGGACAAACGGGGGACGAACCGCGACGTTGCCGGGACCCTGGGGGACCCGGCCGCTCAGGGGCGCAGCGCGGGGACCGGGCGGACGGCGCCGATCAGGCTGCGGCGCCAGATCGACGAGATGCGGACGAACGAGCCGGTGAAGGGCGCCTCCACCATCATCCCCCCGCCGATGAACATGCCGACGTGGTGGATGGTGGCGGGGTTGGCGGTGTTGTCGGCGAAGAACACCAGGTCGCCGGGGAGCAGGTTGGCCACGTCGACGGCCTGGCCCCTCGCCGCCAGCGCCGCGTACTGGATCTTGGAGGTGCGGGGGATCGGCACACCGGCGCGGGCGTAGGAGGTGCTGGTCAGCCCGGAGCAGTCGAACTCGTTCGGCCCGGTCGCGCCCCAGCGGTACGGGGCGCCGAGCTGCGCCACGGCGATCTCCACCGCCCGCTTGGCCGCAGGCGCGGCCTTGGAACCGTCGACGGCGATCCGGCCGCCCGCCTTTGCCCCGGCCATGAACTGGGCGAAGGCGGTCCGGCGGCCGGCCTCCTCGCGCGCCCGCTCCTCCTCGATCAGCCGCTCGACCTGCTTGTCCATGGTCCGCAGCTGGGTCGCGAGCTTGGCCGCGAGCGCACGGGCCTCGGCCTCCCTGGCCGCGAGGGCCTGCGCCATGCGCGCCTGCGCGAGCAGCTTGGCCTGGAGCTCGGCGTTGAGCGCGTCGACCTTGGCCTTGGCCGCCTCCATCCGCTTGACCAGGGCCAGGTCGGCCTCGATCACGGCCTTCGCCAAGGGCAGGCGGCGAAGCGCCTCGGTGGGGTCGCCGGCCCCGATCAGCCCCGAGAGGTAGGAGCCAGGACCCTCGATGTAGGTGCTGCGGATGCGCTCGTCGAACTGCTGCCGGACGGTGGCGAGGTCGCGGTCGGCCGCGGCACGGCGCTCCTCGAGCTTGGTCGCCTCGGCGAGCAGGTCGATCCCGTTGGCGTAGGCCTCCTTCAGCTCCTCGGCGAGCCGCTCGAGGCGGTCGTTCTGGCTGTCGATCTCGGCGCGCAGGGCGGCGGCCTTGGCCCGGAGCCGCTCGATGTCGGGCTGGGTGCGCGGCGCGGCGAGGGAGGCGGGGATCATGAGGAGCCCACAGGCGAGCGCCAGCACCCAGGCGAGGACGGCGCGTGGCAGCCGCCGCGTCCAGGGCAGGCGCGGGAACTGCCCTGATCCTCGTGCCGGTGCCATCGGCGCTGCCCCTTGCATCGGATGTGGCGTCACCGGTCGTTCGGCGCGGCTGGGCGGACGGATCGCACTACCCGGCAACTCGGTGGAATTACGTAGGAAAAGCTCAGTAGGCGACCGCAAGCTGCGCCGCGGCGACACGATCGAGGTCGACCGGGCCGACGGCGTCCGGCTCCGCTTCGTGGTCGAGGAGCGGGCCCAGTACCCCAAGGCGTCCTTCCCGTCCGAAGCCGTGTACGGCCCGGTGCCGTGGGCCGCGCTCCGCCTGGTGACCTGCGGAGGTGAGTTCGACCGGGCAAGGCGGAGCTACCGCGACAACGTCGTCGTCTACGCCCGGCTCGCGGGCTCCTCCCGCTGAGCCGAAGCTCCCGGGGCGCGGCCACCGCGGCGGAGGTCCGCGTCCCGGGGACCATCCATCCCGGTCCCGTCCCGCCCTGGTCGATCCTGTACGGGAGGCGTGGTCGTGCGAGTGGACCTGCTCGTCGAGGTCCCGTCCCGCCCTGGTCGATCTTTGTACGGGAGGCGTGGTCGTGCGAGTGGACCTTGCTCGTCGAGGTCCCGTCCCGCCCTGGTCGATCCTGTACCGCGGCGGTGGGCGGGACCCCGGGCCGTCCTGTGGGCGGACGGCGCCCGCCTGTTCGGCGGCGAGCATCGGTGAGGCGGGCGGGCCGGTGGGTGCGTGGTAGCGTCGTCGGCGGGACCGGCGACATGGCTGGGACGCCAGGGGAGGTGGCGGTAACGGGCAAGCTGCCAACGGCCGGCGCCGCGCCGGCGCCGCTCTGGACACCGTCCAGGGAGCGGGTCCTCCGGTCCAACCTCGTGCGGTACGAGCACTGGCTGATCGAGCACCGCGGGCTCGACTTCCACGCCTACGACGACCTCTGGCGCTGGTCGGTCACCGACCTCGAGGCGTTCTGGACCTCGATCTGGGAGTTCTTCGCGGTCGGGGACGGGCGCGCGCCCGGCAAGGCCCTGGAGGAACGCCGGATGCCGGGCGCCCGCTGGTTCCCGGGCGCGGAGCTGAGCCACGCCGAGCACGCGCTCCGCCGGCGTGACCAGCACCCGGCGATCGTGTTCGGGTCCGAGGACGGCACGCTCGCCACGACCACGTACGCCCAGCTGTACCAGCAGGTGGCCGCGGCCGCCGCCGGCCTGCGGCGGCTCGGCGTGCGCAGGGGCGACCGGGTGGTCGCCTACCTGCCCAACGTGCCGGAGACCGTGGTCGCGTTCCTGGCCACCGCCAGCATCGGCGCGGTCTGGTCGAGCTGCGCCCCCGAGTTCGGGGTGTCCAGCGTCGCCGACCGGTTCCAGCAGATCGAGCCCACGGTGCTGCTCGCCGTGGAGAGCTACCGCTACAACGGCAAGGTCCACGACCGCCGGCAGGAGCTGGCCGAGATCCGCGACCGGCTCCCCACCCTGCGGGCCACCGTGCTGGTCCCCTCGCCGGCCACCGGGACCCCGCCGGGAGCGGGCCGGGCCGGGCCCGGCGAGGTGGTCGCCTGGGCGGACCTGCTCGCCGACGACGCCGGCCCCCTGTCCTTCGAGCCGGTCCCCTTCGACCACCCGCTCTGGGTGCTGTACTCGTCGGGCACCACCGGGCTGCCCAAGCCGATCGTGCAGGGCCACGGCGGGATCCTGCTCGAGCACCTCAAGGGGCTCTCCCTGCACCTCGACCTGACCGCCGAGGACCGGTTCTTCTGGTTCACCACCACGGGCTGGATGATGTGGAACTTCCTCGTCGGCGGGCTGCTGCTCGGCGCCACCGTGCTGCTGTGGGACGGCAGCCCCGCACACCCCGACCTGCTCGCCCTGTGGCGGTTCGCGGAGGCGACCGGGATGACCTACTTCGGCACCAGCGCCGCCTACGTGCTCGGCTGCCGCAAGGCGGGCATCGAGCCGGGGCGCGACACCGACCTGTCGAGGGTGCGCAGCGTCGGCTCGACCGGCTCGCCGCTCCCGCCCGAGGGGTTCGCCTGGCTCTACCGGCACGTCCGCCGCGACATGCTGGTCGGCTCGGTCAGCGGCGGGACCGACATGTGCACCGCGTTCGTCCAGTCCTGCCCGGTGCTGCCCGTGTACGCCGGGGAGCTGCAGTGCCGGGCCCTGGGCGCCAAGGTCGAGGCGTTCGACGAGCAGGGCCGGTCGGTGGTCGGGCAGGTCGGCGAGCTGGTCGTCACCGAGCCGCTGCCGTCGATGCCGGTCTTCTTCTGGAACGACCCGGGCGGCGAGCGCTACCGCGACAGCTACTTCGCCACGTACCAGGGGGTGTGGCGCCACGGGGACTGGATCGAGATCACCGACCGCGGCAGCTGCATCATCACCGGACGCTCGGACTCGACCCTGAACCGGGGTGGCGTCCGCATGGGCACCAGCGAGTTCTACCGGGTGGTCGAAGGCCTCCCCGAGGTCCAGGACAGCCTGGTGGTCGACGTCGGCGGCCCGGGCGGCGAGGGCCGGCTGCTGCTGTTCGTGGTGCTCCAGCCAGGAGTCGCCCTGGACGCCGACCTGGTCGAGCGTGTCCGGCGAGCGATCCGCGCCGAGCTGTCGCCCCGCCACGTGCCCGACGAGATCCACCAGGTCGACGACGTGCCCCGCACCCTCAACGGAAAGAAGCTCGAGGTGCCGGTCAAACGCATCCTCGCCGGGGTGCCGCCCGACAAGGCGGTGAGCCAGGGCGCGCTCGCCAACCCCGACGCCCTCCGTGCCGTCGTCGCCCTGGCCGGCAGCGACGGCTCCCAGGGCCGGGGCTGACCCGGGCACTCGCCGGCGGCCAGCGGGCCGGGGCCGCCAGGCGAAGGCCTCGGTCACGGCCGGTCAGAGGCCCGGGTTTGGGCCGGAGGTCGGCCGCGGTCGGTCAGAGGCCCGGGTTGGGCCGGAGGTCGGCCGCGGTCGGGAAGGAGCTCTGGGCGCCCTTGGCCTGGACGGCGGCGGCGCCGGCGCGGACGCCCAAGGCGACCGCGTCGCGGAGGGAGGCGCCGGCGGCCAGTTCGGCGGCGAGCGCGCCGATGAACGCGTCCCCCGCCCCGGTGGTGTCGACGACGTTCGCCGGAGGCGCTGGCACGTGCCCGGGCCCGTCGGCGCCGGCCAGCACCGCGCCGGCCGCGCCAAGGGTGACGATCACCGCCTCCGGGCCGCGCCCGCGCAGGTCCTCGGCCGCCCGCATGGCCGCCTCGACCCCGTCGACCTCCTCGCCGAGCAGGAAGCCGGCCTCGTGCGCGTTCACCACCAGCACGTCGACCCGGGCGAGCAGGGCGTCGGGCACCGGGCGGGCCGGGGCCAGGTTGAGCACGACCCGGGTGGCGGCCCCAGCCGCCACCTCGACCGCGCGCCCGACCACCTCGAGTGGCACCTCGAGCTGGGCCACCAGCACCGCCGCGGAGCGGATCGACCCGGCCACCGCGTCGACGTCGCCGGCGGTGAGGCGGTGGTTGGCGCCGAGCGCGACCACGATCGCGTTCTCGCCGTCGGGCGTCACCGTGATGAACGCGGCGCCGGTGGACACCCCGCCGGTCGTGCCGACAGCGGCCGTGTCCACCCCCCGCGCGGCCAGCTCGGCCCGCAGCGACGCGCCGGCCGGGTCGTCGCCGACCCGGCCGAGTAGGGCCACCCGGGCCCCGAGCAGGACCGCCGCGACCGCCTGGTTGGCGCCCTTGCCACCGGGGTGGAGGGCCAGGACGGCGCCGCTCAGGGTCTCCCCCGGCTTCGGCCGGCGCTCCACCGAGAGCACGTAGTCCTGGTTGACGGACCCGACCACGAAGACCGAGGGCGCGCCACGGCTCGACATGCGCGGGAGCTTACCGCGCTGGCCGGGACCCGACCCGCCGCTGGTCACCGCTGCCGGTCCGGAGCGGGCGCCACCGGCCTGGCCGGTCACCAGCCCACGAGGCTCAGCCGAGCAACTGCGCGAGCACCCGTACGGCAATGCCGATCACGACGACACGGAGCGGGCGCTCACGCCGATATGGCCAGCAGTGGCGGACGCGGGCGCGCGCTACCCGGCCATCTTCAGGGAGATCCAGAACGGGGCGTCGCGCTACCCGGCCCGGCCGCCCTCGATGAGGCGCAGGTGCAGGCGCGCGCTACCCGGCCCGGCCGCCCTCGATGAGGCGGAGGTGGGGGCGGCCGCCGGCGGCCGCGGCGAAGGGGGGTGCGCCGGCGCCGTCCAGCAGGTCACCGGCGTCGACGAGCTGGTAGGCGTAGCCCTGCTCGGCCAGGAAGCGCTGGCGGCGCTGGGCGAACTCGGTGTCGTTGGTGTCCCGGCTGACCACGGTGTAGAAGCGGGCCCGGCCCCCGTCGGCCTTGGGCCGCAGGATGCGGCCGAGGCGCTGGGCCTCCTCCTGGCGGCTGCCGAAGGTGCCCGAGACCTGGATGGCCACGTTGGCCTCGGGCAGGTCGATCGAGAAGTTGGCCACCTTGGACACGACCAGCCGGGCCAGCTCGCCGGACCGGAACGCGGCGAACAGCCGCTCCCGGTCGCGCACCGGGGTCTGCCCGGTGATGACCGGGGCGTCCAGCTCGGCCCCGAGGAGCTCGACCTGGTCGAGGTACTGGCCGATGACGAGCACCCGGTCGGCCGCGTGCAGCCCGGCGAGGTGGCGGACCACGGGCAGCTTCGACCCGGCGGTGGCGGCCCGGCGGTAGCGCTCCTCGGGCTCGGCCATGGCGTAGTCCATGCGCTCGTCGTCGGTCAGGCTCACCCGGACCTCGACGCAGTCGGCGGCCGCCACCCAGCCCTGCGCCTCGAGGTCGCGCCAGGGCACGTCGTAGCGCTTGGGGCCGATCAGGCTGAACACGTCGGCCTCACGGCCATCCTCGCGGACCAGGGTGGCGGTCAGCCCGAGCCGGCGCCGGGCCTGGATCTCAGCCGTCATCCGGAACACCGGGGCCGGCAGCAGGTGGACCTCGTCGTAGACGATCAGGCCCCAGTCCTGGCGGCCGAGCAGGTCCAGGTGCGGGTGGACGCCCTTGCGCCTGGTCACCAGCACCTGGTAGGTCGCGATGGTCACCGGCGCCACGTCCTTGTGGGCGCCCGAGTACTCGCCGAGCTGGTCGGGCTCCAGGCTGGTGCGGGCGAGCAGCTCGTCCCGCCACTGGCGGGCGGCCAGGGTGGAGGTGACCAGGACCAGGGTGCGCGCGCCAACAGCCGCCATCGCGCCCATGCCGACCAGGGTCTTGCCGGCACCGCAGGGCAGCACGATCACGCCCGACCCGGCGGCGGCGAAGGCGGCCACCGCCTCGTGCTGGTAGCGGCGGAGCGCGAACGCCTCGCCGGTGGCGGCGTGGGCCGGGCGTACCCGGACGGGCAGGGGGGCGCCCTCCACATAGCCGGCGCGGTCGTCGGCAGGCCAGCCGAGCCCGAGCAGCACCTGCTTGAGGCGGCCCCGCTCGCCCAGCGGGACCAGCACCCGGCTCGGCGAGAGGCGCCGGCCGAGCAGGGGCGCGGCCCGCTTGGAGCGCACCACCTCCTCGAGCACGGCCGGGTCGCTCGACTCGAGGACCAGCCCGTCCGGCTCGGCCTCGTCGGCCAGGAGCACCAGCCGGCCATAGCGGCCCATGGTGTCGACCAGGTCGGCGAGCAGGCCGGGTGGCACCGGGTAGCGCGAGTGCTCGACCAGGGCGGCGGTCACCTCGTCCGGCTCGAGCCCCGCGGCCCGGGCGTTCCAGAGCGCGAGCGGGGTGAGCCGGTAGGTGTGCACGTGCTCCGGGCTCTTCTCCAGCTCGGCGAACGGTGCGATGGCGGCCCTGGCCGCATCGGCCTCGGGGTGGTCGACCTCGAGCAGCACGCTCCGGTCGCTCTGCACGATGAGGGCGCCGTCAGCCACGCGGGAGCTCCTGGATGCCGCCGAGCCGGCGGGGCTCCTCGACCGGGCGGGCCCACTGGACCTGGCTCAGGTCGAAGGTCCGCTCGGCCTGGCGGAGCCGGCACCAGCCGGTGAGCAGGCCGGCGCGGACGCCGTATGGCTCGACGGTGCGCACGGTCTCCTTCCCGTCGCGGGCCCGGTAGGCGATCTTGACCGCGGTCTGCTCGCCGGCGGCCCGCTGGCAGAGGGCGGCGATCTCGGCCGGCGCGGTCACCGGCGCGCGCTCGGCGCCGTCCGCGTCGTCGCGGCCGTGCCGCTGGCCGCTCGACGCGCGCAGCCGGGCCACCACCTCGGCCGGGACGGCGGCCGGCTCGGCTTCCCGGTCGTCGCGGCCGTACCCGAACTGGCTGGGCGCAGCCCGCGGGGCGTGACGGACCGTCTTGCGGGCCTCCAGGCGTGGCGTGCCGTCGGGCTCCTCGGCCACGGGCGCCTCCCCCGCCTTGCGGAGGGCGGCGATCAGCTCCCGCTGTGGCCGGTGGGTGACCGCGACCCCGGGGCCGAGCTCCCGGAGCCCCAGCCGCCGCCCGGCCGCCGAGCGCACCATCTGGGTGACCAAGGCGGCCTCGCCGCGCAGGTAGGTGCTGGCCCCGCCGACCCGCAGGCGGCCGTGGCGGCGAGCGGCGTCCTCGACCAGGTACTCGAGGGCCTGGGGGAGTGGCGTGTCGGAGTGCTCGCGCAGGAACTCGAGCACCTCCCCGCCGGTCAGCCCCTCGTCGAAGGCGCGGCGCAGGCTCGCCTCCTCGATGCGCCAGGTGACCGCCCCGCCGCCCGACTCCCGGTCGGCCAGGGCCGCGAGGCGGCTCTCCACGTCGGGGGCCAGACCGCCGGGCGCCACCACGGTGAGGTCGCCGGCGACCAGGAACCGGCCCGCCCCGTCGGGGAGCAGCTCCCCCATGGCGGCGGCCAGCTCGTCGGCACCGGCCTCCGCGCACCAGGCGACCGTGGCCGGGCCCGGGCCGGCCCGCCCGCCGGTGACCGCGGCCAGGCCGAGGAAGGCGGCGGCGTCGAGCACGACCCGGGCCAGGTCGGAGCTCCGGCCGCTCCAGAGCAGGGGCAAGCGCCAGCGGAGCAGCTCGCCGAGCGTGTCGGCGACCATGCCCCTGCCGTCGGGCACCCGGGCGAGGACCTCGACCAGGCCCCGGCGCCGGGTGACCGCGGCCGAGAGGCGACGGCCGCTGAGCGGGCGGGCCTTGTCCGCGCCTGCGGCGCCAAGGCCGTAGCGGGGGAGCAGGTGGTCCTCGAACGCGAGGTCCCGGTCGCGCCAGGCCACCACCAGGTCGGCCCAGCGCCGGGCCCGGGGCTGGGCGAGCCAGGCGTCGGCCTCGGGCCGCAGGCCGAGGGAGCGCTGGTCCCAGGGGCCGCCGACCATGATCACCTCGGCCTCGACGAGCAGGTCGACGAGCAGGGCGGCCTCGTCCTCGGCGACGTCCAGCTCGGCGGCGAGGCGGCGCAGGTCGCGCACGGCGACCGTGCCCGCCTGGATGAGCGGGAGCGGCTGCCGGTCGAGCCGGGTGACCAGGCCCTCGGCGGCCACGACGGCCTGCATGGCGGCAGCCGCGGTCCGGCCGGGCGCGTCGGCCAGCGGGTCGAGGTCGGGCAGGGCCGGGGGCTCCGGCCAGTCCGGGAAGACGCGGCCGCCGCGCAGGCCCAGGACTGCCTCGCGCGGGACCACGAACTGGTTGTAGGACATGGGCAGCAGCAGCCCTCGTTCCAGCAGCCAGCTCGCCGGGGCGGCGTCCGGGTAGCCGGCGAAGCGGCCGTAGCCGACCCCCATGACGGTGACCGGCCCGACTGCTTCGAGTGCCTCGTCGAGTAGGCGCCGGGCCGGCTCGTCGGCCTCGGCGAGCACCTGGCCGACCACTGCGGGGTCGGCCAGGGCCTTGGCCACGGCCGCCACCAGCGCCGGCTTGGCTGCGGGCCGGTCGATGCCGAGGTTCCCGGCGACCGCGTCGAGCTGGTCCCTGGTGACCCCGATCTTGGCCAGCTCGGCCACTGACGGCCCGAGGCCGCCCGGGCTGACGAACGGCGCCCGCAGGCCGCGCGGTCCGGCGATGCTCCCGTCCGGGCCGGGCAGGGCGAGCCCCAGCTCGGCCAGGGCGGCCAGGCCGGCGCGGAGCCGCTCGGGGCGCAGGCCGGGCCCGGCCGCCTCGGCGACCGCGTCGACGCTGGTGGGCAGGCCGACGACGGCCAGCAGCTCGGCGAGCTGCAGCGTGCCGAGGTCGAGGTGGCGCAGGGCGGCGGCCAGCGACGCCGGGGTGCCGGCCCGGCTGGCCAGCTCGGGGAAGGACGCCGGTCCGACTCCGGCCAGCAGGTCCGGGCGGCGCCCCAGCATCCTGCTGAGCCCGGCGTCGCCGAGCTCAGCCAGTGCGGCCGCGTAGCCGGGCACGGCGAGCCTCCTTCACTGCCTGGACGGGGGTGGGGAGCCGTGGTCCGCGCCGCACCGGGCGGCCGGACGCTCAAGGGAGGGTACCGCAGGTCGCCCCGGCAACTGCGTGGAGCGCTCCACGCGCCGCCCCTCCCCATCGCCAGCTCCGACCTGGCCCAACCGGGGTCGCCGGCCGGGCCCGTACCGTCGTCATCCGGCGAAGCGCGCAGCGGCGGCTGCTCGCCTCCCGTGGCAGCCTCGCGGCTGCCGCACCCCCCTCGTGAAGCTCTACGGCCTCCCACGGGAAGAGACCGGACGCGGGAGAGCTCAACGACGGCCCCCAGGGTGCGAGGGCGGCGCGGCCGTGACTACCGACAGCGCGCCGTTCGAGCCGATCCGCGGAGGAGTCCAGTGTGGCCGGCTCGTCGCTGCGCCAGGCCGTGCGAGTGGCGACCCCGACAAGGCCTGCCCGCTCGGCGCCGGGCAACTCAGCCCATGCGGACGCGACGGCGGAAGGCCAGGGCGGTCAGGGCGAAGGTGAACAGGCTGAACAGGGCGGCGGCCAGGGCGCCCCTGGCGACCACGGCGGCGTCGAAGCCGAACAGGAAGCTGCGGGCGGCCTCCACGACGTAGGTGATCGGGTTCAGGCGCACCGCGGTCTCGAACCAGCCGGTCATGAGGTTGCGGGGCAGCGCGCTGGGGGTCAGGAACAGCAGCGGGAAGAAGATGATGAAGGTTGACTGGGTGGCCCGTACCGACCCGGTGGCCAGCGCGACCGCGATGCTGACGGCGGCGAAGCCGACGCCGAACAGCAGGGTGAGCCAGAGCAGGCCGGCCGCGCCGACGAGCTCGTTGCCGGCGAAGCGGACCCCGATCGCCCAGCCGAACAGCAGCAGCGCCAGGCTGTAGCCGAGCACGGCGAACATCTCGCCGAACAGGATGCCGATGACCAGCGCCGAGCGGCGCACCGGGGTCACCGACAGCTTGTCCCAGTAGCCGTTGGCGATGTCGAGCACCAGCGCGTTGCCGCCCGAGGTGCTGGCCGCGGCGAACAGGATCGAGATCGGGAGCTGGAACGCGGCATAGCTGGAGACGCCAAACGCCCGCTTGGCCACGTCGCCGAGAGCGCCGACCTGCACCACGAAGAAGAACACCGGGATGACCAACGCGAAGAGGAACAGCTCTGGCTCGCGGAGGATGCCCCGGACGGCCCGGCCGGTGATCGCGGTCACGTCGGAGACCATCCCGGCCGGGGCGGCCAGTGTCCGCGGCTCGGCCGCAGCAGCAGCGGTCCCGGCGCTCATGCTGGCCCCCTTCCGGCGGGCTCGGGGGTTCGCTCCTGCTCGGCGGCGGCCCGCTCGGCCGCGGCGGCCATCCGGCCGCCGGTGGCGGCCAGGAACACGTCGTCGAGGGTGGGCCGGGAGAGGCTCACCGCGCCGAAGCGGACCCCGGCCCGGTCAAGGCCGCGGATGAGCACGGCGATGTTACCCGGCCCGTCGGGGACGAACAGGGTGTAGCCACGCTCGGTGCCGCGCAGCTCCCCGCCGGGCAGCTCCCCGCTGGACTGCAGCTCCTTGATGGCAGCCCGGGCGGCGCCGGTCTCGCGCTCGTCGATGGCGACGTCGATCACGTCGGCGCCGACCTCTGCCTTGAGCGCTGCCGGGGTGCCCTGGCGGACGATCCGGCCCTGGTCGATGATCGCCACCCGGTCGGCCAGCTCGTCGGCCTCCTCCAGGTACTGGGTGGTCAGGAAGATCGTGGCGCCGAACCGCGCCCGCAGCTCGCGGATCCGGTCCCAGATCAGCACCCGCGACAGCGGGTCCAGCCCGGTGGTCGGCTCGTCCAGGAACAGCACCCGCGGCCGGTGCAGCAGCGCCGAGGCCAGGTCAAGGCGGCGCTTCATCCCACCGGAGTAGGTCTGGATGCGGCGGTCGACCGCGTCGGTCAGCCCGACCAGCTCGGTCACCTCGCGGACCTGGGCCTCCAGCAGCTGGCCGCGCAGGCCGTACAGGCGGCCCTGCAGCGTGAGCAGCTCCCGGCCGGTCTGCTTGGGGTCGAGGCCGGCCTCCTGAAGGGCGACGCCGATGAGCCGGCGCACGGTCGTCCGCTCGGCCACCACATGGTGGCCGAGCACACTCCCCGAGCCGCTGGTCGGGCCGAGCAGGGTGGTCAGAATCCGCACAATCGTCGACTTGCCGGCGCCGTTGGGCCCCAGGAAGCCGTAGATCTCCCCCTCGGCGACCTCCAAGCTCACACCCTGGACGGCCTTTACCTGGCCGAAGTGGCGGACCAGGTCGATTGCTTCTATCGCAGTAGTCATGGAGTCCAGTCTAGAGGCACCCACCGACAGTGCCATTTCTTCGGGTCGGGCCGCGACCCGAAGCCGGTCAGCGGGTGACGCCGACCACGACGGTGACCTGGGAGCCGGCCGGAGCCTCGGAGCCCGGGCCGGGGCTCTGCACCAGCACCCGCCCGGCCCGGGAGCGCTGCCCGACCGGCACGTCGACGCGGGCCACGGTGAACCCGGCCTCGGTGAGCACCGCCCTGGCCCGGGCGAAGCGGGACCCGACCACCCGGGGCACCCGTACCAGCTCTGGCCGGACGGCCACGGTGGTCTCCGGGGTGGTGACGGGTGGCACGCTGGCCGTGACCGCGAGCCTGGTGGTGGGTGTGGCGACAGTCTCGGCCGGATCGAGGCCGGGGCCGGTCGCCGACGGCGCGAGGCTCGTGCCGGCCGACCCGCCGATGCCACCTATCGAGTTGACCATGAAGAACGCGACCGGCACCGCCAGCAGCAGGACCGCGGCCATCCAGGCGACCCAGCCGGGCAGGCTGCGCCTGGGCCGGCCCGCGGACCCTCCCGGGCGCCGAGAGGCGGCCGTGATCACCGACGTGACGGCCTCGTCGGACCCGGGAACGAGCGCGGTGGCGCCGGTACCAGCCCGGGTCGCTGGTCCCGCCGGCCACAGCTCCCGCGCATCCAGCAGGGGGGTGGCCAGGACGCCGCGGCCGGCGAGGAACCGCTCAAGGTCCTGGCGCAGCTCGGCCGCGGTCTGGTAGCGGTTCCCGGGGTGCTTGGCCATCGCCTTCAAGACCACCGCCTCCAGCCCCGCCGGCACAT
>WNFV01004940.1_pt1 | contig 27510 bp, 34 predicted proteins | sample 5400101 | NCBI WGS metagenome assembly WNFV01 (sample SAMN13153361, study PRJNA577476) | soil metagenome | isolation source: 115 cm soil or saprolite under grassland replicate 1 | place: USA:California | collected 2016-06-15
GCACACCGCCTGTTCCTAGCCCGATCAGCCCCGTGGAGGCCGCGCCACCGATGAGCGCGCGTCGAGTCAGCCGCCTCATCGCAGGACCTCGGTGGCCTGGAGCAGAATGTGCTGCGGCAGGCGTATTCCCAGCGCATCGGCAGTCCGGAGATGGACCAGCAGTTCAAACGTAGCAGGCTCCTCGACCGGCAGGTCACCCGCCCGTGCGCCTCCGCCGCACGCTCGAGGCTGGCGACGAGGACGCCAAACGGGTCGAACTACTCAGGGAAACAGTTCCGGGTGTGAGTCGGCCAGCGATCTTGTGGAGTCCGCGCGTGGCGCGGGAGTTCAGGAGGGCGGAGGCAGCGGCACTGTCATACGGCATGGAGGTTGTCTCACTGGACTTGCAAAATCCAGATCAACTCGACATGCTCTTTCGATCGGCGAACAACCGTTCCGCTGATGCGCTGATTGTCATCGCCGACGCGTTGTTCATGCCGCTCGCGCCACAGATCGTCGGATTCGCGGCGCAGGATCGGCTGCCGGCCATGTACCCCACGAGTACGTACGCAGTTGCCGGCGGCCTGATGACCTACGGAGCAAGCATTCCAGGAAACTACCGTCGCGCCGCCACATACGTGGACAAGATCCTGAAGGGCGCCAAACCTGGAGATCTTCCCGTCGAGCGTCCGTCGAAATATGACTTCATCATCAACCTGAAGGCGGCGCACTCGATCGGATTGACTATGCCGAGATCGACGCTGGTGCAGGCGACGCAGATCTTCGAGTAAATCGCATAAAGGGTCGAATGTGGGGGCCTGCCGCTCAATCAGCACCGAAGACTTCGCCATGATGTCGCAAGGCAGTGAGGCGCAACTACCAGGTTGGACTTGCTGAGTATGGTGGGTGAACGCTGTGAGCACGAGAAATGTGGAGGGTGATTTCATCCGGGCGATACGCAACGTCGCCAACCCTGACAAGCTGGCGCATCTCAATCTGCCACCCACCTCCGGTCAGGAGCGGCGGTTTAGAGCATGACCATTTAGACAGATCGATTAAGGAAAGGAAAGGTGGATTGAATCATGGATACCGTAATCACAGTCATTCAAGTTTTACTTGGACTCCTCCTTACCGTGGGTGGATTGCTCAAGCTCACCCTACCCTACGCCAAATATGCTGATTTGCCCGGCGTAGCCTGGTCGAAAGATTTTAAGCCGGAGCACATTCGCCTGATTGGTGTCCTTGAAGTGAGTGGTGGTGTTGGCCTCATCGTTCCGCTGTTCTTGCATTCTCTGACGATGCTCACACCCCTAGCAGCGGTCGGAATCGCGCTATATATGTCTGGAGCAATGGCCACGCATCTTCGCCGTTCGGAATATCCGCACATGGTTGGCATCCTGATGTTCTTCCTTGGGCCGGCGCTGTTCGTTGCCTATGGCAAGCTGGTTGGGTTTGCATGAATTTTCAGCGTCTAGGCCGTACATACACAGGAGTCGAGGGCCACATTAGCACTATAACTTGCGGTTCATAACAACCTCTAGAGCGCGTTTGACGATTAGTGAACCGGGGCGAGGCGGTTAAGCAAGCAAATTGATGCAAGCGAGATCAACCATGGTCTGCGGCGAGGTGCTCGGCCAGTATCTGCGCGCGCCTCCGGCCGGTTACTGATCGCGCGAGGAGCGGCACGGACGGAGATTGCCATGCCCTGCTCCGACCGATCGCGGGCCTGGTTGGCCAGTGCGATCGTCGAGTGTTATCGCTGTCACCAGATCGTAGACCGGACCTCTCCAATGCCGCGGCACTGTCCGGATTGCCGGCGAGAGATCAAACGAGCTCGCAGTCGGGAGGCCATCCGTCGCCGACGGGCACACTCCTGACCGGGCGCATCGCGGACGCAGGCCGCCCCCTCATGTTGGCAAGGTCGCGAGGATCAGCCGGTGGTCGAGACAGCGGGGGAATGTCACCCCGAAGCGTGGCCAGAGTCGCGTAGCGGTTTGCCGATCCCGCGCGAGGCTTGACGATAGATGAACCTGATCTGGCGGCATTGCGAAGCGACCCTCCCGGTCTATGCCCGCGTCGTCGTGCGGATCCGGTCTCCATCGCTCACCTACGCGCGCAGGCCGGTGATGAGCACGTTGATGCCGAAGCGGAAGCGCGCCTGGGCATCGGTGTCGGTCAGGTCGCTGGCGAGGGAGACGAGCGTCGGGTAACTGCTCGGCCGGCAGGCTCGCGAACCACTGGCGGAAATCTCCGGATGCCGCACCGTCGACCCCGAGCCGAACGCTGCCCGCATGGCTTGGTCCCGACCCTCCTCGATGATGGCGTTGGTCGCGAAGTCCACGGACAGCAGCCCGGCCATGGCCGCGACGTCAGGCGCCAGCCCGGCCTGCACCAGCGCCGCGAGACATTCACTCCCTTAAAGCGGAGGGTGATGGAGTACGCCGAGGCGATGAGCCAGACCCCGCCGACCGTCACCGACGAGCTGTCTGCCGCGCTGCTTGGGCAGCTGGGAGCGCCGGCGCTGGTGGAGCTGACCGCCAGGATCGCGTTCGTGAATTCCGCCGCCCGAGACAACATCGCGCTCGGCGTCAAATCGGAGGAGTTCTCGGCGGCCTGCGGCCTGCAGCCGCTCGCGATCCGCCGGCCAGCGGACGTAGTCTCCGCCGCATGAGCGACGAACCGTTCGTCACTCACCGCGGCCTGCTCTTCACCGTCGCCTACGAGATGCTCGGCTCCGCCGCCGACGCCGAGGACGTCGTGCAGGAGACCTGGCTGCGGTGGGCCAACACGGACCAAGCAGCAGTGCGGGATCCGCGGGCCTTTCTAGTCCGGGTGGTCACCCGGCAGGCGCTCAACCGGCTGCGCACGCTGGCCCGGCAACGCGAGGACTACGTTGGGGCGTGGCTGCCCGAGCCGCTGCTGACGAGCCCCGACGTGGCCGAGGACGTCGAGCTCGCCGAGAGCGTCTCGATCGCGATGCTTACCGTGCTGGAGACGCTCGGGCCGGTGGAGCGCGCGGTCTTCGTGCTGCGCGAGGTGTTCGACGTACCGTACGACGAGATCGCCGAGGCCGTGGGCAAGTCCTCCGCAACGGTCAGGCAGATCGCGCACCGGGCGCGCCGACACGTGGCCAGGCGGCGCCCGCGGATGGCGGTGAGCCGCACCGAGCAGCAGCAGGTCGTGCAGCGGTTCCTCGCCGCCCTCACCACAGGTAACGTGCAGGGCTTGATGGACGTGCTCGCGCCCGACGTGGTCATGGTCGCGGACAGCGGCGGCGTGGTGCCCGCGGCCCGGCACCCGGTCGTGGGCCGGGAGCTGGCGGTGGCGCTCCTGGCCCGCTTCGCGCAGCTCGCGCCGGGCACGGAGGTTGCCCCGCTGCTGCTCAACGGCGCGGTCGCCGCCCGGATCGACCCGGCCGGCGAGCTCGACACGGTGGTCACCTTCGTGGTCGAGGACGGCCGGATCTCCCGCATCTACGCGATCCGCAACCCGGCCAAGCTGGGGCGGCTGGAAAAGGTGGCGGAGCTCCGTCGGTGACGCCCGGGGGCGAAAGATCGTCCGGATCGACGTCCTTGCGGGTCTGCTCAATTGGCACCCGCACGAAGCGACCCAAGGAGGGAGCAACGCATGAGCGATCGAACTGCTAGTGCCGGCGGGGTACCCCGCGTACTCCCCAAGATGCCCCCACGCTGGGTCTTCTCGTTCTTTAACCCAATCGCCAGGTTACTCATGGCCGCTGGCGTGCCGCTGGGGTTCAATGGGCTCATCACCGTACGCGGCCGGCAGAGCGGCCTGCCTCGCACAACGCCTGTGGCGATCATCGAGGTCTCTGGCAGGCGTTGGGTCTGGGCCCCCTGGGGCGACGTCCAGTGGGTGCGCAATCTGCGCGCGGCCGGCCGCGCGACCATCAGCGTGCGCCGCCGGAAAGAAGAAGTACGTGCGACCGAGCTGGACCCAACACAGCGAGTCGAGTTCTTTCGCGACGTCCTTGGTCCCCTCGTGCGAGGCACACCGGGCGGTGCCTGGTTCATTCGCACCGTCGATGGGGTCGATCTCGACCGTCCATTGGAAGCGGCCGAGGGTCGGCGTGTCTTCGAACTCCACCCACTTCGGTGAAGAGGCTCGGTTCGTTCACGCGGTGGTTGTCGGCGTCTGTCGCCAGCGGCCTCACAGGCTAGGTGTGCGGCACGATCGACGCCATCAGGACCTGCTACTTCAGCGATAAGCTGATCGGCTTGCGCATCCGGCAGGAAGTGCGATCACTCGGCTATGGCGATGGAGGCTTCCACCGCGAGTTCGCGTGCCGCGAGGACGTACGCACTGAACCGCGGTCCCCACAGCTGCACGAGCCAAGCCTCCTTCCCAGATGGACGGCGCCGTCCTGCGCACCGGCCACACGCGTCGCTGTTGGGAATCAGAGTCTGAGGAGCCGGCTGCCTCCGATACACGTTGCGCCCAAGACGAGCAGCAGCACGCCCACGATGACCGGCACGGGCGGGGCAGGCACCGACGATGCCAACTGCCGTCACGCCGGGGCGGAAGGGCGCCGGCAGCAACGTGAGTCCGGCCGACGCCGCCCCGGCGACTACGACGACGATCGACTCCGGCTACGTGCACGGACGCGATGGAGGGCGCAGCTATTGGATGCGCCAATGGGCGTTGACTCGGTCGGGTTCTCCACCGGACCGACGGGTGAAACGATTGTCGACGTCAATCAGGTCGTCCGCGACCTGGCCGGGAATCGCCTAGCGGACACGATGGTGGGTCACGTATTTCGGATCGAAGACCGGTGTGATCAGACGCATCGACATCCGCGACACGTGACAATGGGCTCATCCGCCGATTGACGCGGCTTCGACTTCGAGTGTTGTGCAGCCGTCGGCGGCGTCGAGCGCGATATGACCGGTACGCGCGCCGCCGTGCTTGACCAGGTTAGTCACCGCCTCGCGCAGCGCCCAGGCAATGGTGGTCTCGGGTAGGGCGACCGCGACATGCTGGCTGCCAACTGCCTCGCGCGTCTCGAGCGGAGGCTGCAGGATTTGTTCGACGTCGCAGGCCCACTGGGTCCTGGCTCACGATCGACGCATGTCGAGTCATGCGGTGCGGCCGCCATTCCCTGGAGCGTGTGCGGCAGCGCCGGCGCACGTTCCGTGAGCGGCGCGATCAACGGCGCGGCCGGAACCGCAGGTGAAGAGCGTTCGGTGTGTCGATGGTCCGGACAAGCTCGAATTCGATGCGATCTCGACCAAGATTCTCGAACAGCCGCACACCGCCTCCGAGAAGAACGGGCACGACGTGGAGCTGGAGCTCGTCCACCCGTCCCGCGACCAGATATTGTTGAATTACCTTGGCGCCACCGAAGATAGCGATGTCCTTCGCGCCCGCGATTGTTTGCGCTTGATCAAGCGCCGCATGGATGCCGTCGACGAAGGTGTACGTCGTGCCACCCTGCATCAATCGCGGCGCTTCCAGCCGGTGCGTCACGATGAACACGGGCATCCCAAACGGTGGAGGGTCACCCCACGGCTCCTCGCCGACGTCGAACATCCGTCGGCCCATGATCACTGCGCCTGATCGCTCGTAGAGCTCCGTGAGCACGGCGTGATCGGCGTCGGTCCCCTTCGCGAACATCCAATCGTGGAGCCGACCGTCGTCGTCGCCGAGCGGATTGTTTACGCCCTCGTTCGGACCTGTAATGAAGCCGTCGAGCGACATAGAAATTTCAAAGATGATCTCTCTCATACGTCAGCCTGTACCCTTCGATTCGCTCGGGCAAAGCTCGCGCAACACGGAGCGGCTCGCTTTCGTCCTCCACAACTCTGCGCCGCGCCGTTCGACGAGATTGTGGACCGCGCGCCAGCACGGGAATCCACGTTCGACCTCACGCGGCATGCGCCAGGCCTACGTGCGCGCCGGCGCCGGTGGGTACGACCGCCTGGCGCGCCGCGCGCAGCTCCGCCGCGAGCGACTCCACATCGAGTCCGAGGATCGCGACGGCCAGACGGCGGTAGGCCGCCGCCCGCGACTGCGCGCGCCTGAGCCTGAATGCCCGCCGCTGGCCGCGGGCGCCACAGGCCACGACCATTCGACCGAGCGAGCGTGTGCTGTCGCTGGCGATCGCGGAGTTCGTGTTGCTCACGCCGCGACTCCTTCCAGTACTGCGTCGTCGGAGCCGAAGAGGCCGTCCTGGATCCGTCCGCGGAGCACCAGCAGGCGCAGGTACTGCCGCAGGTTGAATGGATAGGGCGTGCTGGCGGTTGGCCGCCAACCGAAGCGATATAGCTGGTCGTGATCAGCAGCACCATCACCGTCGCGTGTACCGATGGTGTTGGTGTCCTCCAGTCGCGGGTGCTGCTCGGGTGGCATCGGTTCGCTCCTGTTAGAGCCTTGTTGGTTATTGGCCACGGGGCGTTCTCCTTGTCAGTTCTGTTGCGGTGACGGCCGCCGGTCTTACCCCCTCGCCGGCGGCCGCAGAGGACGCAGCATCAGCTCGCGTGTGCGCGTCCCACGCAGCCAGACCGGCGCTTACGCAGGCCTATTCGACAATCGGTCGAACCTCGATGGCGCCGTTCGCAAGCGGGGCCTTGCGAGCCCAGTCGACCGCCACATCCAGGTCCGGAACAGAAACGGTCCAAAAGCCGGCGAGCTTCTCGCGGGTCTTCGCGAACGAGCCGTCTTCGACGCGTGCGCTGCCCCCGCTGAAGCCGACGGTCCGGGCTGGCTCGTCCAGGCCGGCAGCCGACACGAACGCCTCCGATCGGCGGAGCTCGTCATTGAAGGCAGTGATTTGCTTGTCGAACGTCTCCGCCTGCTCGGGCGTCATGTTTTGCCACTCCCCGTAGTCGCTGATCATCAACAGTACGTACTTCATCGCTCATGTCCTTCTCGTGTTGAATTCGTTGTTTGCTTATCGATGTCGGACGTTGCGGGCCAGTCGGAGTGACAACGCGCTGGCGCCGTCACTTGCCTGCGGCTGCAGGCGCCAGCACGGCCGCCGGTGGCGATGCTTTGGGTTCCCTCGCGGGCCGGGGCCGGAACGACTGCCACGCGACCGCCGCCAGGACCAGGAAGATGGTCCCGCCCACCGCGCCGACCACATTGAGCCCGAGCGTGAACGCCGCTCGGGCAGCCTCGACCAGCGCCGCACCGGTGGCTGGATCGAGTCCAGCCGCGGTAGCCATGGCCGCGGTGATGCTCTGGCCGGCTGCCGCCGCAGCCACGGTCGGTAGATCGGAGACACGGTTGAGCATCTCGGCGCGGTACACCGCCGTAGCGAGCGTGCCGAGCGTCGCGATGCCCAGCGCGATTCCGAATTCGCCGCTCGTCTCGTTGAGCGCGGCAGCCGAGCCAGCCTTCTCAGGCGGCGCCGAGCCGAGCACGATCCCAAGCATGAGTGCCATCGGCGTGGCGATGCCGGCGTGTGTGAGGATCATTCCAAGAATGAGCGTGGGCACGTCGCCGCCCGCGCCGACCTGCGTAAGCACGAGCAATCCGACGCCGGCCGCCGATATCCCCGCGGCCACGAGCCGAGTCTGACCGAAGCGGTTCGCGAGTCTGGGTGCGGCGAGGAAGCCAGCCGCCATCACCACACTCTGCGGAACGAGCGCGAGGCCGGCCTCGAGCGGCCTCAGTCCAGCGACCATCTGCAGGTAGAGCGTGGTCACGAACGACGCGCCTGCCATCACTACGCCGAGCAGCAGGCTGACGCCCAGGGCGGTACTGAAAGTGCGATATCGGAACAAACCAAGGTCGAGGAGCGGGTCGCGCAGCCGCTGCTGCCGGCGAACGAACACGACGCCGAGGGCGAGGCCGACGACGAGCGCCGACGCGGTCACGAGACCCGGCCCGCTGCGTGCCAGCTCCTTGAGGCCATAGATCGCCAGCAGGATCGCCGCCACCGACAGGCCGGCACTGATCAGGTCCAGCCGCCCGGCCGAGCCGTCGCGGTACTCAGGCAGGAAGAACGGTCCGGTCACCAGCAGCAGGGCCATGAAGGGCACCCCGAGGAGAAAAGCCGAGCCCCACCAGAAGTGCTCGAGGAGGATGCCACCGACGAGTGGTCCGATTGCCAGGCCGCCGAGAAACGACGTGAACCACACGCCGATGGCGGTCCCCATCTCGGTGGGCTCGGGGAACATGTTGCGGATCAGGGCCAGGGTCGAGGGCATGAGCGTCGCGCCGGCAACCCCGAGCAACGCCCGGCTGGCGATCAGCACCTCGGTCGTTGGCGACAAGGCCGCGATGATCGAGGCGCCACCGAAGCAGGCGCCGCCGATGAGAAGCAGACGGCGACCGCCGATGCGGTCGCCGAGGGTGCCCATGGTGACCAGGCACCCGGCCAGCACGAATGAGTAGATGTCGAGGATCCAGAGCTGCGCTACCGAATCGGCTCCGAGATCAGCCGCCAGATGCGGCAGCGCGAGATACAGGACGCTGATGTCGAGAGACAAGAGCAGCGTCGGTAGCGCAAGGACGGCGAGACCGATCCAGCGGCGACGGTTGCCTACTGTGGCGATTGTCTGCGTTCGAGTCATGTGGGTAACCTCCCGGTCAAAGTCACATCACTAAAGCGCCAGCTGGATCCAGGTCGATAGACGTATTCACGTACGATTCCGAGTGCATGCGTTTCTCCGTCGTCGCATCGCCCGCGTCGATCGATTGGGCCAGCGGGTTCGTGCACGGCCATCATTGGCTCGCTGCAAGACGAGAATTGCGCACCGAGTGCGCCAAAGATGCGCAACTCTGAGCCACCGCTTCAGAACGCGCCAGACGCGGCTCCGCCCCCGCTACGTGCGATCCTGCGCGCGGTGCGTGAGGCAGCTGGCGTGAGCCAGGACGGCTGGGCTGCTCGCCTTGGCTATGGCCGCCGAACCATCCAGCACTGGGAACGTGGCGAGTTCGCGCCCGACCCCGAGGCGACAGAATCGCTCATCCAGTTGTGCCAGGACCTGCGGCTCTTCCGCGAATATCGCGTAGGCGTGCTGGCTGGCGTCAACCTCAGCGCCGAGTGGCTTCGCACGGCTGCCACCGATGCGCGCCTGGCGCACCGCGGCGGCTCGGTCGACCGCGCACCCACCGGAGGCTCGCTGGCTGTTCCGCCAAGCCGTCACCTACCGGCCTACCTCACCCCGTTCATCGGGCGCGACCGCGACCTGTCCGAGCTGCGTCGATTGCTGGCCCGACCGGACGTCCGTCTGCTGACCTTGACCGGACCCGGTGGCGTGGGCAAAACGCGCCTGGCGCTGCACGTCGCCAAACAACACGGCACCGAGGTCAGGGAGGGTGTCGTCTTCGTCGCGCTCGCACCAGTCACGCAAGCAGCGGCGGTCGTGCCGTCCGTCGCGCAAGCGCTCGGGCTCGTTGAGCGATCGGGTCAGTCCCTGCTGGGTACGGTCGCTGCCAACTTGCGACAGCACCCGACGCTGCTGATCCTCGATAATTTCGAACACCTCGTCGAAGCCGCGCCCACCACAACCGACCTGCTAGCGGAGTGTCCCGAGCTAAAGGTGGTCGTGACGAGCCGCGTCGCGCTGCGGCTGTACGGCGAACGCGAGTACCCGGTGAAGCCGCTCGAGGCGCCCGCCGCAAGCGTGCTTGACCTCGAGCACCTCGCCGAGTACGACGCGGTTCGGCTGTTTGTCGACCGTGCTCAGGGCGTCAATCCGGAGTTCGCTCTCAATTCTGCCAACAGTGCTGCGATCGCATCGATTTGTCGGCGCCTGGACGGGCTGCCGCTCGCGCTCGAGTTGGCCGCCGCGCGTGTCCGCGTGTTGACACCCGATGCCCTGGTGCGGCACGTCGCACACCCGCTCCGCGCGCTGACCGGCGGTGCTCGTGACCTGCCGTGGCGCCAACAAACGTTGCGAGCGACGATTGCCTGGAGTCACGACCTGCTGCTGCCAGCCGAACAGGTGCTGTTCAGGCGGTTCGCCGTGTTCGCGGGCGGATTCACGCTCGAGGCCGCCGAAGCCGTCGTTGGTGAGATCGAGCTCGACCTGCTCGATGGCCTGGAAAGTTTATCGAGCAAGAGCCTGATCTATCAGCAGAACGTCGCGGGTCATGCTCGCTATGCAATGCTGGAAATGTTGCGCGAATTTGCGCGCGAGAAGCTCGCGGAAAGTCCGGATGAGCTAGTGACGCGACATGCTCATGCGCGCTACTACCTGACTTGGATCAGTGGTGGCCAGCCCACGAATTTCAACTGGCTGCCGGTGATTGCCGACCACCTCTCGTCCTGGGATCAGGTGGAGGAAGAGAGGGCCAACCTGCGCGAGGCGGTAGCGTGGTGCATCCAGTCCGGCGATCTCGACACCGGCGGGTGGCTGGTATGGAAACAGTTTCAATTCTGGCACCGGCGTGGACCGCTGCGCGAAGGTCGCACGCTCGCCGAGCAATTGCTGCGCCTGGAAGGCGGACGTCACTCCGGTGCACGGGCCGCTGCGCATTGCACCGCGGGTTTCCTCGCCTACGCCGAGGCCGATCTGGATGCTGCGCGTCAGCACCTCGAGGCTGGTCTGGCGCTCGCTCGCGCGATGGACGATCCCATGACAGCTCGCTTCTGCATCGAGACCCTGGGGCGCGTCGCACTGTCTGAGGGAGATCTGGCTATGGCGCGACGGCTGCTCGACGAGGCGCTCGCCATGGCGCGCGAAGCCGGCGACCCCATGCTGATCTCGTTCACGCTCTGGCCAGCAGGCCTGCTGAGCTACGCCTCAGGCGAGTATGAGACTGCTCGCAGCCAATGGGAGGACGTCGCGCGACTCGGTTATCCTGATCCGCCACCGCTCCAGGGCCTGGGTCATTTAGCGCTGGTCGAGGGCGACGTAGACCGCGCGACGCAGCTTTTCTACGAGGCGTGGGACGTGGCGCAGCGGCGCAATTCCATGCAATCGAAGCTGGTAATACTCGGAGATCTGGCCGTGCTCGCGCTCGCGCGTGGCTACCCCGAATCCGCGGCCCGCCTGCTGGGAGCGCACGACCACCTTTTCGCCCAATTCGGCAGCCGCGATGACGTGATGACCCGGTTCTTCTACGATCGAGCGCTCGCCGACGTGCGCAAAGCGATCCAAGCTGGCGCCCTGACCAACGCCTGGACAGCCGGTGCCAGCATGAGCCTCGATGACGCTTATGCCTACGCGCGTTCGATCGTCCCACCGCCCGAGCACGACCGACGCTCGGCCAACGCACGGCCACTGCTGACTTCGATACGCGCTCCGCGGTCCAATCATTGAGCGTTTGCAGCCACGGCATCGAGCGGGAACGATGCCAATCAGCTACTTCGCGCGACCGCTCGAAATCAACGAGATTCGCGGGCGCATGAAGCCAAAATCGACCGTGAGACTACCAGTTGCTTGGGCGGCGATGGCGTGCATCGAAAGCGGCGGGTTGATGTCGATGATGGAGATTGCCGTGCTGGGATAGTGACGTTCACTGTTCTGCGCGATTCCACCTTTGCCCACCAGGCGCTCGCCGCGGAGCTTCAACAACCGGTTCGCACGTATGTGATCAACTTCGCCGGTTGCTGAGCTACGGGCTGTTGGCAAATACGTTCACACCCACGCCGCCGCTGCAGGCCGCGTTCACGCCACTGATGCACGCTGACCTGACCGAATGGTCGCGTCACTCCTTGGACCTGTACAAGTGATGCTCGTGGGCAAGGACCAGCGTGCGCCTTCCATCCGCAGCCCGAGCGTGAGGCGTAGCCGATTCTCAGGGTGCGCCGAGCTCTTCCGGCTAACCGCAAAACAGAAGGCCATACGCGTACACCACGTCGCGCCGCCCGTGACACTGAGCTCGGCGAAAGCCATGTAGTCGCTCGCGGTCGACAGCGCGCCGGGCACCATCAGAACTGACGGCCCGCTGCCCAGCGTGTAATACGCGATCGTCGTCCCGTCTCTGGATCGCGCCCACTCGGCCGCGGGCAGAGTCGCGTCGGTCACGGCTGGACTCATGCCGAGGGCATTAAAGGGTACGCCGCACCACCGCGGGTGATATTTCCGCTCGACCGAGGCGCTGCTGAACGCGGCGATGCTGGACGCGCGCGATCTTGTCACATTTAGCCTGGGCAGTGAACGTCAGCGCCATCTCTATCGGAGGTCAACCCGCCAGCCCGGCAAAGGCTCCGGACGACGCGGCTGCTCACGGGGTGTGTTGGTTTGTGGCCTTCGAGCTCCTCCTGTTCGCGCCATTCAAGTTCTTGCCTGTCGGAATCCTGGGCTACCCGACGTACCCGGAGAAGTTTGTGAATTGGGCTATCCGGGCTCGTTCGCGTACGTGATCGGCGCCGCGGAAATCCTGGCCGCGGTCCTGTTGCTTCTGCCGCGGCGGCGATTTCTCGGCGCCACGCTCCTGGTGTTCGTCCTCACCGGGGCGGTGACAACGCACATCGTCAATCACAACTCGCTCGGCGATGGCGTGGCCGCGCCGATCCATCTCGTGTTGGCAGCGGTGATGGCCCGGGCAAACGGGCCCGCCGACTGGAGAGCCCCGTTCGGCAGGTGATCCACAGAGGCAGGCCCTCCGCCAGGCTTGACAAGCGAAAACCAGAGCCCTGGCATACTTGAGCCAGCGGTGCCCGACGTCAGCGACATGGATCTTCGGCTGGAGCAGTTCCGGGTCGAACTGATCGGGTTCTGCTACCGCATGCTGGGCTCGCCGTTCGAGGCGGAGGACGCCGTACAGGAGACGCTGCTGCGCGCCTGGCGGAGTCTGGACCGCTTCGACGAGGACAGGTCGCCGCTGCGCAACTGGCTGTACGCCATCGCGACGAACGTTTGTCTGGACATGCTGCGCAGCGCACAACGTCGCGCCCGGGCTGTGGACTTTGGTCCCCCGACCCAGGTCGGTCCCGACCTCGGGAAACCACTGCCCGAGAATGCGTGGATCCGGCCCATGCCAGACGACCGTGCCCTGCCTGCCGCGGCTGATCCGGCGGAGCTGGCCGCGCAGCGCGAGACCATTCGCCTGGCGTTCGTCGCCGCACTGCAGCATCTGCCGCCTCGACAGCGGGCGGTGCTCATCTTGCGCGACGTCCTATGTTGGAAGTCTGACGAAGTCGCACGGCTGCTAGCTACGACGGTCGCCTCGGTCACCAGCGCGCTGCAACGCGCACGGGCGACACTCAAGACTGTCCACGTCGCTCCGGCCGAGACGTTCCAGCCGATGGATCAGCGACAGCAGCAGCTCCTGGCCCGCTACTGCCAGGCGTTCGAGCGCTACGACGTGGACAGCCTGGTGTCGCTACTGCACGAGGACGCCACCATGTCCATGCCACCCTTCCCGTGGTGGCTGCGCGGGCGCGCCGATATCCGCCGGGCAATGCTCGCGGCCGGGCGCCCGTGCGAGGGCGTTCGGCTTGTGCCGACCGTGGCTAATGGATCGCCGGCGTACGCGCAGTATCGCCCAATCGGCCAAGACGGTGGTTACGAGCCGTTCGCGCTGACGGTCCTCGAACTGTGGGACGGCCTGATCACTGAGACGACCACCTACCTCGACGCCGCGCAACTGTTCCCACTATTCGGATTCGCGGACCGATAGGTTTTCGTGCGCCGCTCCGTATTACCGACCGAGGACGGAGCACGATGCCTACTTACATGAACGTCAATGGCGTACGCATGTGGTACGACGATCGCGGCAAAGGTGACCCGGCAGTGCTGCTGCACGGCGGACTCACCGACAGCCGAGACTTTGCCGGCAACTTCGCCCGTCTGGCCGATACTTTTCGGCTCTTGCTGCCCGAACGTCGGGGTCACGGCCATACCGCTGACGTGGCTGGGCCGATCACCATCGAGTTGATGGCGCAGGACACCGCTGCGTTCCTGGACGAGGTGGTTGGCAGCCGAGTGCGTCTGGTCGGCTACAGCAGCTCGGGCGATTGCCCCACTGGTCTTTGCTGGCGGCCCCGGTCGGGTTCCTGCTGGCGGGTCTACAGTTGCGCCGGAGTCCGTGGCGTTCGTGGGGCAATCGACGCTGCTCGGCGCCCTGGCGACACTCGGCTTGACAGCGCTCACCTTCTATACCTTTTCCTCTCACACGTTCACGTCAGGTTCTGCTCCGGTCGGGCAACTTGGCGGGCCGAGCGGATCGTGTTCGTCGCAAGCCTTGGCTGGTACGCCACGACTGGCTGGCGCCTCTTCATGCCCAGCGCGCCGACAACGCCTGACCCCGGCCGATGAGTTTGGCGTCTCGCCCGAGTCTCATGGGCAAAGGAGACGCCATGTTCTCAACACACGAAAGGGCGACCAGGGCGTGGGTATTGGCACTTGCCTCGGCCGCGTCGTTCATGGTTGCGCTCGACGCGCTCGTCGTCTCGACCGCGCTTAGCACCATCCGAACCTCTCTCGGTGCCTCGATCGAGGAGTTGGCGTGGACGCTGAGCGCGTACAACCTGAGCTTCGCGATGCTGCTGCTGACCGGCGCCGAACTGGGCGATCGCTTCGGTCGACGGCGAGTGTTCGCTATCGGCGTTGCGGTCTTCACGGCGGCGTCGATCGGGTGCGCGGTGGCAGCAAACATTGGCTGGCTGATCGCCGCACGGGCGGCACAGGGTGCCAGCGCCGCCATGGTTACGCCTCTGGGCCTGGCCTTGCTGAGCGCCGAGTTCCCACGTGAGGAGCGGGCGAAGGCACTCGGCATTTTCAGCAGCCTGACCGGCTTGGCCCTGATCAGCGGCCCAGTGGTGGGTGGTCTGCTTGTGCAGAACATCGACTGGCACTGGATCTTCTGGGTCAACGTTCCGGTCGGCCTCATCATCATCCCGCTCGTCCTGACGCGCCTGCCGGAGAGTCGCGGCCCCGCCGCGGGGTTCGACCTTCTCGGGCTTCTGCTCGGGACCACCAGCGCGTTTGGCGTCGTGTGGGCCCTGGTGCGCGGAAACCAGGTGGGCTGGACGACCCTGGAAGTGCTCGCCGCCGCGCTGGGTGGACTGCTGCTGGGCGCCGGTTTCGTCGCCTGGGAGCGATTCACCAGGCAGCCGATCGTGCCACTGCGAATGTTTGGCAGTGCTGCGTTCTCATCCGGCGTTGCCGCGTGCTTCCTGTTCACTGCGTCGCTCTATGGCACGCTGTTCTTTCTGGCGCAGTTCTTCCAGACAGCCCAGGGCCTTGATCCGTTGCAAGCTGGTGCACGCGTGTTGCCCTGGACCGCAACGCTCTTCGTCGTTGCCCCCATCGCCGGCAGCCTCGTGAGCAGGGTCGGCGAGCGGGCGCTAATGGTCTCGGGATCGATGCTTCAGGCGCTCGGCATGGCCTGGATCGGCCTGATTGCGACGCCTGCGGTCTCGTTTGCCGAGCTGATCGCACCGCTCGTCATAGCCGGCGCTGGTGTATCGATGGCGATGCCGGCTGCGCAGAACGCGGTGCTGGGCGCCGTTGCTCCGGGCCAGCTCGGGAAAGCATCTGGCACGTACAACATGCTGCGCTTTCTGGGCGGCGTGTTTGGGATAGCGATTGCCGTGGCGGCCTTCACGTTCACTGGCGGCTATGGCTCGCCGCAGGCGTTTGCCGTCGGCTTCGTAACCGCCGTCGGAGTCTCCGCGACGTTGGCATTGCTGGGCGCCATTGCCGGCTTGTGGCAGCCTGGTCGCATCAAACTGTCTGTGTTGCCTACTGAGGCGACCGCGGACGTGCAAGTATCTGCGTGACTGTGACGGGGCAGCTTCGCGAAATCGAGTCGAACGAACTGGTCGCCGTATTCGACGGCGACCAGGAGGCGTTCCGAAAGGTCACCGATGCGTACTTCCGTGAGCTCCACGTTCACTGCTACCGACTGCTCGGCTCATTCCACGACGCGGAGGACGCCATGCAGGAGACGCTGCTCCGCGCCTGGCGTCATCGTGCGAGCTTCGAACGTCGCAGCTCGTTTCGCGCCTGGCTGTATCGCATTGCGACCAACGTCTGCCTGACTATGCGTGCCCGCCATGTTGTGGAGCCACCTGTCGTGCCGCCCATACTGGCACCTGCGGTAGCCGCTTCGACCGAACCCGCGAGCCATCTGTCTCCATATCCCGACGCACTGCTGGATGAGCTCGAGGCCACCGCCGACAACCCCGCCGCCGCGTTCGACCTCCGTGAGAGCGTGCAGCTGGCCTTCCTCACGGCTGTTCAGCTGCTCCCGCCGCGGCAGCGGGCCGTACTGCTCTTGCGCGATGTGCTCAGCTTCAGCGCGGCCGAGGTTGCCGAGCAGCTCGATTCCACGACGGCGAGCGTCAATAGCGCGCTCCAGCGCGCACATGCGACGCTGCAGAAGCAGCGCTCGTTGGGTCGAGTTGCGCCGGAGCGTGCCGCGCCATCTGAGAGCGCCGAGCAGCGGCTCGTGGAGCGCTATCTGGAAGCGTGGAGCGCAGCGGACGTGCCTTCGCCACCGTGCCCGCGGTCACCGGAGTTTTCGCCCGCGTCAGATTCGTGCCGACACGTGCCAATCGTCAGCCGGCGCTCGCCGGCTACAGGCTCGTTCCCGAAACTGGTCGGCGGCGGGCGTGGGCGGTATTCGTGCTGACGCTCGACGGCGAGTGCATCGCCGAGCTGACGGTATTCCTCGATCCGACATTGTTCCCGGCGTTCGGCCTGCCGATGGACCTCGACGCGGCTGACCTGTAACCCGCGCGCTGCGCGCGGCGCGAGAATCTCGGGCGCATCAAGCAGGGGGAGGCCGACCCTGCCGCCACGGTTCGGCGCATTGGGGCGTCTGCACTGGCAACGCGCACCGCGCCTGCCGCCAGTCGCAAGCAGGTGATCGCGTCGCGGCTACCGACGGATGCCTGGCCCGAGACCCGGCTGTTAATTCTGGCGGTGCAGGTCGATAGCGGCGAGCGCACAGTGTTCGACCGCGCAAGCGGGGTGTCTCTCGTGGACGCGGTGGCGGCAAGCTGCGCCGTTCCAGGAATCTGGCCCACGGTCGACATCGGCGATCGACGGTACATGGATGGTGGATTAGCGCCGAGGTCGTTGCCGCTGTCGTCGAGGCGCTGGAGTTACCGCTGTCCGCACTCCGCGAGCACCTGCGCAAGCTGCTCAACAGCTTCGCGAATGCCTGACTCCGGTAGGCCACCGTATCCGACGACCAGCCCTGGAGGGCCGGAGCGCGGCTCGGCGCGATAGGCACTCGCGCCGTATACGCGGATGGAGCGCCGCTTCGCAGCCTCTAAAACGGCTTGCTCATCGACGTGCTCATCGAGCTCGAACATCAGATGAAGTCCGGCCGCCACTGGGTGATATCGAAGAGCAGGGAGGAAGGCGCGCAGCGCCGCCACGAGTGCGTCACGCCGCCGTCGGTAGATCTGTCGCGAACGTCGCACGTGTTGGTCAAATGCTCCCCGCTCCAGGAAGTCAGCGAATGCGAGTTGTTCGAAGGCGGCAGAGCCCCGGTCAGCCTGGAGCTTCGCTCTCGCGACGTCGTCAGCAAGTTGGGCCGGCACAACGAGCCACCCGAGGCGAAGTGCAGGCGAGAGAACCTTACTGGCCGAGCCCACATACACGACACGGTCTGGTGCAAGCCCTTGCAGCGAGCCAATCGGTTCCCGATCGTATCGATACTCAGCGTCGTAGTCGTCTTCGATGATGATTGCGCCGCGCTGCCTGGCCCAGTCGAGTAGCGCGGCTCGTCGCGCAGGCGCGAGGACCGCGCCGGTCGGGTACTGGTGCGCCGGCGTGACGAGCACAGCCTCGGCCTCGATCTGACTCAGGTGATCGATGCAAAGTCCGTTGTCGTCCACGGGAATACGCGGTGTTTCCAACCCGGTTGCCTGGATGTCCGTACACATGTCGGCATGACCCGGATCCTCGACGGCCAGTCGCCGCACGCCGCGCTCGTGGAGCACTCTGCAGACAAGGCCAATCCCCTGCGCCGAGCCGCTGGCGAACACGACCCGGTCGGGTCGCACAACCGTTGCCCGTGCGCGGTTCAGATACGTCGCCAGCGCCACACGCACCGCTTCCGGACCACGCGGATCGGGATAATCGAACGCCTCGTCAGAAGCCGCGGCAAGCGCGCGCCGCATCGAAGCGAGCCACGCATGCCGAGGAAATAGCGACAGATCAGGGAGACCGGGTCGAAAGTCGTACCGGGGGACAGGAACAGCTAGCTGCTTTGCCGCAATCACGTCGTCGGCAGTCTGGCGCGCTGCAACGCGGGTCGCCGATCCGTGTTGTGAGGTGAGATAGCCCTCCGCGAGCAATTGCTCGTACGCCTCGACGACTACTCCACGAGACAGCTCGAGATCGGCCGCCAGTGCCCTGGTCGACGGCAGCAGCGTGCCGGCCGAGAGGCGGCCGGTGTGAATGGCGCCTCGCAATTCGCGTTCGAGCTGCAGCCGCAGCGGCACGCGATTGCCGCGTTCGAGGCGAACGAGCAGCTCGGTCGCAGAAGTGGTCCTCTTCATGTGCTCGTATGTGGACCTTGAGAATACACCACTCCGTCCGTAGTCTGGGGCACGTGATGACCAAACACGCCGCAGCAGCACAGTGTCTGCACGTGGGGCTTGTCACATGTGCGGAGCTCCCGCAACTCGACGAGGACACGCACTGCCTGATCGCGCCGCTCGCCGCGCATGGTGTATCTGCCACGCGCGCTGTGTGGGACGACTCGGACGTGGACTGGAAGCCCTACGACCTGGTGGTTGTGCGCTCATGTTGGGACTACGTCCGACGTCGGTCCGCGTTTCTGAACTGGGCACAAAGCGTTACGCAACTGGCGAACTCGGCGCCACTCGTCGCTTGGAATACCGACAAGCGCTACCTGCGGGACCTCGAAACCCGCGGTGTTGCTGTGGTGCCGACGACGTGGTTGAGCTCCTACGACTCATGGGCGGAGCCAACGGCCGGTACCTGCGTGATCAAGCCGGCCGTCGGCATGGCGAGTCTCGATGCAGGTCGATATCGCATGGGCGATTCGGATCAGCGACAGCTTGCCCTCGGACACGTGCGCCGATTTCAGGCTGCCGGTCGACTAGCAATGGTGCAGCCATACCTCTCGCGCATCGAGAAAGACGGCGAGATGTCACTCGTGTACCTGCGCGGCGTGTTCAGCCACGCGCTACGAAAGCGAGCGGTGTTGACCGGGCCTGATGAAGGTATTGACCGGCGGTTCCAGCCTCGAGGAGGGCCGAACCTCGAACTGTGCCAGCCGACCGAGGAGCAGCTGGCGACTGCTGAGCGGGTGCTTGCGGCCGTGCCGGGTGGACGCGAGGCATTGCTCTATGCGCGCGTTGATCTCATTCCCAATGACGACGGAAAGCCTTTTCCTGATGGAGGTGGAGCTCACCGAACTACAACTTTATTTCGGCTACGAACACACCGCGGCCGACAGATGGCCGCTGCCATTCGCGACCAGGCTCGTGCAGAGAGAAAGAGGAGACAAGCACTATGCAACGGGTAAAAATCGTGGGCGTGCTGGTGAAGGACTATGACGCAGCCCTTGAGTTCTACAGCCAGAAGCTGGGCTTCGAGGTAGTCGAAGACATCGCGTCCGGCGATCGACGCTGGATCACACTTTCGCCGCCGGGCAACGGTTGTGCGCTCGCGCTCGAGCTGGCGAAGGAGCCCGACGATCTCGCCGTGGTGGGTAGGCAAGCAGGCAGCTTCCCACTTCTCGCGTTGGACACCGCTGACTGCCTTGGTGATTACAACACGTTGAAAGCTCGCGGCGTGACTTTCCACGGGGAGCCGGAGACGGGCCCCTGGGGGACGGGCGTCCTACTCGAGGACCTTTACGGCAATAAGTTGTTCTTGAGTCAGGAGTCCTGAAGCCACGAACGATTTCCAGTTTAGCGGGGCGCAATCGACGGAAGAAGTGATCGTCGCGGCCCTCGGAGGAACCGTGTCGGGACGAATTGCCACCAGCTAAGCGGCTATGCATCAGACAAGAGTTGGCTGACGGGAGCGCGCGCCCCGTCGGCCATCGCCGCGGCGATCAGCACGCCACCTACGCGCGAGGATCCGCAGCAGCAGCATGCTCTCCGGTCACTCCAGGGCTCTAAGCGTCGCGTCCAGCCAGGAAACGAGCCAATCCGACGCATTTCTCGATGGCCGCCGGGTGCCGCGGCGCCAGTTCCTCGGCTGACTCGACATTGATTTCGACGTGGCGACCGCGTCGCCGACGAGCCCCAGTGCCAGCCACCCGCCCGCGCCTCGGGCACAGGCAGTCCGCTCCCCTGATCTGCCCGCAGTCGTCGCCGATCTGCCGAGGACATTGTGATGTTCGAGATGCCGCCACCTTCAGATGGCGTCCGGGGTATCGACGCCTATCGGCGTCGTGGCTGCCATTCTTCGACTTGCTATCCGGCGGCGGTCCTTCGAGGTCATCGAGCTCATGCGCACGACATTCTGGGCGTCCCACACGCACGTCTTCGCCTGGAGCCGCGCGGTCGTACAGGGGCCGAACCACCGAGAGGCGTAGCAGCCGCTGGCGGGGAGGGCGGCCGCTCCACTGCTGCCGCACGCCTTGACCGTTGAGATGCTCGCCGCCGCGCGGTCCGGGCGGCAGCACACGAGATCGCACCGCGGTCATACCAGGTTGGAGCGTCTGGACGATCGCGGGGCTGTGATCGCCAAACGCGTCCTCGGCGCATCGGCCATGCGGGGCGCGAACGGGTTTCCGGCGATGCGGTGATCAGCGCGTTGACGTAGTCAGTGTCCGCTCGAGGTGGGTTGAACGGCGTTTTCCCGAGTCGCTTCGACGAAAGTGGAACACAGCAGATCCGCGTAGCGAACGGCATACTCATCGGTCGACCAGCCGCGATCGACCAACAGACGCTCCACGGCCTCTGTCGAGATGAGCGCCCACAACATATCGGTCGCCGTCTCGACCGTCCAGCTGCGTCGCAAGCGGTGCTCTTGCTGCAGGCGCTCCGCGAGCAGCCGGCAGTCCATGCGGCGCCGCCACGCGGCCGCGTCGGGATCGGTGCGGCCGACGTGCTCGAGCGCGCGGGCCACGCCCAGAATGCGCACGTGGTAGGTCGCCTCGTGGCGCGCCCACTCCTTCAGAGCCGCGACGCCGTCAGGCGCATCCCTGACGCGCTGAAGTGAGGCTTGCAGGCCCTCGGTCTCGGCGACGTAGAAAAACAATGCGCCGACCAGCTCACTGCGCGAGGCGAAATGCAGATAGACGGCGCGGCGCGAGACGCCGGCCCGCTCGGCGACGCCACCCATGGTAAGCGCGTCGAAGCCGCGCTCCTCGAGGAGCGAGCGAGCCGCGGCGAGCAGGGCGGCACGCGTGCGACGGCCTCGAACATTGCGCGGCTGCTCTTGCACTTTACTTCACACAGTGTATACTTCACAGGAAACTACACATTGTGTGAAGTTTCAGGAGAAGGTATGGGTGGCAAGCCCTGTGAGCCCATGGGCACCGCTGTCGTCGGCCGGTCGGTGACCAGCGGCGCTCAGCTGACGCTGTTCATCGCGCTCGCACTCGGGCTGGCGGCAACTGCGCTCCGGCCCGCGCATCACGGCGGCGGAGCAGTTCGCCGTCTCCGGCATCCGGAGGTAATCACCATCATGTCGATCTCGACACTGAGCACGTCGCGCGGCCTGGCGGTCACCGGGATCCTGTCCGGCCTTGGAATACTGGGTGAATTCACATTCTTCACGCTGAGCGGTTTCCCGGCCGCCGGGTTCAGCGATCCCACCATTGCTCTGCCGTACCTCGAGAGGGGCGGCTCGCTTCTACGCGTCGCAGTGCTGTTCGGCGCCGCGAATATTGCGCTGTGGACGGCGTTCAGCGTCGCGCTCGCCGCTCGGCTTGGCGAGCGGACGCCCGCGTTGGCAGCCGCCACGCTCTTGCTGACCGTCATCGGCAATTCAGGGGACGGGCTCGTGGCCCTCAGCTTCTATCGCGCGGTCTCAACCTTCACGGACGTCGCCGTGCGGGATCAGGCTGCGGCGGCAAGCGCCTGGACTGCCTTCGCGGCGGTAACCGCGGGTTATCAAGCGTTTGCGAACTTCTTCCTTGGCTTGTCGTTGCTGTCGGCTGGTTGGGCGATCGTCTCGGTGGGCGCGCTGTCACGCGGGCTCGGCGTCCTCGCAGCGCTTGCCGGGGCGGTGACGCTTGCAAGCGTGCTCGGGTTGGACGCGGCGTACCTGCTGGCGCTGATCCTGGTGCTTGTCTTCCGCGTCTGGTCGGGCGTGGCCGTGCTACGAAGCACGCCGCAGCGTAGCGTGTCCACCTCAGGCGGCGCGCCCACCTCATCGGCCGCTTCGCCTGCGAACTTCTGACCGGTGGGGAGCAAGCTGGTGCCGCGGTCGTTTTTTGGGGCGGTCGCGGGCCACCACTATGAACAAAGTCATGGTCAGCTACGAGAGCCATCGGTTCGATCCCAATCTCGCCGGTCACGTTCAGCCTCGTAGCGTCTACCTGATGACGACCCGGTTGAGCGGACGCGACCACGTCGGCCAACGCCGCTTTCGTTGCGCGAGTTGCATGTGGACCAGTTGCACGCGGCGGCCGGTTCGGCCCCTGTCGACGTGGAGATACAGTCCGACGAGCGCGAACGTAAGCGCGATCGGCTTCGTGCTGTCGTCGGCTGCCTGCGCGGCAAACGCGTCGACGACGTGCTGATGAATGAAGGCGGGATCGCCATGGGTGAGGGTGTAGGCGCTCAATTCGTCGTACGCCTCACGGGCTGATCGCATGCGTCGCCCTGTGGTATAGCCTACGCGCTGCGCAGCGCTTCGATCGGATCCAGGCGTACAGCCTGCGTCAATGTCCTGACGGCGCGAACCGTTCAGGTGACGGTCGCGCCGGCGACGCGCAGGCGGCCGCAAAACTCCGCCGGGCCCTGCGCTACACGCTTTCCTGTCTGCGGGCTGCGCTCCGCGACGACGGTACCTGCTCGCACTTGATCGAGGGCAACGCTCCGGGCTTCGACTTCGGCTCGCCGGAGGAGTTGGACCTCGACCTCGTGCGGTTCCAGGCTGCAGCCTCCCCGCTGCAACCGGACGAGTGGCGCCCGTCGCTCGTCGCGCGGCTCCAGCAAGCCGCCGATGTCTGGCGTGGCGAGTTTCTCGAGGGATTCTCACTCGCCGACGCCCCAGACTTTGATGTCTGGGGTACCCATCAGGCTGAGAGTTGGCGCCGCCAGATGCTGTCTGTCGTGGACCGCCTCTCTCAGGCGCAGGAAGATGTGGGGCTGATAGCTCAGGTGCGGGAGACAGCTGAGCGCTGGGTGAGATTGAGCCCACTGGAGGAGCAGGCTCACCAGCGCAGAATCCAACTCGCGCTCGTGGCCTCGCGCGTGTTGTAGCTGTCATCTCCGGCTGCTGGCTCGTGACGGTTCCGCACACCTCCCGCGGCGGTCGAGCAGGCATCCGGCCAAAGCCATCGCCGTCGTAGTCGTGGCCCAGAAGACGTTGGCGGGCATTCCGGCGATGCGCCCAACCGCGTGTGGCGGGTCGTCCAGGCCGGTTCCTTTGACCAGCATCGCGGCGAAGAATGATCCCCAGTAGGCGAGCGGGATGGCCGTGGCCGTGGCCGTCGCCAGCGGGCGCTGGCCAGAGCTCGTCCACAGGTGCCAGAGCCCGTACAACGTCAGCGCAACGGGTGTGCAGAGGCCGACAACGCCGTGGAAGCGGGCGTGCGACGGCCACCGCTCGTTGAAGATGTGCGACGTATTCCAGTCCGCGCTGAGCGGGCCGACGATCGTTGCAAGGCCTGCGGCGGTCAGCAGCAGGCGACCGCTGTTGCGCCGGAGTGCTCGCGACAGTGTCACCATGGGGTAGCTCCAATTGTGAGTTCTAGCCAGCGGTTGTCCAACGCCGCCCGCGCGGTAGCCGCCCCGCGGCGTCGGATCCGGGTCGATGCGGCGCGGGCGCAAGCTCTAGCCGGCCGGAGGCGCATGCGCCATCCCCTCTCACTCAGCACCGCGGCCAGCCCGCCGACGAAGCTCAGGCCGCCCGCCGGGCCGCCGAGCGCGCGCGGGTCGCGGGTCTTCGCGAGCGTCGCAACCATGGTGGCCCTGCTCAATTAGTCACGAGTCAGTCGCTGCGCGTCGACACCGGTGCGCACCGCTGGACGCGGGGCGCCCGCCTCACCGACGGTGCTCGCGCCGCAAGAAGGCGACCAGCTCGTCGATGACGTCGTCAGGGCGCTCCTGCTGTGTCCAGTGGCCGCAGTTGGGCAGGAGGACGATTCGGCGCAGGTTCGGCACCGCCGCCTCGATGGGCTCGAGCTTGCCGAACAGCACCGCGGGGTCGCGCCGCCCGCCGATGAACAGGGCCGGCTGCCGGACGCCGGCCGTACCGATCTCGGGGTGCTCGCGCCAGTCGCGGTCCAGGTTGCGGTAGACGCCGAGCGGCCCCCGGAACCCGGTCCGCGCGAACGCACGGGCGTACTCGTCGAGGTCCTGCTCGCCGAGCCAGCCCGGCAGCGAGTCCGGTTCGGGCATTGCGCCCAGCGCGTGGCCTGTCGGGGCGCGCTCCTTGAACAGGCGCGGGACCAGGTCGGGCGGCGCGTCGCCGGAGAGGGCGTACAGGAACAGGCGCATCGTCCGGCGGGGGTCGGCCTCGAGCTCGGCCTCCGTGACACCGAACGGGTAGGGCGACGGGGTTGCTCCCTCGGGGGCGAACTGCCGGAGCACCTCGCTCGGCGGCGCTGGCGGGCGGGGCCGGTACGGTACGCCGAGTGCCACCAGCCCGGCCACGCGCGCGGGGAACAGCTCGGCGCACGCCCAGGCGACATTCGCGCCCCAATCGTGTCCGACGAGCGCCGCCTTCTCAGCGCCGAGGGCATCGAGAAGGGCAACGACGTCGGCGGCCAGGTTCGAGGGCGCGTAGCCCTCCTCCGCCGGCGAGGCGTCGGTGCCGCCGTACCCCCGCAGGTCGGGGGCGACGGCGTGGTAGCCGGCCGCGGCCAGGGCGGGGAGCGCGGTGTCGGACGGCGTCTCGGACGCCCCTGTGCTACGTGGTTCGCCATAGCTGGCTCCTTTCGCTCGGCTGCCTTGGTTGCGAATCCGCGGGCATCGGAACGGGCCCGTGCCGCGGGCGGTCCTCGTCAGAAGTCGGCGACCGCCGGGATCACCTCGCGCCCCATCACCTCGATGGGCGCGATCCGCTCCTGGCCGATCACCCAGCCGGTCACCGTCTGGGCGCCCATGCTGGCCAGCCCGCGGAGCTGGCCGACCAGCTCGCCGACCTTCGCGCCGTCCTCGCCCACGTCGAAGAAGAACGGGACCGTCTTCTCGATCGCGCCGTAGTCCCGTCCCGCCTCGTCGCACAGCCGCTTGAGAAGCTCGAGCTTGCGCGGCAGGTCCGGCCCCGGCGGGATGTTGCAGGCGTCGCCGTAGCGGGCGACCAGCGGCAGCGTCTTGCGCTCGCCGCCGCCGGCGATCAGGACCGGCGGGTGCGGCCGGCTCAGGCTCTGCGGCACGTTCAGCGACCGCTCCATCTGCACGTGCTTGCCGCGGAAGGGTTGCTGGTCGCCCTTGTCGCCTGCCCACATCCGCAGGCACGCCTGGACCGTCTCCTCGAGCAGCTCGTATCGCTCGGCGGTGGATGGGTACGGCAGCCCGAGGCCCTCGGCCTCCTCGGGGTAGTCGCCGGCGCCGATACCGAGCATCGCCCGACCGCCCGAGAGGACATCGAGCGTGGTCACGAGCTTGGCGAGCAAGCCGGCGTGGCGGTAGGAGACCGCCGTCGCCAGCGTGAGCAGCCGGACGCGGCGCGTGTGGGCGGCGATGAAGCCGAGCGTCGTGTAGGCTTCGATCTGGCTGGCCTCGACCCCGCCGGTGTACTTGCTGCCCCAGACGTGGTCGCTCACGCTGACCATGTCGAAGCCGGCGGCCTCGGCCGCCTCGACGATCTCGGCCACCGTCGACCCGAGCCGCGCCGCGCCGGCCTCCCAGTTGGTGGCGACAATTCCGAGTCCGAGTTTCATGCTGCACCTCCCATGGGGGCTCTCGACGCGCCGCCGAACGCTGGCCCGCGGCCGGAGGGCGTCACGCCGCCAGGTCCGGGCGCGTGCGGCCGGCGGGACGGTCCTCCCGTGAAGCTTCCGCGGCGGCCATCGCCTCGCCCGACCGGTCGAACAGGAGGGCGACGCTGGTCGCGAGCATCCACAGCATCCCCACGCCCCGGCCGACCGGCAGCAGGAACGTGGCCGGCTCCCACAACAGCGCGAGCACACCGGCTGTCGTGACCGCCGCCGCCGCCGCTCCGGTCCAGGCGATCCAACTGGGCAGCAGGGCCGACCGCCACTGCGCGGCCGACACGGCGCCCAGAAACAGCCCCAGCAACAGGATGTGGGCAGGTCCGCCAGCGAGGTAGACGAGTTCGTGCAACGTCCCCTGCAGCGCTGCGTCGGCCGCCGGCGCAGGTCGGCTGAGCACCCAGAGGAGGAGCGCGTTGAGCAGCCAGAAACCGGCCGACAGGCTGCCGGCCCCGAGCGCGAGCCCGGGCAGCGGCGAGCGCCGCTGCGGCGTCCGGTCGGCCAGCATCCCGGCGCTGTAGGCGACGAAGACGAGCAGGCAGAGCGCTGCGAGCGTGAAGACGAAGCTCATCCCGCGCACCTGCGCGCTGTTGGCCGCGAAGTAGGAGGCCACGTCTGACTGCGGCCCGAAAGGGGGACCGAACGGCGATGGATACAGGGCCGTGGAGAACACGGTCGCGAGCAGCAGACCGGTGGCTTCGCACGCCAGGAAGCCGAGGCCGCTGGCCGCCCAGACCAGGCGGTGTACGTCCCGTGCCGTCTCCTCAGGCGGCTGTGTGGTGCGTTCGGATCGATGAGCGATCATCGGCGTAGCTCCTTTAGACTAGGCATCGAATCGACGTCGGGCAGTGACGCGGACGGGACGTCCTCATCAAGCGGCCCGTGTCGCGTCGCGCGCCGGCGATTCCTCGGCAGCGGCGTCGCTGGCCGCGACGCGCGGCGGCCGATCCCACCGCGCCGTGCTCCCCGACGGGCTGCTGACCGTCAGCGCGGTCCTACTCGCGGTGTCCGCCGCGGGCTTCCTGGCGGCTGCGTCCTTCCCCGTACCGGCTCCCGACGCTCGGCGGAAGCCCGCCGCGAACGCCAGGAGGAGCACGCCGAACACCGCGAAGTTGGCGTTCTGCAGCCACGAACCCGGCCCCGCGCCGAGGTCGCTGACGACGTCCCGGACCGGAGAGTAGCCCGGCCGCAGCGCGCCAGCGATGGTGAACGCGAGCACGAACAGCACCGGCCCGACGATCCCGGCGCTGAGCAGCCAGCGCGTCATCCCCTCCGAGCCGTCGCGCCGGGCCGCGCGAGCGTGCGGGCGCGTGTGCGTCAGCTGCGTCATTTTCGCCGTCCACTCGTGTCCGATAGGGTCCCGAGGCAGAGCACGCTCCAGCCGCCGACCTCGAGCAGGGTGCGGACGCGGTTGAAGCGGTCCCACCGCGGCCGCTCCGCGAGCCACGCCCCGGGCGCGTCGGGCGACGCCTGGAGCGTCTGCCGGTTGGGCGGACGCTCGAACAGCGTCGTCGCGAGCGCGCCGGCGAACCCGAGCGTGCCCGCGAGCGTGAGCCAGAAGGACCGTCCCCAGCGCCGCGGCGTCAGCGCGAGGACGAGCAGCCCCGACGCGACGGAGGC
>WNFV01005592.1_pt1 | contig 27482 bp, 19 predicted proteins | sample 5400101 | NCBI WGS metagenome assembly WNFV01 (sample SAMN13153361, study PRJNA577476) | soil metagenome | isolation source: 115 cm soil or saprolite under grassland replicate 1 | place: USA:California | collected 2016-06-15
AGCGGCAGCCGGTTCTCGGCCACGAAATTCACGATCCTGCCGAGGTTTTGCAGGGTCAGCCGCGATGACACGACGTAAAGCGCGTCGATGCGTGCTTGCGTGGCTGCCATGAACGCCCCGTCGAAATCCGCGGGGCCGCGCACCGTGAGCGGTTTGAGTTCGACCCGCAAACTCGCAGCCGCCCGCTCGGCTTCAGGGAGTTCATTGTCGACGTGATCCGGATTCCACAGGAATCCCACACGCGAGACGCGCGGCGCTGCCTGTTTGAGAAACTCGAGCCGCTTGGAGGCGAGTTCGTCCAACAGAAAGGTAACGCCCGTGGCATTGCCGCCCGGTCGGGCGAGACTCGCGACGAACCCGAGTTGCACGGGGTCGGCGCTCGAGGTGAAAACGATGGGAATGGTCTGCGTCGCCTTGACCGCGGCCGGGGTGACGTCCCCGCCGAGCGAGAACACCACATCGGGCTTCATGCGCACGAGGTCGGCGGCCAAATCGGGGAGACGCTCAGGCCGGCCCTCCGCATAACGGTACTCAATCGCGAGGTTTTGGCCTTCGACGTAGCCGAGATCACGCAGCGCGCGACGGGCTGTTTCCATCTGCGGATCGGCCTGCGGCGTGCTCAGCAGCAGAACGCCTAAACGCGGGACCCTTGCCGCCTGCTGCGCACGCGCCGCAAGCGGCCACGCCGCCGCCGCGCCGCCGAGCAGCGACAAGAACTCGCGCCGCCTCATGTCGAACATCGGGCTTCCTCCCGCCCGACCACCCAGGCCGCGGCCGTGGGTCGGTTTACCGCACGTTCAGGGTGCCACAGCCTGACCGACAACTCCTTGGGACTGACCTGAATTGTTCTGAATCGAGGTTTAAGCGGTCGGCCGCTAATGCACCCTTCAGCCTTGCGAAGACTAACACATCGCGGTGGGCTAACCGACCTCGGGGCGGCGGCCGCGGTCTATCCGTTAGTTCGACAGTCGCTCAGCCCGATTCAGAACAATTCAGATCTAGCCCAAGGACCTTAAGCCTACCCTGGAGGATAGTTCTTCAGCAGCCCAAGATAGGACATCAGCAGCCTGCGGAGGCGGGTGCGGACATGGAGGGGCAAAACAAACGATCGAAACTCCCGCTCAACGCTAGGTTCCAAACGTGAGGATAGAGCCATGTTAACCAGTGAAGGAGTACAAAAGCGAAATGCCTTCGCCACCTTTGCCGCATTTCGCCTCCAGGGCCTCGAAGCTTCTCTGAATCATGCTCGCGACATTGCCGTCCAGGACGAGCTGGACGCCGTCGGGCACTACATTGAAGAAGCGCAAGGGTACTTGGCTCAAATTCGGGTCTTGCATGAAGAAGCCCTGAATGAATTCAGCAGAGCGCAGGGAGAATAAACCTGCGGTCCGCGCATTGCTGTGCCTCCGCCACTAACACACATCAGGGCGCGAGCCCGGAATCCATAATCAGGCGGTGGTTATGGATTCCGGGCTCCCTCGCTGCGCTCGGACCCCGGAATGACGGCGGGAGGGATCGGCGCACTTTAATAGGAGTACGCACGGAGCGCGCTAATACCCGCGCGCGCGGTCGATGACGTGCTCGAGCGGCAGGCCTGCCTCGAAGCGCTCGATCTGGCGCATCACATTGGCGGCGAGCGCGTGCGGATCGGAGAAGGCGGCGTTGTGCGGTGTGATCGTCACTTTGGGATGCCACCACAGCGGGCTTGCCGGCGGCAGCGGCTCGCGCGCAAAGACGTCGAGCGTTGCGCCCGCGAGCGTGCCCTCGTCGAGCGCGGCGAGGATGTCGGCCTCGACCTGCAGCGCGCCACGCGCGGCGTTGATCAGGTAGGTGCCGCCGGCGGTGCCGTCGCGCTTGAGCTTACGCAGGAGCTTGAGATCGACAATTCCCTGCGTCGCCGGCGTCGCGGGCAGCAGGCAGACGAGAATCTCGGTACGGCGGAGAAAAGGATCGAGCCCGGGCTCGCCGTGAAAGCACTCGATGCCCGAAAGCGTCTTCGGCGTGCGGCTCCAGCCGGCGACGCGGAAGCCAAGCTGGGCGAGCGCCGCGGCCGCGTGGGCGCCGAGCACGCCGAGCCCCATCACGCCGACCGCGACCGCGCTCGCCGGGGGCTGCGCGTGCTCGCGCCAGACGCGCTCGCGCTGCTGCACATCGTAGAACCGGTAGCGCCGGTGCTGCAGCAACACATGCAACACGACATACTCGGTCATGCGCATGGTGAGATCGGGGTCGACGATGCGCACGACAGGCACGTCGGGCAGATCGGGATCGCCGAGGAGATGATCGACGCCGGCGCCGAGCGAGAAGATCGCCTTGAGCCGCGGCAGCCGCGCGAACAGCCCGCGCGGCGCGTTCCAGGCGCAGGCATAGACGATGTCGGCGGCATTGCCGAGGCGGTCCGGCCACAGCCGGATGTCGCGCTGCGGCGCCAGCGCGCGCAAGCGCGCTTCCCACGGCTGCGGATCAGTGCCGCTGACGGCGAGCAGGATCGCGGGCATTAGGGCTGTTCCGTCTGTGCTGATTGGCTCGGCCTCGCACTGCCCCCGTCGTCCCCGCGCAAGCGCATGGGCGCTAAACTAGCCAGGTGTCCCGGATGCGGTGCAGCGCGAAACGAAGTGGAGCGGTGCGCCGCTGATCCGGGACCGCCACGGACCGTGACGGTCCCGGGTCTGCAGCGCAGCACTTCGCCTCGCTTGTGCTGCGCTGCGCCCGGGACACGTTCCTTAACTTAGCGCCTATACGCACAAGCGGGGACCCATATTCCGGAGGCGGTGGTCATGGGTCCCCGCTTTCGCGGGGACGACAGTATCCATCTAACTTGAAATTGCGCTACGGGGCCGCGCCCGCGCGCACGATGTCGGAAAGGCGGGTGCGGTTGAGCGCGAGCCATTGCAGCGCGGCGACGAGGGGACCGTTGCGCACGCTGCCGGCGGCGAGCGCGGAGAGCGCCGCGTCGATGGGCACGCGCAGGAGCGCGCTCGCCTCGCGCTCGCCAGCAGCGGGTACCGCCGCGCGCGACGCATCGACGATGCCGAGAAAGACGGTGACCTCTTCGTCCGTGAGCCCCGGTGACGTCAGGTAAGTGAACAGCTCGACGAGCAGGCGCGGCGCGACGCCGATTTCCTCGACGCATTCGCGGCGCGCGGTTTCGCGATGCGCTTCGTTGGCTTCGACGTGGCCGGCGACGATCTCGACGAGATCGCCTTTGCCGTTGGCGAGCTGCGCCGCCAGGCGAAACTGCCGGATCAGCACGACCTCGTCGCGATCGAGATCGATCGGCAAGACGGCGACCGCCGCTCCTGCGCGCAGCAGGTCGCGCGTTTCGACAGCTCCATCCGCGCCGCGCGCCTGCACGCGCTCGTAGAGGCGAAATCCGCGCGCGAGAACCTCGCGCTCGACGCTCACCACGTCTGCCGGTTCATCGGCGATTGCAGCGTCCGTTGGTCTCTTCGAATCGGGCATCGTGCAGTGCTGTGCATGAACGTGCGGCAAACTCGCTGTGCTCCCTCTCCCCATTTGGGGAGAGGGTTGGGGTGAGGGGGTTACTGGAGGTACTGATGGATCCGAGCCCCCTCACCCACTCCTTCACGTTGCAAAAGCGAGCGGCCCTCTCCCACCGAACTCGGGCTTGCCCGAGTTCGGCACTTTAAGTCCGCCGAAGTCGGATAAATCCGACTTCGGCCGGGGAGAGGGCACAAGCGGCGAAAGCGTGCCCGGGGGGTGTGACGATATGGAACAACGTCAATGTCATCGGGCCTACTGCGCGACCACGTCTTCGGGCGCGGTCTCGAGCTTGAAGGCGGCGGCGAGCAAGGCGCGCGTGTAGGGACTCTTCGGATTGGCAAACACTTCGGCCGCGGGCCCCTCCTCCACCACCTTGCCGTAGCGCATGACGAGCAACCGGCAGGCGAGCGCGGCGACCACGCGCAGATCGTGGGAGATGAACATATAAGTGAGGTTGCGCCGCTTCTGCAGCGCGCGCAGAAGGTCGACGATCTGCGCCTGGATCAGCATGTCGAGGGCGCTCGTCGGCTCGTCGAGTACCACGAAGGTCGGCTCGAGCACGATGGCGCGGGCAACCGCGATGCGCTGGCGCTGGCCGCCGGAGAATTCGTGCGGATAGCGAAAGCGCGTGTCGGGATCGAGCCCGACGTCGCGCAGCGCGCGGATCACGCGCTGTTCGCGCTCGGCCTGGCTCAGCTTCGGATGATGCACCCACAAGCCTTCCTCGATGATGTCGGAAATCGACATGCGCGGGGAGAGCGAGCCGTACGGGTCCTGGAACACGATCTGCATGTGATGGCGGAACGGCCGCATCTTGCGGAAGGTCAGCCCGGCAATGGTGCTGCCGAAAAACACGATCGGTCCGTCCGACGACACGAGCCGCAGAATGGCCAGGCCGAGCGTGGTCTTGCCGGAGCCGGATTCGCCGACAACGCCGAGGGTCTCGCCTTGGCGCACCGCGATGCTCACCCCGTCCACCGCTTTGATGTAGCCGACCGCGCGCCGCATGACGCCGCGCTTGATCGGGAACCACACCTTCAAATCCTTGGTCTCGATCACCACCGGGGCGGTAGGGCAGACCGGCGCTGGATCGGGCTTGGGTTCGGCCGCAAGCAGCGCGCGGGTATAGGCGTGCTGCGGCGCGGTGAACACGCGCTCGACGGGTCCGTGCTCGACGATCTTGCCTTCCTTCATCACGCAGACCGTGTCGGCGAGCTTGCGCACGATGCCGAGGTCGTGGGTGATGAACAGCATGGCCATGCCGAGGCGCCGCTGCAGCTCCTTGAGCAGGTTCAAGATCTGCGCCTGCACGGTGACGTCGAGGGCGGTCGTCGGCTCGTCGGCGATGAGCAGATCCGGCTCGTTGGCGAGCGCCATGGCGATCATCACGCGCTGGCGCTGGCCGCCGGAGAGCTGATGGGGATAGCTCTTGAGCCGCATCTGCGGATCGGGAATGCCGACCTGGTCGAGCAGCTCGATGATGCGCTTGCGCGCCGGCTCGCCGGCGAGCCCCTGATGCAGCAGCAGGATTTCGCCGATCTGCTTCTCGATGGTGTGCAGCGGATTGAGCGAGGTCATCGGCTCCTGGAAGATGATGGTGATGTCGTTGCCGCGGACGCGGCGAATTTGCGCTTCCGGCAGGTGCAGCAGCTCCTGGCCCTTGAAGCGGATCGAGCCCGAGGGATGGCTCGCGGCCGGGTAAGGCAGGAGCTTCAGCACCGACAGCGCCGTCACCGATTTGCCGGAGCCCGACTCGCCGACCAGCGCGACGGTCTCGCCCCTCTTGATGTCGAAGGAGACGCGGTCCACCGCGAGCGTCTCGTGCCGCCCTTGGCGGAACTCGACGGAGAGCTCCTTGATCTCGAGCAGCTTGTCGTAGGGCGCTTCCATCGCGCTCACCCGAACGTCTTGCGCGGGTCAAAGGCGTCGCGCACCGCCTCGCCGATGAAGATCAAGAGCGAAAGCATGGTGGCGACCGTCATAAAGCCGGAGATGCCGAGCCACGGCGCCTGAATGTTGGCCTTGCCTTGCGAGAGCATCTCGCCGAGCGAGGGCGAGCCCGGCGGCAGGCCGAAGCCGAGGAAGTCGAGCGCGGTGAGCGTCATCACCGAGGAGGAGAGAATGAACGGCAGGAACGTCATGGTCGCGACCATGGCGTTGGGCAAGAGGTGGCGGAACATGATGGTGCGGTTCGAGACGCCCAGCGCCCGCGCAGCCTGGATGTATTCGAAGTTGCGCCCGCGCAGGAACTCGGCGCGCACCAGGCCGACCAGCGATACCCAGGAGAACAACAGCAAAATGCCGAGCAGCACGAAGAACCCGGGCACCAGCACCGAGGAGATGATCAGCAAGAGGTAGAGCGAAGGAATGGAGGTCCAGATCTCGATGAAGCGCTGGAATAAAAGATCGGTCCAGCCGCCGAAGTAGCCCTGCACGGCGCCGGCAGCAACGCCGAGGACCGAGGAAACGATGGTGAGCGCAAGCCCGAACAGCACGGACAGACGGAAGCCGTAGATGAGCCGCGCCGCCACGTCGCGGCCCTGGTCATCGGTACCGAGCCAGTTGTATTCCAGGTCGCTGCAGCCGCTGTGGCCTTTGCGCTCGACCACGTTCTTGCACTCCTGCTCGGTCAACATCCAGGTCGGTTTCGAGGGTGCCGGCGTCGGCAGGTCGAGATTGTGGGTGTTGTAGGAATAACGGATCGGCGGCCAGAGCATGTGGCCGCCCTTCTCGGCGATGAGCTTCTGCAGGTACGGATCGCGGTAGTCGGCTGCGGTCTCGAACTCGCCGCCGAATGCTGTTTCCGGATAGGTCACGAACACCGGAAAGTACGATTTGCCGTCGAAGCGCACGTACAAGGGCTTATCGTTGGCGATGAACTCGGCAAACAGCGAGAGGACGAACAGCACCATGAAAATCCAGAACGCCACATAACCGCGCCGGTTGGCTTTGAAGCTCAGCCAGCGGCGGCGATTGAGGGGCGAGATCGCCAAGCGATGCCGCTCCGGCGGAACGGCAAGCCCCATGGGCGCTTGCGCCGTCGTCTCGGGAACCGGGATGGCGGTGCGCTCGTCCAGCTCACACCTCCCGCGTCTCGAAGTCGATGCGCGGATCAACCCACGTGTAGGCGAGATCCGACAGGAGGTTCACCACGAGCCCGACCAGCGACATGATATAAAGCGTGGCGAAGACCACTGCGTAATCGCGGTTAAGCACGCTCTCGAAGCCGAGCAGGCCGATGCCGTCGAGCGAGAAGATGGTCTCGATCAGCAGCGAGCCGGCAAAGAACGCGTGCACGAAGGCGCCGGGGAAGCCGGCGATCACGATCAGCATGGCGTTGCGGAACACGTGCCCGTAGAGCACCTGACGCTCGACGCAGCCTTTGGCGCGCGCAGTGAGCACGTATTGCTTGCGGATCTCGTCGAGAAACGAATTCTTGGTGAGCAACGTCATTGTGGCGAAGGCGGACAGCCCCATGGAGACGATCGGCAACACAAGATGCCAGAAATAATCGAGGATCTTGCCTCCGAGCGAGAGCTGCGACCAGTAATCGGAGGTCAGCCCGCGCAAAGGAAAAATATTGAAGAACGAGCCGCCGGCGAACAAAATGATGAGCAGGATCGCGAACAGGAATCCGGGTATGGCGTAGCCGATGATAATCGCGCCCGAGGTCCACACGTCGAACTGCGAGCCGTCCTTGACCGCCTTGCGGACGCCGAGCGGGATGGAGATGAGGTAGGTCAAGAGCGTGAGCCAGATGCCCAGCGAAATCGAGACCGGCAGCTTCTCCTTGATGAGCTGGAGCACGGTGGTGTCGCGGAAATAGCTCTTGCCGAAATCGAAGCGCAGATAGTTCGACAACATGATGAAGAAGCGCTCGTAGGCCGGCTTGTCAAAGCCGAACTGCTTCTCCAGGCTCTTGATAAATTCGGGATCGAGCCCCTGCGCGCCGCGGTACTTGGAGGTGACCCCGTCCATGGCGGCGCCACCGGGCTGGCCGCGCGCGCCGAGATCGCCGGCCGTGGAGCCGGAGATGCGCGAGGTCGCGCCGGTGTCGGATCCGGAGAGTTGGGCGATGACGCGCTCGACCGGGCCGCCGGGCGCGAACTGCACCACTACGAACGACACCAGCATGACGCCGAACAGCGTCGGAACCATGAAGAGGAGGCGCCGGATGATGTAGGCGGTCATGTCGTGTTCGCCTGCGCGCTAGCGCGATTCCATTTTTGCGGCCGCACAATGACGCCGCGATGTCGGTGGCGCTCCCTCCTTGGAGCCAGCGCCATGGTATATGAACCGGCGCTGCAGCGCGATCCGGTAATATCCGTTCGCACTTCTACGCTCGGAACCGCCCAAATCGGCTTCAAGCCAACTGGCGCGGAGCCTCCCGACCTGGATGGGACAACGCGGAGCGTGCGCGCTGATTGAAGCCGCGCCGGAGGCCGCGATCCGAATCCGCGCTATCCGCGCTCGAGCTTTGCCGCCTTGTCGCGATCGTACCACCAGGTTTCGGGGGCGCCGCGCGCGTAGCGCGGTTTTGCCGCGGGGCGGCTGAACACGTCCCAATACGCGAGCCAGTGCGAGGCCTTGTACCAGTGCGGCACCCAGTAGCGGCCCGAGCGGATCACCCGGTCGAGCGCGCGACAGGCGTGCGTGAGGCTTGCGCGATCGTCGGCCGCGATGATCTTTTCGATGAGCGCATCGATGACCGGATCCGACATGCCGGCGAGGTTCTGCGAGCCGCGCATCCCGGCCGCCTGGGATGAAAAGAAACTGCGCAGGGAGTCGCCGGGGGTGCTCGAGAACCCGAAGCGCTGCACTGTGAGGTCGAAGTCGAAGTCGTCGACGCGCTTTCGGTATTGCACGGGATCGACGATGCGCAAGTTCGCCTCGATGCCGAGCGTTCCGATATTTTTGATGAACGGCATGTGATGCGGCTGGAACGACGGCTCGTCGAGCAGGAACTCGACGCTGATCGGCTCGCCCTGCGCGGTGACCCGCTTGCCGTCCTTGACGGCGAACCCCGCCTGATCCAAGAGGCGGGTGGCGTGGCGCAGCATGGCGCGGTCCTGGCCCGAGCCGTCGGACACCGGCGGCACGAACGGCTCGCCGAACACCTCGTCGGGCACCTTGCCGCGGAACGGCTCGAGCAACGCCAACTCCTCGCGCGACGGCTTGCCCACGGCCATCATGTCGGAGTTCTGGAACACCGAATGGGTCCGTTTGTAGCTGTCGTACATCAGTGTCTTGTTGGTCCATTCAAAATCGAAGGCATAGATGAAGGCTTCCCGCAGCCGCTTGTCCTTGAACTTTTCCCGCCGCGTGTTGAAGAACCAGCCCTGCGCGCCCGACGGCGTATCGTCGGGGATGACATCGCGCTTGACGCGGCCGTCGCGAATCGCCGGAAAGTCGTAGCGCGTCGCCCAGATGCGCGAGGTGAATTCCTCGCGGAACACATAGGTCTTGCTGGTGAAGCCTTCGAAGGCGACGTCGCGATCGCGGTAGAACTCGTAGCGCACCACGTCGAAATTGTTGAGCCCGCGCCCGACCGGCAGATCGGCGCCCCACCAGTTCTTCACCCGGTCGTACTCGATGAAGCGGCCGGTCTCGAAACGCCCCACCTGGTAGGGTCCGCTGCCGAGCGGCGGCTCGAGCGTGGTCTCCTCGAAGGCATGTGTGGAGTAATAGGCGCGCGAGAAAATCGGCAGCGAGGCCGCGAACAGCGGAACGTCGCGCGCGCGGTGCGGCGCAAAGCGAATGAGCACGGTCGCGTCGTCGCTCGCCTCCGCGTCGACGAGATCGCGCAGCAATTGCTGGGCGATCGGATGGCCCTTCTCCTTGAGCGTCTTGAGCGAGAAGGCGACGTCGTGGGCGGTGAGCGGGCTGCCGTCATGGAAGGTGATGCCGGGGCGCATCAGGAAACGGTAGGTCAGCCCATCCGCGGATATCCGCACCGCGCGAGCGGCCAGCCCATAAAGCGCATCCGGCTCGTCGAAGGCACGCGCCATCAGGCTCGCGAAGGTGAGCTCCATGCCCTGCGCGCCATCGCCCTTGAGGATGAAGATATTCAGCGAATTAAAGGTGAGAAAGTTCTGATTGAAAACTCGATTGCTGCCGACTTGAGAGAACGCGCCGCCCTTCGGAGCGCTCACGTTGGTATAATCGAAATGCCGAAAGTTGGCCGGATATTTGAGATCGCCGAAGGCCGACATGCCGTGACGCTCGGGACCCTCGCTTGCCAGCGCTGGAGGAGCGATGGTGGCGGCGAGCGCACCGGCGCCAAGCGCGAGCGTATCGCGCCGCGTCACATTGCGGATGTCGGTCATGGTCGCGCTCCCGTCCTAGAGGCCTTTTCGGCGTCCCACCACCACACCGTTGGGAAGGCAGCGGCGCCGTATTGGGGCAGAGGATCCTGCCGGCTGAAACGGTCCCAGCGCGCGGTGCGGCTCTTATCCGAGGTGAACTGCGGCACGACGTAGTGGTTCCACAGCAGCACGCGGTCGAGCGCCCGCGTGGCGGCGACGAGCTCGGCCCGGTCCTTGGCGAAGATGATGCGCTCGATCAGGGCATCGACCGCCGGATTCTTGATACCGACATAGTTGCGCGAGCCCGCCGTGTCGGCGGCCTGCGAGCTCCAGTAATCGCGCTGCTCGTTCCCGGGAGAGAGCGATTCCGGCCACGTGGCGACGATCACGTCGTAATCCCAGTTGCGCAGCCGGTTCTCGTATTGCGGATCGTCGACCGTGCGCACGCTCACCGTGATGCCGAGGCGCTCGAGCGAAGGCTTGTAGAACAGGATGATACGCTCGATGCTCGGTTCCTCGGTGAGAATCTCGACGCTCAGTTGTTCGCCGGTCTTGGCGTTGACCAGTCGCTGGTTGCGGACTTCGTAGCCGGCCTCCTTCAACAGCCGCATGCCTTCGCGCAGATTGGCGCGCACATTCTCCGCGTTTCCACCGACCGGATTGGTGTATGGGGTGGTGAATACTTCCGGCGGCACCTTATCCCTGACGGTTTCGAGAATTTCCAATTCCTGGCCCTGCGGCAGGCCCGACGAGGCGAGCTCGGTCCCTTCGAAGTAGCTGTCGATGCGGGTGTATTGGCCGAAGAAGATCTGCTTGTTCATCTCCTCGAAGTCATAGGCGAAATTGAACGCGCGGCGCAACCGCGGGTCCTTGAATTTGTCGCGCCGCGTGTTGAACGCGAACGCCTGCATGACGCCGCGGTTGCGCTGCGGAAATTCCTCGAGAACGACGCGCTTTTCCCTGACCGCTGGAAAATCGTAGGCGGTCGCCCAGTTCTTGGCGACGTTTTCCGTGCGCCAGTCGAGGTGGTCGGCTTTGAACGCCTCGATCGCCACCGTCGCGTCGCGGAAATATTCATACCGGAGCTCGTCGAAATTGTCGCGGCCGACGTTGACGTTGAGATCCTTGGCCCAATAGTCCTTCACCCGCTCGTAGACGACGGTGCGGCCGGCGACGAACTCCTTGATGCGGTAGGCGCCGTTGCCGAGCGGCGGCTCGAGCGTGGTCGCGCCGATGTCGCGTTTGCGGCCCGAAGCGTCGGTTCCCTCCCACCAATGTTTCGGCAGCACGCTGAGCTGACCCAGGATCAACGGCATTTCGCGATTTCCCGGGGAGTCGAAAATGAAGGTGACCTCGCGCTCCCCGGTCTGCTCGATTTTCGCGACGTGCCGGTAATACGCCGCCATTCCCGGGCTGTGCTTCTTGAAGGCCTCCATGGAGAAGATCACGTCGTCGACCGTAATCGGCTTGCCGTCGTGATGGCGCGCGCCGGCGCGCAAACGGAAAGTCGCGGAACTAAAGTCGCTGGGATGGCTCACCGCCTCGGCGATGAGCCCGTATTCGGTCGACACTTCGTCAAGCGCGGACACCAGCAAAGTATCGGAGATCATGCCCGCGCCCGCCGCGATCGAGCCCTTGAGCCCCGCGACGACCTCGTTGAAGTTGTCGAACGTGCCGAGCGCCATCAGGCGCACGCTCCCGGCCTTCGGCGCATTCGGTTTGACGTAATCGAAATGCTTGAACCCCGCCGGATATTTCAGCTCGCCGAACAGCGAGAGGCCGTGGCGCCATTCGAGGTTGCGCTCGCCGTCGCGCTCTTGCGCATACGCGCTTCCCGCGAGGAGCGGCAGTCCAAATCGGCCGAGGATGGGAGATAGAGCTGCAAGGACGCCGGCGCGAACGACGAGACGACGGGTCAGGCGCACGGACACCTCCGGGGCGAGAATATGCATCGGCCGCATTATGTCCGATCCTGCAGGGGTCGGAAGCGAGAGAGCTGCGGGCCGAGCATCACTTCACCATCACCCTATAAGTAGGCCGCGAGAGCGCCCGCGCCATGGAGAGGACCCGCCCAAAGGCGTTCATTACCAAAACTTAAACTGAGAGAGGCGACCCGTTCATGACGAAATCTTAAAGCGAGCGCGCGCCTTGGCGACATTGACGTACCTCAAACGCAGAACGGATGCCGTTGCTGCGGGCTTTTACTGCGGCTTCGCGCCACCTCCGGCCTCGGCTGCCTTGGGAAGCGGGGCCGGGTTGTCCGAGAGCGAGTTGAGATAGGCGATGACGTCGGCGCGCTCGCCGCCGCGCTGGATGCCGGCAAACGTCATGTTGGTGCCGGGAATATAGCCGCGGGGATTGTTGATGAACTGGTTCATGTCGTCGATCGTCCAAGTCCCGCCCTTGGCCTTGAGCGCGGCGGAATAGTTGAAGCCCGCCTCCGATCCCTTGGGTCGGCCGATCACGCCCCACAGATTGGGGCCGACCAGGTTTCGCCCGCCCTTGTTGAAGGTGTGGCAGGCTTGGCATTTCTTGGCCGCGTTTTCGCCGCGGCCGACATCGGCGTTGGCGAGGAGTTGCTCGATCGGTTCCTGCTTTTGCGGCTCCGCGGGTTGACCGGACGGCGCCTTCTCCGGCACGACGATCTCGTAGCCGGGCTTCGCCGGCTTTGTGGGCGCGAAGATCGCGCCGGCGGCGATGTTGATCGACAGCAGGCCGAGGCAGGTGCCCAGGACCGCCCCGAGGATCTTGTTCACTTCGAAGGAGTCCATCGCCTGAACTTGTGCGCAGCGTCGGGGAAAGCGGCGGAAGCCGCGGATGCGGCGGCGCACAAATAGCCGGTTTGCCTCGGCTCTGGCAACCCGTATAAGCGAGCGACTTCCGCTCGTCCCCGCGAGGGGCGCCCCGCGACGCTTGCGTCGCGGGGACCCCGTTGCGGGGACCTCGAGCCACGCACTGTGGCCCTGGATCCCTACTTATGCGGGGATGAGCGGAATTTCGCTGCAGACTTCGCGCCCAATTACGCTCCAACTTGCGAACAAAGCCGGCCGAGACCGAGCAATGGCCGACGTTCTCATTCTCATTCCGGCGCGCATGGCTTCGACCAGGCTTCCCGGCAAGCCGCTCCTCGACATCGCGGGCGAGCCGATGATCGTGCACGTCATGCGCCGGGCACAGGCGGCGCGGCTCGGGGAGGTGGTGGTGGCGACAGATTCGGAGGTGATCGCGGCCTGCGTCGAGAAGGCCGGCGGTCGCGCGGTAATGACGCGCGCCGATCACGCCTCGGGGTCCGACCGCATTTTCGAGGCGCTTGCGGTCGCCGACACGCAGCGCAAAAGCGCCATCATCGTCAACGTGCAAGCCGATCTACCGACGATTGCGCCGTCCGACATTGCGGCTGCGATCGCCCCACTCGCCGATCCGGCCGTCGACATCGCCACGGTCGCGGCCGAGATCACGCGGGCGCAGGAGCGCACCGATCCGAACGTGGTGAAGCTCGTCGGCACGCCAGTTGGTGAGCGGCGACTGCGCGCGCTCTATTTCACCCGCGCCGCGGCGCCCGCGGGCGAAGGGCCGCTCTATCATCACATCGGGCTTTATGCCTTTCGCCGCCCTGCGCTCGAGCGTTTCGTGGCGCTGCCTCCCGCGCCGCTCGAGCAACGCGAAAAACTCGAGCAGCTGCGCGCGCTCGAGGCGGGCATGCGCATCGACGCAACCATCGTCGACAGCGTTCCGCTCGGCGTCGACACGCCGGCCGATCTCGAGCGCGCGCGCGAACTTCTCGGGCGGGGGAAGCAAGGGCCGTAGCCCGGTGTGTCCCGGGCGCAGCGCAGCATGAAGCGTAGCGGAATGATGCGCTGCAGATACCGATCTCGGGTTTACCCGAGATCGGCGCTTAAATATGCGCAAGTCGGGTTAAACCCGACTTGCGTGGACCGTCGCAGTCCGTGGCGGTCCCGGATCAGCGGTGCACCGCTACGCGCTGCACCGCATCCGGGACACGCAGAGCTGAGGCGCAGGCCAGCCGTTGACTCCTAGCGCCGGCGTGCGTACCGGAACGGGCCATGACCGGCAAAAAAATCGTGTTCCAGGGCGAGCCGGGAGCGAACTCCCACCTCGCCTCGCGCGAAGTCTATCCGGACCACGAACCGGTACCCTGCGCGACCTTCGAGGATGCGTTTGCGGCGATCAGCGCGGGCGAGGCCGAGTTCGGCATGATCCCGATCGAGAACTCGATCGCCGGCCGCGTCGCCGACATTCATCATCTGCTGCCGGACTCCGGGCTGCACATTGTCGCCGAGCATTTCATGCCGGTGCGGCATCAGCTGCTGGCGCCGAAGGGCGCAACGCTCGCCGACATCCTGACGGTCGAGAGCCACGTGCATGCGCTGGGCCAGTGCCGCAAAGTGATCCGCAAGCTCGGCATCAGGCCGGTGGTCGCGGCCGATACCGCGGGCTCCGCGCGCGAGGTCGCGGAGATCGGCGACAAGACGCGCGCCGCCATCGCCTCGCGCCTGGCAGCGGAGATCTACGGTCTCGACATTCTGGCGCAGGACATCGAGGACGAGGACCACAACACCACGCGCTTCATCGTGCTCTCGCGCGACGCGAAATGGGTCAAGAACGACGCCGGCCCGGTCATCACCACGTTCCTGTTCCGGGTGCGCAACGTGCCGGCGGCGCTCTACAAGGCGCTCGGCGGCTTTGCCACCAACGGCGTCAACATGACCAAGCTCGAAAGCTACATGCTCGAAGGCAATTTCTTCGCCACCCAGTTCTATGCCGATGTCGAGGGTCATCCCGAGGATCGCAGCCTGGTCTTCGCATTCGAGGAGCTCGCGTTCTACTCTAAGGAGATGAAGATCCTCGGCGTCTACCCGGCGCATCCGTTCCGCGCGACCTTCGAAGAGACGGTTTCGTAACGCGGCGGGGCGCAGTCGGCACGTCGATCTCGGTTCGGTCCGAGATCGACAGGCCGGTATCCGCACTCAGTCTAGGCAGCGTGCTTCTTGATGTGCTCGGTGGATTGACGAGGCTTCGCCGGCATGCCTGAGCCGGCCCTCGCGCAGCGCTGGCGACGGTTCGCCGCGATAGTCGCGTCCCTCAACCGCGTTGCGTCTTGACCCCAGACCACCCACTCGATCTCCGAGCGGTTGACCCCAAGATCCTTGAGCGTGCGGTCGTCGAGCGCATGAAGCTCGCGCGCCGCTGCCTTGCGTTCGCGCCAGAAAGCGTAGGCCCGCCACCATTTGCCGGCGGTGGCGACGACGGCCTCAGCAACGGCGCGGGTGAAGGCTGCTCCGCCCGAGACTGCGGTGCGCAACCCGTGCAGGACGGCGCTGAAAAGGTCGCGCAGCGCCTGGGCGCGCGCGGCTTCCGCCTGGTGCGCTCCCACTGCTCGGAGGTCAAGTTGTTGAAATCAAAGCTAGTTTCATTGCCGGCGCACATCGTAGGTCTCCTTCGATCACGATTTCTGCGAGGACCTTTACGTGCGCCCGATCATCACGTAAAATGAATAATTATGATGATTAACATCTTAAGGTGAGAACGATGGATTTGGCCGATCTGCATATCTTCCGCTCGGTGGTACAAGCCGGCGGCATCACGCGGGCGGCGGAAAAGCTCAACCGCGTACAATCCAACATCACCACGCGCGTGCGTCAGCTCGAAGCCGAACTTGGCGTCGATCTGTTCGTGCGCGAGGGCAAGCGCCTCCATCTCTCGTCCGCCGGCAAGCTCTTGCTCGACTACGCGGATCGGCTCATCGACCTCGCGCAGGAAGCGCGTGAGGCGGTGCACGATGCCAAGCCGCGCGGGCTGTTGCGATTAGGCACCGGGGAAAGCACCGCGGCGATGCGCTTGCCGGTCCCCATGAACGAATATCTCGCGCGTTATCCCGACGTGAGCCTCGAGTTGCGCACCGGCAATACTCGGCAGCTTGCCGCCGAGGTCCTCGGCGGTGAGCTCGACGCAGCGCTTACCTCCGATCCGGTTGCCGATGCTCCATTCGAGAAGGTGCCGATCTACGAGGAAGAGCTGGTGATCATCGCCACCGCCGGTCACCCTCCGATCAAGTCGCCGCGCGACGCGCGGTCGCAGACCGTGCTTGCCTTCGAATCCGGCTGCTCCTACCGCCAGCGGCTCGAGGATTGGTTCGCCCATCACGGGGAAATGCCCGAGCGCATCGTCGAAATTACCTCCTACCACGCCATGCTCGGATGCGCGGTTGCCGGCATGGGCATTTCACTGATGCCGCGCAACGTGCTCACCACCTTTCCAGACGCCAAACTCTTGAGCGTGCATTCCCTGCCGCCGGCGCTCGCGCGATCGCAAACCAGCCTAATCTGGCGCAAAGGTATGCTCTCGCCGAAGGTGCGCGCGCTGATCGAGATCTTGAGCGAGCACTCCGACCGGGGCAAGAAGCGGCGCGCAGGGCGCAAGAACGGGGGCTCCGATCACGCCTCTAGCAACGGCCGCTCGCGCGCGTAGCACGCGACGAAGCGGGGCGAGAGGTGGTGCAAGCGACGTCGACGTAGCAGCGGGTCAAGCCCGCGCATGACCAGTCAGAGGCGTTCCGTCGACATGAGCGTCAAATCGTCTGGTTGTAGGCGCCGACCTCGCGATGGGTGCGCAGCACGGCATCGATCGCCTTGAACATCTCGCGCATGCGCGCTTCCGATACCGGGCTCTCCACCACCACCACCAGCTCCGGCTTGTTGGAGGAGGCGCGAACCAGCCCCCAGGTGCCGTCCGCGACGGTGACGCGCACCCCGTTCACCGTGACGAGGTCGCGGATCGGCTCGCCCGCCACCTTCTCGGCGCGCGCTTTCGCCTGCTCGAAGTGCTTCACCACGTCGTCCACGACGCGGTATTTGACCTCGTCGGGGCAGTGCGGCGACATGGTCGGCGACGACCAGGTCTTGGGCAGCGCGTTCTTGAGATCGGCCATGCTCTTGTCCGGGTTGCGATCGAGCATGTCACAGACCGCAAGTGCGAACACGAGTCCATCGTCGTAGCCGCGGCCGAGCGGCGGGTTAAAGAAGAAGTGGCCGGATTTTTCAAAGCCGGCCACCGCGCCGATCTCGTTGACGCGGCGCTTCATGTAGGAGTGGCCGGTCTTCCAATAGTCCACCTTGGCGCCGTTTTCGCGCAGCACCGGATCGGTCATGAACAGGCCGGTCGACTTGACGTCGGCAACGAAAGTCGCGCCTTTGTGTTTCGCCGAGATGTCGCGCGCGAGCATGACGCCGACCTTGTCGGCGAAAATTTCCTCCCCCTCGTTGTCGACCACGCCGCAGCGGTCGCCGTCGCCGTCGAAGCCGAGCGCCACGTCCGCCTTCACGCGCAACACCTCGTCGCGCATGGCGTGCAGCATCTTCATGTCTTCGGTGTTCGGATTGTATTTGGGGAAGGTGTGGTCGAGCTCGCAATCGAGGGCGACCACCTCGCAGCCGATCGCGGAGAGCACCGGCGGCGCGAACGCGCCGGCGGTGCCGTTGCCGCAGGCGCAAACGACCTTGAGGCGGCGCTTGAGCTTCGGGCGCTGCGTGAGATCGGCGATGTAACGGGCCGGAAAGTTCTCGATGAATCGGTAAGAGCCGCCGCCGCGCAGTTCAAAGCGCGCCTCGAGCACGATCGCCTTGAGCCGATTGATCTCGTCCGGGCCGAAGGTGAGCGGACGATTGGCGCCCATCTTCACGCCGGTCCAACCGTTGTCGTTGTGCGACGCGGTCACCATCGCCACGCACGGCACGTCGAGCGCAAACTGCGCGAAATAGGCCATGGGCGTGAGCGCCAACCCGATGTCGTGCACGCTGCAACCCGCCGCCATCAGGCCCGTCGTCAATGCCATCTTGACCGAAGCCGAATAGGCGCGGAAATCGTGGCCGGTCACGATCTGCGGCGCGGCGCCGAGCTCGTGGATGAGCGTGCCGAGGCCGAACCCCAGCGCCTGCACGCCCATCAGGTTGAGCTCCTTTTCGAGCAGCCAGCGCACGTCGTATTCGCGAAAACCGGTGGGCTTCACCAGCGGTTCCGATTCATAAGCATAAGTATTCGGAGTGAGCGCGGGCTTCGGCTTGGGGAACATCAGCAGTCCTACCGGCGTCGATGCGCACGAGCCTCATAGCGCAAGCGCCGCATGGGGGAAAGCGCGGGAGCGGGCAGCTCTAACCAACGCTTTCTGCCAAAACTAGTTGCACTCAAGTCGTAGCCCGGATGAGCGCCAGCGAAATCCGGGGGACCCGCATGTCGCTTCGCTTATGCGGGCTACGGAGACTGCGGCCTTTACCGCGAGCGCGGCTTGGCGCGGCGCGTGGGCGCCGCCGCGAGCGGATTGTCGGGCCAGGGATGGCGCGGATAGCGGCCCTTCATCTCCGCTTTGACCGCGATATAGCTGCCGCGCCAGAAACCGGGCAGATCGCGCGTCACCTGCACGGGCCGATGTGCCGGCGACAACAGCTCGAGCACGAGCGGCACCCGTCCTCCGGCAATGCTCGGATGACGGTCGAGTCCGAACAGCTCCTGCAGGCGAACGGCAAGACGCGGCCCCTCGGGCGCCGCGTAGTCGATCGGCAGCGCAGAGCCCGAAGGCGCGGTGAAATGGCTCGGCGCCTCGCTGTCCAGCCGGCGCCGCAAGGTCCAGGGCAGCGACGCTTGCAGCGCCTGTGCAAACTCGCTGCTCGTGAATTGCTCGAGCGCGGTCTTGCCGGCAAGCGCAGGAGCAAGCCACTCGCCAGCGGTTGCCGCGAGCGCGGCATCTGACAGATCCGGCCACTCGTCACCCTGCGTCCGACGCAGGAACAGGACGCGGTCGCGCCATTGCCGCAGCGCCGTCGCCCATGGCAGCCGCTCGACGCCGAGCCGGACGATGCCTTGCGCGAGCATGCGCGCGGCCGTCTCGTCGGGGACTCCCGCGATCGGCTGCTCGGCAAGCGCAAGGGCGCCGAGGCGGCGCAGGCGGCGCGCGCGCAGGCTGGCACTCGCGTCGTCGAAGGCGATCTCGTCGCGGCTCTCGATGCGGTCGTAAAATTGCGCTTCGATCTCGGCGAGCGTCAGCGGCGCCGCCAGCACGATGCGGCCTTGCGCGGCGGTTCCGGTGATCTCGGCGACGGTGAGAAACGGCTCGCGCGCGAGCGTGGAGATCTCGTCGAGATGAGCGCCACGGCCATTGGCCAGCAGGAACGCGCCACCTGCCCCGCGGTTCTTCGCGACGCGATCCGGATACGCGAGCGCCAGCAGCGCGCCGACCGACGCACCCCCGCTTTTGTCTCCGCGAGACGGCTCTCTCCCCTGCCCTTCTCGCGCAATCTGCGCCCAGCGCTTCGCAATGCTGCGCGCCTCGCGCGCACGCTGCGAGCGATCCCGGCGCAACGCGTCGAGGCGATGGCCGAGGTCGACGTCGTTGCCGCCCAGCCCACGCTCGGTGAGAACGACGGCGATCTCAGCCGCAAGCTCGGCCTCGCCCGCGGCAGCCGCATCGACCACCATGCGCGCGAGCCGCGCCGGCAGCGGCAGCTCGCGCAGCCGTCGTCCCTCCTCGGTGATACGTCCCGCGCGATCGATGGCACCAAGCTCGCCGAGCAGTGCCTTGGCCTGCGCCAGCGCCGCTGCCGGCGGCGGATCGAGAAAGGCAAGCGAGGCGGGGTCGGCGACGCCCCAATGCGCGAGGTCGAGCACGAGACCGGTGAGATCGGCGGCGAGAATCTCCGGCCGGTTGGCGGCCTCGAGCGCGGCGGTCTGCGGCTCGTCCCACAGCCGATAGCATACGCCGGGCTCCGTGCGCCCGGCGCGGCCGCGCCGCTGCTCGGCGGAGGCGCGCGAGACCCGTACGGTCTCGAGCCTGGTCAGCCCCACGTCGGGTTCGTAGCGCGGCACCCGCGCGAGCCCGCAATCGATCACCACGCGCACGCCTTCGATCGTGAGCGAGGTCTCCGCGATCGAGGTTGCGAGCACGACCTTGCGCCGGCCAGGGAGCGCCGGCGCGATCGCCCGGTCCTGGACGTCGGTCTCAAGCGCGCCGTAGAGCGGCACGATATCGACGGCGTCATCGTGGATGCGCTCGCGCAAGAGCGCCTCGGTGCGGCGGATCTCGGCCGCGCCGGGAAGAAACACCAAGAGCGAGCCGGCCTCCGCGCGCAACGCACGCGTCGCGGCATCGGCCACCTGTCGCTCGATCGGAATGCGCGCGTCGCGCCCGAGATAGCGGCTCGCGACCGCAAAAGCCCGGCCGGCGCTCTCGATCACCGGCGCTTCGCCCAGGAGCTTGGCAACGCGCGCGCCATCGATCGTTGCCGACATGACCAGGAGCTTGAGGTCGGCGCGCAGGCCCTGCTGCACGTCGCGGGCGAGCGCCAAGCCGAGGTCGGCATCGAGCGAGCGCTCGTGGAACTCGTCGAACAGAACGGCGGCAATGTCGGGGAGCGACGGATCGTCGAGAATGAGCCGCGTGAACACGCCTTCGGTCACCACCTCGATGCGCGTGGCCGCGGAGACTTTGGAGGCAAAACGGACGCGGTAGCCGACGCTCGCGCCCACCGCTTCGGCAAGCGTCGCGGCCATGCGCGCCGCGGCGGCGCGCGCGGCGAGCCGGCGCGGCTCGAGCACGATGAGCTTTTTGTCCGCCGCCCATGGCTCGGCCGCGAGCACGAGCGGCACTCGCGTCGTCTTGCCGGCGCCGGGAGGGGCGACCAGCACCGCGGCATCTCCCGCGCGCAGCGCGGCGGTGAGTTCCGGCAGCGCCGGATCGATGGGAAGCGGCTCGGCGGCGGCGCGCATGGCCGCACTTTGCATGCGCGATCCGCGCGAGGGAAGCCGCGCCGAAGACAGGCGTGCATAGCGCCGCCGAAGCGGTGGCAAAACCGTGCTTCAAGTGTTAAGTCGGAAGCCATGCCAAGCAAAGCCGCAGCGAACGTTCAGAGCGCTCCGTCCGTTGCCCGGGACCCGAAGAAAGGCGACCACGTCTTCCTGGTCGACGGGTCGTCCTACATTTTCCGCGCCTACCACGCGCTCCCGCCGCTCAACCGCAAGTCCGACGGGCTGCAGGTCAACGCCGTGCTCGGCTTCTGCAACATGTTGTGGAAGCTCTTGCGCGACATGAAGCCCGAGGAACGGCCCACTCACCTCGCGGTCGTGTTCGACAAGTCGGAGAAGACCTTCCGCAACGAGATGTATGCCGATTACAAAGCGCACCGGCCGGACCCGCCCGATGATCTGCGTCCGCAATTTGCCTTCATTCGCGAGGCGGTGCGCGCGTTCGACATTCCTTGTCTCGAACAGCTCGGCTACGAGGCCGACGACCTGATCGCCACCTATGTGCGCCAGGCCTGCGACGTGGGCGCCAGCGCGACCATCGTCGCCTCCGACAAGGACCTCATGCAGCTCGTGACCGACTGCGTGATCATGTACGACACCATGAAAGATCGCCGCATCGGCATTCCGGAGGTGATCGAAAAATTCGGCGTGCCGCCGGGGAAGATGATCGAGGTGCAGGCCCTGATGGGGGATTCGACCGACAACGTGCCGGGCGTGCCGGGCATCGGGATCAAGACCGCTGCGCAGCTCATCAGCGAATACGGCGATCTCGAAACGCTGCTGGCGCGCGCCGGCGAGATCAAGCAGGAGAAACGGCGCCAGTCGCTGATCGAGCATGCCGAGCACGCCCGCCTCTCGAAAAGGCTGGTCACGCTCGATTCCCACGTCGAGCTCGAGGTGCCGCTCGCCGAGCTGGCGGTGCACGAGCCCGACCACAAGCGGCTGATCGCCTTTCTCAAGGCGATGGAGTTCACCACGCTCACCCGGCGCGTAGCGGAGTTCGCCGGCATCGATCCCGGAGCGATCGAGCCGGACGGGAAGCTCAAGACGAATGCGGCGCCGAGCAAGGCGAAAGCGCCCGAGCAAGCGTCACTTCCCCTTCCTGTAAGCGTGCAACCGAGCGCGGCGGTCAAAGCGCGGGAGGGCGCGCCTCGTCGGCCGGCCGATGCAGAAGTCGAGTTCGCGCCGCAGGCGCGCGCCGCCGCGCGCATGGCAGCGGCGCGCAACACGAAGGTCGATCGCTCCCGCTACGAGATCGTGCGCAGTCCCGAACGGCTCGACGCCTGGATTTCGCGCGCGCGCGAGCTGGGGATTGTCGCGATCGATACCGTCACCACGAGTATCGACCCGATGCAGACGACGCTGTGCGGTTTCTCGCTGGCGCTCGCGGCCAACGAGGCTTGCTACGTTCCGCTCGCCCACCGCAAACGCGGCGACGGCGGCGACGGCAGCTTGTTTGCCGGCGACATTGCGCCCGGGCAGATCGAGGAGCGCGCGGCGCTCGCGGCCATGCAGCCGCTGCTCGAAGACCCGCAAGTGCTCAAAGTCGGCTGCGACCTCAAGTTCGACCTGCAGACGTTCGCGCTGCGCGGCACCGATCTTACGCCCTACGATGACGTCATGCTGATGTCGTACGTGCTCGATGCCGGCCGCGCGGATCACGCACTGGCGCCGCTCTCGCAGCGTTACCTCGATCACGCCATGATCGATGACAACCAGCTCACCGGCTCGGGAAAAGCCAAGATCGCGTTCGATTGCGTGGAGGTCGAGAAGGCCGCCGAATACGGTGCCGGGCGTGCCGACGTCACGCTGCGGCTATGGCAGGTGCTCAAGGCACGGCTTGCCGCCGAGCACGTGAGCAGCGTCTACGAGACGCTGGAGCGGCCGCTTGTTCCGGTGCTCGCGCGCATGGAGCGGCGCGGCATCTCCATCGATCGGCAAGTGCTCTCGCGGCTGTCGGGCGAATTCGCGCAACGTGCCGGCGCGCTCGAGGCCGAAATCCAGACGCTCGCCGGCGAGCCGCTCAATCCAGGCAGCCCAAAGCAGCTCGGCGACATCTTGTTCGGCAAGTTCGGGCTTCCCGGCGGCACCAAGACGAAGACCGGTCAATGGTCGACCGGCGCGCGTGTTCTCGACGATTTGGCCGAGCAGGGCCACGCGCTACCGCGGAAGATTCTCGATTGGCGGCAGGTGTCCAAGCTCAAGTCGACCTACACCGACGCATTGCCAAGTTACGTCAACGCGCAGACCCATCGCGTCCATACCAGCTATGCGCTCGCGGCCACTCCGACCGGCCGCCTGTCGTCATCGGAACCAAATCTCCAGAACATCCCGATCCGCACCGAGGAGGGCCGCAAGATCCGCCGCGCCTTCATCGCCGCCGATGGGCACAAGCTCGTCTCCGCCGATTATTCGCAGATCGAGCTGCGGCTGCTTGCCGAGATCGCCGGCATCGAGGCGCTCAAGAAAGCCTTCCGCGAGGGCCTCGACATCCACGCCATGACCGCCTCGGAAATGTTCGGGGTGCCGGTCAAGGGCATGCCCGGGGAGATTCGCCGCCGCGCCAAGGCGATCAACTTCGGCATCATCTACGGCATCTCGGCCTTCGGGCTCGCCAACCAGCTCGGCATCGAGCGCGAAGAGGCGGGCGCTTACATCAAGAAATATTTCGAGCGCTTTCCCGGCATTCGCGATTACATGGAAGAAACCAAGGCTTTCGCCAAGAAGAACGGCTACGTGCTCACGCTGTTCGGCCGCAAGTGCCACTACCCCGACATCGCGAATCCGAATCCGACGCTCCGCGCCTTCAACGAGCGCGCCGCGATCAACGCGCGGCTGCAAGGCACCGCCGCCGACATCATTCGCCGCGCCATGGTGCGCATGGAGCCGGCGCTGGCGAAAGCGAAGCTCTCGGCGCAGATGCTGCTGCAGGTGCACGACGAACTCGTCTTCGAGGTGCCCGACTCCGAGGTGGAGAAGACCTTGCCGGTGGTGGAGAAGGTGATGTCGCAAGCGCCGCTGCCGGCGCTGTCGCTCTCCGTGCCGCTCGCAGTCGAGGCGCGCGCCGCACAGAACTGGGACGACGCGCATTGAGCCAATCGCCCGGCTGCTTAGGATGCGTCCTCATCCTGAGGAGCGCGCGAGCTACAACTGTCCCGCACAAGCGGTCGGGCGTGCGCGCGTCTCGAAGGATGAGGGGCGCCCTCATGCTTCGAGACGCATCGCAGCAAACCTGAGTTCGCAGAAGCATCTGTCTCGGTGGCGCTGCGATGCTCCTCAGCATGAGGTCGAACCCGGGCCCCAGCGCGATGCAGCAGAGGCTCTACGGCGGCGCAGTTGCCGCGATCCTTCTGATTGCTCCCGTCCCCGCACAGGCCGCCGCCGCGCTTGACGGCGCGGCGCTCCGCTGGCCATGGGCGCTGCCGTTCATCGGCATCCTCGTCACCATCGCGACCGGGCCGCTCTTGTTCCCACGATTGTGGCACCGCCACTACGGTAAACTCGCCTTCGCCTGGAGCGCGCTCACGCTGGCGCCGCTCGCCGCGGCCTACGGCACGCCGGTCGCGGCCGCGGCTTTCGCGCACGCAATGCTCATCGAGTATCTGAGCTTCATCGTGCTCCTGTTCGCGCTCTACGTGGTCGCTGGCGGCATCTTGGTGACGGGAGAGTTGCGCGGCACGCCGCTCGTCAACACGGCGATGCTCGCCTTCGGCACGGTGATCGCCAGCCTGGTCGGCACTACCGGCGCGGCCATGATCCTGATCCGACCGCTCATCCGCGCCAACGCCGCGCGGATCCACAACGTTCACGTGGTCGTGTTCTTCATCTTTCTCGTTGCCAATATCGGCGGTGCGCTTTCGCCACTCGGCGATCCGCCGTTGTTCGTCGGCTTCCTGCGCGGGGTCGACTTCTTCTGGACGACGCGACACATCTGGTTCGAAACCGCGCTCGTCGCCGGCCTCGTGCTCGCGGCCTTCATCGCGCTCGATATCTGGTACTACCGCAACGACCGCCTGATCACCACCGTCGGCGAAGGCAAGCAGCCGATGAACATCCGCGTCAGCGGCAGCATCAATCTCCTGCTGATCGCGGGCATCATCGGCGCCATTCTCGCCGCAGCAGCATGGAAACCGGCGATGAGCATCAGCATCTACGGCACCACACTCGAGCTGCAGAACATCGGGCGCGACGCAACCCTGGTGCTGATCGCAATGCTCTCGCTTGCGTTGACGCCGAACGAGCATCGCGAGGCCAACGGATTCACCTGGGAGCCGATCGCGGAAGTCGCCATCCTCTTCGCCGGCATCTTCGTCTGCATCATTCCGGTGCTGGCGATGCTCGATGCCGGGAAGAACGGCGCTTTCGCATGGCTCTTGGCCGCGCTCACCGCGCCCGACGGCAGCCCACGCCTGGTCGCGTATTTTTGGCTGAGCGGGCTGCTGTCGGCCTTTCTCGACAACGCGCCGACCTACCTCGTGTTCTTCGAGCTCGCCGGCGGCGACGCGCGCGAGCTGATGGGGCCGCTCGCGCCGACGCTCGCGGCGATCTCCATGGGCGCGGTGTTCATGGGCGCCCTGACCTATATCGGCAATGCGCCGAACTTCATGATCTATGCCATCGCCACCGAGCGCGGCGTGAAAATGCCGAGCTTCTTCGGCTACATGCTCTGGTCGGCGGTGGTGCTGCTGCCGGTGTTCGTCGTGCTTACTTTCGTCTACCTCGCGAGGGCGGCTTAGCCGAACGTGCGGCACGCGCCTTGCTCGCCGGCCTCGTAGCGGACCGCGAGGTTGCCTTCGATTGCGCCGCCGGCGAAAGCGCCGCGACTGCCTCGATCTCGATGAGCGCCCCCTCCCGCGCCAGACCCGAAATCGCGATCGTGGTGCTGGCCGGGCGGTTATCTGCAGGAAGATAGCTGTCGCGCACCTCGCGGAAGATCGGCAGGTGCGCGCGGTCGACGAGATAGTTGTTGAACTTCACGACGTCATGGAAATCCGCGCCGACCGCAGCGAGCGCCGCTTTCAGATTCTTGAACGTCTGCTCCGCCTGCGCCCTGATGTCACCGGCGACCCTGCCCTCGCGGTCGACCCCGAGCTGTCCGGCGATGTAGACGATGCGCACCGGCCTTGTGACCTCGACCACATGGGTGTAACCGGGCGGCTTTCCCAATGCTTGCGGATTGATGAATCGGGTCTGGGTCATGCCATCCTCCTCGATCATGCCTTCACGGATGCCGAGCACTCTAAGCACACGGCGGCGCGCGCCGGAATAGGTGCGGCGTATCCACGCTTGACAGCACACGGCGCTTCCCCGAGCCTGCCGTTCGCATTGGGGGCATTTAAGTGGCTGGCCAACAGTTCTCACCGCACATTTTCTTCGGCCTCGACGCGATGATGGTTTCGACCATCATCCTGTGCATCACCTACGCCGTCATCATTTGGGACAAGCTCAACCGGGCGATCGTCGCGCTCCTCGGCGCGTCGGTGATGGTCGTCATCGGCGCGCTGGACCAAAACGAGGCGCTCAAGGGCATCGACTGGAACACCATCGGGCTGCTGACTGGCATGATGATCCTGGTGTCGGTCTCGCGCCGGTCCGGCATGTTCGAATATCTGGCGATTTGGTCGGCGCAGAAGGCCAAGGCCAGTCCCGCCGGCATCCTGCTGCTGCTGCAGCTCACCACCGCCGTCGTGTCCGCGCTGCTCGACAACGTGACGACGGTGCTCTTGGTGGTGCCGGTCACGCTCGCCATCACCAAGGAGCTCGACGTCCCGCCCTATCCATTCCTGTTCGCGGAAGTATTCGCGTCCAATATCGGCGGTACCGCAACCTTGATCGGCGATCCGCCCAACATCCTGATCGGATCGCTCGCCGGGCTCGACTTCAACGCCTTCATCATCCACCTCACGCCGGTGATCATCGTGGTGATGGCGGCGCAAGCGGTGATGATCCATCTCCTATGGGGCAAGGCGCTCAAATCGACCCCGGCGCGCCGCGCTCTGGTGATGGGCATGAGCGCGAAAGAAACGATCCTCGACTGGACGCTGCTCAAGCAGTCGCTCGTGGTGCTCGCCGCGGTGATTGTGGCCTTCGTGCTGGCGCGGCCGCTGCATCTCGAGCCCGCGACCATCGCGTTGGCGGGAGCGGCGGTGCTGATGTTCCTCGACAATTGGCAACATCACACCGAGAAGCAGTCGCAGAACGTGCACAAGACCTTCAGCGACGTCGAATGGATCACGATCTTCTTCTTCATCGGACTGTTCATTGTGGTGCACGGGGTCGAGGTCGGCGGGCTGCTCCACCTGCTCGCCAACGAGCTGGTGGCGGCGACGGGCGGCAACATGGCGAGCGCGGGTTACTCCATCCTGTGGGCGTCGGCCTTCCTCTCCGCGATCGTCGACAACATTCCGTTCGTGGCCACCATGATCCCGCTGATCAAGAGCATGGCTCCCGCCTATGGCGGTCTCGACAATATCGAGCCGCTGTGGTGGTGCCTCTCGCTCGGCGCCTGCCTGGGCGGCAACGGCACGCTGATCGGTGCTTCCGCCAATCTCACGGTCGCGGGAATCGCCGAGCGCAACGGCGTCCCGTTTCGCTTCGTGACCTACGCCCTCTACGGCATGCCGATGATGGTAGTCTCGGTCGCCATCTGCCACGTCTATGTGTGGTGGCGCTATTTCTGACCCGGCAATTCGCCGCGTGGCGGCTCCGGTTATTTCTTCACGACCACGATCAGCGGTTTGTCCTTGGCAGCTCGGCTATGGACGACCAGCGCCTTGCCGAGCGCGCTGGCGCTGTCGTTGCGGGCGAGATGGACGAGTTCGGCAGGAATGATTCCCGCTTCTCCAGACTTGAGAAGCGTGC
>WNFV01002682.1_pt1 | contig 27470 bp, 18 predicted proteins | sample 5400101 | NCBI WGS metagenome assembly WNFV01 (sample SAMN13153361, study PRJNA577476) | soil metagenome | isolation source: 115 cm soil or saprolite under grassland replicate 1 | place: USA:California | collected 2016-06-15
CGCCCTGGAACGTCTGCGCTAACGCCCGGCGGCGGGTCCCAGCCGCTCTTCCACGAACGTGCCCCATTCGTGGCAGTGCGGGCAGCGCCAGAGCATGTCGTCCGCGCGGTAGCGACAGGCTGTGCAGATGTGGGGGTCCACGTAGAAGGCCGACTCCTCGGCCGCCGCCACGTAACGGGCCTCGGCTTCGCCGACCACGCCCAGGGCCCGGAGGGTCCGCCACGCTTCGAGATGGACGAGCAGCACCTGCGGGTTCGCCTCCACCGCGCGCAGGAGCAGCCCCAGGGACTCGTCGGGCTTGCCCTCGGCGCGGAGCTGGCGGGCCAGGGCCACTCGCGCGCGCCAGTCGCGTGGGTCCTGGCGGATCAGCCGCTCGCACGCAGCCGCGAAGCGCGAGGGCTCGCGGCAGGCGGAGTAGGCCCGGGCCAGGGGCTCGAAGGCGAGATAGGCACGGTCGGGAGCGGCCGTGATCGCGTCTTCCAGGATCGCGGCCGCCCGGCGCGGATCGTTCTCCGCGAACAGGTCGGCGAGGCCGAGGTGGGCGGGGAAGACCCGGCGGTCGAGGGAGAGCGCGGCCTTGAAGGCGGCCTCGGCGGCCTCCCGGCGTCCCTCCCGGGCCGCCTCCCGGCCCATCTCCGCCTGGAGGTGGGCGAGCACCAGGCCGTCGTCGGTCTTGCGGAGGCGCGAGAGGCGGGTCTGCACCTCGTAGGCCTCGCGCCATTGCCCCTGCTCCTCGTGCAGCTTCTGCTGTCCGACGAGGGCCTGGAGGTTGCGCGGGTCGACCTCGAGGGCCTCGGCGTAGGCGCGGGTCGCGCGGTCCAGGAAGCCGGCCTTGCGGAAGTCGGTGCCGAGGGCGGCCAGGACGTAGGCCCGCTCCGCCCGGGTCAGGTCGCCCCGGGCCAGCAGCCCCTGATGGAGCTGGATGGCCTTCTCCACCTGCCCCGCTTCCCTCAGCAGGTGGCTCAGCACCTGCACCACGTCCACCGCTCCCGGCTCTTCGCGCGTGACCTTGGTCAGCTCGCTGATCGCCAGCTCCAGCTGGCCCGCGGTGAGGTAGTGCAGGCCCTGGGTGTAATGGGGTGAGGTGCGGAAGCGGTCCCCGCGCTCGCCCCGGCGCCGGCTCCTCGTCCAGGCTCCCGCTGCCAGGCCTCCCGCGATCGCCGCCAGGGCGGCGGCCAGGAGGGCGGTGTCGGTCATCCTCAGGAAGGGAGGCTCCCGCCGACCGCGGCCGCGGCCCGCTCCCAGTCCCCCCGGGCCCGCAGGATCGCCTCCACGAACTCGCGCAGGCACCCCCGGCCGCCCCGCTCGTCCATCACCATGAAGGCCTGGGAGCGCACCTCGAACGGCGCATCGGCGGGGGCGGCCGACAGGGCCACCGCGTGCATGACCTCTAGGTCGTTGACGTCGTCGCCGATGTAGGCGACCTCCTGGGCCCCGAGCCCCTGCTCGGCGAGGATCTCGCGGAGGGCCGCTCCCTTGTCGCGCACGCCCTGGCGCACCACCGCCATGCCCAGCTCGGCGGCGCGGCGCGCCACCGCGTCCGAGGCGCGTCCCGACACGAGGCCCGTGCGGAGACCCGCGTGGTGGGCGAGGACCACGGCCAGGCCGTCGCGGATGTGGAACGCCTTGGCCTCGCCCCCGTCCGGGAGCAGGAGGACGGTGCCGTCGGTCATGACGCCGTCCACGTCGGTGAGGATGAGCTTGAGGCCACGGCAGCGCTCGGCCAGGGCTTCGTCCTTGGTCATATCATCTCGGTCTCCCAGAGGTCGTGGAGATGCACGACCCCCTCGATGCGGCCTTCGGCATCGGTCACGAGGAGGGCGGTGATCTTCCGGCCCTCCATCACGTCGAGGGCGCGGGTGGCCAGCTCGCGCCGTCCGATGAGGACCGGGGTTCGGGTCATGCACTCGGCCGCGGTGCGGTCGAGCAGGGTGTAGCCGTGGCGCTCCATCTGCCGGCGGAGGTCCCCGTCCGAGATCATGCCCCGGAGGCGCCCGTCGGGATCGGTCACGGTGGTGAGGCCCAGGCGCTTCCGGGTCATCTCGAACAGGACCTCCTTCATGGCCGTCTCCGGGGAAACCCGGGGGATCTGCTCGCCCGTGTGCATGACGTCCTCGACCCGGAGGAGCTTCTTGCCCAGGCGGCCCCCGGGGTGGAGCACCGCGAAGTCGTCCACCGTGAAGCCGCGCCGCTCGATGAGGGCCATGGACAGGGCGTCGCCCATGGCGAGGGCCGCGGTAGTGGAGGCGGTGGGGGCGAGACCGAGGGGGCAGGCCTCCTGGCGGATCGACACGTCGAGGTTCACGTCGGCCGCCTGGGCGACGGAGGAGCGCGGGTTGCCGGTCATGGCCACGAGGGGCGAGCCCAGACGCTTCACCTGCGGCACCAGGGCGAGGATCTCCTCTGTGTCGCCGCTCGCGGAGATCGCGAGCAGGACGTCGCCCTTCACGATCCGCCCCAGGTCGCCGTGCACGGCCTCGACCGGGTGGAGGTAGAGCGACGGCGTCCCCGTGGAGGCGGGGGACGAGCTCCAGGATGGCCTGGGCTTCGATCTCGAGGACGCGGCGCGCCGTGTCTCTGGGCATCCGCCCATCCTAGGAGGGGCCGAACCGCGAAATCAAGGGGACGAAACGGGGCGGGGGGTCGATGAACCCTTGGCACAGGCGGAGCGGTCCGCCCGCGCGTAGAGGCTGATCCGGCGCGGCTCGCCGCCTACCACCGCGATCCGGCGAAACGGGGTCCCCGCGCCGAGCCAGGCCTCAGGGGCGTCGCCGGCGTCACCCGGCAGCGCCAGGTGGGTGATGCAGAGGTGCTCGAGGAACGCCGCCCGCTCGGCGGGGGGGCTGGCCTCGAAGAACCGTCGGGCGGCCTGGTCGCGCTCGGCGTGAAAAGGGGCCACCGCGTGCGAGACGTACGGCCGGCAGGCGGTGAGGCCGAGGACGTAGAGGCCGATGTCGGGCGGGGTCAACGCGAGGTCGCCCTGGTGGCAGCTGATCCGGAGAGCCGCGGCCACCTCGAGCCTCTCCGGCGTCACGTACCAATCGCCATCGTCCGCGAACACGAGCTGGAGGGCGACGAGGGAGCTGGTGGAGAGCAGGAGGGCGGGGAGGAGCGTGGCGGGAGGGGGGAAGCGGGCCAGCCCGACGGCCCCCAGCGCGAGAAGGGGCACGCCGAGCCCGGCCACGAACTGGAGGCGGAAGCCCACCGGCCGCAGGAGGAGGACGAAGAGTACGACCGCTATCCAGGATGCAAGGTGCAGACGGGCGGTCCGAGTCCGCGGATCGGTAGGCTTGCCCGGCAGGGCCGCGAGCATGGATGCCGGCGCGAGGGCCACCAGGAACGAGCTGAGCGGAGGGACCGCGTAGGTCACGCCGAACGAGCCGAACCACGGAACAGCGTAGAAGACCCAGCTCAGGTAGCCCATGGCCGGCACCAGCCCGAGCAGGGGCGCGAGGCGGCGCAGCCAGTTGCGTGGCGCCTCGCCGAGCAGCACGGCCAGGCCACGGGTGCCGCCAAGCAGGAATAGATCGTAGGGGCGCACGAGGCCGAGCGCGGTGCCCAAGAGCGTGGCCCCTGCGTGGTCACGGGGGGTGGCCGCCCGGTGGAGAGCCCACAGCGACCAGACGAGGAGCGCCGTGCCGGCCACGAAGTGTGGATTGGCCAACACCTCCAGGAACGGGAAAAGGCCGGTCCGGATGTCGATCGCGTCCATGACCGGCAGCAGGCCCGCCCGCCAGGCGAGCCCGCCCAGGCCCCCGCCGAGGCCCACCAGCAGGAGCGCCGGGAGGCGATGCGACTCGGGAAGCCCCGCGGCGCGCAACCACCGGTCGACGCCCAGGACGAGCGCGAAGGCGGCGGCCAGCCAGAACAGCCGGTAGGCCAGGAACGGCCGCCCTCCGAGCAGAGCGGACAGACGACCGACGACCCACCATTCGAGGTTCACGATCAGACGCGGGTGAGGCTCGAGCACCAGCTTGTTGGCGAACAGGAAGGCGCCCCGCTCGGCCTGCTCGACGTAGGAGAGGTAGTTGTATTGATCGTCGTCGAAGTAGAAGACACCCTGGAAGGTCTTCCCCGCGGGAGGCGCGAGCCAGGCCTGCAGGTAGGGGGCACCGGTGAGCGCGCTCAGGAGCACCCAGGCGAAGAGGACCGGACGCCAGGAGACGGGGCCGGGCGCCGCGCTCGACGGTGGGGTGGCCTCAACCTGGGCCTCAGTGGGCATTCGCCCATCCTAGGAGGGGCCGAATCGCGAAATCAAGGGGAGGAGGCCGGGCTCGACGAGCTCTCGGCGCAGGCGGAGCGGTCCGTCCGAGCGTAGAGGCCGATCCGGCGCGGATCGCCGCCCACCAGCGCGATCCGCCGAAACGGGGTCCGCGCGCCCAGCCAGGCTTCGGGAGCCTCCCCGGCATCGCCGGGCAGGGTGACGTGGGTGACGCAGGCGCGGTCGAGGAGCGCGTCCCGCTCGGCCGGGGTCCTGTCTTCGTAGAAGCGACGCACCGCCTCCGCACGGGCGTCGTGGTCCGGGGCGGCGGCGTGCGAGGCGTACGGCTTACAAGCGGTGAGGCCGGCGACGTAGAGGCCGATGTCGGGCGGCGTGAGGGCCCGATCGCCGGGGCGGCAGCTCGCGCGGAGGGCTGCGGCCACCTGGAGCCGCTCCGGGGGGACGTACCAGCGCGGGTTGTCGCTGCCGACGAGGCCCAGGGCGACGAGCGCGGTCGAGGACAGCGCTCCCGCGGCGAGCAGGGTGGCGGAGGGCCGGAAGCGCGCGAGCCCGATCGCGCCCAGGGTCAGGAGCGGGGCGCCGAGGCCCACCAGGAACTGCAGAGGAAAGCCGACCGGCCGGACCAGCAGGACCAGCGCCACCACCAGGATCCAGGCCGCGAGGTGGATCCGGGCGGCGCGAGCCTCGCCGTGGGCGGGCTCTCGCGTAACGAGGAGCGCGAGCGCTGCCGAGGGGGCGAGGGCGATCACGAACGCGTGGAGCGGCGGAAACACGTAGGGCAGGCCGAAGGAGTCGAACCAGCGCAGGCCATAGAACACCCAGGCCAGGTAAGCAACGGTCGGGGCCAGGCCGAGGGCGGTGCCCAGGGCCGCGGCCAGGGCGTGATCGCGCCCGGTCGTGGCGCGCGAGAACGCCCAGAGCGACCACACGAGGAGCGCGGTCCCCATGACGAAGTGGGGGTTGGCCAGGAGCTCGAGGAACGGGAAGAGGCCGGTCGTGAGGTCGATCGCGTCGGGCAGGGGCAGGATCCCCGCGCGCCAGGCGAGGCCGCCCAGACCGCCCCCCAGGCCGACCAGCATCAGCGCGGGGAGTCGATGGGTCTCCGGGAGGCCGGCGGACCGGAGCCAGCGGTCGAGCCCGGCGAGGAGCAGGAGCGCCCCGGCCAGGGCGACCAGCCGCCAGGCGAGGAAGGGCCGCCCGCCGAGGGCCGCGGAGAGGCGGCCCACGAGCCACCATTCCAGGTTGACGAGCCGCCGCGGGTGGGGCTCGAGGACCAGCACGTTCTCGAACAAGAAAGCGCCCCGCTCCGACTGCTGGATGTACGAGAAGTAGTTGTACTGGTCGTCCACGAAGTAGAAGAAGCCGAGGAAGGCCGTGCCCGGCGGGGGGGCGAGCCACCCGCGCACATAGGGCGCGGTGGTGAGGGCGGACAGGAGCGCCCACGCCAGAAGGACGGGGCGCACGGCGGGCGCCGCGGGATCAGCCGTGGGCCGCCTGCTGCACCTTGAGCAGGCGCGTGAGGAGCCCCTCCAGCCGGCCGAGCCGGTACGCGTTGGGCCCGTCGGAGAGCGCCCGCGCCGGGTTCTCGTGGACCTCCATGAAGAGGCCGTCCACCCCCGCCGCCACCCCGGCCGGGCCGAGGGTGTCGATGAAATGGGCTTCGCCCCCGGAGCGGTCGCCCATGCCGCCGGGCCGCTGCACGCTGTGGGTCACGTCGAAGACGACGGGAAAGCCGAACGAGCGCAGGGTGGGGAACGAGCGCATGTCCACCACCAGGTTGTTGTAGCCGAAGGTGAAGCCGCGCTCGGTGACCATGATCCGCCGGTTGCCCGTGGAGGCGGCCTTGTCGAGCACGCCCTTCATGTCCCAGGGGGCCATGAACTGGCCCTTCTTGACGTTGACGATCTTGCCGGTGGCGGCCGCCGCCAGCACGAGGTCGGTCTGGCGGCAGAGGAAGGCCGGGATCTGCAGGACGTCGGCCACCCGCGCCGCCGCCTCCACCTGCGCCACCTCGTGGACGTCGGTGAGGATCGGCACCCGGTGGCGCTCGCGCACCCCGGCCAGGATCTCGAGCCCCCCCTCCAGGCCCGGACCGCGGTAGGAGCCGAGGCTCGATCGGTTGGCTTTGTCGTAGCTGGCCTTGAAGACGTAGGGGATGCCGAGCCGCGAGGTGATCTCCTTCACCCGCGCCGCCACCTGGTGGGGGTGGCGCGGGCTCTCGATCACGCAGGGGCCGGCGATGAGGAAGAGACCGTCTCCCCTGGTGAGGGCCTGCCAGAGGCCCTTGGTCGAGAGGAGGCCTCTCACGGCACGCCGACCGAGACACGGGCGGGGGCCGCCTCGCCGTGCCGAGCCCGGCGGTCCTCCAGGCTGGCCCGGACGAAATCGGCGAAGAGCGGGTGGGGGGCGAGGGGCTTCGACTGGAACTCCGGGTGGTACTGCACGGCGACGTACCACGGGTGGTCGGGCAGCTCGGCCACCTCCACGAACTTTCCGTCCGGCGTCTTGCCCGCGATCACGAGCCCCTTCTCGCTGAGGCAGCCCTCGTAGGCCTTGTTGAACTCGTAGCGGTGGCGGTGGCGCTCGCGGACCTCGGTGGCGCCGTAGATGCGGGCCGCCCGGGAGCCGGGCAGGAGCTGGCAGGTGTAGGAGCCGAGGCGCATGGTGCCTCCCATCTCCTCCACCCCCAGCAGGTCCTGCAGCTTGTAGATGATCTTGTGCTCCGCGTTCTCGTCCACCTCCGTGGAGTTGGCGCCCGGGAGGCCGCATGCGTTCCGGGCGAACTCGGTGACCGCCCACTGGAAGCCGTAGCAGATCCCGAAGTAGGGGGTCCCGGTGCGCCGGGCGTACTCCGCGGCCGCCACCATGCCCCCCGTGCCGCGGGTGCCGAAGCCGCCGGGGACGAGGATGCCGTCCAAGCCGGAGAGCTTGGCAAGGGCGTTGCCGGATTCGAGGTCCTCGGCCTCCACCCAGCGCCGCACCACCTTCACCTGGTTCGCGAAGCCGCCGTGGGTGAGGGCCTCGTTGAGGCTCTTGTAGGAGTCCTCGAAGGACACGTACTTGCCCACGATCCCGATCACCACCTCGCCCCTTGGGTTCTTGATGTTCTCCACCAGGGCCTCCCAGGCCGCCATGTCGCGGCCCTGGCTCCGGAGCCCCAGCTCCTTGAGGACGATCGCGTCCAGGCCCTCCCCCGAGAGGACGAGCGGCACCTCGTAGATGGACTCCACGTCCTTGGCGGTGATGACCGCCTCCTCGGGGACGTCGCAATAGAGGGCGAGCTTGGCCTTGATGTCGGGGGAGAGGAAGCGGTCGGTGCGGCAGAGGAGGACGCTCGGGGAGATGCCGATGGCCCGCAGCTCGCGCACGCTGTGCTGCATGGGCTTGGTCTTGAGCTCGTGGGCGGTGGCGATGTAGGGGACGAGGGCGAGGTGGACGAAGATCGCGTTGTCGCGCCCCACGTCCTGGCGGAACTGGCGCACCGCCTCCAGGAAGGGCAGGCCCTCGATGTCGCCCACCGTGCCCCCGATCTCCACGATCACCACGTCGGCGTCTTCCGCTCGGCGCCGGAGTGAATCCGTCGCCGCGCTCGTCGAGCCGGGGGGCGTCTCCGCGCCAACGGAGCGCCCCCCCGAGCCCCCGCTGGCCACGGCCCGGATCGCCGCCTTGATCTCGTCCGTGATGTGGGGGATCACCTGGACGGTGCGGCCGAGGTAGTCGCCCCGGCGCTCCTTGGCGATCACCGAGCCGTAGATCTTGCCGGTCGTGATGTTCGAGGCCTTGGAGGTGACGCAGTGAGTGAACCGCTCGTAGTGCCCCAGGTCGAGGTCGGTTTCCGCCCCGTCCTCGGTGACGTAGACCTCGCCGTGCTGATAGGGGCTCATGGTGCCCGGATCCACGTTGATGTAGGGGTCGCACTTCAGCATGGCGACCTTGAAGCCGTGGCCCTCCAGGAGGCAGCCGATGGAGGCCGAGGCCAGGCCCTTGCCGAGGGACGAGACGACGCCTCCCGTCACGAAGATGTACTTGGTCAACCTTTCCTTCCTCTCTCGGGGGCCAGGAGGGCGCGCACGCGCTCCAGGTCCTGGGGGGTGTCCACGGCCTGGCCCCCCTCGCCTTCCATCGGGACCACCCGGATCCGGATCCCGTGGTGGAGGGCGCGGAGCTGCTCCAGCCCCTCCGCTTCCTCGAGGGCGCTCGCCGGCAGGGAGGCGAAGCGAGCGAGGGCGGCCCGGCGATAGGCATAGAGCCCGACATGCTTGCGGGCGAGGCCGCAGGCCACGGCCGCGGCGGCCGCCGCCGCGAGGTCTCCCGATGACCCGCGGCGCACGAACGGGATCGGGCTCCGCGAGAAGTAGAGCGCGTTTCCGCCGGCGTCCGTCACCACCTTGACCACCGACGGGCTCAGCATCTCCTCCGCGTCCCGGAGCGGCAGCGACACGCTGGTCACCTCCAGCTCCGGATCGTCCTTCAGGGCCCGCACCGCGGCGTCGATCCCCGCCGGGTCGAGCATCGGCTCGTCGCCCTGCACGTTCACCACGATCTCCGCCTCCACCGAGCGCGCCGCCTCCGCGAGGCGGTCGGTCCCGGTCGGGTGGTCGGGGGAGGTCAGCCGCACCTCGCCCCCGAAGCCCCGCACGGCGGCCGCGATGCGCTCGTCGTCGGTCGCCACCAGGATGCGGTCCAGGGTCGTAGCCCCGCGCACCCGCTCGTGGACCCGCTCGATCAGGGTCTTCCCGTGGATGTCCGAGAGAGGCTTCCCCGGCAGGCGTGTGGAACCGTAGCGCGCGGGGATGATCGCGACGATGGCCAAGTCGCTCGGGGCCCTCGTGTAGCCATCATCATAGCCGAGGGGGGAAGGAGCGGTCAAACGAAGGGGGCTCGGCTGCCGCCGCGCGCTCAAAGGCCCAGGTTCACGCGGAGGAAGTAGTACTCATTGAGGGGACGATCGTCTGTCAACCCTGCCACCCCCGGAGGCACCATGTCGGCCAGGGGAAGTTCCTGAGAGAGCACGGCCGCGAACTGGTCGACCGCAGTGGGGTAGGGACCCCATTCCATCAGATCGCGCGCCGCGCGCTCGGGCAGGTGCGCGGCCAGGGCCTCGGCGGGAGTGGGAGGGATCGGCGCTGCGCTGGCCAGGAGATGGTAGCCCCATCCCTCCACCGACCGAAACCCCCTCACGTGGGGGAATATGTCCATCACGGCCTTGATCAACGAGGCCACGACGATGGGCTCGCCGCCCGGGATCCACTGCTGGACGATGCCATTGGAGTCGAGCCGTCGGCGCACCATCTCATAGAACTCGCGTGAATAAAGCAGGCTGGAGCCCGCCGCCTGAACGGGCGGAGGGGGATCCACGATCACGATGTCGTAGACCTCAGACCAGCGCTCGAGGAACCGTCGCCCGTCGTCCACCACGATCCGGCCAAGCGGCGAGGCGAGGAGGCTCTCCGCATCCTCATGGAAGAAACCGAAGAGGGGGGGCACGCTCGGGACGAGCTCGACGGCGGTGGTGCGGACGCCCCAGGAGAGGGAGGAGCGATAGCTGGTGCCCATGCCGAAGCAGATGATCAGCGCGCTCTTGGCTGGCTCGGCTCGGAAAGCCAGCGGGAGGTGCGCCATCATCTTGGTGATCGGCGTCAGATGCGTCATGCCGATGCCGTTCACCAGTATTCCCCGGCTCATTCCTTCGCCGTAGGCGGCCACGGTGGCGGTGGCGTCGCGCCGGACGACTGCGCGAGGTGCGAGGCTCTCGAAACTTCGGGCGGTGGAGAGAGTCACGGCGACCAGCCCGCCCGCGCCCAGAAGCCAGAGGGCGCCGGTTCGCCGAGCCTCTGGCTCGCCGGCCCCGGAGGCCCCCACGGCACCGACGCCCACGAGGAGGACCGCCAGCCCGGCGAGCGCGCCGCCTTCTCCGAGCCGGGGAAGCAGACCGAAACCTGCCAACAGCGGTCCGACGATGCAGCCCAGCACGTTCAACGCGTAGGCGGAACCCACGCGCTGCGGGTCACCTCCCGACCAGCGATCGGTGAGAAAGGGCGTGACGAATCCGAGGGCGGCACAGAACGGCCAGGTGCCGAAAATGGCCCGGACGGCCCCTGTTTCGAAGGTGCGGGGGAGCGGGATGCGAGGGTCCGCCGCGACGAGCGGGAGCATGGCGGTCGTCGCCAAGAGCGCCCACATCCGGGGGGAGAGGGCGCGCAGGGCTTCGCCTGCGCCCATCCGGGACCAGCGACGGTAGAGCGCGGAGCCGAGGAAGGTCGCGGCCAGATAGCCCCCGAGGATTGCTGCGAACGTGTAGACCACGCTGCCCATGTAGGGGGTGAACTGCCGGATCCAGACCAACTCCATACCCATGCTGGTCAGTCCGGTGAGAAACAGGGCGAAGAGGGCTGCGGCCTCGGCCCTCCGCGCCGATCCCGCACCCGCTTCGTCGGCGATGGACGTCCTCGACCCGGAGAGCGGCGCCGCCAGGCTGAGACCAAGGGCCAACGCGCCCAGCGAGCCGTTGAGAAAGGCGACCAGGGACAGGGTGCCTCGGAATCCCAGCCGCTCGATGAGCACGAATGCCGAGAGAAGGGTCCCCGCGGTCGCCCCTACCACGTTGGCCAGGTAGAGGTAGCTGAAGGAGCGAGCACGATCCCCCGGACCGCGGCCGAGGACCGAGATGGCCAGCGGGAACGTCGCTCCCATGCAGGCGCAAAAGGGAAGGAACGCGATGGTGACGAAAAACCCCGCCCCGGCGTGGTACGCGGCAGAGTCCCACCCGGTCTGGGCCGTAGCGCTCAGGAGCACCGAGCGGCCCCCGTCTAAGAGCCACGGAACAGCCGTGGCCCCGAAGGCGATGGCAACCTCCGCTGCGCCATAGAGGCGAAGGGCCAGCGCGGGCGGGCTTCTCGACAACGCCCGCGACACGCGCCCGCCGCCCCAGCTTCCCACCGCGAGCCCACCCATGAAAGCGGACAATACGATCGAGGTGAGGGCGGTCGTGACCCCAAACCGGGCCATCGCCAAGCGCAGCCACACTACTTCCAGGACGAGGCTGCAGAAGCCCGAGACGAGGAAGAACGCAAAGAGCCATCGAGGGTTCATCGGGTGCCCCATTGTCCCCGAATGCCCTGGGTTGCGACAACGCCGGGCGGGCCTCGAGGCCCGTCCGGATCAGGTGGAAGAAACAGTCGCGGACGGGATGATCCGGTCGCGAAGGCGGAGGAGCGGCATCTCTATCGCGAGGGCCGCCACGATCCCCACGATGAGGCTTCCCGCGAGATAGGCGACGACGTCGGCCGGCCAGCCGAAGCGACGCACATCCAGGAGATGAACCGCGAGCGCCCGCTCCAGTCGGGCCGCCCCGCGTGCGGTCGCCGCGACGGTGAGGATCACCAGGCCACCGAACCCCAGGTAGTTGGCGGTCAGCCCGATCGTGTTGACCGTGAGGTTGTCTTCGAGGGGGAGCAGGAAGCAGGGCAGAAGTAACAGGACCGACGCGCAACCGATCGCCCAGCGAAAGCGGTACACCAGCGCGGCGAGGCGTTCGCGGTGGAAGATCCAGCCGTACGAGAGGAGGGTGCCGAACAGGAGCGCGTCGGCCCGGAAATGAGTCGGGAGCAGGAGATAACCTCGAGGGAACGGGGCGAAGGCGCGGACCCGCAACGCGAGCACGAGAGCGAAGAGGATTGCGCAGAGCCCGGGCAACCCGCGGAACGCCTGCGGCCCCTCTCGGCCTCGGGCGCTGCTCCAAAGGAGCAGGGTCAGCGCCAGATAGAAGTGCTCCTCGATGGCCAGCGACCACGTGTGGTTCCACACGGCGGGAAAGTAGTTCTGAACAAAGAACGCTTCGGCCAGGAAGCGGCTGTCCGCCACTCGACCATGGGCCCAGAGCCACGTCACACCCAGCAGGAAATAGAAGCCCGGGTAGATCTTGAAGCCACGCCGGGCGAGAAAGCGAAGCGGACGGATCCGTCCGTGCCGCGCGTGTTCGTCGAACAGCAAGCCGGCGACCAGGAAGCCGCTCAGGACGAAGAAGAGGTCGACCCCCATCCACCCGAGCCTCTGCCAGTGGCGGAAGAGGGCGGCCAGGGCGGGCGGGAGGTCACCGTCGACGGGGGGAAGGTGGCGTCCGAGCACCAACAGGACCGCCACCGCCCGGAGCGCATCCAGCGCTACCCCCCTGCGGGTCTTCGCTCCGGCGAGCGTCGGAGGCGGCACGGGGGTCAACCGGCTCGTCGTGGCATCCTGCCCATCCCCATCGCAGCCCTGACTCGTAGCCTTCGAGGCCGAGGCGGTGCTCCATTGCCGAGCGCGCAGGCCACGAGCAAGCCGAGGCCAGGCGTTCCTGATCCACGAGACGCTTCCCCTGTTTCCCGCGGAGGCTCCGGCGGGGCGCGCGAGGGCCAGCAGGCCCAAGCCGAGCGCCGCGGCCGAGATCCCGAGCCCCAGGCGCACGGAGGGGGGCCGGTAAATCATCTCGACATCGTGCTCTCCCGCCGGCAAGCTTACGGCGCGGAACGCCTCGTTCGCCCGGAGCACCGGCGCGTCCGCGCCGTCGATCCGGGCGCGCCAGCCGGGGTCGTAGGTGTCGACGAGCACGACGTAGCCGGGCGCGCCCAGGCTGGCGTGCAGCCGGACCCGATCGGCCCGCAGGTCCGTCACCCGGCTGGTCCCCGGGAGGGAAGCAGGCGAGGAGCTGCCGGAGGTGAGCACCACCTCGCGCCGGAGATCGAGGCCGGGATCGACGAGCAGGCGCCGCGCGGCCTCGCCGGAGGCCACTCGCGCCCCGCCCACCACGTACGTGCGGGGCAAGGCATGGTGCACGCGGTAGAGACGCAGCGGGAGGACGAGGGGGGTTGGCAGGTCGCGGACGAAAGTGAGGTCCGAGAGGCCGCGGTCGTCGAGGGTGGCGACGTAGCGCACCGCCCCCAGCTCGAGCCAGCGCCGCGCGCCGGGCGTCTCTTCCGCCTCGTGGACCGCGGCCACGAGCGTGGCCAGGTGCTCGGGGTAGAGGCCGAGGAGGTCGCGTTCCCAGCTCGCGAAGAGCCCCCAAGCGGCGCCCACGGGCGGCATGAGCGCAAGGCGGGCGCCGAGGGCGCGCCCGGCCTCGTAGCCGATCGCTTCCGGGTACGAGGCGATCTTGTACGGGTTTTCCACCCCGAGCAGCGGCTGCGATTCCGGGTAGCTCCGGACGAGGAGGCGCGACAAGTCGCCCTGGTCTACTGCGTCGAGGAGCGACGGGCGGTACCGGTAGAACTCGCGCGAAGTGGTGCGGTTTACCCGGCCCCCTGCGAGGGCGAGGTCCGCGATCACGAGGACCGCGAGCGCCCAGGCGGTCGCCTCTGGGCGCCGGTGAACGAGGCCCGCGGCGAGGGCGGCGGCTCCGAAAAGCGTGGCCGCGCCGAGCGGAAGCACCGAGCCGGCCAGCGCCTCCGTCCAGGGTCGCCCGAGCGTCGTCTCGGGGAGGAGCAGCGTACCGAGAAGGGCGGCGGGGTTCCGGGCGGCCTGCCACGCCCCCGCGAGCAGCAGGGTCGCCGCGGCCAGGGGCAAGCTCACGCCGAGGAGCCAGGATCCGCCGGGGCCTGGGTCGCGCTTTCACCATCGCTCGAAGCTGAGGCCAACCAGGACCGCCCAGGCGAAGGCCGCGAGGACCATCGCCTTCGACGGGTAGCGAAGCATCCGCAGAGCCGGGAAGACGGTCACGAAGGCGAGGTAGACCCAGGTGTTGTGGCCCAGGGCGAAGAAGGTCGCGCCTGCCCCGAGGCCCGCGAAGAACCCGCGGTTGCACGCTGAGCCCGGCGACCTTGCTCCGAGGGCCGCCAGGACCAAGGCCAGGGCGGGGACGCCGAGATAGAGCGAGCGCAGAAAGGGCATCCCTTCGTCGAGGAGGGCATGGCCCTTGACCGGGTCGAGCGGGAGATCGCCGAGCGGGATGGGGGAGACGAGCTTCGCGAACGCACCCAGCGGGTGCAACGCGCCGATTTTGCCCCGCAGGGCCGGGTCGATGTTCCAGCGCATGCTGCGGCCCGTGGCCTCGAGGGTCGGGAGGAGCTGGGCGGCGGAGAGGCCGAGGGCGAACAGCAAGGCCAGGATGGCCGCGGCGAGGCGCGGCCGGTTCGTCGCCCCCAGCGGTCGGCGCCACTCGAGGCGGGCCAGCGTGAAGGCGACGACCGCCGCCCCCGTGAACGCGCTCATGTCGGGTGACCCGGCGAGAAGCTGCATTCCCAGGGCGCCTCCCCAGAGGACCGCGCCCCGGAGGGAAGGGGAGGCGAGCGCGTTCTCGGCCGCGAGGAACACCCAGGGGATCCAGGACGCGCCGGCCAGGTGGTGCCACACGTTGACGAGGGACAGCAGCGGCCCCGAGGCCATCCAGGCTGCGCCCGCGACTGCGCTCGCGGCCTCGGACATCTCGAGCCTCCGGGCGAAGCGGAAAAGACCGAGCCCCGCCCAGGCCAGGTGGGCGAGGGTGAGGACGACGTAGGCGCTCTCCGGAGCCAGCACGAGGTTGATCCAGGTCGGCGGGTACAGCACCTGCGTGTTCGGGTTGGCCAGCATCGGATGGCCGAAGGACACATAGGGATCCCACAGCGGCCAGGAGCCGCCCCGCACCGCCCGCACGAAGGACTCGACCTGCGAGTACCAGACGAGGTGCACGTCGCGCTCGTAGAACACCTGACCCCTGAGGACGACCCCGGGAAAGAGCAAGAGCACGAGGGCGGGGAGGCCGGCCAGGGCCAACCACCGCGGACGACGGGCCGTGAGCGACGGGGGCATGGCTACGGACCGTCGGAAGGGACCGGCTCCATCCGGTCCCACGGCTCGAAGTTGGAGAACGTCCGGACCCGGCGCCACCCGCGGTCGAGCCAACCCGCGCCTGGCGCGGGCAGCAGCACGAACCGCGCGCGCACGGCCTCGAGGTAACCGCGTCGCCAGAGCGGGGAGGTCTCGCGCGTGGTCGATGAGGGCCCCATGGTGGCCCTCTCCGCGAGACCGCGCCCCGCCTCCGTGGACATCCTAACGCTCGAGCACGCGCCGCTCGGGCGGCGGCGTTCTCCCGAGCTCGATCCGCCGGCGCGGCTCATAGTGGGCGCCGGCGGGCAAGGGGGGCAGGCCCGTCGCGTCCCAGCCCTCGAGCAGGACCAGCCGGCCGGACGCGTCCCGTCGGAACGCGACGACCTCGTCGTAGCGATGCAGGGCGGGGGCGGCCCTCCAGGCGTTCTCGATGACCGGCCAGGGGACGCTCCAGATCCCCTCCGGAGTCGCCGCGAGGGAATAGAGGAGAGGGTTCGCTCCCAGCGCGTGGCCCACGGCTTTGCCCTGGTACAGATAGGAGACCGCGTGGCGGAACGAGAGGCTGTACGGCCAGGCCCGGGTCTCGTCCGTCAGCAAGACCAGCGTATTCGGCATCAGGTCGGGGGCGGCGCCGGTCAACTGTCGGAGGGTCGAGACCTGGGCATCGTAGTAGCTGATCCGGTCCCATTCGCGTTGCATGGCGACGGTGTGGCCGGTGCCGACCGCGACCACCCACGCTCCCCCCACGAGGAGCCCCGCCCCTTGAATTCGCGGAGGCAAGGCGGAGGCGGTGAGAACGAGGCTGGCCGCGAGGAACAGCGCCACCCCCGGGGCCGCGAGGAACTGCGTGCGGGTCGCTCCCTGCACCTGGGGGCTGGCTACGAGCACGGCGTATCCGAGGCCGGCGAGCCCGAGACCGAGGGCGGCCAGGGCGGCGAGCCGCGAAGGGGGCTCGCGTGGCTCGTCCACCGGGCGCACGAGGCCCAGTATCCACCAGGACGCGGCGAACAGCGCCGCCGCGGCCGCCACCCCCGGGTGAAGGAGCTCGCGGGGGTCGGCCGGCAGGAGCGGGCCCAGGTGGAGCGCGTATTGGCGAAGGAACCGGGCCAGGTAGCGCGCGGGCGCGAGGTCGAGGCCGAGCACCTCGGTCTGATAGGCGCTCTCCGCCTGCTTCGCCAGGAGGGGGAGGGTGGCCAGGGCGAGGGCGAGGACGGCGTTCGCTTCCCAGGCGGCGAGCCACGCGGCCCGGGCCCCTCTTCCCGGCAGCCCGCTTCGCACGAACAGGAGGAGCACGGGGGCGCCGAGGAGCAATGCCAGCACGGCCTCATAGCTGCGCGCCGCCACCAACCCCAGCAGACAGCCCGCGGCCAGCGCGGGGACGCGCGCCCGCTCCCAGGAGACGACCAGCAGGAGAAGCGCGAGCAGGGTCCCGAGCAGGACTCCGCTGTTCATCGAGTGGACGATCGCGAGCCGGGCCATGTCGAGGGGGGCCCACGCCGCCGCGAACACGCCGGCGAGGAGGGCGAGCCTCCGGTTCGGGGTGAGGCGGCGGCAGATCAGGAAGACGAGCCCTGCTCCGAGGGCGAGGTAGGCCGCGTGCAGGAGAAAGTATCCGTGGAAGCTGTAGGGGGCCAGCCAGACGCCCGGCTGCGACCACATCAGGGCCAGCGGGCGGTTCGAGTGGGGGAAGGCGACGATGCCTTGCGAGTTCAGGGACAGGTAGAGCCACTCGTCGACGCCGCCGAAGTTCGTCGAGCGGACCCAGTAGAACTCCGAGGCCAGCACGGCGCCGACCGCGAGCAGGTACGGAAGGGGCCCGAGCAGGGCGCTCGCCCTCTCTCCCAATCTCACCGCCTCATCCCCGGACGTCCGAGCCACAGCACGATCAGCCCCGAGAGGGCGATTAGGCCCAGCCCGGCGACCCAAGAGGGAGGCCGGTAGCGGAGACGGACCCGGTGCTCGCCCGGACCCACCTCGATCCCGAGGTATCGCCCCTCGGCCCGCACGATAGCCGTCGCCCCCCCGTCCAGGGTCGCCCGCCAGCCGGGGGCGAAAGCCTCGCGCAGGGTGAGGAGCGATGGGCGAACCGGGCGGACGAGGAGCTCGAAGCGGCCGGGCGCCTGGGCGATGACCTCCAGCCGTGCGGCCTCCGCCGCCCGGGCCGGATCATCGCTCGCCAGAGAGGCGAGCGGCCGGCCGCCCCGCAGACGATAGACATGCGCCGCCAGCGGCGCCATGCGCTCCGGAGTCAGGACCGCGCGCAGCTCGAGATCGGGGTGCTCGAGGGGATCGAGGGACACGACGTGGGCCACCCCCGCTTCGCGCAGGCGACCGACGAGCGCGGGGAACGACCGGACGCCGGCCTCGGCCGGGTCCAGCACGCGCTCGACCGGGACGAGCATCGTGCGGTCCAGGCTGTACGCGGTGGGGATCCGCACCGGCACGTTGAAGTCGGGGGTGAACGTCTCCTGCAGGATCGCGAACGTCCAGGCCTCGTGACGCTCGCGACCGGCCGCGCGACCGCGGAAATAGGCCGCGCTGTAAGTGGGGTCGAAGGTGAAGACCCGTCCCCCCTCGCGACGCATGTCTTCCGCGAGCCGTGCCGCCTCTTCGGAAAGCCGGTAGAAGGCCGGGGAGACCATCGGGTTGAGGCCCGCCCCGGCGCGAAGCAGGTCGACCGCGGCCAGGACGGCGAGGGCCAGGGCCGCCCCCTGGGGCCGCAGCCGTCCGGCCAGCGTCACCAGGGCGACGACGCCCGCCACCGTCGCCAGCCCCCCGGCCACGGCGGCGTCCGCGGCGATGAAACGCGCGCGCTCGAAGCGAAGCGGCCAGGGATAGTCCGGCGGGAAGAATCCCCCGAGCAGGTAACCCGCGAGCGGCGGCCAGAGGAGCGCCGAGGCCGGCAGGGCCGCCACCAGGGTCCCTGTCCCCAGAGCCAGGGCGGCGCAGGCCTTCCAGGCGCGCCCCTCCCGGACGCGAGCCAGCTCCGAAAGGCCGAGGGCGGCCAGGAGCGCGACCGCGAAGTGGATCGTGAAGAAGGCCTTGGACGGGAAGCGCAGCTTGCGGACGAGCGGCACCGCCTCGACCAATGGCTCCAGCCCCGCCCACCGACCAAGGCAGACGAAGGCGGCCAGGACGGCCAGGAGAGCCAGCCGGCGGCTCCGGGGGGCGCGGGCGATCAGCCCGACCGCGGCCAGGCTCAGGGCGGCGGGACCGAGGTAGAGGCTCAGGAAATAGGGGAAGCCCCGCGGAAAGAAGTTCATCCCCCACCAGCGCTCGGCCAGGTCGTAGGGGTCCCCGAAGAGCCCAGCGATCACCACCTGCAGGAACGCGATCGGGTGAACCGAGTGGCCGAGCACGACTTCCGTGGGGAACCCCGTGGCACGGGCGCTGTCTGCCACCAGCCCGCTCACGGGCAGGACCACCGCTGCCGCGAGGGAGCCCCCGAGCAGGATCGCGCCGGCAAAACGGCCGAAGGCGCGCCGGCTCGGGAACCCGACCGCGAGCACGAAGGCAATCACCAGGGTCTGGCCGACGATCTCGACGGCGGTGGTCGACAGCATCACCGCGACCAGGACCGCAGCTCCCGCCACCTCCCGCCGGCCGCCCTCGACGGCGCTCCGCAGCCCGCGCACCACGAGGGGCGCCCACGCCACCGCTTGAACGTACACGTAGAGGTTCAGGGTGGACAGGCAGAACCCGCCCAGGGCGTAGACGACCCCCCCCACGGCGGCGGCGACCCGGGAGAGCCCCAGGCTGCGGCCGAGGGCGAAGAAGGCGAGGGCCGACAGGGGGACGTGCAGGGCGAGGAGGAGTGAGAAGCCCGCCTCGTGGGGGACCAGGGCCTGGAGCAGGTCGAACGGGTAGGCAATGGGAGGGAGCGCCAGGGGGACGCCTTCGTGGACGTACGGGTTCCAGAAGCGCAGCTCGCCGGCCCGCAGGCCCTCGACCACGAAGCGCCGCAGGGGGAAGAACTGCAGCGAGAGGTCGCGGAAGTAGAAGCAATGGCCGGCCCCGAGGCCCCGCAGGAAAGGCAGCAGGGTCGTGGCCAGGAGGAGGAGGCCCGCGCCGACGGTCCGGGCGCGGTCGCGCGCGGTCTCCTCCGGGGGCGGCCCTCCGCTCATCCCAGGGAGCGGACCTTGCGCGCCGGCACCCCGGCAACGAGCGCGCGATCGGGCACGTCCTCCGTCACCACGCTGCCCGCGGCCACGAACGACCCCGCCCCGATCCGGACCCCGGGGAGGAGGGTGGCGTTCGCGCCCACGAAGGAGCCGCGGCCGATGCGCACCGCGGCGGTCATGGCGGGGAACTGGGCTTGCAGCGGGTGGTCGTGGTACCCGACGTTGAGGTGGGTGAGGATCACCACCCTCTCGGCCAGGGTCACCTGGGCCTCCAGGTGGATCTCGTCTGCGAGGTCCAGCAGACACTCGTCCCCGAGGAAGCACTCGTCGCCCACCGCGAGCCCGCCCGGACCGCGCCGGTAGAGATTGAAGAAGCGCACGTCGTGGAGCACGACCCGCGCCCCGACTCGCGCCCCGAAAAGGCGAAGCCAGGCCACGCGCAGCGGGGGGAACAGGGCGAGGCGGTAGGGGAGGAGGGCCAGGGTGTAGAAGCCGAAGCGGGCGGCCTTCTTCCAGCCGATCTCGTCCAGGGCCTTCAGGGGCGCTCCCGCTCCAGCTCCCTCCGGAAGCTGAGCAGCTTGAGGAAGTACTCCGCGGAGTCGCGGAGGCCGCGGACGGTCGAGGCCTTGTCGTAGCGGCGCAGGTAGGCCCCCGGGATCTCCACGATGCGGAGGCCCCGGCGGAGCGCCCGCACCATGAACTCCGTGTCCCAGAACCACCCGGGGTCCCGGATCTGGTCCAGGACCGGCAGCAGCTTCTCCCGGCGGAAGAACTTGAAGCCGGTCTCCGTGTCCTGCAGGTCCACCCCGAGGAGGCGGCGCACCAGGAACGAATACCCGCGGCTCATCAGGTACCGGTCGAGCCGGAGGATCTGGAAGGCGTAGATGCGGCGCACGGTGGCCACGTCGGCCCCCTGATCGAGGGCCCTCACCAGGGAGGGGACGTACCGGCAGTGCACCTCGAGGTCCACGTCGAGGTAACCCGTGATCTCGCCCCGGGCGGCGCGGAACCCGTCGGTGACGGTCGCCCCCCGCCCCTGGTTCCGCTCGTGGAGGATCACGTTCAGGTCGAGGTCGGAGTGGGCGGCCACCAGCGCCCGGAGGATCTCTCGCGTCCGGTCGCGGCTCGCGTCGTCCACGAAGATTACCTCGAAGGGCCGGCCCAGCTCCCGGAGAATCTCCCGGATCTCGGCGAAACTCGTCTCCAGGATCTGCTCCTCGTTGTAGCAGGCGAGGACCAGGCTGACCTTCGGGGCCGCGCCCACCCCTCAGATCCTCGTGCGGTGGACGGCCTCGATCACGCGTGCCACGTCGCTCTCGGAGAGCCCTGGGTGGAGGGGCAGGCGGAGGAGCGTTCGCGCGACGCGGTCGGTGACGGGCAGATCCCGCGGCCCCGCGCCCAGGGCGCGGCCGTGCGGGGCCGAGTGGAGAGGGACGTAGTGGAAAGTGGCCATCACCCCTTGCTTCCTCAGGTCCTCCAGGCACCGGTCTCGGGCCGCTTCGTCGGGGAGCAGCAGGTAGAAGATGTGGTGGTTGGGCTCGCGGTCCGGCAGCTCGGGGGGCAGGCGCACCCCGCGTTGCTGCGCCCAGGCGGCGAGTCCCTCCCGGTAGCGGCGCACCACCGCCCCGCGCCGCCGCTGGATCTCCGGCATCTTGTCGAGCTGCGCATCGAGCACCGCGGCGAGGAGGTCGGACAGCACGTAACTGCTCCCCTCGGCCACCCAGGTGTACTTGTCGACCTCGCCGCGCAGGAACGCGCTCCGGTTCGTCCCCTTCTCCCGGATGACCTCCGCCCGCGCAGCCAATTGGCGGTTCCGTAGCACGAGGGCTCCCCCTTCGCCGCAGGTGACGTTCTTGGTCTCGTGGAAGCTCAGGCAGCCCGCGTCCCCGAGCGTGCCCAGGGGCCGGCCCCGGAAGGCGGCCCCCAGGCCCTGCGCGGCGTCCTCCACGACCTTGAGTCCGCGCGCGCCCGCCACGGCGAGGAGGCGGTCCATGTCGGGCGCGACCCCCGCGTAGTGCACGGGCAGGAGCGCGGCGGAGCGCTGGCCGAGACACCGCTCGACGTCTGCCGGATCGAGCCCGAGAGTGTCCTCGGCGATGTCGGCGAAGACCGGCCTGCCCCCCACGCGGAGAATCGCGTTGGCCGTGGAGACGAAGGTGAAGGAAGGACACACGACTTCGTCGTCCCGGCCGACGCCGAGGGCGAGGAGGGCGAGCTCCAGGGCGTGCGTGCAGGAGGTGGTGAGGAGCACCCGGTGGGCGCCCAGATTCTCCGCCAGCCGCTCTTCCACGCGCCGGCCGAACGGACCGTCTCCGCCGACCCGTCCCGCCAGCGCCTCCGTGATCCGCCGCGTCTCCGCCTCGTCGAACCAGGGCGCGGAGAAGGCGACAGGGGCGGGCCGATCTTCGGGGCGGGACGCTGACGCCATGGTCGCGATATCTTCTACCTAATCTCCGGGGGAGTCCATTGACCACGAGCCGCGGGCCCACGACCTCACCCGGACCGATCGACGGGCGCGTGACCGCCTGGATCGCAGCCTCGTACCTCCTGCCGATCCTGTGGCTCTTCGGGGGCGCCCTCTTCGGAGGGCGCCTGCCCTACTTCCGCGACCTGTCGAGCCAGTACGCTCCTGACTATGCGTTCCTGCACCGCTCCCTCGGGGACGGGGTGTGGCCCCTCTGGTACCCGTTTGCCGACGGGGGCGGGCCGTGCGTCTTCGGCTATCCGGTCGAGCTGCTCTTGGTGGGGCTCTGCGGGAGTCGATGGGCGCTCGCGGTGGGACCGCCGCTGCATCTCTTCCTCGCGATGCTCGGCTGCGCCCAGCTTGCCCGGGCCCTCGGGGCCCGCGCCTTGGGCGCGTGGCTGGCGGGAGCGGTCTACGGGCTGGCCGGCTTCCCTCTCTCGTGCGTGAACCTTCTCCAGCTCCTGCACGGTCTGGCCTGGGCGCCCTGGGTCCTCCTGGCCTTTCGTCGACTGGTCGAGACCCCCTCGCCGGGCAGGTCGGCCGCGCTCGCCCTCGTGGGCGCGCTCCAGATCAGCACCCTCTCGGGGGAGATCGCGCTGCAGACCGCGGTGGCCGGGCTGTTTCTCATTCCCCGGACGGCCTGGTCGGAAGTGGGGCGCCGGCTCGGCCACGTCGCGGGGGCCGGCCTCCTCGCGCTCCTGGCCGCTGCTCCTGTCCTCTGCGGCCTGCTCACCCTCCTCACGGGGAGCGCAAGGGCTGCGGGGTTCCCGGCGGAGCGTGCCCTCGCGTATTCGGCCAGCCCCGTCGTGCTCGCCGAATCCGTCCTGCCCCGGCTCTTCGGCGACGTTCACGCCTTTTCCGACCGGGGTTTCTGGGGGCAGCCCTTCTACGCTCAGGGCTATCCCTACCTCCTGAGCCTCTACCTGGGGCCGGTCGTGCTGTTGATCGCTCTGCGCGCCGGGCGGAGCCGTCTCTGGGTGCTGGCCGTCCTCGGCCTGCTCCTCTCGTTGGGGGCCTACGGCCCCTTCGGGCGCCTGCTTCCCGTGCTCCTCGCTCCCTTCCGCTTCCCGGTCAAGTTCTTCTTCCTGACCTCGCTCGCGGTGGCGCTTCTGGCGGGCCGTGGCCTCGATCGTGCCGCGGCCGGGCCGGTCGCCCGCCGACATGCCCCCTGGTTGCTCGCCCCCGGCCTCGGTCTCCTCGTGCTCACGGGCGTGGCCGCCTTCGATGCGGGGGCGGTGGGGCGTGCGCTCGCCGGCCGCATGCCGGAGGACGCAGTCGCCCGGGCCGTGGACGTGGCGCGAACGACATGGCCACCGGCCTGGCTGGCCACGGGCTCGCTCGGCCTGGCGGTCGGAGTGCTCCTGCTCCGCGGCGGCCGAGCCGCGGGACCCGCCGGGCTGCTCGCCGTCCTCGACCTTCTCACGGTGAACGTCGGCCTGAACCCCCTGACGGAGCCGAGCTTCTACGCGCTGCGGCCGGAAGTGAAGGCGCTCCTCGACGCGGCGTCCCGAGAGGGCACCTACCGGTGGTTCTCCTACGGGGTGGCGGACTCGCCCGGTCTCGAGTGGCGTCCGGAGGTGGCGCGGCGCGGGTCCGACGTCTGGCTCTACTCCCTGGATCGCCAGGCTCTCTTGCCACGCATCCATGTGCTCGAGGGGCTGGAGGGAATCTTCGACGCGGATCGGACGGGCTGGGCGCCCGAGGGCTCGACCCTCCCCGAGTCCGAACGGCGGCCTGCCCTCTTCGCCCGCCATCGACGCCGGCTCAGGCAGGCCAACGTGCGCTGGGTCCTGTCCTTCCAGGAGCTTGCTCCGGAGCTGGCGAAGCTGCGGAGCGCGGCCGCCCTCCCTGAGGTCCGGGAGCCCTTGCACCTCTACGAGCTCGCGGACGCGCTGCCGCGCGCGTTCTGGGTGCCGGCGGCGAGGGTGCTGAGCGGCCGGGAGGCGATCCGGTCGGAGCTGGAACGGCCCGACCTGGACCTGCGGTCCCTCGTCCTGCTCGAAAGGGCGGTGGGGAGCGCCTGCTCCCCGGGTGGCGCGGCGCCCGGCCCGACCGTCTCCTACGTTTCGGCCGATGCCCACACGGTTCGCCTGCGCCTGAGCCGACCATCGCCGGCCTGTGGCTATCTCGTGGTGATGAATCTCCATCACCCCTTCTGGACGGCCAGCGGGCCCGAGGGGCCGCTCGAGGTCGTCCGCGCCGACGGCCGGAGCTGGGCGATCCCGCTCACGGGCCCCTTGTCGGAGGTGACCGTCGTCTACTGCCCCCCCTGGCGCGCCCCCGCCCTCGCGATAAGCCTGGTCGGGATTGTGATCGCGGTCACCCTGGTCCTTCGGACGTCCGGCTCGAAGCTTGACAGGATTCGGACCAACGCGTTAGCATCTGTCGACTAAGTACCAGAGAGTCTTAGGTTTTCAAGGAGCGAATGCCCGTCAAGCTTGGCGAACTGCTGCTGAAGGAGAACATGGTCACTCCCCAGCAGCTCCAGGAAGCGCTCAGCCACCAGAAGATGAACGGGGGCAAGCTCGGCAAGGCCTTCGTGTCCCTGGGGTATGTCCGGGACGAGGAGATCACGAGCCTCCTGTCCCGGCAGTACGGGGTTCCCTCCATCAACCTCGACCACTTCGAGGTCGATCCCACCATCATCAAGATCATCCCCGCCGAGACCGCGCGGAAGTACCAGATCCTGCCCCTCTCGCGCTCGGGGGCGACCCTCACCATCGCCATGGCGGACCCCACCAACGTCTTCGCCATGGACGACATCAAGTTCATGACCGGCTACAACGTGGAGCCGGTGGTGGCCTCCGAGACCTCGCTCGAGGAGGCGATCGAGAAGTACTACGGCTCCACCCGATCCCTGGAGCTGCGGCGTGAAGGGGGGAGCATGGGGGGCGGGGGCGGGGAGCGCGGGAGCATGGGCGGCTACCCGCAGATGGGCGGTGGCACCCCCAGCCTGAAGGAAGTGATGGAGGGGCAGAGCCTCAGCATCGACGACATGGCCTCGGTGGGCCTTTCCGAGGTCGACCTCGACGCCATGAGCGACGCCGAGGCCGACGTGGAAACGGTCAACACCCAGGACGAGGAGATCGACCTCGGCAAGATCACCAAGGACGTCGACGCGGCCCCCGTGGTCAAGCTCACGAACGTGCTCCTCATCGATTCCCTCAAGCGCGGCGCCTCCGACATCCACATCGAGCCCTACGAGAAGGAGTTCCGGGTCCGGTTCCGCATCGACGGCATCCTCTACAACGTCATGGCCCTGCCCATGAAGCTGAAGGATCCCCTCACCTCGCGCATCAAGATCATGGCCAAGATGGACATCGCGGAGAAGCGTCTCCCCCAGGACGGCCGCATCAAGATCAAGATGAAGGTCGAGGACCGGAGCCGCGACCTCGACTTCCGGGTCTCCTGCCTGCCGACCCTCTGGGGCGAGAAGATCGTCCTCCGGCTCCTCGACCGGTCGAAGCTCATGCTGGACATGACCAAGCTGGGCTTCGAGCCCTTCTCCCTGGAGCGCTTCAAGAAGGCGATCGCCAAGCCCTACGGCATCGTCCTGGTCACGGGGCCCACGGGATCGGGGAAGACCAACACCCTCTACTCGGCCATCGCCTCCCTCAACAAGCCCGACACCAACATCATGACCGCCGAGGACCCGGTGGAGTTCCAGCTTCCCGGCATCAACCAGGTCCAGATCAAGGACCAGATCGGCCTGAACTTCGCGGCCGTGCTGCGGTCCTTCCTGCGCCAGGACCCGAACATCATCCTGGTGGGAGAGATCCGCGACTACGAGACGGCGGAGATCGCGGTCAAGGCCGCGCTCACCGGCCACCTCGTGCTCTCCACCCTGCACACGAACGACGCCCCCTCCACGATCTCACGCCTGGTGAACATGGGCATCGAGCCCTTCCTGGTGGGCACCGCGGTGAACCTCATCCAGGCCCAGCGCCTCATCCGGCGTGTCTGCAACAACTGCAAGCACGAGGTCACCGACATGCCGAGCAAGACCCTGATCGAGATCGGGGTAGCCCCCGAGGAGATCGGAGGCTTCAAGCTCTACAAGGGCAAGGGGTGCGGCACCTGCAACGGCACCGGCTACAAGGGCCGGGTGGGCCTCTACGAAGTCATGGAGATCTCCGAGGGGATCCGCGACCTCGTCATGGTGGGCGCGACCTCCGTGGAGCTGAAGCGGAAGGCCCTCGAGGAGGGCATGCTGACCCTGCGCCTCAGCGGCATCGAGAAGATCAAGGCGGGGATCACGACGCTCCGGCGCCGGAACGACGGGGGGGTCATAGTGGCGGTCAGCCTTCACCAGCTTCTCAAGAGCATGACGGAGATGTCGGGAACCGACCTTCACGTCACCACCAACTCCCCGCCCCAGATCCGCGTGGACGGCAAGCTGCGGCCCCTCGACCTGCCGCCCCTGACGGCGGTCGAGACCAAGCAGCTGGCCTACAGCGTGCTCACCGACGCCCAGAAGCATCGCTTCGAGGAAACCCTGGAGCTCGACTTCAGCTTCGGGATCAAGGGCCTCGCCCGCTTCCGGGCCAACGTCTTCATGCAGCGGGGGGCGGTGGGCGCGGTCTACCGGACCATCCCCTACGAGATCCGCGGGTTCAAGGACCTCGGACTGCCCCCGGTGATCGCCCAGATCTGCGACAAGCCGCGCGGGCTCGTGCTGGTGACCGGCCCCACCGGCTCCGGCAAGTCCACCACCCTCGCGGCCATGCTCGACAAGATCAACAGCGAGCGCCACGAGCACATGCTCACGGTCGAGGACCCGATCGAGTACCTGCACCAGCACAAGAAGTGCGTGGTGAATCAGCGCGAGGTCCACGCCGACACCCACTCCTTCTCGAGCGCGCTCCGGGCCGCCCTGCGCGAGGACCCCGACGTGGTCCTGATCGGCGAGATGCGCGACCTGGAGACCATCGAGTCCGCCCTGCGCATCGCGGAGACCGGGCACCTCACCTTCGCCACCCTGCATACGAACTCGGCCGCCCAGACCATCAACCGCATCGTGGACGTCTTCCCCGCCCACCAGCAGTCGCAGGTGCGGGCCCAGCTCTCGTTGGTCCTGGAGGGGATCATGTGCCAGGCCCTGCTCCCCAAGGCCAGCGGGACGGGGCGCTGCCTGGCCATGGAGATCATGTGCCCGAACCCTGCCATCCGGAACCTGATCCGGGAGGACAAGATCCACCAGATCTACTCCTCCATGCAGACCGGCCAGGAGAAGTACGGCATGCAGACCTTCAACCAATGCCTGGCCAGCCTCTACTTCGCGAAGCAGATCACCCTGCAGACCGCGCTCGGGGTCACCTCGAACCCGGAGGAGCTGCAGGACATGATCAACCGCGGCGCCGGCCTGGCCACGCCCCAGGGCGGGGGCCGCCCACCCATGCGTCCGGGGGCCCGCTGACCCCGCTGGTGAGCTAGGAGGAAGCAAGTGCCTGCTTACGTCTGGAAGGGCAAGACCCGGGACGGCAAGGTGGTCTCGGGGGAGCGCGTGGCCGACAACAAGGAAGCGGTGATGGCCCTGCTCCGCAGGGACCAGATCCTCGTCTCCTCGGTCAAGGAGAAGGGGAAGGAGATCGCCCTGCCCAAGCTGGGGGGCGGCGTTCCCTCCAAGGACCTGGCCATCTTCGTGCGCCAGTTCTCGGTCATGATCGACGCGGGGCTCCCCCTCGTCCAGTGTCTGGAGATCCTCGGAACCCAGCAGGAGAACAAGAACTTCGCCAAGATCCTCCAGCAGACCCGCATGGACGTGGAGGGGGGGGCCAGCCTCGCCGACGCCATGCGCAAGCACCCCAAGGCCAGCGGGACGGGGCGCTGCCTGGCCATGGAGATCATGTGCCCGAACCCTGCCATCCGGAACCTGATCCGG